>Ga0126381_100007691_pt1 | contig 12017 bp, 9 predicted proteins | sample PanSoiMetPlot_28_FD_96465 | JGI IMG/M metagenome (GOLD analysis project Ga0126381, IMG submission 96465) | Tropical forest soil microbial communities from Panama - MetaG Plot_28 | ecosystem: Environmental > Terrestrial > Soil > Tropical forest > Bulk soil | place: Panama | collected 2016-02-17
CCTCATCGATTGACACGCCATTAGGCGTGGAAAGTTCCATAATCTGGTCGAAGCTGGCGTCCATTACGTCCTGGGACTGTTTTCCGCGCCTGGTGCCCCTGAACGCTCGGTTTGCCAGGCCCGGGGCGAGCGCAAATAGAGCCGCTACCAGTCCCGCAGCTCGCGGCGAGAACGCAGCAAGCCTCAAAGCCGCTGCGACTGTCATCCGATCGTGGAATTCGGCCCCATAGCGCATTTCATAAACCCTGCGCACCCGTCCTACTGGGTCGGGCAACACCGCTGGCATTTCCTCACCGGTCGCAGAGCGCTTTTCAGACAAGACAGCGTTCGTAGGCCCTATGTAGTTTGCCCGGTCGTCGAGGATCGATTCGGCAAGGATCTCGCCGCTGCGCAGGGCGACCTGTATCCCGGTTCCAGTGAAAGGGTCTATCATCCCGGCTGCATCGCCGACCGCGATTATTCCGTTCCGAGCGAATCGCCTGTGCCCAAACGACAGCGGGCCCGCGCTCAACCACTTGCCAACCACTTGCGCCTCGAAAAGCCTTTGCCGCGCCACCGGATTCTTCATCAGTGTATGCTGCACCACTCTTGCCGCATCACCCGCCGCCTCTTTGATTGATGCCTCAGTAGTAATAAAGCACAGATTGGCGAGACCACCCTCAATTCTGGAGATGCCCCCATAGCCGGTGGGATAGAAATAGAGCTCAACTCTTTCGGAAGCAAGGCTCACGTTTTGAAGGTGCGCCTTGAGAGCGTAGAGCCGGCCGCCCTTTCTTGCTGCGACTCTCTCACCCGGTCCCAGTGACAATCGCGAATTCCGCCCTGAGGCGTCGACTATCAACGGCGCTTCAAAGACCCGGGTGGCGCCCGTTGGCAAAGACACGCACTCGACTCCACAGGCGCTACCGGCATTGAATAAGCCGCGCTTTACCGCCATGCCTTCCAACACGACGGCGCCGCACTTCCTCGCTCGGTCGATTAGTATCTCGTCAAACCGGCGCCGGCTGAGGCTGAGCCCGCAATTGCCTCCGCCGGCAGAAATGGCCGAGATGCTTGTGTTAATGGCCCGGCCCGTCGGAGCTACAAGCCGGAGTTCCGATATTCTTTGAGCGCCCGCCGCCACTATCTGGTCGAGAGCGCCCAGCCTGTGGAGCGTCGGAAAGCACTCGGGTGTTATGAATGCCCCGCAAAGCTTTTCGCGCGGCATTCGCTTTTCTTCGATCAAAACGGTGTTGATACCGCGCTCGGCCAATAGACAGGACACGGCACCGCCTGCCGGCCCGGCGCCGACAACGATCACATCACAAACATCCATCGGGAGCTATTTTGACCCGGCAGCGATTTGATGGCCGGTCGGAGCGGTCGTACCGTCGGAGCCGTCGTACGGTCAGGGAGCGACCACAGTCTGGCTCTGCCCCGGCATTTCAAATATTGCTCGGGTAATCCTTTCTTCCACGTTATGCGGGGCCAGCGTCCGGGCCCTCCGTCTCATTGCTTCCCGTTCTTCCTTGCCGAGTTTATTCAGAGCCCTGATCAAACTCTCGCTGTTCAGGTCCGATTGGTTAATGACTATCGCCGCTTCTGACCGTTCGAGGATTCGTGCCAGCCGGTCCTGCTCATTGGCTACCGCGAGTGGATACGGTACCAGGATCGATGGCAAGCCCATGCGTGTTATTTCGTTTATTGTGGCTGCCCCGGACCTCGACACCAGGACATCCGCCGCGGTGAAAACGTCCACTATCTCGGGTCCAATGTAAGGTCTAATCAGGTATCGCCGCCGCGCGTCCGGGTCCAATTTGCGAGCTACCTCGTTGAGGTAGGCTTCTCCATATTCCATCGTCTTGTCGCCACACTGGTGGATTATCTGCCACTTCGCAACCAGATCCGGCAGGGCGTCCGCTATCGCCTTATTGATTGCATTGGCTCCCTGTGCTCCGCCGGTCACGTACAGTACCGGGAGCCCGGCATCAAGTCCCAGCCGTTTCAGAGCGTCCTTTCGAGTCGGTAGGCCCTTTCTCAGCTCGGACCGCAAGGGATTTCCAACGACCTCGACCTTCTTGCCTTTAAAATGGACCGCTGACTCCTGGAACGCCACCAGGACGAGCGTTGCAAACCTGCTCGCGATCCGATTCGCAAGCCCCGGCACTATCGTTTGCTCGTGAATGACTATTGGGATCCTCAGAAGCCTGGCTGCAGCAACCACCGGAACCGATACAAAACCGCCGGTACCCACCACTATTGACGGGCGGTAATCCCTCAGAATGCGCCAGCTCTGAATAGCTCCTTTGATTATCCGAGGGATATCGATCAGATTGTCGATGCTCCAGTAGCGGCGAAGCTTGCCGACACTGATGGTTCTGAAGGGTATTGACTCACGCTCGGCTACTTTGCCTTCTATGCCTTTCGAGCTGCCGATCCAGAGAATCTCGCGCTTGTCGGCCCCGGCCTCGGCTAGTGCCTGCACAATTCCGACCGCCGCACTGGTGTGGCCGCCACTACCACCTCCGGTAATGGTCATCCTACGATTGCCGTTTGTGTTCTGGTTCATTCCAATCTCGGCCGGAACCATGCTAGTAACCCTACCCTCCAATGTCTCAACGCTCAGCGTGTCTTTTAAAGGCGGGCCGCCGGCTTAAATCAGATCAATTCTCATACAGTCTTCGTATCGGCTACGAGAAGCAACCTGTATGGAAATACATTGCTCACCGTAAACCGGCCGAGCCCTGCCTTTTTACCTAGCTCAACAAACTCATGTGCCGTAAAGCCTCTCAGAACCGAGACCGGTCCGTCATTTCGGGTCAGATAACTCCGCGTGAAAAGCCACCCGGTCATGCGAATGAAGTAGTATGGCACCAGGTTTCTCGTCAGATCATTAACTACGACGGCTCGTCTGGCGAGGCTCGCAAAAGATGCTAGAAGATCGGTAACCTCGTGGTCCTCAAAGTGATGAAGAAACTGTGACGCAATGACTATATCAAAGCTTCGTGGCTCGAACGGCAGCAGCCTTGCATCAGCTTGCAACAGCGAGATCGAAGGATCAAACCCCAGGCGCCTTCTTGTGACTCTCAAGTTCCGTTCGCTGAAATCGAGCGCTACCGCCTCGCACGCAATCCCCCGCGAACGGCACCAGTGTATAACTCTTCCCGGTATGTCGGCCGAGCCGGTACCCACGTCCAGAATACTGATGCTTTCAGGTGGATCGGCTGAAAACAAGCTGACAAGAGCCTTGACTACCGGCCGCGATCCTCCCAGCCTTCGGTTTATGAGGCGGAGGTCCCTCAAATTGCTGGCAACATCTTCCTCCGAACCTGCTCCCGCATCCAACAGTTCTTCCTCGTAAATCCTCCGGGGCGTAAGCCAGCCCCCATTTCTGAGATGCCGATCGTCTGTTCTCATAATATGCGCTGCAGACAGTATATAAGGCTATGGTAGCACATTGAAAACCGAAAGATTGAACTCCGAAAGATTGAACACCTGACGCGGCTGGAGCTATAAGAGCACGGCGACCTTTTGCTTCATTCCGGGACGGCCGTTTTACATACAGAAATGCCGCTCAGTGAGGTACTTGGTCAAGGCGGAAAAACCGATCCCTCTCTCAAGTCAAGGACTGGTAACTCGATAACGATTAGAGCGATACAGTCCTGCTAAACAGACGGGGCTGACCCCCAAAAGATACAGCCACTGAATGATTATCCATATCGCAAGCGTTTTTAAAACGCCGTCCCCCTGCCAGCGACGCGCCGAAGTCACAACAGGCTCCCCAAAACATACTGTCCGTCCAGCGCGCTCCAGACTCCTACAGAGCTCGTAGTCCTCCATCAGGTTGCAGCTCGTGAATCCACCGATAGTCTCGAACGTGTCTCGCCTGGCCCAGATCGCTGAGTCGCCATAGTAGATTCCAAACCACCTTCTCACAGAATCCAGCCTCGTGAATATGACGCTGGCCAACTCTGGTCCGTCGAACCTGAGCTTGAAGTTGCCGCCGACAATCGCGGGTTCTGCCAGCGCCTGCTCAATCGACTCAATAGCCGAGTCTGGAAGCCGCGTGTCCGCATGCAAGAACAAGAACGCTCGGCCGGTTGCAATCGCCGCTCCCGCGTTCTGCTGATTGCCGCGGCCCGGACTCGAGATAATGAGGCGGCAGCTCTGATCTGCCCACACCGCATCGCGAGCGAGGCCAAATGTTCCATCATCGCTGCCGCCGTCTACGATGATCAGTTCATGATTGCCGCGCAATATTCGTACGGCGTTTATGGCGTCCTGTATGATTGTCGCCTCGTTCAGGACCGGCATTATTATCGATACGCTGTACCGTAGCGCAGGACCCCGCTTATTGGATTCTGACTGCTCGGATAAGTCCACTTTTGAATGCCCCGCCCTCATTGAATGCCGCTCGCTTAGAATGCCGGTCCTCATCCGGCATCAAACGCTGCTGCAGCGATCGAAAGAGTACAAGCATAGTTTCGGGTACTGCCGGTTTCAATAGTGCGCCGGCTTGAGGACGCACCGAGCTTCCGCCCCAGGGGATCCCCTGGAGCCATCTTGATGGCTGAACAGGCGCCCGCCCGCAACAATGAAAACCCTGTACGAGTGGCTCGGAGTCGGTGTGGTAGTATCGCCGGAGCGGTCGTACCGCCGGAGCGTCGTACCGCTGCCGGTCCGTTCTGGTATCCCGAGCCGGGTTTTTTCTGCAGTGCGAACTCAACAAAGCAGCCACGATGGGGGAATGGAAATGACCTATATGGGTCCCTAAACGCAATAGATTTAACCGCTTGACACATTCGTCGCGGAAGTACTAGAATCGGTCATGATTCGAGGGGATTCGACGATCAAATAGCGAGCACCTTAGAGGGCATTGACGGCAAGGCACGCACGCTTAAGGTTATTGCGCCCCAGCAATAATAGCCCCGTAGCGGTTCAGTTTAGATAAACAGAGCTTATTAAGTTATGGTGATGAGGGACCCGTCTAGGGCTAATCGTCTGGAGGATGTTGTCTCCGCCGGACGAGCCGCGCTGGAATCAGGCCGATTTGAGGAAGCCATTAACCACTTCAAGTCCGCCTTGAAGGTGGGCTCCCGTTCCGTCGAACAGGAAGCCGCCATTCGGTGTGACTTGAGTGCTGCCTTTGGAAAACGCGGGCTCAGCCGGGAGCAATTGGATGCGGTTTCCAGGTACAATACTCTCGCCAATTTCACTAATTTAACAGACGCCGCCAAAGTGCGAGTCCTGGTTCGGCTCGGATGGGCCTATTCTTTCAACAACGATATTCCTCGAGCCATTGCCCTTTTCGATCAGGCAATGCGGATGGCCCGGCAGCAAAACGACGACGCGGCCATTGGGGGTTGCTACTTCGGGTTGGGACGGGCCTATCGCAATCTGAGCGAACTCCAAATTGCCCGTGATCACTACACCGCCGCGCAAGAGCATTTTCGCAAAGTGGGACACTGGCGCGAGCTGGCCGAATCTTACATCAACATCGGATACATAAATGCATTCGAGGGGAGCTACCAGAACGCGCTTCAGTCTTTGAACCAGGCACTGACCATTCTTGGTGACCGGAGCGAGTATGATCTGCTGGGCCGCGCCCACATGTATATCGCCATAACCTACGACAATCTCGGGTACACCAGCAAAGCACTCGAATCGTGGGAAATCTGCATCGATAACTGCCGGCGCGCTGGCAACACTCTTTACCTGTCGATCAACGAGAACAATCTGGCGATGAAGCTGATTTGGCTTGGCCAGTTTGCCCGGGCCGAGGAATTGGCCAGATCGGCGCTGGCGAGATTGCAGGGCACCACCGGTGTATGGGCCCTGGGCGGCGCAATGGATACGCTGGCTCAACTCCTCATCATTTACGGCAAGATCGGTGAGGCCGACGACCTCCTGCATGAATCGCTGGAAGTGCTATCGTCCATCAAGGCCGCTGAGTGGGCCTCGGTCAGCACCAGGACTACGATCGCGCGAAACTCCCTCATGAAAGGCAACGCCGGCAGGGCAATAGACGAATTGAAGCAGGCAATAGATATCTGCTTGCGCTCCGGCTCTCATTACATGTTGCCGGACTCGCGCCTCTGGCTTGCTGAGGCAATGCTGGCCAGCGGGCAACTGGAATCGGCCCGTGAGGTCGTCGAGTGCGTGCGCCAGGACCTTCGCAACGGGCCCAGTCTCATCGCCTGGGGGTTCATGATGAGGGTCATGGCCAAAATAGAGGCTGCAGATGGCCACGTTGCCGCCGCGATACAATCGCTGAGACAGAGCAGTTCAATATATGAGTTGAGAGAAAACACCTATGCCGTGGCCGTCAATCGCGTGGAACTCGCAAAGATGTACCAGGCCCAGGGAAAGTCAGTGGAGGCTATAGTCGAGGTTCGGGCCGCTCTTGAAGTGTTCGCCGGCCTTGGAGCCGTCGTCGATGAGCGGAAAGCCCGCCAGTACCTGGAATCGATCGAGTCCGGGCTTAGCCAGTTGGACCGCGACGCCCTGGCCCGTACGCCGGAGAGCGGCCACAGTGCCCAGGTCGTCGCAAAGCCCGATCTGGCGTCTGCAGTCGATGGGTTTATCGCCCGCCGGCTCGTGCAGGCCTCCGTTTCCCGCGAGCTGCTGCTCCACGAACTGGCTTCGGTCGTTCAGGACGAAGCCATGAGCCGCGGGGTCGTCGTAGCTGAGGTCGACTCTGAAGGTTTGAAGACTGAAGCCTGGATTGGGCTGACCGAAGTTGAACGGGCGAGGGAATTGGAACTGATCAGCCGGCTGCCCCCCGAGGCCTATGAAAAGAACTTTGTCTATTGTTTCGGCGATAATCAGCAGTCCAGATTCCTGCTCCATATAGTCGATCCAACAGCTCCCAGGTTCAAATCAGGCAGGGTCAACCTGCAACCTCTGCTGTTCCTCGCCGAGCAGGGACTCGAAACCCATGCACTTAGGAGCAAGACCCGGCGCACCCACGTATTCGATCCGGCCCAGATGATTTCCGAGGCCGAGCTTCCCGGATTCATATGCGGCAGCAGGGCAATGAATCGGGTCCTCGAGCAGATACACAAAATCAGGTCCTCCGACGTCACCGTCCTGATAACCGGAGAATCCGGCACCGGCAAGGAGCTGATCGCCCGAGCAATACACGCAGGCAGCAGCCGGCGGACCAATGTTTTTCTTCCCTTTAATTGCTCGGCCGCGCCTCGGGACATGATAGAGAGCCAGCTCTTCGGTTACCGCAAGGGATCGTTCACCGGCGCGGTCTCGAATTACGAAGGGATCATCCGTGCGGCCGAGCGCGGGACTCTATTCCTCGATGAAATCGGCGATCTGCCTCATGAGCTCCAGCCCAAGCTCCTCAGGTTCCTTCAAGAAGGCGAAATCCATCCGCTCGGCGAGCCCCATCCTCTCCACGTTGATGTCAGGGTAATTGCCGCGACCAATTCTGACCTTGAGCGGGCCGTCGCCGAAGGCCGCTTTCGCGAAGACCTCTTCCACCGCCTCAACGTCATCAGAGTCCATATACCGCCTCTGCGAGAGAGGAGGGAAGAGATTCCCGCCCTGATCAATTACTACCTGAACCTCTATCAACAGGAAGTTGCCAAAAGCGCTATCAAGCTCGCCGAGGAGATGGTAGATCTCATGGTCGTCTACGATTGGCCTGGCAACGTCCGCCAACTGTGCAATGAAATCAGGAGAATCGTGACATACGGGGATTCGGGTTCCATAATCAGCGCCGAGTCGCTATCGCCTGAGATCGCTCGAATCAGCCACGACCTGGATGCAGTCGCCAGGCGCAGAAACAAGCGCAGTGGACGATTCCTGGTTTCGGCAACGCCCAAGACTACCCTGGCAGAGGCGGTCAATGAGCTCGAGAAGCAAATGATCAAGGAGGCCCTTGAGCGGTCCTCGGGCAACATCGCTCAGGCAGCCAAAGACCTTGGACTCTCGCGCAAGGGGCTTTACCTCAAAATGGACCGCCTTAATTTCAACAACTGAATCTCGCCAACAAGGTCCCGGCACCAACCACGCCGCAGACCAGACAAGGCTGCTGCCTACTTATGGCGGTCCCCTGGCAAACCTGATAGCATGATTTCAGCGCCGTAAGCCTGATTGATGAATCGCAGTCGTGAAAAAGGGGGATCCATGGAAGAGCCGATGCACTTGCACGATGAAGATGAAGAACACACGGACCAGCCGGAAGCGCGTCTTGTCGACATCGCGGAACGATTTTCATTCAAGGCCCGCTTCGTTCTCTTATTCGGTGAGATCAATCACTCGATGGCCCGAATGACTTGCGAGCGGCTGATTGCTCTCAATCACGAATCCCAGGCTCCTATCACGGTCCTTATATCGTCACCCGGCGGGCACGTTGAATCAGGAGACGCGATCCACGACGTGATCAGGTTTGTTCGAGCTCCGGTGACTACTGTCGGAACGGGATGGGTTGCCAGCGCCGGGACGCACATTTTTCTCGCCCCGCCCAAGAACCGGCGAGTCTGCCTCCCCAATACGCGGTTCATGATCCACCAGCCGGGCGGTGGTGCCGGCGGCCAGGCGACCGATGTGGCGATTCAGGCCAAAGAGATCCTCCGCACCCATGACCGCATTGCCAAAGAGATCTCTGCTCAGACGGGCCAGGCCCTGGAAAAGGTCATGGCCGACATGGAGCGAGATTTCTGGATGAGCGCCGACGAAGCAATCGAATACGGCATCGTCTCTCGCATCATCGAAAAGCACGAGGACCTGCTGTAACCGCTCCTGGAAGTCCCGCGCCTCTTGAAAGAACTAAGCAAGCCCTCCGAGAATCCCGGCGGTGGAAACCGGTGGATCATTCAGTTCCAGCCTGGAAGCAACTATCGTAAGCGCCTCCGAGAATCCCACCGGCGGGACCCCGAGGATTATTCAGTTCCAGCCTAGAAAAAGCTAACCCAAGCGCCTCCGACGGTCCCCCCAGCACAAGTTATTTCAACCTTGCCCTCATATATGACTTGACAGGTATATGCCCCATGGAGTATATTAACAGTATGGGAACTGTGTTCGAAATCATTGCAGAGCCGAACCGTCGCGCGATATTGAGCCTCCTGGTCTCGTCACAACAGTCGGTTGGACAGATCGAGCGTCAACTCAGTATGCCCCAACCGACCGTCTCAAAACACCTGCGGGTCCTCCGCGAGGCCGGTTTCGTGGAAGCAAGGGTCGACGCACAGCGCCGTCTCTACCGGCTCAAACCTGAACCCTTCCAGGAGGTCGATGCCTGGCTCGCTCCGTTCCGCCGGTTCTGGTCCGCTCACCTGGATGCTCTCGAACGCCATCTCGACCGCATGGATCAATCAACGCCAACGGAACCGAAGACTAAGACAAAACGACGCGGCCGAGGCCGCGAACGTGACAAAGGAGAATCCAAATGAAAATCAAATTGACCAGCGTATACGTGGACGATCAGGACAAGGCCCTGCGCTTCTATACTGAGGTACTGGGCTTTGCCAAGAAGACCGATTTCAGTCAGGGACCATTTCGCTGGCTGACCGTGGCCTCGCCTGAGGAACCGGACGGCACTCAGCTCCAGCTCGCGCTGAACGAAAGCCCCGCTGCCAAAGCGTATCAGCAGGCGCTGTTTCAACAGAGCCAGCCCGCCGCCATGTTCTTCACTGACGACATCAAGGGCGACTACGAGCGGATCAAGGCCAGCGGCGCCGAGTTCACGATGCCGCCCACCGAGGTGACCGGCTCGACCATTGCGATGCTGAACGACACCTGCGGCAACCTAATTCAGCTCACCCAGTTGATGCGCTGGTAGAGCGGCCGCCAGGGCGTTCGGGCTGGTCGTACCGCCGGCGGCCCGGTGGACAAGGGGTCAGGAATGGGGCTTGGTCCCATAACGAAAGGACGCTATCATGAAGCAACGTACGATTTTTCGCTGGATTCACCTCATCCTGAGTATTCCGATTGTCGGTTATATTTATAGTCCGTTTGATCAAATTCCGAACTACGCCAACCAAGTTCGATTTTTCTTCGTCCCTATGATTGTCCTCACGGGACTTTGGATGTGGAAGGGGCATGCTGTCTCACGACTTATTCGGAAAAGACCGGCAAAACAAGATGCAGCAGAGAACGCCACGATCGCATAGATCAGGGAACGCTAACGAATGGGACGACAAGGGAGAAGAAGATGACCGATCTCGATCAGTACACACCGGGTCCGGCCTCTGGGGCGCAGGTGCGAAAGGGCGGAGAGAAGTGGACACTGATTCTGGTCAGGGAACTGCGCCACTCTCCGGAAAAAGTCTGGCAGGCGCTTACCGACCCGGCGCACCTGCGCGAGTGGGCGCCCTTCGACGCTGATGGGAGCCTGGGTACGGTTGGAACCACGGTCAAGCTCACGACGTTGAGGGCGCCAACACCGCTTGTTTCCGAAACAAGAGTGACGCGAGCCGACGCTCCAAAGGTGCTTGAGTATACCTGGGCAGGCAACGATATCCGGTGGGAGCTCGAAGCCTTTGGTGACGGCACGCGTCTGACGCTGTGGCACAACATCGACCGCCGCTTCATCGCGTGGGTTACGGCCGGCTGGCACATCTGTCTCGACGTCCTCGCTCATCTTCTCAGCGGAACTCCCATTGGGCGCATCGCCGGCGCCGATGCAATGAACTTCGCCGGCTGGCAGCGATTGACGGCCGAGTACGCCAAGCAGTTCGGCGCAGAAACGCCCAACTGGCCGCTTCGAGCGGCTGAAAAGTCGTGAATTAGGGGGATCGCAAAGAATGCCCCAACGAAGCTCTCGGAGGCGGCCAAAATTCAATTCGGTTGAGGAATACTTAGCCTCGCTGGACCCGATAAAAGAAGGGACCATCAGGTCTGTAATTGATTTGATTCTTAACCAATTTCCGGAACTGGAGTCCAAGATTTCCTGGAACGTGCCTACCATCCACCGGAATGGGAAGTATGTGGTTCGCGTCTGTGCCAGACCTATGGCCGTCTCATAGGCGGAACGGGCCTCACTGGTTCGCCGAGTCGCCGGCACAGGTCCGCGCGAGCCGAATACGCCAATAGGTCGAACATGGTCCGAGGCGTGCTCCGCCATACACTGGAATCTAGCAAACCGTTTGCGCTTGAGGCAATTGCAGCTAACGCCGGGCGCAGCTAAAATAGCTGCGATTCTTGAGTTCGGCATTTCTCGCAGCTCTGCCGCCCCGAGTTGCCGTGAGTCTCTGATTCACGGTCTCGAGTTTGGACACTTCCGCGGCTTTGCCGACCCGCCGTGCTGTGAGTCTCCGACTCACCGGCGGCGTCCGACCAACGGTTCTCCGGCGGTTACGCCGCTCTGCGCAGCTGATAAGCTGCCACGAATTGGAGGAGCAGATGAAAAAGCCCGACGCGGTGCAATCCGCCTCTGCATTAATTGACGAGAGGATCAAGGAACTTGGGGACTGGCGGGGGAAGATGCTCGCGAAAGTGCGCGAAATCATACACAAGGCAGACCCTGAGATCGTCGAGGAGTGGAAGTGGAGGGGGACTCCCACCTTTTACCACGACGGCATTGTCTGCACGGGAGAGTCGTACCAGAACGTCGTCAAGATGACCTTTGCCAGAGGAGCTGAGCTCGACGACCCTTCAGGTCTATTCAACTCCAGCCTCGACGGGAACGTCAGGCGCGCCATCGACATCCACGAGGGTGACAAGCTCAACGTGTCGGCCTTGAAGGATCTCATCCGCGCTGCTGTGGCGCTCAATCTCATGCGCAAGAGCAGACCAAAGCCCCGGCAAGCGAGCGGCAAGCGATGATGAGAACGGCATTGTTGCGATTCAACGGCGCGGTCCGCCGAGACCCCACCATCGATGAGTGGCTGAATGAGCATGCAGGTGAATTGGGATCCATCGCCCGCCGGTGGTTTGAGGTGATGCGAAAGTGCGGGGACGAGGTCCGCGAGCTGTTCCACGACGGTTGTCCGGTTGCATGTTTGGGAGATGCGCCCTTCGGCTACGTCAATGTATTCACGTCGCACGTAAACGTAGGGTTCTTTCAGGGCGCATCGCTGCCA
>Ga0126381_100007692_pt1 | contig 12016 bp, 7 predicted proteins | sample PanSoiMetPlot_28_FD_96465 | JGI IMG/M metagenome (GOLD analysis project Ga0126381, IMG submission 96465) | Tropical forest soil microbial communities from Panama - MetaG Plot_28 | ecosystem: Environmental > Terrestrial > Soil > Tropical forest > Bulk soil | place: Panama | collected 2016-02-17
AATGGGGGAAAGTCACCGCCACAACCAAACCCAAACGCACGTTCATCTGAACCGCCAACACCAAGGACCTCTTGGATAAAATCAAGCATGCCCGCGCTGCACAGAATAGTCGCTAATCTACATACCCCAGTACACCAGCTGTCAATCTATTCTCCAAAGTTCATATCTGTCGTTGGCACTGTCGCCAAACCCCCACATCCAGTAACCAAGAAGATTTGTGTAGAGACCAACTCCAGCTCCCATGGTTCTTCCGAATTGATACCTGTGTGTTACCGCGTCCACCAATGTGCGATGTGGAAAACGCAAGGACATCAAACTCCCGTCCTCATACAAACCCACCACCAAGAGATCTCCAGGCCTTGGCTGAGGGTCGCCAGGGAATATGAGAGTTGCCCCGGCGAGAGGTGCATACCAATAAGCTGAGAATTGGTCAGCGAACCATACCCTTTCGCCTGCTGCAACATGCGGTTGAATCAAACGATACATAGCGTCCCGGCCGAACTTCGCAAACTCCGCGTCCGAGCGGAGAATCAAAAGAGAATAGCCGGTGCTGGCAACAATCAACACGATGGCTGCGGCTCGGAAAAGCCGGACCGAGAAACCTGCCATCAACCGAAAGCAGAGGAGGATGACGGCGGGCATGCAGGGAAGCAAGTACTTCGGCGCAAGGTGAAGATAGAAGACGATGGGAAGAGGAACTAGAATCCAGAAGATTAGGAAGAGATCGGTATGTTCGGCCCTGTCCCATGCCTCGTAAAGCAAGTCAGTCAGCATCCCGAACCCAAGAACCGCTAAGAGCCAGACCCGAAAACCCGCCTCATGGAACCACGGGCGCAGCGTCTCTCCCCGATACCCGAAACAGGCGATGCCGGCTGCTACGCCGGCGGCCATGGTCCGGATGATTGCGGCGCTCAGCGATCCACTCCTCAAGCGATTTGCCAACCAGCAGGCGAACAGAGGTACAGGAAATACGAGGTACAGCAGATAGGCAGCGAAATTGTACGGTATGCGCCCTAGCCCCCTCAAAAAGGGAGGGGGATTTATGGCCAAGTTATGTTCACGAACTGTGGCGATCAATATTACTAGTAAGCCAAAGCCTCCCAAGACTGGAGTCCATAGCCAGAACCGCCGCCGGATCTGCGCAAAGAACTCCTTAGAGTCAGCCGTTTCCAGCAAATAAAACGCCGCGAGAGGTATCAGAAGGGCAAGGTGGGTCCGCGCAAAGCCAGCCAGGCCTAACGCAATAGCGGAAACTGCGCCCTGGCTCCATTTCTGCGCGCTCTTCCATGCTGCAAGCCGTTCCATTGCAACCAGCGCGAGGGTTGTCGCGAGGATATCGGGCATCGCCCCGGTACTGGCCATCGGGAGGAAAGGAGCGGTGGCCACCAATAGCAGGCCGCCGGCGATTGCGTGTTGTCGATCCCACCCGAACCGCAGGACAAGTGAAGTCATCGCAATGACTGCAATCCAAACGAGCACCAGTTGCGTCAGGTGTGCCGTCCACTCGTGGGTCCCGCTCAGAACGGTGGGTACGAGTACATAACCCATCAGGCTATTTCCAGAAGCAATGACGTAGGCTTTCCGGCAATCGAGAGGGTAGTTCCAGCAGAGGGTAAAATCCATCGGGTGCATTGGGTGCTTGACGATCTGCCTCGCCATCATAAGGAAATGAGGATCGTCATTGAGGAAAGGTTTGTTTAGATTTGGCAGGAGGCACACGGTAGCGAGGAGTAATGCCGGCCAAGCACAGCCAAGCACAGCGACGAAGGAAATCGGCCTGGGAGCGGCGCGATCCTTCGATCCTTGCATTTTCATGTTTACCTCCGAGAGCTTCGTCATCATCTTTTTGGCTATCGCATACAAATTGGATCGGCTGAACAATAGGTCGAAATGGCTAGGATCTTTGATTACCTCCGGCGCTCCCCGCAAGGTCTGCAACCCGCCGATTCGCTTCCTGCATGCCGGCCGGAGACAGCTTCGTGTGAACACCCTTAGATAGTGCAGAATTCAGACCACTATGAATAGCGACGATATACCTCTCCGGTTTAGTGCTGCGCTTTCATCTGAGCAGAAGCACTGTTTTCTTTAGTAGGTTCGGGCCGCCCGATTTTGACAATATAGATCGCATGCTGATGCGGGGGCAGCCAGGTGCGGTAAGGGACTGGGGCGAATCCTGCAGGTCCCAAGCAGTCTCCCGCGTCGAATGCCAGGCCGTAATGGGGCGAGAGCACAGGGAACCGCTCCAAAAGTATGGGATCGCAGACCCCAAAAGACCTTTTATCAGAGGACATAAGACTGTCTCCCCAGAGGACCGGGATCTCCGCTGCGTAGGTAGACCCCGCCAACTCAATCTGATTCCATCCGTTGTATTCCCAGCCGCCATCGATCGAGGTCACAGAAATGCCGGCGGAGCGCAGCTCCTGGATCGCGATGACCGAAGCACGCTCTTTGGCAAAATAGTCATGAGCGCCGACCACGGCAAAGGCCGCATAAGCGGCGATAGGCAACACTGCCGCTTGAGGAAGCCGCGGTCGAACCAGTTCCTGATAGCAGAGTAGGACCGGAATCAGAACCAACACTAAAGGCGTAAGCATGTATCGGTCGTGGACCGTCCAGGATGACGCTCGGGGCATCAGCACAACAAAGTAGCAGAAGGTAATCGGGACAAGTAGCGTGGCGAGCTCGCGCCACGAGATCCGGCGGCCGGGACTGCTTTGTGGTGCAATCTGAAAACCGGCTCTTGCTCCGAGCGCAACCACCGCGATGAAACTCAACATCGCCAGCGCAGTCAGGAACGTAATCAGAACCCTGAAGCTTGGCGTCAACACTACAGGAATCACACCGTGCGGCAGATCGAGATTTTGCATGATGCCGTAGACCGAGATGTAGCTGGCATAATACGGAACCTGCCAGTTCACTCCGCGAGAAATCGCAAAAACTGCAAATATGACCCAGAACAGACCTCCGGCAGCAAGAAGGAGAACAGCACGACGGTCGCGGAGCGGAACGACGGGGACAAAGAAGAGAAGGATGGGCAAAAGCAGAAACCCAAGCTCGGGAATGCTATACAGAAGTACCCACGCAGCACGAAGTGGCGTCTTGAGAGTAAGTACTCCATGAATGAGGTGCTCGGGCACCGAATAAGGCTGGTAATGAAACCAGCGAATCGCCCAGGAGATAAAGACAATCGAGGTGAAATAAGCCACCAGGCCAACAATCAGAATCCGAGGGCGACGACGTAGCAACCACAACGTTGAGGGGACCATGACCAGCACGCCGAGCCACGCGATCTGACGCACCGTTCCGCCGGCCGCATTCGAAAACGCCGCAAAGCAGATCCATCCCAGGGCAGCGTTGTCTGTTTCGGCCTGGAGCGCACGCAGACAGGCATACAGGCAGAGGACGATACAGAAGAGACCTGGAACGTCCGTCATGAAGTTTACTGAGAGCGGAACGAAAAGCGGCGAGAGCGCCAGAGTCAAAGTGCCTAGAGCAGCATTCCACTCGTCGATACCGCAGCGAATCAGGACACGGTGGGTCAGATAAATGGTCGCCACGGCAACAGGAAGGATAGATAACCGGACCGCCGTGAAAGAAAAGCCAAATAGCTTGACGAAGAGCGCTCCCAGGTAAAGTTGCCAGCCGAGCATGGCAGTGGCCCACCCGTTGTAAACGATATGCCCTGTCTGGGCCAGAATCTGCACGGTCTTGACGTACGACCATTCGTCGTTTACTCCGAGTTCGACGACTGGCCAAATCACCAAAGCGCACAAAGGAACTATGAAGGCACATACGGCCGCACCTAGGCGGTTGTCTGCAACCTTCATGCGTGCCATACCTATCGGGCGGTCTGCCAGGCGCGATAGATCAAGCTACGTTCAAGAATGCTCGCTGCAAAACTCATGGGAGCCATCTTAGCTCAAACTTATCTGCCTCACGGTTGAGTTATCGGGCAATCGCATAGGAACGATCTCAGGCTGTTTCCGGCAGTAATCAATAGGAAGTCGGCATAGTATCTCTTGAATGACAGCATCGGCTTTCCTTGCTCGGGCGGCGGATTCTAATTCAACCAGCAGCTGCGAGAATCCGATAGGCACGGGAGTTGCCTTGACCTGGAAGACTTCGCGAAACAGTGTACTCGTAACCAGCGAGTCGTCTCCCCAGAGTTTCTCGTGAAGCCTCTCTCCGGGCCTTGTACCCACGACCTTGATATCGATGTCCTTGCCGGGCGTTAGGCCTGCCAGGCGGATGATGTCCTTGGCGAAGTCGACGATCTTCACCGGATTGCCCATGTCCAGCACGTAGATGTCTCCCCGTGATGCAAGCGTGGCTGCCTGCAAAACGAGCCGCACCGCTTGCGGGATGGTCATGAAGTAGCGAGTCATCTCGGCATGGGTAATCGTGACCGGGCCACCCGCGGCGATCTGGCGGAGAAAAATGGGAACCACGCTGCCACGACTGCCCAGAACGTTTCCGAACCGTACACAGGCAAACTGCGTGTTGTAACCATTACCGTGGTTCTCGTCGGCGTACTGTTGAATCACCAGCTCTGCCGTCCGCTTGGTCGCTCCCATGACACTCGATGGATTAACTGCCTTGTCAGTGGAAATCATGACCAGGCGTTCGCAGCCAAATTCGACGGCCGCGTCCGCAAGTTCGCGTGTCCCGATGACATTGTTCAACACCGCTTCACAGCAGTTTCCCTCCATTACGGGAACATGCTTATAAGCCGCGGCATGGAGGACAATCTGCGGGCGACAAAGCTCAAATGTTCGACGAACTGTTTCACGGTCGCGAATGTCACCCACAATAGGCATTATTAGTTTACCGTCCAGAGATTCAATCAGCTCGAAGATCGAATTCTCGTCGTGATCGAATACCGCAACGCGGTCAACCTTCAGTGCCGAGACCTGTCGCGCTATCTCCGAACCTATGGACCCGCCAGCTCCAGTAATTAAGACCGTCCTCAAATTGAAGCAGCTCATCACCTCCGGATGCACTTCACTCGCCATCTCGGAGCTTCCCTGTATCAGTTGATCAATAGAAACGTCGCGGCTTACTTTCACTTTCCCGCCCATCAGATCGCTGCCCGACGGCAAGATGCGAACCTGAACATCGAGACTGCTCGCATCGCGAATGACCTGCGCGGCACACTTAAGATTGCCCCCTGAAAGAACGACCACTTCTATCCGGTAGCTCACAAGAAGATTCGCCAGGGACTCTGGAGTACCCAGGACGGGGCGGCCCGCTATGTAGACGCCCATCAGGCGCGGATCTTCGCTTATCAGGCCGATGATCTGGGCCTCTTTACAGTCTTGAAGATGGTGGATTGCTGTAGCCAGAGTGGTCTCACAACCAACGATAAGCGCGCGCGGCCGTTCTGATGGGCTATGGACCACCTCATGCGCAAGACGCCGGGTTACGCGCAATCCGGAAGCCAGAAACAGGAAGGTGATGTACTCGAGGATCAGCACGCTATAGGGAACGACGGGAACGCCCGGTACCCACCAGCGCACCAGCAGCAGCAAAACAGTCACAGGTATTGAGCGCAGAGCTAGAGCAAGCCCATCGCGCATGGCAAAGAATCGCCAGGTTGCATGATACCCGTCGCGAGTGACGTGCAAGGCGAGCGGTCGCAGGGCAACCACTACGCATAGCCATGTCCACATACTTTGTCGCATTTTCAGCGGGATATCAAAGTCAAACCGGAGCATGTACGCGCTGATCATAGCGATCGCCGCGGTAACGCCGTCCAGAATCACGCGAACGTACCCGTGAAAAATCCAGGAGGGAATCAGGTTGGCATACCAGGCGCGCTGCCGGTCGGTGACACCCTTCAACTCGTGAAGACGCTCCACAGGACCTCGCTTCAGCTGATGGATGGCCGTCGATCACTCCGTCTGTAGTCAACGCTCGACTTTCGCTCACTCAGCAACGAGACAACAGACAAATGCACTGACATTGGATCTGGGCAGATCGGGGGTTCACAGGTGAGATTCAAATTACCTGCAATTGTTTGCTTTCATTGTCGTCTACACATTAGCTCTGCGACGATGAAGTGGCAATATCGCTTGAAAGGACATGAAAAGAGAACTGGCAATATTTTGCCTCAATCAACAGGCTGAATCTCCTAAGTCACTGTAATGCAAGCCAATTAGCTTTACATTCCAAATTCATTCATTTTTTCATCTCATCAATATTTCGATGATCGACAAAATACCCGCTTGAAGGTTATAGTATGTGCGAATCGATGCTTCAGGGGGCGATCCCTGTGGCTGGGTTTTCAGGCTAGACCATTGTTAACGTGACTGTCGGTCACCCCGAGGATTTTATGATCCTGCAATTACGGTCAGCCATCGCTCTCCTCACTTGCTGGTGCTTACTCACGACGGTTTCTGCGGCCGCAGCCAATATCGGGCTTGTGATAACAAATGGCGACGTTCAGGTGGATGGAATGTCTGTTCCAGGTTCCGCAGTAATTTTTTCTGGAAGTCGCATTGCGACAGGAGACGGTATTACGAATCTGCGGTTTTCAGACGGCACAAGTGCACTAATGAGGCCTGGCACGCAGATGACCGTCTACCGCGAACATTCTGTCCTGCTGCAGGGCGTGACTATGCAGCGCGGCCTCGACAGGCATCCTATCATTGCTAATGGGCTGAGGATTTCCGGGGCAACTCCTAACGCTGCCGTCCTTGTCGGAGTCAAGGATGAGTCTCATTTTGATGTTGCTGCACAAGGAGGCGACCTGGAGGTACGGACGTCTAAAGGAAATCTTGTTGCCCGCGTGATACCGGGAAGAGACCTCAGCTTCACCATCAGCCAGGCTCCGGCCGGAACCCCGCAAAATGAAGTGCAACTCTGCGGTCGCCTGGGCGACAATAACCAACTTAGTGACTTCTACACCACTGTTGATTACCAGTTGCAGGGAACAGAACTCGAGCGTTTCCATGGAAAAACAGTGGAGGTGAGCGGGCTAGTGGTAAATCCCTCCGCAACGCCAAACGTTGTGAATGTTTCCTCGATAAGGAACGTAAAAACGTGCGCAGTTGCGGCTGCACCCGGCGCAGCTCCGGCAGCAGCCAGAATCGCATCTGGGGTGGGACTCCTCCTGATAGCTTTGGCTCTGGCAGGCCTCGGCGTAGGCATCTATTATGCCGTCACTAGCCAAGGCGCCCCCCCGGCGACCCCGATTGTGCCGTAACTTCTATTAGGAAGATCGCATCAGTTTTGACGTCTGCTCCTGAAGAAATCGCAACGGACGGACAACGTAATAGAGACCAAGCCACGGGCGCGGCAGCTTAACATGCTGCCAGTCGGGCTCCGCCGGCGAGAATACTCTTACGAAGATCAGCCGTATTCGCTCTCGCCACGTTTTGGCGAAAGCCAGATGGTATTTCAACGTCCGCATATAACCTGGCCGCATTTCTTCTTTGAGGCACAAGAAGCTTTCTGCAGCATGCGAAAGAGCTATTGTTGTCCCGTCCTGGCGGCAATGCTGCTTCACCATCTCAGGCAGTTCAATTCCAAGCATTCGTTCACAAAGAAGGAGCGCGTGACTCAATACCAGCTCGCATCCGTTGGCTTCGGCCAAACGAATGCAAGCATCCCAATCGAGCTCGATCTGGGAGTGAATATGCGCGGCTACGTCACACAACTCAGAGAGATTGGACCAGCAGTTCTTGGTTCCGTTCGCACACAGATACAGGAGCAAATATTCGGGTGAGAGTGACAGAAATTCGGCTTCTTCATGCCGCTCCCAGCGCGCCGAGTTGAACACCTGTTCAACGTCGAGCTGGAATGAAAACATTTCGTGCAATAGGCCCCAGTGCAGATCGACGCATGTGCCGCGCACAGAGTTTGTAAAGCGAAGGTGGCGGTTCTTTGACAGAAGTAAGGATTTCGCGTTGTTACCAACAACAGGCAACCACAGAGTGTAACCCTCACCCAAAAGCCTATCTCTCGCTCGCACTACGTTGCAAGGATGAATGAGGAAGTCGAGATCGTGGAACTCTCGCAGACCCAGGTTGCGATAAGCCGTCAGAGCCAGCGCTGGCCCCTTGAAGGAAATTATCGGGATGGCCGGTTCATCGAATGTTTCGAGTAATCGCTGCCACTCCTCGAGCCACAGGAGATTTCTTTGAGCGAGAAGTGTGAGCCGGTCTTTCGAGCGCTGCAGAACCTCCTGCGGAGCAAGGTCATTTTCATATTCAAAAAACACATCGGAAACAATCGGTGCAACGCCATGCAGAGCCGCCTCTGCTTCAACCCTCGGCCAATTCGGCATTTGTGTCAGTGCTGCCCGAAGAGGAGCGTCATCGGCGGATGACAGAAACGTTCGCAAGCAATGCACGACCGTATTTGTCTCGGGGTTCATCGGAACTGCGCTGATTGTACTTGAGCGCGTGCTTTGTATGATCCATCCCATAGGTTTGAGCATTTGGGACAGCCACTAGCGCGGTCGGCGGCAGGCTGTCCGCTGGTCGCCGCTCGACAGTTTAGGGCCAGCAACCTACTTCCGCCTTGGGGGTCACCCAAAAGCGGCCATAGAGGGTCACCTGAAAACCGGCCATAGCGAGAGGCCGAGACATTAGCCACAGCGGAGGCACATAGCCTCTTTTGGCATGGGTAATGTCTTGAGCAAAGAGAAGCGAGAACAAGTAATCGCGCTGGGCCGGCTTGGGTGGTCACTGCGTCGAATCGAAGAGGCAACGGGAGTGCGTCGGGAGACGGCGAGTGATTATCTTCGCTCGGCCGGCATTGCCTTACGACCACCGGGTGGATGGGGACACCATGGTCCGGCAAAACCGGCCATAAGGGTCACCCCCGACTCGGAGCGGGCGGATTCAAAACCGGCCATAGAGGTGACCACCGGCTTTTTACTGGAGAAGACGAGTTCTGCCCCGGATGGGGAGCCATCGCTGAGCAGTTGCGAGCCCTATCGGGAACTGATCGAACTGGAACTCGGACGTGGCCGCAACGCCATGGGCATCTGGCAGGACCTGGTCGATGACCACGGGTTCCCGGGTAGCTATCAGAGCGTGAAGCGTTATGTGCGGAAACGGCGCAGTGCCGGATCTGCCGAAGCCCGTGCTGTCATCCAAACCCAGCCAGGTGAAGAGTGCCAGGTGGACTATGGGACGGGTCCGATGGTCCGCGATCCGGACACGGGCAAGTACCGGCGCACGCGGTTGTTCGTGCTCACCCTGGGCTACAGTCGCAAATCGGTGCGGCTGCTGGTGTTCCGTTCCAGTGCAAGGATCTGGGCGGAGTTGCATGAAAAGGCGTTCCGTCGCCTGGGCGGCACCACACGGTTGGTCGTCCTCGATAATCTGCGCGAAGCCGTGTGGTCGGCCGATATCTATGATCCCCGTCTGAACCCTCTCTTTCGCGATGTTCTGGCTCACTACGGTGTAACCTCGCTGCCCTGCAAAGTGCGGGACCCGGATCGAAAAGGAAAAGTGGAATCCGGTGTGGGCCACACGCAGAAGACGCCGCTGAAGGGCAAGCGTTTCGAGAGCCTGGAACAGGCACAGGCTTATCTGGACCACTGGGAAAAGCACTGGGCCGACACGCGCATCCACGGTCGGACCAAGCGGCAGGTGGCGGCCATGTTCGCGGAAGAGAAGCCATCCCTCCAGGTGCTTCCTCTCGAGCCTTTCCGTTATTACCAGTACGGAAAGCGAACCGTCCATCTCGATGGCTGCGTTGAAGTCGATGCTGCCTACTATGGTGCGCCCCCGGGCTGGATCGGCCGACAGGTCGATGTGCAGTGGGACGCCATGTTCGTGCGCCTGCTCGATCCTCGCACCGGCATGCTGCTGCGCGAACACCTGGGACAGAAACGCGGCGGCCACCGCATCCGCGATGAAGATCGTCCGCGGCGCACACCACTCAATACTCACCGCCTGTTGGCCCGCGCTCACAAGGCCGGGCCCAGCATCGGAGCTCTGTGCGATGCCATCCATCATCGTCAGGCCGAGGCTGGAGTGCGCCGCATCCTGGGCGTACTCTCGCTGGCCAAGAAATACGGTTGTTCGGCTGTCGATCAGGCCTGCGCCGCTGCGCTGGAGCTGGGGGTGAGCGAATATCGCTTCGTACGCCGCTATCTCGAGCGCAGCCCACAGGCGCCGCAGACGCTGCGCCAGGTCGATCCGCTGATCCATGAACTGATCCAGTATCGCAACTTGATTCAACGTCTCGATTCCGAGGAACCCAATCATGAATCTGATAGAACTTGATCGCGCTCTGCGCCAGCTGCGCATGAGCGGCATGGCCGCCACCCTGGAAACACGTCTTCTTCAGGCTCAGACCGATGCCATGGCAGCGATCGATCTGGTCTCCATGCTGGTCTCCGATGAGCTGGAATGTCGCAGCAAACGCCTGTTGGAACGTCGCCATAAACAAGCCCAGTTTCGCGATCCGGACAAGCGACTGGACAACTTCGACTTTCAGTTCAATCCCAAAATGAATCGCAACCTGATCTTCGATCTTGCCACGACGGCATGGGTGCAACGACGGGAGGACTCCCTGTTCCAGGGTCCACCTGGGACCGGCAAGAGTCATTTGGCCCAAGCCATCGGACATGCTGTCATCCAGCAAGGCTATCGCGTGCTGTATCGCGAAGCGCACTTCCTGCTGGAAGAACTGGCCGACGCCACCCTGGACGGTGAACGCAAAGAGCACATGGAACTGCTTTCCACGGTGCCGTTGCTCATCATCGATGACCTCGGCATGAGGAAGTTGCCGCTCACCGCCGCCGAGGAGTTACTGGAAATCATCATGCGCCGCTATGAACGAGCCAGCACACTCATTACTTCCAACCGACCCGTTGACGACTGGGGCAAGCTGCTGGGCGACAGTGCGGCCGTCTCCGCCATGCTGGACCGGCTCTTGCACCACGGCCATGTGCTCAAGTGCGGCCCACGAAGCTGGCGGACTCACGTCAGCAACTCGGGAGATCCTCAACACCTTAATACGTAACCAGCAGTCGATCGTCACTGCTTACCAACAACCACTTGCTCAGAAACACCGAGTCACGATAAAACAATCACGTCTTCGGCCAATCTCTATGGCCGGTTTTGAAGTGACCACATATGGCCGGTTTTCAGGTGACCACCGAGGTTGCAAATCCCATCCCCAAAACCTCCCTGACAAATGACCTGTCGAACCAGTTCAACTCTGACAAATCATGCCACTTCCAAGCCGCATAATGTATAGATAGAAGAAGCCTCGGTGTCCCCGGGGCTTCTTCATCCAACAACTCTTTTATTTTCTATATCTTGAATGCTAAACCATTTGAATGGAATAATTTGGCTTGTGGAAACGGATAAATAATTGAATCTGTGCCTCTTCCACTCGCGATATAGGGAGGGGGGAGGGGTTATGGCTTGATTCGGATCATCACTACTCCATGGCTAGGAACATCGGCCGAAAACGATCCCTTCACGGCCTTGTCCTCCTTCTTCGTCCACAGATCGCGGACCGAGGCCGAGACGCTCTCCGGATAGCCGATGTCTGTCCACAAGGCCGTGACCTTTGCCGTGTCCTTTCCACGATTCAGCAGCGCTACAGCGCGGCCTCCGTCGCTCAACTGCTTGGACCAGACCTCGAGATCGCCCGTCTTCTTTACCCTGCGGGCCTGCTGGCCCAAGCCGTCCTGATCGATCGCGATGACGTCCTTATTCAGCAGAATCTCCTTCGTATCCTCTGACATGTTGGAGATGTCGTTGCCTGCAAGCAGCGGAGCAGACCACATCGCCCACATGCTGAAGTGAGTCTTGTACTCCTCTTTCGTCATGCCGCCGTTGCCCACCTCGAGCATGTCCGGGTCGTTCCAGTGGCCCGGCCCCGAGTGGCTCTCAATGCCGTCCATCAGGTCGAGAATCTGCGTGATGCCTCCGCCGCCCCAGGTTCGTTTGCAGTCCCAGCAGTCCTGGATATCCGGAGTCGCGCGCCAGAGGTTGCCAACCGGGCCCGCCCAGAGCCATGGCTTGGTTGATCCCCACTCGCAGAT
>Ga0126381_100007693_pt1 | contig 12015 bp, 8 predicted proteins | sample PanSoiMetPlot_28_FD_96465 | JGI IMG/M metagenome (GOLD analysis project Ga0126381, IMG submission 96465) | Tropical forest soil microbial communities from Panama - MetaG Plot_28 | ecosystem: Environmental > Terrestrial > Soil > Tropical forest > Bulk soil | place: Panama | collected 2016-02-17
CGTGGCTTGGGCTCAACGAGCGAGGCCTTTTCGTCGGCGTCACCAACCGGTTCGGCGTTCCCCGAGACGAGCGGCGCGAGTCCCGCGGAAAGCTCGTCCTGGAGGCACTGGCGGCGCCTTCGGCGCGTGTCCTCCACGAACGGCTCGCCGCGCTCTCGCCCAATCGCTTCAATGCGTTCCATCTCTTTTACGCAGATCGATTCGGCGCTTACGTCACCTGGTGCGACGGCGAGGAGGTCGACCAGGCTGTGCTTGCCTCGGGGGTCCACGTCGTGACGGAGAGGAGCTTGGGCGGCGACGATCATGCCCGCACCGAGCTGATTCGTTCGAAGTGGCGGGAGCTGGACCCGACCGCCGCCGATGAGCAGGACGTCGCGAAGCTGCTGCGGTTGCACGCTTCAAATCCGATCGGTGGCACCTGCATTCATGCGCCGGGCCTCAACTACGGAACGCGCTCGTCGACCATCCTTTTTTTGAGCGATCCGTTCGCTGATTCGCGGCTGTTCTTTGCCGACGGCAATCCCTGCACCGAAGCCTACGTTTCTCAGGAGCGGCTCATTTCGGAATTGGCGCGCGCCGTCAGCGCTCCTCGAGCATCGTCTTGAGCTCTCGGATCCGCGAAGTGATCAGATCGCGGTCCATGGTCCGAAAATTCTCGGGCAGCAGCTCGCGGCTGGTGCACTCCTGAACCGCGGCCAGGTTTTGCAGCTCGATTTCGAGCGGATAGGACGGAGGCACGAAGTCGGTGATGACGTTTTTGATGTCATCGGCGGTCACTTTTTCCCTGCCTTCGGCGAGCGCTTTGAACCTGGCGCGGACGAGCATCGCTTCGATGTCGGCGCCGCTCAGATGCTTGCCCTTCTCGGGGATCAGGGCAGCGAACGAAGGAAGCGCGACGTCCACCCGCGCCTTCTTGCAAATCACCTTGAACAGCTCGTCGCGCTCCTCGTCGGTCTGCGGATAAAAGAGCGCCAGGTGCTCCTCCGCGCGGCCTTGCCGCTTGAGATCCACCGGCACCAGATCGGGCCGGCAGGTGAGCAAAAACCAGACGATCTTTCCGCGGTAGTCGGTGTTCCCCATGAAGGATGCAATCGAGGCGAATACGCGGCTTGAAGTGCCTGAGTCGCCCGATGCCTCGCGGCTTCCCAGAAAGGCATCGGCCTCGTCGATCATCACCGCGACCGGCCACAGCGCCTTGAGCACGTTGAAGATCTTCTCCAGATTGGCCTCGGTCACGCCCTGCCACTGGCTGCGAAAGTTGAGAAACTTCACGCACGGAATGCCGATGTCTCCGGCGAAGCAGGTAACCAGGAAAGTCTTTCCGGTGCCCACCGGGCCGGAGACGAGGTACCCCATCGGCAGCACCTCGATGCGCCCCTTCTTCAGCGCAGTCGCCGCGTCCCGCAAGCGCTGCTTCGCTCTGGCGTGACCGGCGACCGAATCGAGGGTGTGCGTCGGCTCGATGAATTCCAAAAGCCCGTGGCACTCCGCTTGGATGATTTCCCTTTTTCGGTCCTTGATTAAAGCTGCGGTGATGCGAACCTGGCGCTCCAGCGCCTCGGTGAGAACGCGGTCGAGGTGGATCCGCGAAAGGCCCGCGGTCATCTGAGCCAATCCTTCCATCGGCACGTCGGAGATGGCGGAGAGCTTTTTTGATTCCAGCTTGTGCCGCACGTACGCTAGCCGTTCGGCCTCCTCGGGAAATGGAATCTCGATGTTCGAGACATACGGATTTCGCGAGAGCCGCGAAGAGATATCGGCGAGATTCTCCGCCACCAGGATGATCGACAGATCCGCGGCGAGAAACTGCGGATCGTGTCCCCACTTTTCCAGAGTCGCCAACGCGAACCGGTCTTCGCCCGACAAATGCGCCATCTCTCCGTCTGGCGCCAGGGTTTCCGCGAAATCGATAATCAACGCCAGCGACCGACCTTCAGAGAGGCGCAGCCGCATGTAATTTTCCAGCACCTGAAGCGCCCGCGCCGGGTCCCGCGGCATCACCTTGGCGAAGTCCGTGCCGTACAGCGCATCGTAACCGGCCATCGCGCGCGAGAGATCCTGCTGAGTCTCCGGCGACGAGGCGCGGATCCCCGAGGACCGATCGTAGAAGATGACGTGCTCCCGCCCGCCGAACAGCTCATCGGCAAGGAACGTCTTGAGCGTTCCGAAGCCGATCGTTCCGTCCTCCAAGGTGATCGGTTGCAGATCGCGCACCGCTCCGTAGAGGAGAAACGTGCTCACCGTTTTCGTGTAGTACCGCTCCGCCAGTTTTCGGGCCCACCCTGGAAGCCCTGACAGCGGATCGCCCTTGTTGAGCCTGCGAGTTTTCGCCATCTTTCTCCTGTGCTCCGCCTCAGCGGCAGCTTGGCAATCTCTTCAGTGAAACATTGATCGCCACTGGATCGTCTCCCTCTGCTTTGGCCGCGATGGGCACCAGCGCCGGTTGATAACACCGCCTGGTCAACGTCAGCTCCTTGGTGTCCGCGAACAGACGAACCTCGACCGGCGTGCGGCCAAGACGCGCGCCGTTTGCCCAGACCATCGCGCCAACAGGAGACGACTCGACTTCGAATAGATATTCGAGCGGCTGCAGCTTGGCATGAACTTTTACCTGCTCGCCAGCTCTAGAGGCCTTCACCCCCGACTCGTAGCTTCTGTATCCAGCGTGGCGGACCTGAACCAGTCGCTCTACGCCCACCGGAATGTCGGCAAGATAAAACGGCGCTCCTCCCGAAGCGACCAAGCTTCCATTGAGTCGCACCTCGGCATCTTCTGGCTCGACTAGTACCGCGAGCTGAGCATTTGAAACGACAGGCGCAAGGTTCGCCGCCACTTCCGTGGTTTCGCGGCCGCCCTTGACCTCGACATTCTGCGAAAACGGCTGAAAGCCCTGTGCCTGGATTGTGAGCAGGCCACTGCCGGCTCTGGCTTTGTGCACGAGCCTTCCCTGCTCCGGAACGGGAAGCGGCTCGCCGCGAAAGACAACCTCGACCTTCTTGCCCTTCAAATCCAGAGGGAGCTCGATGGCGACGAACCCGGAGTCGACTTCTCGCGCAACCAGAAAGGCGCCCAGGGCCACCGCAGAGACCAACGCAGCTCCCAACATGCCCCAAGCAAGCGCCTTCCCCTTGCTCAACGCCGGCGAAGGTTCCGGCGTGGGTTCATGGGCCTTTGAGGCGGGTTCAGGCGTGGCCGCCACCGCTGTCGAGCCGGCCTCCGGTGGCGCCATCGCTGTTGAGTCGGGATTGGACGGCGGCGCAGGCTCGCTAAACGCGCGAACGGAAGCGCGGACGGCGTCGCTGACTCGATTCTGGGCCGACCAGTTCCGAGTCGGCGGCCGCTCGCTCGGCCTCCCTGTGGCAGGGTCGGTCGCGACGGCTTGCTGCGACGGGTCTACCGTTGCATTTGATTCCGGAGCGGTTTCCTCCCCGTCCGCGGAAACCGCGTTGCCCAGCAGCGGTCCCACCGCGGCCACCTTGGGCAAAAGACTTCTCATTGGAGCTGCACCCTCAGCGGGTTGCGGCTGCTCACGCTCAATGTCTTCGGCGAAAATAGATTGCATATACGCCACCAAGTCCTTCGCTTCAAAATTGCCGGACTCAGTCAAGAATCGACTCAAGTCCGCGGCCAGCTCGTTCGCTTCCTGGTACCGAGCGCGCGCATCGCTGGCGAGGGCCTTGAGGACTATCGCTTCCAGCGTAGGTGGGATGTTCGCATTGGCCGTCACCGGCGAGCGAATCTGAAAATCGACGCCCGATCCAAGAGCGGGATGCGAGTCGCTGCTGAAGGGTCGCCCACCCGTCAGCATCTCATAAAGGCAAATGCCCACGCTGAAGAGGTCCGACCTCCTGTCCAGCGGAACGCCGCGCGCTTGCTCCGGGCTCATGTACGCGAGCTTTCCGCTGGGCACGGATCGATCCGAGCGGCCGCCATCGTCTTGCTTGGCAATCCCAAAATCGATCAATTTCACCTCTCCAGCGAAGCCGACGAGCACGTTGGAGGGCGAAACGTCGCGGTGCACGAGATCGGTGGGACGGCCGCTCTCGTCGCGCCACCGGTGGGCGTAGTCCAAGGCACCGCACAGTTGAGATATCACGTAGCAGGTCACCGCAATTGGAGCCGGTTCGCTCGACTTGCGGCAACGATCGAGGATTTTCCGGAGGTCTTTGCCGGGAACGTATTCCATTGAGATGAAATGGCTGCCGGCAACCTCTCCCAGCTCGTAGACCCTCGCGATATTGGGGTGAGTGAGCTGGAGCATGATTTTCCCCTCGGCGATGAACATCGAGACGAGCTCGGAGTGTTCGGCCACCGTGGGCAGCAGTCGCTTGATCGCAACCGTCCGACCCGCACCTTCGATCTCTGCGGCGCGCCACACTTCCGCCATTCCGCCGATGCTGATTCGGTCGAGCAGCAGGTATTTTCCGAAGCGAATCGGATCTTTCTCCAGCGTCTTCACCTAGCTGAGCGATAGGCGCTCGCGCGCGAAGCGTAGTGACCACCGGCTGGAACCGTCAACATTGGCAGCCAAATTTCATAAAGGGTTGACAGACTTGTTTGAGAGCGATTGGTTTCCCCGGTGCCAACGACGCGGATTTAAACCAAAGCGCCATCGATAGGGGGAACCATGAAATTCACTCGAAGAAAGTTTCTCAAGACGGTTGCTGGTGTTTCCGGAGCCGCGCTTCTCGGCCCCGGCCGCCTGGTCCGGGCGCGCTCGACCTCCCTGCGAAACGCCGGGAGCCTGCCGCGGCCTGACAACAGCGGCCTGGAGCACGTCGTCGTGGTGATGATGGAGAATCGCAGCTTCGACCATCTGTTCGGCTGGCATCCGAACGCCGACGCGATCCAGGATGCGACGTATCTCGATAGCGACGGAGTACCGCATCAAACTCAGGCGCTGGCTCCGGACTATTTGGGCTGCGGACATCCAGATCCAGATCATTCATACGAAGGCGGCCGCGTGCAGCGCGACGGTGGCGCAATGGACGGCTTTCTACTCTCGGGCAAAAACGACGACTATTCGATCGGCTATTACATCGAGGCCGATCGCCCCTTCTACAGCGCCCTGGCGCGCAATTACACCGCGCTGGATCGATATTTCTGTTCCATCCTCGGGCCCACCTACCCGAATCGCTTCTTCATGCATGCGGCGCAGACGGATCGCCTGAGCAACACTCTCGATATGGCGACCATGCCTGCCATTTGGGACAGCCTGGCCGCAGCCGGCGTGAGCGCTCGCTACTATTATTCGAATCTGCCGTTCGTCGCACTCTGGGGATCGAGGTATCTCGGAATTTCTCAAACCTACGCACAATTCAAGCTCGATGCGCAGAACGGGCAATTGCCTGCCGTCTCGTTTCTCGATCCGATCTTCACCCTTGCCGACGACGGGACCGGAAATGACGACCACCCCCACGCTGACATCCGCCGAGGGGATGCGTTTCTCGCCGAGGCTTTCCACGCCGTCGCCACCGGGCCCTTGTGGGCGAGCACCGTGTTCATCGTGAACTACGACGAATGGGGAGGCTTCTTCGACCATGTGCCGCCTCCGCGTGCAGCGGCACCCAATCTCGTCGATCCCGATCTCGAAGACGGAAGGGCGCTTCTGGGCTTCAGGGTCCCGACCATCGTCGCATCTCCTTTCTCCGCAGGCGATCCCGCCGATCCCTCAGTGAATGGGACGGTGTTCGATCACACGTCCATTCTGAAGCTCATCGAGTGGCGATGGGGCCTGGATCCGCTCACGGCGAGGGATCAGTCGAACGACGTCGGGAATCTGGCGGACATTCTGGATTTCGCAAATCCACACGCCGAGGTGCCGGATTTGCCTTTGCCCGATGCACCGCCGCCTCAGGCCTGCCCGCACTCGCGGCGAGAGGGCACAGGCGCCAATGATTTTATAGGCGGTCGCAGCATCTCAGACCGACCAACCACCGACTGGGCTCGGCTGGCGCAGTCGAGCTTGCTCGATGGCTGGCCAGTGCCAGGGCGCTGAGAGCAATCCATCCGGACTCGTCCGCGACCGAAAGCCGGCGCGCGTATGAAGCGAAGAACGCGGGAGCGGTCAACTACAAACAATTGCACGATCGGATGCTCTCGTTCGGAACTCCCGCCCCGAAGTACGTTCGCGAAATGATGGGCCTGTAGAGCTATCGCGGCGAGCGCACTAGCGTTTCCATCAGGTGCTCCAGGGCCACCTGCGGGTCGTCGCAGAGCCCGGAATGCACCGCCGAGAGCTGGATCACCGTGCTGCGCGGCGAAACGAGCCAATGAAAGCGCTCCGCCTGCGAAAGCTGGCCGATCGGTCCGCTGTCCCTCCCTCCTTCGCAAATCTGCTGGACGCTTCTGAGATGAGCGTCGACCAACTCCGCGTCGAGCTCGGGCGCCAGCGCCGACAACCGGCTGCGATCGAGCGCGACCGCCGCGCCCAAGAAATCTCGGGCGCGGCAATACAAGACGATCCCGGCGTTGATGCGCTCCCCGCGTTCCACGCGCGGCACCACGCGGATGATCGAATAGTCAAACGAGCTTGGCTCGGGCACGCTCGGCCTCGGCGACAAAAAGAAAGGATACCTGAAGTCTGTCCACCAGCCAGGTCTGATACGCAGCTCGGAGCTTCGATGCATTCCCGATGTCCGCCTCGGGAGGGAGCCACTGATCGGGAATCGCGGAGAGCAATCGGCGGAGATCGACTTTCGTCAGCTTCGCGCGCATCTCGGCATCAATTTGAACCAACATCGAAGACTGCGGCAAGAGCACGTGGTCTTTGATCTGTGGGAATGGGCTCGGGACCCGGGCCTTTGCATCGGGCCAGTTATGGTGAAAGTAAAGCGTCGTCCCATGATCGATGAGCCAGAGCTCGCGATTCCATATCAGTAGGTTTGGATTTTTCGCTGTCCGGTCTACGTTGAGCAGGAAGGCATCCAGCCAGACTATTTCCGAAGCCAGGCGAGGCTCGACTGGCGGAGGCGCGATGGGATCGAAGGCGATCGCTCCTGCGAGGTAAGCCAGCCCCAAGTTCGGGCCTCCACTCGCATTGATCAAATCCCGTATCTCCGGATCAGGCTCGTTGCGGCCGAGGACGGGATCGAGCTCGGCGATGACCAGCTCCGGCACGCGCAAGCTCACCGCCCGCGCGAGCTCTCCGGCGATCAGCTCTGCGACCAGCGCTTTTGCTCCCTGTCCGGCGCCGCGGAACTTGAGGACGTAAAGATTGCCGTCCTCGGCCTCGACGACCGCGGGCAGCGAGCCACCTTCGCGCAACGGGGTGATGTACCGGGTGACGCCAACCGTCTTCATCGGTGCGAACTCTAAGGCTCTTTCACCCTCGGTGTCGTCAATTGCTGACTCTTCTGCCCTTTCGCGAACGCTCGGCAGCGCGAGAGATCTGAAGGTCGAGGGCGGCGAAGCTTTCGGCATTTCCCGCTTGCTCGTAGCGACGAAGGGCTGCGGACAGTTGGGCGGTTCGCTGAAGGAAGGTGGTCAACGCCTCGTGCGTAAGCTGGGTGGCGAACATTCCGTACCCCAGTTTCTCGAGGTAAAGAGCGTTCAGGATCTGCTCGAATTGGCCCAGGACCGGGATCGCGAGCATTGGCTTTCGCAGGAACACCGCCTCGCTCATCAAGGTGAAACCGCCGGAAGCCACAACCGCGCGCGCCGTTCGCAGGTCGTCGATAAAGCCGCGTTCGCTGAATGGCCGGAACGTCACGTTCCCCTCGGTGACGTCCGCCTTCAGATCCCGCCGTACCCCATAGACTCGGCATGGCAATTCCGCCTTGCGCAGCATCTCAGTGATCGGCGAGGCGCCTTCCGCCGTCTGATAAACGAGCAGATGCTCTCCCTCCTCAGGCACCGCGGCCAGGATCTCGGGCCGAAGCACGGGGGGCACCAGCGTGGTGCGTTGCCTTCGAAGTGCGGGACAGAAAAACGTGGTGATCAGGTAGTGAAAACAACCCGGCAGCTTGGATTTCACGATCGAGCGCGCGAGGGCATAGCTCTTTTCAAACCCCGCGAGCAAGGCGGGATCGAGCGCGCAGCGATTGATGATCTGCATGTTGTCGAAGCTGATCACCGGGAGGAGGCGGTTCTTGCCGAAGAGATAGCTGAAGCTTTCGAAGTCGCTGATAACAATCTCCGGTTCAAACTGTCTGACCAGCTCGAAATAGCGACGAATGTTCCGAGGCCAACCCTTAGCGGCCCCCTTCAAGTTCTGCACCACCGTTCGCCACTTGCGGATCCGGTTGTCTTCGTAAGCGAGGGTGAACCCCCAGATCCCGTGCACGCCGGTAAGTCTCTCCTCGAGATATCCCTTGGCGCGACCCGAGGCCACGATGTGCACCTCGTGCTCCCGAACCAGCTTCTCCAGAAGGACGCGCGAACGAATCGCATGCCCCATGCCTTCGCCGACCACGCCGTAGAGAATTCTCATCGCATCCGCTTACGGTCGGCGAGCCTTTGAGCTATGTTCGCGGCGGTACGAGTCTCCGTGAGCTCGATGATGCGCGCGGCAGGCAGTCTCCGCCCAGTGGAGCCGACGAGCAGCATCGAGCGAGAAGGCAGCCGGTCACCGCGCTGGAAAGAAGACCTCCTGCCGCTCGCCACGATTCTCATTTTGACCCTGATCTACAACTGGATTCTCTTAAGCCACTACTACGGCTACGTGTACGCCTACCACGACTTGGCGCTGATAACAGACTGGTTCACCAACGCGCTCTACCACTCGAAGCCATTTTGGATCAGCGAAGACTCAGTCAATCACCTCAGCATCCACTTCACTCCCACCTTGGTGCTGCTAATTCCGCTTTACCTGCTCAGCGACTCGAGCTACCTGCTGGTACTTCTAGGCACCCTCGCGCTCGCAGCGTCGCTCTACTTGGGCCACCGATGGTGGATGGCTCTGAGTCGAACCTACGTTCAGTCCGTCTGGGTTGCTTCAGCCGTTTCCGCGGCGCTCGCCGCGTTCATCGCTCTCAATGCATTTACCAAAACCATTCTCGACTCGGCGCACATCGAGATTTTCTACATTCCGTTGTTCCTGGGTTTTGCTTACAGCCTTCGCTTTCACCAAAAAGTGCGCTGGGCGGTGCTGCTTTGCGTCCTGGCGCTGGGGATGCGCGAGGAAGCGGGTCTCTACCTGTGCCTGCAGACACTCGCCCTGCTCTTTTTGCCCGGCCGACCTGCGGTAGATCCTCGGCGATTTCGCAACCGAGCACTCTTCTTCTCCGGCTGCGCGCTGCTGTACACAATGATCGCCGTCAAAATCATCTTTCCGTATTTTTTTGGAATTCACGAAACCAGCGTGGAGCGGGGTTGGTCTGAGTGGGGCAACAGCTGGCTTCAGGTGACTCTGAACATTCTCACCTCGCCCAAGCTCCTCTTCCACCATCTCGAACAAAGCTCCTTCGAACGGCTCAACCGCTCATTCGGGTATCTACCCTGGCTCAATCCGGCGATGGCGGCGCTGGTCAATGCTCCCGGGCTCCTCCTCTATACCGCCAGCCACCCGGATAAGAGACTGCTGTGGTTCTACCATGGTTCATTGTTGTTCGCCGGTTTCATACCGGCGTTTTATGCCGGTTTCTTTCAACCGCTTCACTGGGGCGCGCGCATTCTTCCTCGTCGTATGCCCTTCCTTCTGAAGCGAGGTCGTCCACTGGTTGGCGTTGCACTCGGCTTGGCGTTGATCGGCTCGCTGGTGAACTTCCCTCGAACCGCCGCCGAACGAGATGGCTTCGCCCCAAAGCGCAGCCCGATTGCGGTTCAGAATGCGAGCTTCATTCGAGAGTGCCTGAAGCGCTGTCCCAATGTTTCCAGCGTTGCGGCGGACTTTCGCCACATCGTGTTCGTTCCGAATCGTGTCGAGCGCTTTCTCCTCGACAATGCCGGCAAAGCGCAGTCCCTTTTCATTTTCGAGCCGGCTCCGGGCGTTCCGCTGGATGCGACGATAGACGAAAGCACCCGACGCTTTGTTGAGAAGGCGTTTGTTATTGCGACGGAGACGAAGGGCGGCCGGTTTTACCTTCGCCGCGGAGTTGATTGCCATCCGCTTTGGCAATGAACGCGATGACCGCCTTGATTGTACTGACATCGCGCAGCATCCGGCGGTGACCCATCTCCTTGAGCGGCTCGAACCGTGCTCCTGGCCACGCCTCGGCGATTCTCTTCCCGTGCTTGAAGGGAACTTCTGGGTCTTGTGGATCGTGCATCACCAGAACGGGAACGCTCATCATCGGTGCAAATCGGAGCATGCTGGCCTCGTCGAAGCTCATTCCCAAACGCCGCTCGATTCGCTTTAGCATCCCTTCGGCGCGAGCGTCGGAGAAGCCGAGCAGGGCCGCCAGCACCCTGGCAAAATGCTTCGGCTCGGCTCCGGGCGCGAGCAGGACTGCGCGCTCGGCTTGCAGTCCCTCTCTCAAAGCGACAATCGTCGCGGTCCCGCCCAAAGAGTGGCCAATCACTGCCCGCGTCGGCGAGAACACCTGAGCGACTGCTCGAATGACCCGAGCCATGTCGAAAGCGGAAACTTGGCGACCGGTGGAGCTTCCATGCGCCGGCATGTCGAATGTCACCACGCGAAAGCCCGCGCTGACCAGCGGCCGGATGAACTCGGTCAGTTGCGCTGCATATCCTTCCCAGCCGTGAACGAGCATCACCGTTGGTCCGCGCCCCCAGCTCCAACACGCAATCTCATCGTCGGCGATGGAAAAACGAAACGCGGTAGCCGGCAGCTCGGGGATTGCCGGCGGCCGCCAGCGCGGCGCGCGCCGAGGAGTGAAAAACATTTGGGCGCCGCGTTCCTCCGCGACGGACGGAGCGATGGCGGCAAGCGCTTTCAACCCCAGTCGGACGATCGCCAGCTGCGACGATCGGGTGCGCTCGAAGCTCTTCTTTCGCGCCTCTTTGGCAGCGCGCGGCGGTGCCCTGGGGGAGTTCTCCGCATCCGTCCAGCGCGCTTCCGGATGAAACAACTCGTCGTTGAGCCCGCATTCGCAGCAGAGGCTGTCGCCCATTCCCCAGGGATCGTAGAGCGGCCGGCGGCACATCCGACAGACCGCGTCCGGCGAGGACCTTTCCGGACGAATCGTTGGCTCGTGCTTCGCTTCGATCCTCGCTTTCGACGTCTGCATCGCTGGTCTCCTTTCGACTGATGGCCGTGGCCACCGCCCAAATCGAACGCTCGTGCTCATTCACGAGGTCGATCTCCGGTCACGAACCGGTCCCATTCGACAATTGACGAGCATATTAGAACGATCGTGCTATTTATTCAAGCTCAGCCGCCAGGAGATCGGTGGCCAAGTGTTGGCGAGTCGAAGCTTTCCCTTGCGATACTCGTACGATCGTGCTAATAGTGACCGGTCAATGGTCCTCGAGAAGAGTGTGAGTGCAGATGGCCGCCTCGAGCGTGGCGAGCGTACTCGCCGCCAAATCCTCGATCTGGCGGTCGACCTTGCCTCGGTCCAGGGCTTGGAAGGCCTCTCCATCGGCGGGCTGGCCTCCAAGTTGTCGCTGAGCAAGAGCGGCCTGTTCGCCTCCTTCGGCTCGAAGGAGGAGCTGCAGCTGGCTACCATTGAGCACGCCCGTCAGATTTTCATCGATGCCGTGGTGCGCAAGGCGATGATGGCGCCTCGGGGCCTGCCGCGATTATGGGCCCTTTGCGATTCGTGGCTGGAGTACGCGGGCCGCAAGGTGTTTCGAGGCGGGTGTTTCTTCGCTGCCGCATCCGCGGAGTTCGACAGTCATCCGGGCCGCATTCGCGACCGGCTTGCTGCGCTAATGGAGGAGTGGCTGACGACGCTTGCGGTGGCGGTCCGCAAGGCCCAGGAAGCCGGCCACCTCAGAGCCGATGCCGATCCAGCTCAGCTCGCTTTCGAGATCCATTCGCTCTTTCTCGGCGCAAATTGGGCCTATCAGCTCCATGGGGATTCAAACGCTTTCGATCGCGCTCGCGAGGCGATCCGCCAACGCCTGGCTGCGCTTACCCCGGAGGTGACTCGCAAGGTTGGTGGGCGCGCA
>Ga0126381_100007694_pt1 | contig 12013 bp, 16 predicted proteins | sample PanSoiMetPlot_28_FD_96465 | JGI IMG/M metagenome (GOLD analysis project Ga0126381, IMG submission 96465) | Tropical forest soil microbial communities from Panama - MetaG Plot_28 | ecosystem: Environmental > Terrestrial > Soil > Tropical forest > Bulk soil | place: Panama | collected 2016-02-17
ACACCAGACAATGTGATACTTCAGCGTGAAAACGCAACCGCTGTTCTTCCTATAGCGTTCGCTCATTCGCGGCAAGTATACAGGTGCCGCTCAACTAACACAAAACGAGCGACCCTTCGCACCCCACGCCTTTTCCGCTCTCGCCTGAAGGCGAAAGTCCCCAAGGCGTAACTTCTATGGATCAGACGGAGGACTCGAGTTACAAAGTTCTGGCTTTCGCCGGTTTCTCCGCAATAGGGAAGTATGCCGAATCTTCGTCTTTTCCGGGCATGTGCTCCTACCTCTTCGTCGGCGATCCAGAGGGCGGACAATTCAGTGCGGTGCACATGATCTTAGTCGTACAGCATTTATCCCTACCGTAACGTTGCGCAACCCTTAATGAGGCTGTAGCCTCCAGGCTACCTTTGTGACACCGGCTCGTGTCCACAAGTGATTGCCAGGAGACCCGTTGCTAGAGCAAATCGAGGATGACGATTCCCTGCCTGTCCGGCTTCTACGTTGGCTCTTCTCGAACAGTGAACGCCGTGCGCCACGGCACAAGGCATCGGGACTGATTGCCTTCTACTGGACCGGCGGCGCTCCTCGCTCTTTCCAAATCGCCACGATCAGTAAGACTGGCATGTACCTCATGACGAAGGAGAACTGGGTGACGGGAACCAGAATTCAGATGACTTTGCAAATGGCGGACACAGACACGAAAGACTCGTCGATCACGGTGCTCACAGAAGTCGTGAGCATCGATGTAGATGGTCTCGGATTCCGCTTTATCCTGTCAGATTCCGGCGATCGAGTGAGCGGCGAGTTTCTTCCCGGTGAAGTCACGAGCCGAAGGGCTCTGCACAGGTTCTTGCGACGGCATAAGCTTTGACACCGGTTCCACCCGTTCTCGTTAAGGAACATCCCGGCGTTTCGGCGCTGCCCCAGATTTCCACACGCGAGACCTGGAGCAGCCGACTCACAGTGCCAGGCAAGCTAGTTGCTGCAGTATTTGACTATGGCGCTTTGCAAAGCACTCACACTGGCGTATCCCGCCAGATCTCCGATATCTGACCCTGGGTGACGCTTACCCTCCATAGAGCTAGTCGAGCCAGAAGCGGTTGCTTTTGAAGTCAAAGGTGATGCGGTGACCGTTGAGGAGTGCGTTGCCGACGGTACCGTCGAACAGTCCATCGGGTGTGTGGACTTTCCCCGTAGCGAAGTAGAGGGGCGCGTCTTTCATCAAGTCGGAACCTGCGAACGACTCGCGCGCGGCCTTGCTCTCAATCATTGGCACGCCACCGTCGGTGAACGGAAAGTTGCGCGTGGCAGTCACCGCAGCTGCCGCGTCGAGGCCAAGTCGGCTAACCGATGTCGGATAAATTAGCAGCGTTCCGGTATAGAGGGTATCCACTTGGACGGTGATGGGTTTGCCGTTCACCGCGAAACCGGTGGTAGCGACGATAGATGGCCCCTGATGGCCAAAGGTGGGATAGCTGAGAGTGCCTGACTCTCCGACGGTGGTGCTCGGAGCGTCAGATATCTCGACAGTATGCCGCCGATAGTCGAGAGTGAGGACGCGGTCCCGGAGATCAACGTAGTCAAGTGTGCCGCTGGACTGCGGAAAGAGACCCTTGGAGACATCGTCCTTCAGATTGGTCACGATGAAGGTAACGGGGCCGATCTCGAGACTGCCGAGCTTAACGGAAGGCACTTTGGCAACAAAGAAATCCGGGACAGTCTTGCCGGCGCGAGTGACGTACGGCTCAAGGGCCAGGCCGAGAGAGTGCGCTTGAACGAGATCGAGGACGGAGTGGGCATTGCCAGTGTCGAGCATGAGGCGGACGGGGGCAGCGGCGCCGAGCTGGACCTCGACGCAGGGTAAACCGGAGCAGTCGAGCATGTTCACCTGCTTGCGAGCGGCCTGCGAGGCGCAGGTCGGCAGCACGGCCGCGGGCAGGACAAGAACGGCTACGCTTAGGATGATGTTGTCAATGCGCATGTCTTTTTTCCCCAGGTGCTGAGTTTGATTTGTTTTTGACGCACTGGAGAAGAAAAGGCAGCGAAATCATCAGAATGAAGAAATCGCATGTCGGAAGTTACCCGAATTTGGTCGATCATTTGTCCAACTTCGAATTTGCGACGATCCTACCGTAGTCATCACGCGAGACTCCTCCGATGTCGCCAAATAGGCTCGCAGATTCATCTGACATGTCTAGCAACTACTCGTAGCGCAGCGCGCTCGGGGCCAGCCGGATCCTAAGCCAATTTCAATCCCAAAGAAATTTGTCCGCTGCTGGAGGGGGTCAAACGTATATAGCGTGAAAGGAGATTCGCGATGGCGAGTAATTCTGTTCTTTCCAAATTGAATCTGAGGAGATTCTGCCTGGTGGTGCTGGTGGTCCAGGCTGCGCTTTACGTCACTTCGGGGGCGCAATCGACGCAACCAATGCTTATGGAGCGACAAAAGGAGGTGGAACTAGCCCTCAGCGCCTGCCCAAAGTTGGTTGCAAGCACAGCTGGGGTTTATGTCCTTGAGAAGCCCGGTTACGTCAAGGTCCGAGACAGCCAGAATGGCTTTACGGCCATCGTAGACCACCAACTCCCAACCACTCAGGAGCCGCAATGCATGGATGCGGAGGGGGCGCGCACCATTTTGCCGCGCATACTGAAGATCGCTGAATTACGCGCCGAGGGAAAGACCACCGAGGAAATCGAGCGCTTTGTGGCTGACGCCTTTGCGAAAGGCACCTTTCAACCGCCGGCGCGCCCCGGCGTCGACTACATGCTATCGACACAGAACGGAGCGGTCGACGAGAAGGGATTTGTTGCAAAGCCCTTCCCGCCGCACGTGATGTTCTATGCTCCCTATATAAAGAATGCCGAGATCGGATCTGACGGCAAACCTGGCGGAACGGCATTCATTGTCGGAGAGGGGAAACCGCACGCGTTCATCATCGTCCCTGTTGCGTCGCACGCAGGTGATCACAAACCGATTGATAAACCAGGTGCTGGGTCACAGTAGTTTAGGTCTACAAAGGAGAACTGACCATGAGTGAATTTACATTTCTTTTTCGTGGACGGCTGATATCTGGCTCCCTTGAGGAAAGGCAAAAGCACCTCGAGAAGTGGAAGCTGTGGATGAACCAACTCCGTGCGAATGGCCACATCAACGAACACCCGGGGCACCCTCTCGAAGGCAGTGGAAAGGTAATCAGCGGCAAGAACAAGCTAGTTACGGATGGTCCCTACGCCGAGGCCAAGGACATCGTGGGAGGCTTTATGTTGATCGAAGCCGAAGATTTGGAAGAGGCAGTGGAGCTGGCAAAAAATTGTCCCATAGCCGAAGTGGACGGTTCTGTGGAAGTACGTCCCGTTCAGGTTCTCAGGCCTTAAATGGACCTCAGCGATCATCTTTTTCGACACGAGTATGGGCGCATGGTTGCCACCATGACGCGCCTCCTCGGAGTCAGAAATCTCATACTAGCCGAGGACGTGGTACAGGATGCTTTTTGCCGCGCGCTTGAGGTTTGGAAGTTCCGCGGCGTTCCTGAGAATCCATCAGCATGGCTAATGGCGACTGCAAAGAACCGCGCCCTGGATCTGCTCCGACGCGACCGCACGGCAGACAGGTACGAGCCCGAACTCAGCAGGATACTTCAAAGCGAATGGACACTTGCACCTGCTGTCGATGAACTGCTCATTGAGAATGCCGTCAAAGATGACGAGCTTCGAATGATGTTTTCCTGCTGCCATCCGCGCTTGCCAGTTCAGGCGCAGATCGCGCTCATTCTGAGTATTCTTTGCGGATTCAGCGTGATCGAGATTGCCAATGCATTCGTATCCAGTCACGCGGCAATCGAGAAACGAATCACTCGGGCCAAGAAGGTACTAGCTGGGTCAAAAAGGCTCTTCGAGATTACCGATAAGGAGGTCATCGCACGCATCTCGTCAGTCCATCAGGCGCTGTATCTCCTGTTCAACGAGGGTTATCACGGAGGTTCCCCAGGAGTTGCGGTTCGTTCGGAGCTTTGTCACGAAGCTATGCGCCTCGCAGCCTTGCTCCTCGATCGCCCAGCTTCTGCCACACCCGCAACATATGCTCTTTCGGCGCTTATGTGTTTTGGCGCCGCACGATTGCCCACTCGATTGGGAGGCATGGGGGAACTTCTGTCAATGTTCGAACAAGATCGATCATTGTGGGATCAACAACTGATCGACGAAGGTTTGAAGCTCCTTGAGTTCTCGGCAACAGGGTCCGAACTGACGGAATTCCACATTGAGGCAGCTATCGCTTCGGTTCATGCGTTGGCTCGTCGCGTAGAGGAGACCGACTGGAGACAAATCGTTTCACTCTACAATCAGTTGAGTGCAATGCGCCCGACGCCGGTCATCGCACTCAATCGTGCAATAGCAATTGGCCAGTACCAGGGGCCTGAGCGCGGGCTTCAGGAGATTCGTGCAATCCCCGGTGCGAAACGACTTGCCAAATATCCCTTCTATTTCGCCGCTCTCGGTGAGTTTGAACTGCGCAGAGGGATGCGCGATGTTGCTCGTCATCACTTTCAAGCGGCGCTCGTCCTAGCCCGCAACGAAATGGAGCAACGATTTCTTGAAGGACGTTCTAGGGTGTGTGAAGTAAGAGTTGCGTGCCGCGATTGAGGTTTTCTAGAAACGACACGGCCAAATGAAAAGAATCCAAAGAATCCTGGATGACGCGTTCTCCGCAGCGAACTGGCTGGTGACCAAGCCATCCGATGGGCTACGAAAGGAGTGCTACATCGCACAAAATAGTCACCGCGCTGTGTTCATAAAGTTCGATGTTCCAGTCGATGAGCTTCGGAGACTCGGCGAAATGGGTGTCTCTCCAAAAGTACTGGCGTCTGGACTGTGCGACGGTGTGTCTTATGTTGTTCAAGAATACATCCACGGGAAATACCCAGACAGAGCTTGGATCGCTCGGAACATTCCTAAGATTTCTGCAACAATCCGGATCTACCATCAAGACGAGACTCTCAAAGGATTACTTGCCAGAAGACAACCATTCGATTACGCATCGCGGCTAAAAGCCGATCTTTGTGATCTTAGGACGCGGATATATAGCAGACGAAGGTGGAGAGTGAAATGCATGAGACAGGTGTTTCAGGAGTTCTCGAAGGAAGCAGACACCTTGGGTGATGTCCCACTGGTACCCGTTCACAATGAGCCTAATTGCAAAAACATGCTCGTTGTACACAATGACTTGCTATTTATTGATTGGGATGAAATCACCCTGGCTGACCCTATCAGAGATCTTGGAGTGTTCCTGTGGTGGTACGTACCACAGATCCAGTGGGAAACACTTTTCCGCTGTTACGGCCAAGCGCTCACAGAAGACACGAAACGGAAAATATATTGGTTTGCGGCTAGGGCTTCTTTGGATGTCGCGTTGTGGCATCCTGAGGGCAGCCTACAAGAAGAGGAATTCTTGACTGACTTTCTAGCTGCCCACAGGAAACAGCCTAATGGTAGGTAGGGAACTCTACGGCACAGATCGCCATCCCACCTGACCGTGAAATCGGGCAAGAGACCGATTTCGCGCCGCAATCGAACTGATTTGGTCACTGTGACATGCGCCAGTAATCGACTATCTGAGGCTGCCACACCGCATGGCCTCTGGTCGCCAGCATACTTTCTAGCATTCGACGCTGTAATGACGGCGATTCGAGTTCTAATCACTATCGAACGAGGGAATGGAATACTGCAATGGAAATGAAAGTTGAAACGATGGTCAGCGACATTCCGGGGGTCCGAATCGCTTATGAAATGGCAGGTCGAGGTCCCTCACTATTGTTCCTGCATGGCGGCTTGCTAGACAAACGCATGTGGGACGACCAGTTTGCGTTCTTCGCGAGAAGCCATCGAGCTATTCGCTACGATATGCGCTGTTCCGGACAGAGCGAAACAGTGCCCTCGGCCGAGCCATTTACCCACCACGAGGACCTACTGCGGTTTCTGAAGACGTTACAGCTTGACCGCCTTTCATTAATAGGGCTCTCCAATTACGCCATGGCTCTCGATTTCACGATTGCCTATCCTCAGCTGGTCGAGAGGCTCGTTCTCATCTCTCCGGGACTGCGCGGCTACGATTTTCGCGATGTGTGGATTGGAACCGAGTTTGCAGCCATGATGCAGGCGCTGGGTAAGCACGATCTAAGCGGGGCAGTTGAAGTGTTTCTGAAGATGTGGATTGATGGGCCTTATCGCGAACCCACTGAAGTCAATCCCCTCGTCCGTGAACGCGCACGCGATATGGTGACCCGATCCCTCAAATTGAGTCGGCTTGCTCCTAACTCGATAGGCCTCGAACCGCCTGCGATCGGGCGGCTTTCTGAAGTACAAGTGCCAACACTGATCGTGCTGGGTGAGAAAGATGCCCCGGATATCCATGCGATCGGCAAGCTAATTCACGAAGGTGTGGCGGGATCGCGAATTGTCACATTTCGCGATGCAGGGCATTGCTTGCCCATGGAAAAACCGAATGAGTTCAACTTCACGATTGAGGCTTTCTTGGAAGCACCGACAACGTGAGTCAGTCCCATGACCGCTCATAATTCTCGCGATAAACAGCCGTTGTACCGAAACTCGCAAAATCCTAACCGATCTCATTAACCAACTTCCGCCGATTGGCTTGCCCTCGGAACAACTTCCGATTTGCCTGTGACCCTTGTGGAAGTGCCACAGTGCATTGGCGATTTAGCATCCCTCAAGGTAGATATACGATTTTCATATGATTCAGCCATTCCTGCCGCCCTTCTCGCAAACTGCAGTAGATGACCTGCGCCATCGCTTGCGGCAAACACGCTGGATTGACGTCGTTGCCGGCTTCGAGACCTCACTCGGCGTCGATCGTGATTTCCTGATCGATCTTTGCCGCTACTGGATCGATACTTTCGATTGGAAGTTACAGCTTGAACATCTCGCTATTTTTCGACACTACCGTTACCAGGCAAAAGAAGGGCGCATCCACTTCATTCACGAAAAAGGAATGGGACCCATCGCCCATCCCGCTCATTCTTACCCATGGCTGGCCCGGATCATTTCTCGAGATGCTCGATATCCTGCCTCTTCTCACAAATCCTGCGGCCCATGGACATGACGCGGCTGACTCATTCGATGTCATCATTCCATCACTTCCCGGCTTCGGATTCTCAGACAAACCAGCGCATCTCGGCATGAACTTCTTCCGGGTCGCAGAAACCTGGGTGGAGTTGATGGGGGCTCTTGGGTATGAAAGATTTGCCGTACAAGGCGGAGATCTTGGAGCTGGTGTCAGCACGGCGCTGGGCATGCGCCACAGTCACCGCATTCTTGGCATCCACCTCAATTACATTCCCGGTTCTTACCGTCCTTATCTGACTCCCGGCCAACCGCTCACGGAAAGCGAACAAAGTTTCCTTGGCAAGCGCCGCAAACTGGTTCGACGAGAGCGGCGCCTATGCACACATCCAGGGGACGCGTCCGCACACCCCGGCCTACGCGCTCAACGATTCCCCCGCAGGCCTGGCTGCATGGATCGTCGAGAAGTTCCGTGAGTGGTCTGACTGCGAAGGGGACATCTACCGCCGCTTCACACGAGACGAGCTGCTTGCGAATGTCACGCTCTATTGGATGACGCAGACCATTTCCTCGTCGTTTGGCATGTATCACGAAGGAAGGCGAGCTCCGCTTCGCTTCTGGGCGGACGACTTCGTCTCTGTTCCCTGCGGCATTGCTCATTTTCCGAAGGAGATCCTGTTTCCGCCGAAGGAATGGGTCCAGCGCGGCTACAACGTCCAGCATTGGACGGAGATGCCCAGAGGCGGTCACTTCGCAGCTGCGGAACAACCGGAACTCTTGGCAGCCGATATTCGAGCGTTTTTCCGACCGCTGCGACAGTAAAGGACGACAGACCTCGCGGCTTCAGGGTACTCGGGCCCGCAAAATGCGCGACAGATTCTTGATGAGGGTCCACTCTGAAATAATCACAACGATAACGTCTTCGCCGGAGGCGACGGCTTCTGCAACTTGATGGCTTGGGGACGCGCGAATTGGCCCGCCTGATTCATGCCGAACAGCAGCGCTCAAAAGCGCGCTGCCCAGTCAGACCGTCGGCGATATCGTGGTGCCGAAGGTCACCGTGTCGTTCCAGAGCATCGTAGATGGCAGCCCGCAACAACGAAACAAGCCAAAGTCGTTAAAGTGGCCCGCCTGAAGGGAAGCATCTTGTCTGTTATAGGTAAAGCTGAGCAGCTTGCGGGCAGCGCCTGTGATTCCGGCAACATTCGCATGTTTAAAAAGGTTCCGTCCCAAACTCTTTCTCTGTGGCATCGAGAGACCGTGTCGTGACCCGTAGGCATCGTTCGACTTCATAGAGCTATAGTTCGGGCACCCGTGGGCATCCTGGGAACGCGACTAAATAAGTGTTGCCAACATATCCCAGATACTTGATCCCAATCTTGCTGGTGAAGAATCCGTCTGCAGTGAAGTTGCGCAAAAATGAGAAAAATTCCACTGCTTCGCTCAAGCTTTCATCCTGCACTGCGCTTTTGCGATAAGCAATGAGATCAAGAATTTCATTTTGCTGTTGCTGCGTGCAATCGAGATAGGCATTGCCGTGGCGGGCGGTGCAGGTTGAGTCGAGCCACTTCAAGCCACCTGCCAATTTCGCCTGGTATTCAGCATTCTCGCTGGTGAGCAGATCGATGAACTCAGGAGCTCCCCCTTCGATAGCGCCACCGGAATCTGCGTCTGCAGGAAGAATGGTCTCGCATAACGCTTGCAGGGTTTTGTATTGGTGGGCATCAAAAAACTTCGGAGCGTAGCCTGCCGATTTGGAATCGGCCTTTTCTGTTTCGATGATGTGGTGAGCATATTCGGCGGCCTGGAGCGGGATGACACGCAGGACTGAGCCCGCAACGGCACAGATGCTCAGCGACTTCAAGATCGTGCGTCGAGAGAGTGGGTCCGCGGGCATCCGACTAAAGCTCTCCTTTCTTCGCTTGGTTGAGGAGATACTCCGACGTCCTCCATGAGAGCGCCATGATGGTGAGCGTGGGATTCTTATCGGGATTCGTTACAAACGGAGCGGCGTCGGCTACGAACAGATTCCTGACGTCGTGAGCCTGGCAGTTGCTGTTCAATGCCGATGTCTTCGGATCAGTACCCATGCGAATCGTGCCGAGTTCGTGAATGATCGCACCGCCCACCGAGATCCGCGCGCTGGGTTGCTCGAGAGCATTGCTCGCGCCAGCAGCGCTCTTTTGAGGATGTCGCCGAGTGCCTGCGATGACTGTGCCGCCTGCAGTTTCGATGATCGAGCGAAAAGTCCGCTGCATGTCGGCGGCCATTTTCAATTCGTTATCACTCCATTGCCAGTGGAAACGCAACACGGGAATGCCCCACTTATCTTTGACGTCGGGGTCGAGTTCGCAATAGCAATTCTCATTGGGGATCATCTCGCCTCGACCGCTGAACCCGATGAATGTGCCATAAGTGCTGCGGCACTTCTGTTTCAGGCTGATGCCGTAGCCTTCATGCTCTTGGCACACATATTCGAAGCCGCCGACTCCAGGCATGTCGCGTCCACCTCCGAACTCGATGTGATATCCCCGAAGGAATTCGTTCTTCTGGCCGAAGCGCCACCAGGGCATGTACATGTGCATGCCGCCAACCCCGTCATGGTTGTGCGCGGGCATCTTTTCAAGCTGCGGAAAGTATCCGGCCAGATCGCTGCCGACCGAATCAGTCAAGTTGCGGCCCACCACTCCTGAGGCGTTTGCCAATCCGTTGGGGAAGCTTGCCGAGCGTGAGTTCAGAAGCAGTCGCGCGGACTCGCAGGCACTCGCGGCCACCACGACGGCTTTTGCGTACACACGTTGCTCATCCCGTGTGTTCTTGTCAATGTACGAAACAGCTTCAACTTTTCCCCCCTCTCCCAGCACAATCTCACGAGCCATCGCATTGGCAATCATTGTGAGACGGCCCGTCGCCATCGCCGGTGGAATCATCACCTGGCTGGAACTAAAGTTTGATGCCGACTTACAGCCTCGGCCGCATTGTGCGCAGTAGTGGCATGGATCGCGATCATTCAGCGGTTTGGTGAGAATGGCAAGGCGCGATGGAATGCACGTGATATTCAGCCGGTCGCAGGCTTTCTTCACGAGGATCTCAGTACAGCGCGGCTTTGGCGGCGGCATGAACACGCCGTCCGGAGCGTTGACGATGTTTTCCTTAGACCCGAAAACGCCGATGTACGATTCGACCTTGTCGTAGTAAGGCTGGAGTTCCTCGTAGGTGATCGGCCAGTCGTCACCCATTCCATCCGTTGAATGTGCCCGAAAGTCGGCTGGGCCAAATCGGAGCGCGATGCGGCCCCAATGGTTCGTTCGGCCTCCTTCGATACGTGATCGAAACCAGCGAAACGATGAGCCAGGCGCGGTCGTATATGGCTCGCCCTCAATCTCCCAAAATCCATTGGGAGCCATGAATTCATTACCGATCCCCTGCTGTCGTCCACCAACACCCACGCCGCGATGCGGAAGTTGGAATGGCCATACATGCTCTTTGAAATCTTTATCTGGGTCGAGCCGCGGTCCTGCCTCGAGCATCACCACATTTAGTCCGCCTTCAGTGAGTACCTTTGCGGCGGTTCCGCCACCCGCGCCTGATCCGATGATGCAGACGTCGTACACCTTCTTAGGCGGATTCAATTGCAGCATCCATTCTCTCCGGCGTTGATATGTGGAAGCGAAAGGGGATTCGCGCTCCGTCTGTCCTTTCGTCGATGCCGATCTCCTAGCCGGCTCGTTCCGAAATGCAAAAGGAACGCCGACTCCTCGTTGCGGCGACGGACCAATATATCTCCTGGCAACTCCCGCACGCGACCTCTTTCTCTTTCCTTCAGGTGGCGAATGATGGGCCAAAAGTTCAACTGCACTCGAGGCGATCAGAGAAAAGGGGGTCTAGAAGGGCGAACGTCGTCGATTGGGAGAATTCTCTTGTGGCAGATTTGTCGGAAATTGCTCGGAAATCGGGGGGTTTGCGAGATATAACTTATTGATTATAAACCAGTTGACTCGATGGCGGGGAAAGAGTCATTCGAACTCACGGTAGAGGTTTTGTAAGTATTTGAATTAGCAAGAGTTACGATCGATATTGGTTCTCTGCAGTGAACTCTCAACATCGAGCGAGAGTGGTGCTCAACGAGTACATTGCCCTGAATTCTTCATTTGAGGGGATAGTTCCGTATCGCGGGTGATGTGCTTACCGCCATTTCTACTCAGAACTGCTTGTTCTCAATAGCGCGTCCACGTGCAAGGCAGCGGTATTCAAATACCGGACATGGCCGGATTCAAAGAAGCCATGATCCCTGCATTCAGGAAACGCAAGCGGAAGCTCCGTGCATGCCAGGCAGATAGTTGGCCGATCAGAAAATCTTGCTTCATACGAACGGAATCCGAACCGCTCCAGATGCTCGGCAGCTTCGTGCTTACGTCCACTCTGTAGCCCTGATATAAGCAGGATGATTTCGGAGAAGATAGATTCGTCCCTGGGGCAATCGGCTTCGATGCCATGTTGCGCAAATGCGCGGCGAAAAACCAAAGAACGCATCGTATGAGCGGTGCCCAGGATAAGCACGCAGCGGATCCCGCGCCGGGCGCTCTCTTGCGCTACGACATCGAAGAGATTGATAACGGGGATCGTAATGCCGCGCGTAATCGCTTCGAAGCGGTGATGCGATGTGTTGCTCGCGATCGCGGCGACCTGAGCTCCGCTTGCTTCAAGCCGCCTGAGCGCGTGGTTATGATAAGCGTCGAATTGTTTCCACGAAGCCTCATCGCCGTCGCGTCCCAAGTAGGAGACGGCCTTTTTTAGATCCAGGATTCAATGACCATCTCCGGTGTGAACAACCGTCGCCTAAAGGGCGACGGCTTCTTGGGGCACGCATGAGACAGCATCCTCTACGTTAAGCCCCAAAAGCCCGTTCCGGGCTCTGGAAAGGATCAGCTGAGCACTG
>Ga0126381_100007695_pt1 | contig 12013 bp, 8 predicted proteins | sample PanSoiMetPlot_28_FD_96465 | JGI IMG/M metagenome (GOLD analysis project Ga0126381, IMG submission 96465) | Tropical forest soil microbial communities from Panama - MetaG Plot_28 | ecosystem: Environmental > Terrestrial > Soil > Tropical forest > Bulk soil | place: Panama | collected 2016-02-17
CGCTTAATCCAAAGGGGATGTCCCTTGCGTACGACCCGCCGCCAGTTCCTGCTCGCCGCCTCCTCGCTCGCCCTCGCCGCCGCGCTCACGGGCGGCGGGCTTGAGTTGTTCTCCCATGGCGCCCTCGCCCAGTCGGTGCCCCAAGCGGAGCTGATGCAGCAAGGCCCGCTCAGCGATCAGGTGCTCGGTGACGAAAAGGCCCCTGTGACCATCATCGAATATGCCTCGATGACCTGCCCGCACTGCGCCCACTTTGCGCTCACCACGTTCCCTCAGCTCAAGGAGAAGTATATCGATACCGGGAAGGTCAAATACATCCTGCGCGAATTCCCGTTCGACCCGATCGCGGCCGGCGCCTTCATGCTGGCGCGCTGCGCTGGCGGGAAGGACAAGTACTACGCGATGGTCGATCTCCTGTTCCGCACCCAGGCGACCTGGGCGGTGGAAAGGCCGCTCGGGCCAATGCTCAACGTCGTCAAGCAGGCCGGCTTCACCGAGGCCACCTTCAAATCGTGCCTGGGGGACCAGAAGCTGCTCGAGAGCATCGAGGCAGTCCGCGATCGCGCTGCCAAGCAGTTCAAGGTCGCCTCAACCCCCACCTTCTTCATCAATGGCCAGATGACGGTCGGGGCCATCTCGTTCGAGGACATGCAGAAGCTGATCGACCCGCTTCTCAAGTCATGACAATGGGTTGAGGGCAAGAACCCGCCCGATTTCGTAGTCCCTGGGCGGGTTTTTCCACGGCTATTTTTTCGTCAAATCCACCGACTTTGCCTGGGAAAACATCCCTCCGGCGGGTTGCCGGAATCTGCGCCGCGATTCATTTTGCGGCCGATGGGAATGCCGACCGTCCTTGCCCGCGCCCTTAGCGAAACCGGCCCGGGCCCTGGACAAAATTCCTCTCCGCCCTAAACCTGTTACACGGGTGATTCGCGCGCCCGTCCAGAGGCTTATGCGTTCATGAAACTGACCAGGCTGCGCCTCCTCGGCTTCAAGTCGTTCGTCGAGCCGACCGATTTCCTGATCGAGCCGGGGCTCACCGGCGTGGTCGGGCCGAACGGCTGCGGCAAGTCCAACCTGGTCGAGGCGCTGCGCTGGGTGATGGGCGAGACGTCGCACAAGTCGATGCGCGCCGCCGACATGGACGACGTCATCTTCTCCGGCAACACCGGCCGCCCGCCGCGCAACAGCGCCGAAGTCTCGATGGCGATCGACAACACCGATCGCAGCGCGCCGGCGCAGTTCAACGGCGAGGAGGCGCTCGAGGTCTCGCGCCGCATCGAGCGCGAGAAGGGCTCGCTCTATCGCGTCAACGGCCGCGAGGTGCGCGCGCGCGACGTGCAGATCCTGTTCGCCGACGCATCGACCGGCGCGCGCTCGCCCGCGCTGGTGCACCAGGGCCGCATCGGCGAGATCATCCAGGCGAAGCCCGAGCAGCGCCGCCGCGTGCTCGAGGAGGCCGCCGGCATTTCCGGCCTGCACGCGCGCCGCCACGAAGCGGAACTGCGCCTGCGCGCCGCCGAGCAGAACCTCGCGCGGCTCGAGGACGTGATCGGCCAGCTCGCCGGCCAGATGGATGCGTTGAAACGCCAGTCGCGCCAGGCGGTGCGCTACCGCGCGCTGTCGCAGCAGATCCGCAAGGCCGAGGCGACGCTGCATCATCTGCGCTTCGTCAACTCGACGGCCGAGGTCGCCGAGGCCGAGCACGCCAAGGACGTGAGCGTGCGCGTCGTCGCCGAGCGCACCAGCGCGCAGGCCGAGGCGTCAACGCAGCAGGCGCTCGCCGCCGCGGCGCTGCCGGCGCTGCGCGACGCCGAGGCCAAGGCGGCCGCCGCGCTGCAGCGGCTCATCATCGCGCGCGAGACGCTCGACCGCGAGGAGGCGCGCGCCAGGGAGCGCATGGCCGAACTCGACCGGCGCATCGTGCAACTCGAGGAGGACATCGCGCGCGAGAAGAAGCTCGCGGCCGATGCCGAAGAGGTGATCGAGCGGCTGCGCGCCGAGCAGGAGGGCCTCGAGCGCGAGGCGACCGCGACCGCGCAGCGCCGCGCGAGCGTCGACGAGCGGGTGAGCGCGGCCGACGCGCAGGTGACCGCGACCGAGCAGACCTTCGACCAGATCACCACGACGCTCGCCGACCTCACGGCGCGGCGCCACGAGCTGGAGAACGCGGCGCGCGGCCACAACGACCGCCGCGCCCGCATCGAGACCGAGCTCGCGGGCATCACCGCCGAGTTCGAGCGGGTCGCGGCGGAGGCCGCCGCGACGGTCGACCTCGCGGCGCTCGCAGCGGCCGTTACGGCCGCCCAGCAGGCGATCGCCGAGGCCGAGGCCGTGACGGTGCGCGCCGAGGCGGCGCACTCCGGCGCCCGCCAGGCGCTCGACGTCGCGCGCCAGCCGCTGGTCGAGGCCGAGCGGCGCGCCAACCGGCTCGAGACCGAGGCGAAGACGCTCGCCAAGGTGCTGCACGTCGACGCCAAGAACCTGTGGCCGCCGGTGATCGACCAGCTCAAGGTCGAGAAAGGCTACGAGACCGCGCTCGGCGCGGCGCTCGGCGACGATCTCGACGCGCCGATCGAGCCGAGCGCGCCGATGCGCTGGGCCGGCGCGTCGGCCGACGGCGATCCGGCGCTGCCCGACGGCATCGAGCCGCTCGCCGCGCAGGTGCAGGCGCCGCCGGAGCTGGCGCGGCGGCTCGCCCAGATCGGCGTGGTCGCGCACGCGGACGGACCGCGCCTCGCCGCGCTGCTCAAGCCCGGCCAGCGGCTGGTGTCGCGCGAGGGCGACCTGTGGCGCTGGGACGGTTTCGCGGTCGCGGCGCACGCGACGACCGGCGCGGCGCGCCGGCTCGCCGAGCGCAACCGGCTCAATGACGTCGAGGTCGAGCTCAAGGTCGCGCGGGCCGAGGTCGAAACTCGCCGCGCCGCGGTGACGGCCGCGCAGGCCGAAGTCAGCGCGACCGCCGAGGCCGAGACCGCCGCGCATGCGCGCCGGCGCGACCTGCAGCGCGAGGCTGACGCGGCGCGCGACCGCCATTCGGCGGCCGAGCGCGAGCTCGCCCGCATCACGGCGCGCCACTCGGCTTTGTCGGAAGCCAAGACCCGGCTCGCCGACCAGCTGACCGAGGCGCAGGCCGCGCACGATGCGGCGCAGGCCGCGATCGTAGCGCTGCCGCCGTCGGATACGATCGAAGCCGAGCTCGCGCAGGTGCGCGCGCGGCTGACCGACGAGCGCGCGAAACTCGCCGAGGTGCGCGCCGAGGCGCAGGCGCTCGCGCGCGAGGTCGAGCTGGCGGAGCGCCGGCTCGCGGCGATCCGCTCGGAAAGCGCCGCCTGGGGCGAGCGCCGCCAGGGCGCAGCGGCGCAGATCGAGACGCTCGAGTCCCGCCTCGGCGAGACCCGCAGCGAGCGGGCGAGCCTTGCCGAGGCGCCGCAGGCGTTCGAGCAGCAGCGGCGCGCGTTGATCACCGAGATCGAAGCGGCGGAGGCCAGCCGCCGCGCCGCCGCGAACGAGCTCAGCCACGGCGAGAACGCGCTCGCCGAGGCCGACAAGGCGGCGCGCGCGGCGCTCGAAGCGATGGGCACCGCGCGCGAGGAGGCGGCCCGCGCCGAGGAGCGCCACGAGGGCGCCAAGCGCCGGCTCACCGACGTCTGCCACGAGATCCGCGAGATGCTGGAGGTCGAGCCGGCCGAGGTCGCCGCCATGGCCGAGATCGAGCCGGGCGCGGCGCTGCCCGACGTCATGGACGTCGAGAACGAGCTGGAGAAGCTGCGCCGCAGCCGCGAGAACATCGGCGCCGTCAACCTGCGCGCCGAGGAGGAGCTGCGCGAGGTCGAGGCGCAACACGGCTCGCTCACCAGCGAGCGCGACGATCTCAGCGAGGCGATCAAGCGGCTGCGCCAGGGCATCCAGAGCCTCAACCGGGAGGCGCGCGAGCGCCTGCTCGCCTCGTTCGAGGTGGTGTCGACCCATTTCCAGCGGCTGTTCACCGAGCTGTTCGGCGGCGGCACCGCCGAGCTGCAGCTGATCGAGCACGAGGACCCGCTCGAGGCCGGGCTCGACATTCTCGCCAAGCCTCCCGGCAAGAAGCCGGCGACGCTGTCACTGCTCTCGGGCGGCGAGCAGGCGCTGACCGCGATGGCGCTGATCTTCGCCGTGTTCCTCACCAACCCGGCGCCGATCTGCGTGCTCGACGAGGTCGATGCGCCGCTCGACGATCACAACGTGGACCGCTTCTGCGACCTGCTCGACGAGATGACGCGTTCGACCGACACGCGCTTCGTCATCATCACGCACAACCCGATCACCATGGCGCGCATGAACCGGCTGTTCGGCGTCACCATGGCGGAGCGCGGCGTGTCGCAGCTCGTCTCGGTCGACCTCGAAGGCGCCGTGCGCATCCGCGACCAGGCGGTGGCGTAGTCACAAGCCGCCGGTATCATGGCGCCGAGGTCAGGCCGCTTGTTCTCTTAATCAGCGTAGGTGCCAGCGAAGAACTCGTCGACCCGCAGATTTCCTCGAAAGATGCGATGGTCGATCGGCGCTCCCCGTCTGGGTGCCTCTCTCACTTCAAAGATGCAGCTGGTGATGTGCTTTCCCTGAGCAAAGGTGAACTCGTATTCGATTGTCGCAATTACCGTCGGAAAGAACACTTGATCGCCCCTCGCCCTGAGCTGGTCGAGTTCTTGTTGGCTGACATACGCGACTATCGAACGCTCGATGACTTGCCCGGGAAAGAGGACATGCCCGAATCGATGGGTCGCCGTTTGGCGCGTTAGTGCTGCAGTGATCTGAGCTTCTTGAATACTTACTGGATCCGCTGCCCCGGGCGCGCCCATCAGGAAAGACTGGGCGCTGAGCCATACTCTCTGCGCGGGCGTCCTGCCGGTGTTGGCGAGGACGAAACGCAAACTGATCCGGGCCCCATTCGCGTCATAAGACAAGTCATCCTGGGGCTCTACCGAGCCAAAGGATACCCATGGTCGTTGCTCCGTTGCGAGCATGTTTTGCGCGAGAGCGGCGGTTTTTCTGGCCTGGGCGATAGACGCTTGCATATCGGCCGCCTGGGCTTCGGCCGTTTGCGCCATGTGGCGCAGCTGAGCGTCCCCGGCCTCCCACAGCCTGAGACTGGCCCACCACAAGCCAAGCGTGGAAATTGCCAGGACAACAGTGAAGGCTGCCGTGACGGCCTCGCCGTGACCTTCAAAAAGGGTGGTAAACCGAATGAGAGCGCCCAGGATCGGGCCGTGAAAAATGCTGCATTTTTTTACCACATCCTGATTGCCGCCGACCTGGTGGCCTATCTCATAACAGGTTGTTCCGACAGAAATGAACGCATCAGTCGCCAGAAGAAGCAGAACGACCAAGCCTACGATCTGTAGCGTGTGGCGTAGGCGGTCCATGCACCATCCCAGCTCGAATTTCCTCTTAACAGTACCCCCTCCAATTCTACGGCCGCAACACGCAATGGGGGCGGGTCGCGCCGGGGAAAAGCGCCTCTCCGCGCGACCGACACGCGCCTGGTCGGCCGTCAACCCGCAATCCTGATCGAAACGCCTTTCTGGCGCAGCTTGGCGATCAGCGCCGGATCGGCGATGACGCCGCGCGGGACGGCGAGCGTCTTCAAGGCCGGAAGATCGAGCAGCCGTTCGGGGTGTCGGCATTCGGCCGCGGGAAGCTCGATCTCGGCAAGCCGGGCGAGGCCGGCGAGATGATCGAGATCGAGCCGGACGAGCAGCGTCGGGTAGCGAAAGACCCGCAGGTTGGCGCAGCGCGCGATGCCCTCGAGGCTGTCGATGTCGAACTCCGTGCCCCAGCCCCAATAATAGAAGCAGTAGCGGTAGATCTTCGCTCCGCCGTCGAACGAGATGGTGTCGACCTGCGCGAGATCGGCGTCGGTCAACGGATAGCGGACCAGGTAGTCGTAGGCCTCAGGGATGAAGTGGTATCCGTCGCGGCCGAGATCGATGTGACGCGGCAGCACGAAGTCGGCGAGATCCTGCGGCTCGGCGAGGTCGATGGCGTCGGCCTCGATCAGCGCCGACAGCACCGCCAGCTTGAAATGCGGATCGACGAACGGATGTCCGGCTGGCCCGGATGCCGCCGGAAAGACCATCGGCCCCTTCGCCGGATAGACGGCGTCGCGCACGAAGAACTCGACGCTGTACAATTCGTCGCCATGAAACTCGACGACCGTGCGGTAGTGATCGGACAGGTCGGCCACGTAGTGCTTGCCGCGTAGACCTCCATGCGGCCGGTCGGGCGAAGATCCGGCAGCGCCGCCAAGGCCTGTCGCTGCGACATCCCGAGGCGCAACCCGGCGATCGCGACCGCGGCGGGAAACGGCCGGCGAAACACGATGCGCGCGACGTGGTCGGTCACATCGAGGCGGGCCTCGAAGCCGTAGGTGTTGACGATCGCCTTGACGCGGCCGGCGTGGTGCGGCGCCGGCGATCGCCAGCGCGCGCCGAGAGCGGCGATCAACGCATCACGTCCCTCGCCCGGCCGCAGCGCCGCAAGCGCGGTCAAATCGACTGGCTTATCCATCGCGTCGGCCGCGCGCCTCCCTGCCGTTTCGGATTCGTTGCGGCGGTACCGGACGAGGTTCAAATTGGGCCCCGCAGGCTTGCACCATGGACGTCGACCTCCCCCCCGACCTGAACCGCGTGCTCGACGACCTGGCGCAAGGCCGCTCGCAGCGGGAGTTGGCGCGGCGGGCGGAGGCGCTGTCGCAGCTCTACCGTTCCGGCGGCACGTCGGATACCGCCGTTCGCGATGCCGAGGATGCCCTCGCCTATGCGTTCGCCCGCATGCCGGCTACCTACGCGGCCGCCGCCGCCGTCCTCGCGGCGCTGGCGCAGGCGCGGCCGGACTTCTCGCCCCGCACCCTGCTCGACGTCGGCGCCGGACCCGGCACCGTCGCGTGGGCGGCGGCGCAACGTTTTCCGGAGATCGCACGCATCCGGCTCATCGACCGCAATGCGCCGCTGCGGGCGCTCGCACTGCGCCTGATGGCGGCAAGCGCGAGCGACGCGCTGCGCCATGGCGAGTATCGCGCCGGCACGCCGGCGGCGCTCGGCGAGCAGGCCGATCTCGTCGTCGCCAGCTATCTGGTCGGCGAGCTTGCCGAGGAGGCACTCGAACACGCGGCCGATGCGCTGTGGTCGTGCGCCGAGCGGATGCTGGTCGTGATCGAGCCCGGCACGCCGGCGGGATTTGCCCGCATCCGCGCGCTGCGCGCGCACCTGATCGCGCAGGGCGCGCGCGTGGTGGCGCCCTGCCCGCACGACCGCGCCTGCCCGATCGTCGATCCCGACTGGTGCCACTTCGCCCAGCGGCTCAACCGCTCGCGCACCCACCGGCAGGTCAAGGGCGCGGCGCTGTCGTACGAGGACGAGAAGTTCTCCTATGTGGCGCTGGCGCGCGAAGAGCTCGCACGCGAGCGGCTGCCGGCCGTCGGCGCGCGCGTGCTGGCGCATCCGCGCGTCGGCAAGGGCGAGACGAGCGCCAAGCTGTGCACCCCGGGGGGAATCATCGCCGCGACGGCGCCCCGGCGCGAGCCCGCGCGCTACAAGGCACAGAAGGGATGGCGCTGGGGCGATGCTGTGGATTGGCCGGCCGGCAGTGATCACCCGAAATCCGAAATTCCTCAAGCCGACGAATAGATTGACGCCGCTTGATCAGGCCCCACATGAGGCATCCCCGGGTGGAACCACCGCAATTCCATCCGTCAAGCTGACGCATTAGACTCGGCGCCAAGCCTGCAAGGCGGCGCGGTCCGGCGCCGTCCATCCCGAAGGGAGCCCCCGATGTCCACCACCGGCTGGATCATCCTCGGCGTGATCGTCGTCATCGTGCTGTGGGTGATCATGATCTACAACGGCCTCGTCGCGATGCGGCAGCGCGTCGGCCAGTCGTTCGCCGACATCGACGTGCAGCTGCGCCAGCGCCACGACCTCATTCCCAACCTGGTCGAGACCGTGAAGGGCTACGCGGCGCACGAGCGCGGCACGCTCGAGGCCGTGATCAAGGCGCGCAACGCGGCTGTCGCGGTCGCGGGACAACAGGGATCGGCCGCGCAGGCCGGCGCCGAGAACATGCTGTCGGGCGCGCTGCGCCAGCTGTTTGCGTTGTCGGAGAGCTATCCCGACCTCAAGGCCAACCAGAACTTCCAGCAGCTGCAGGCGGAGCTGACCGACATCGAGAACAAGATCGCGGCGGCGCGCCGCTTCTTCAACAACTCGGTGAGCGAATACAACACCGGCATCCAGCAGTTCCCGGCCGCGCTGTTCGCCGGCATGTTCGGCTTCCAGCCGCGCACGTTCTTCGACCTCGGCGAGGATCGCAAGGCGGTGGAGACCGCGCCGCAGGTGAAGTTCTGACGGCGCGCGGCGCCGGCCCGGCGGCGTGGCGCTTCCCGCCGCGCCGCGCCCGGGACCCACGAGCGAGGTAGCGGCGCATGGCCGCCTACGGACTCTACACGCACATCCAATCCAACAAGCGGCGCTCGGTCGCGCTGCTGATCGGTCTTTTTCTGCTCGTCTACATCCTGGTCTATGCCGGCGCGCTCGCCGCCGAGGCGCTGTCCTACGAGGCCTCGCTGCAGTACCTGCTGCGCAAGGCGTGGTCCGACTTCCTTGCCGCGGCGCCGTGGGCGACCGTCGGCACCGTGCTGTGGATCGTCATCGCCTACTACTTCCACCAGTCGATGATCGACGCCATCACGGGCGGGCGCGAGGTGACGCGCCAGGAGGAGCCGCGCCTCTACAATCTGCTGGAGAACCTGAGCATCTCGCGCGGCATCACCATGCCGAAGCTCAAGGTGATGGAGTCGGACGCGCTCAACGCCTTCGCGACCGGCATGAACGAGAAGCAGTACGCCGTCACGGTGACGCGCGCGCTGCTCGATACGCTCGACGACGCCGAGCTCGAGGCGGTGCTCGGCCACGAGCTCACCCACATCCGCAACGGCGACGTGCGGATGATGGTGATCGCCGTCATCATCGCCGGCGTGGTCGGCTTCTTCGCCGAGCTGCTGTTCCGGCTCTGGTTCAACACCGGCTTCGGCATGCGCCGCAGCCGCTCCTCGGACGAGGATCGCGGCAAGGGCGGCAACATGATCGCGATCGTCATCGCGGTCGCCCTGATCGCGGTGGCCTGGCTCCTCTCGGTGATGATCCGCTTCGCGCTGTCGCGCTCGCGCGAGTTCCTGGCCGATGCCGGGTCGGTCGAACTCACCAAGAACCCGGACGCGATGATCTCGGCGCTGCGCAAGATCGAGGGACGCGGCGAGCTTGCGGGCGCGACCTCGGCCGTGATGGAAATGTGCGTCGACAACCCGCGCGAGGAATTCTCCGACCTGTTCGACACCCATCCGTCGGTCGACAAGCGCATCGAGGCGCTGATCAAGTTCGCGGGCGGGCACGATCCGGGGCCGCTGACGCTCGAACCGCCGGCATCGACCGGCGAGCCGCCGCCCGGCGGCCCGTGGGGCGAGCCGGCCAATCGGCCCGACGCGCAGGCGCCCCCGCCTCCTCCGCCCGCGTCCCCGGCCGGTCAGCCGTTCCTGCCCGAGCGGCCGCCGGTCGAACTTGGCGGCAACTCCCCGCCCGGCCCGAACGCGCCCGGCAAGACCGGCCCATGGGGTCCGCACAATTGACGCGATGACTGACGGTATCGCGGGCCGTCATCGGGCGGTTTCCGCTGTGGGAACCCGCACGCAATTCCACAATGGCGCGAAACATATCCACAGAATCAATACCGGGGTACGGGGTGACCTGCGGATAGAATGGTGCTGTGATTCGGTCACGTTTCTGCCGTATGGGGCCATGCGTCTAAGCCGGGAACACGCCGGGCATCACAAAATTGGGGAAGGACCACATGTCAAAGCCAGCAGTCATCATCGTCGGGGCCGACAAGGGCGGCGTCGGCAAGACGACCGTCGCACGCACGCTGCTCGACTACTTCAACGCGCGCAAGATTCCGACGCGTGCCTTCGATACCGAGGCGCCGAAGGGCACGCTCAAGCGCTTCCATCCCGACGTGACCGAGGTGGTCGACGTCACCAGGATCGCCGACCAGATGCAGATCTTCGACACGATCTCGGATTCGACCGTGACGATGATCGACGTGCGCGCCGGGCTCCTGTCGCCGACGCTCACCGCGCTGCGCAACATCGGCTTCATCGAGGCGGCCAAGAAGGGGCAGATCACCTTCTCGGTCTTCCACATCCTCGGGCCGACGGTCGCCTCGCTCGACGAGATCGCCGAGACCGCCGACTTCATGGCCGACGCGCGCTACTTCCTGGTCAAGAACTTCATCAACAACACCCACTTCTTCGAGTGGGACCAGGCGACCTACAACTCCTACTTCAACCGCATCAAGGACGCAGTCGAGCTCACTATCCCGAAGCTCAACGAGATGGCGTGCGAGCAGGTCGAGCTCGCCTCGGTTCCCTATCTCTCGTTCATCGCCAACAAGGGACCGAACGGCGACACCGCCACCTACTCGTTCGTGCTGCGCGGCTACGTCCGCCACTGGCTGGGCAACGTGTGGGCCGAGTACGACCGCATCAAGCTCACCGACCTCGTCAGCCCGAAGGACCAGGTGCAGATGAAGGTGGTGCGCTAGAGCATGATCCCGAAAAAGCTTGCCCCGGACTTGATCCGGGGTAGATACCGGCTTTCGGAAAAGATCATGCTCCAACAATGAGCTAAAGCGTGATGGCGAGATTCGAAGAAAAGACATCACGCTTTAGCGCCTGACCGTTCGAGGGGCGACCTGACGCGGGCCGGCGCACCCGCGTTTGGGCCTGGGGGGCGCCGCCTGACGTTGCGCATGTCCGCATCGGCGAGCCGGTTCGCGACCGGAGTTTGCCGCGGCATGCGCCAGAGATTCGCATGAGCCGCCCGACCCATGTCTACATCATCGCCTCGCCGCGGCCGCGCAGCGGCAAGACGCTGCTCGCGCGCGCGCTGACCGAGTTCTTCCGCACCGACGGGCGGCCGGTCGGCGCATTCGACCTCGACACCATGGACGCGGCGCTGGCGAGCTTTTTGCCCGAGTTCACGGTGCGCGCCGACATCGCCGACACGCGCGGCCAGGTCGCGCTGTTCGACGAGCTGATCATCGACAACGAGAAGCCCAAGGTGGTCGACGTCAGCGCGCACGCCTACGAGACCTTCTTCAACGTGATGGAGCAGATCGGCTTCGCGCTCGAGGCGCCGCGCCAGTCGGTCGACCCGATCATCCTGTTCTGCGCCAACGCCGAGCCGCAGTCGGCCAAGGCGTTCGCCCAGCTGCACAGCCGGTTCCCCGGCGCCACCCTCGTGCCGGTCTACAACGACGGCGTCGTGCGCGGCTTCAACCTGCGCAACGACTTCCCGGCCACCAGCGAGACCGCCCTGCCGCTGCGCATCCCGGCGATGTCGCCGTCGCTGCGCGCGATCGTTGACGTGAAGCCGTTCTCGTTCGCCGACTTCCGCAGGCAGGCGCCCGCCGGCATCTCGGAGCTGCTGGCGACCGAGCTCGCCTCGTGGATTCGCCGCGTCTACCTGCAGATCCGCGAGATGGAGCTGCGTCTCCTGCTGTCGAGCCTGCGCGGATCGCTGCGCGAGCGGCTGTCGCAGCAGCCGTTCGAGACCCCGCCGGCGCCGGGGTGACGTCGCATCCGCCGCCCTCAATGTCCCTCGAAGCTCACCAGCGTGCGCACCGGCACGTTGAGCTTCCGGATCTTGTCGGCGCCGCCGAGCTCGGGCAGGTCGATGATGAAGCAGGCGGCGAGCACGTCGGCGCCCATCTGGCGCAGGAGCTTGACCGCGCCCTCGGCGGTGCCGCCGGTCGCGATCAGGTCGTCGACCAGGATCACGCGCTCGCCCTTCGTCACCGCGTCCTCGTGCATCTCCATCTCGTCGAGGCCGTACTCGAGCGAATAGGCGATCGACACCCGCTTGTGCGGCAGCTTGCCCTTCTTGCGGATCGGCACGAAGCCGGCCGAGACCTGGTGCGCCACCGC
>Ga0126381_100007696_pt1 | contig 12012 bp, 9 predicted proteins | sample PanSoiMetPlot_28_FD_96465 | JGI IMG/M metagenome (GOLD analysis project Ga0126381, IMG submission 96465) | Tropical forest soil microbial communities from Panama - MetaG Plot_28 | ecosystem: Environmental > Terrestrial > Soil > Tropical forest > Bulk soil | place: Panama | collected 2016-02-17
ACGTAGATCAGCGCCAGCATGATGCCGGTAAAGATCTGTACCAGGAAGACAGTGAACGCCGCGCTGCCAAAGACGTAGAACCACCTCGCCGATTTGGACGGAACACGGTGCTCGGACGTCTCCACGATCGCCGGCCATATCTTCAGCCGCTGCTCAAACCAGTCGCCGATCTTGGCTAGCCTTGACATTCGCCGCTCCGCTTGTGAAGGCCCGCGACAGGGTTGGCGAGCGTCGGTAGTTCTCCACCTTGGATCATCAGGTGGCCGTTTTCAACCTTGTAGGGATACTCGAATAGTCCCCGAGGCGGAGGCCCAGAAGCCCGTGAGCCATCGCGATAGTACACCCCGCCGTGACACGGACACATGAAGAGCCCCGATTGCGGGAACCAGCGCACCGGGCATCCCAGGTGCGCGCAGTTAACTGCAAAAACCTGGAAGGTTTCACCCTGCATACGCCTTACCCAGCATGGGATATCGTCCGTGTCGCCATCCCACGCGTTGGATATGGGATTCTTGTACTTCGCGAGTCTGGTCTGGCCCTCGGGATACTCGTCGAGTTCGCCCAGATCAATCCACCCGAGATACTTCCCGCCCTGGGCTCGTAGGATGGGCGCTAACAGATAGCCAACCACCGGTGTGGCCAGGACCACTGCGGCCAGACCATTGAGCACCGTGCCAAGCTTGACGAAGAACTGTCGCCGGGATACGTCGTCGCTCACTGGTGCCCTCCGCGTGAAGTGTTGGTGGGTGAGGCAGACGGTTTCGGCATGGCGGCCTCGGCGGTGGCTGTAGGTGCCGTCGCCGGCCGCTGCGCCGAAAGCCACGCAACCACGTCCGTGATGTCCTGGTCGGTCATCGGATGGCCGGGAACATTATTGCGATAGTCAGGCGCGCTAAAGTCCGGTCGCCCGATGATCACGATCGTTCGCAGTCCCTGGTCCGTAATCAGGGTCAGGTAGAAAGGATCCACGATCGAGCCGACCTGCGTTGTACCTTTGCCGTCAGGGCCGTGACAGGACGCGCAGAATGTCGTGAATACCGCCATGCCGTGCTGTGCGTTGCCCGGAGCCTTGGCAGCATAGGTTGGTGTCCCACTCTGTGGGGGTTGGGATTGCCCCCAGCGTTGCCGCATGCCCTGCACCAGGGCATCGACCTGTTTGCTGGTCAGCATGCCGCCTTCACTTTGCGCGAAAGCCGACATCGCGGTCCCCGGCCTGCCTTTCGAGATGGTATTGCGAAGGCTGTCGTCGTCCACAATCGACAGATACAGAGGATCGCCGATCGGCGGGGCCGGCCCTTGTTTGCCGTCTGCTCCATGACATCCAGCGCAGTTCTGGTTGTAGAGCACGACTGGATCCAGAATATCGGTCGGCCGTTTGACAATGCTCGCTTCCGTGGGCTTGCCTGGTAGGCCGTTATCGCAGCCCAGCAGTGCCGCCAGTGCGGCTAGCGTGAAAACAGAGAGCGCAAGACGAGTCGTCATCGCTTCTTGCCCTCGTCTTCGCGCTCCTCCATCAGTCCAGGAGCTTCGATGCCCGCGCGCATCGCCAGCGGCAGGTTCTCAGTCGTCCACACCTGATTCTGTTTTTGCACTACGAGCCCGGCCACAATCCCAAAAGCCACCTGCGAGATTGCAAACCACATCCAGTTAATCCGTTCATCCAGCAGCGGATTTATGTATCCAATGATGTGGTAGAGCAAGCCCGTCCACAGCAGTGGCCCGATAATCCCACCCAGAATAAGCGGCTGGCGCGGCAGCAGCGGCAACATGGCGCCGTACAAAAGTCCCACCAGCAGACACATGGCCAGGTGCATGCCAAGTGCGAAAATGAACCACAGAAAATCGAAGTGCCGCATCGCCTCCATGCTGGGGGTGTTGGCAGCCGTATACAGGCTTCCCGCCAGCAGGTTTATGGGATACCACACACTGTGCTGCGCGACGATTCCGTAGATCACCGCAAAAATGGCCATGGCCACGCCGCCTGCCAAGCCACCTTTCACGCCCGCACTCACCGGATAGATCTTGAGTGGCAGCCACGCCCGCTGGACTTTCGCTGCCACCGGCATGCGCTTGACGTCGCGGAGCGGGTACGCCGCCGCAGCCGCTGCCTCTTCCACCGGGAGCTCCTCATGATGTTCGTGTGGCAGCACCTGCCGGAACCATCCAATCGCGCCGCTGATGCTGAGGATTGCCCCCAGAATGCTGACCGAGACATCGGTAAGCAGTCCCGTGAAGACCAAAGCCGTCCCCATCGCCATCGCGAACGGCCACGCGGTCGGAGCGGGCATCAGAACGCCTGGTTTCCCACTTCCGGCTTGTTTCTCAGTGCTCATGATGAGTCATCGCGTAATGATGTACACCACGGACAGCACGACAATCCAAATTACATCGACAAAGTGCCAGTACATTCCGAAAACGCTGACGCGTTCCGCATGCTCCTGCTTCACCGCGCCGAACAAGGTCAACAACAGGATGGTCGTCAGTCCGATGGCGCCTACCGTGACGTGGAAGGCGTGCAATCCCACCAGCGAATAGTAAGTCGTCCCAAACAGGTTGGTGCTGATCGTCAGGCTCGCGCCGTTCGGAAGGTGATAAATCAGCCGGTCCCACTCGATCCCGGTCTCCACCAGGAACGTGACGCCCAGCGCCAGCGTGAGGAACCAGAACAATCCAAACTGTTTGACCTTGCCGCGATGCAGCGCCCTCTCGGCCAACCAGATCGTGCCGCTGCTGGCGAACAGGCAGAACGACGCGAAGTAGGGGATATCCAGCACCTGTGCCGGCGTTGGCCCAGTGGCGCTCTTGCCCGCATAGTACAAGTAGGCAACCACGAAGATGAGGAAGATCGACGACTCCGCAATGATCAGACACCACATGCCCACCTTGCCGCGCAGGTTCGCGGACAACGGCATATCGGTTTGCGGCACGGTTACGGTCGCGGCTGCCAACGGATCTCCTATCTCACTGCTTACTATTCATATTTCCAATCCGGATCTTCCGGATGTTTCAAGTCCCACAACGGACGCCGGCTCCTGACCACCGGCAACTCCGCGAAGTTATAGTCCGGCGGCGGCGACGTTGTCGACCACTCCAGCGTCCACGCATCCCATGGATCGTTTCCGGCAAGCTTTCCTTTGAAGTCCGACGAAATGAAGTTGAACACCCACACCAATACGCCCAGTGCCTGGAAGATCACGCCAATGGTGACAATGAGGTTCCAGGTCTCCCATCCCCGGCTGGCCTCGTAGGTATAAATGCGTCGCGGCATGCCCAATATCCCGGGGATATGCATGAAGTCGAACGTCATGTGAAAACCGATCAGGAACAGCCAGAAGTGCGTCTTGCCCAGGGTTTCGTTGAACATCCGCCCGGTTACCTTGGGGTACCAGTAGTAGGCGGCAGAAAACGCGCCAAAGACGATGACACCCACAATCACGTAGTGGAAGTGCGCGATCACGAAGTACGAGTTGCCGAGCTGCCAATCGAAAGGCGCCGCGCTCAACATGATGCCCGTCAAACCCGCAATCAGCATCTGCGCCACTCCGGCCACGGAGAATAGCATCGGTGTCTTAAAGGTGATTTTCCCTCCCCACATGGTTCCGATCCAGTTAAAGATCTTGATTCCCGTGGGTACGGCGATGGCGGCGGTGGACGCTACGAAAAACGCATTGGCGTAGGACGTCATGCCAACGGTAAACATGTGATGCGCCCACACGCTCAGGCTGATAAAACCGATCGCAACCGTGGCTGCGACCATAATGCTGTAGCCGAAGATCGGTTTGCGCGAAAAGACCGGAATCACTTCCGACAGGACCCCAAATGCCGGCAGCACGAGGATATAGACCTCTGGATGGCCGAAGATCCAGAAGAAGTGCATCCAGATGACCGCCGATCCACCAGCTTGCGTGTCGAAGAAATGACCGCCCAGATAGCGGTCAACCAGGAGCATGAGTTGGGCTGCGGTCAGCGGTCCGATTGCCAGCAACACCAGGAACGCCATAACGGTGTTCAGCCAGGTGAGCATCGGCATGCGGCTCAACTTCATGCCGGGGCCTCGCATGCACAGGACCGTGGTCATGATATTCAAACCGGTAGCAATGCTGCCGAATCCGCTGAGCAGCAGGCCGATGGTCCAGTAGTCTGTGCTGTGGCCCACCGAAAACGCGGGCGACGTCAGCGGCGCATAGGCGAACCAGCCAACGTCCGGCGCGCTGCCGGCGCCATAAAGTCCAAAGCCGCCGACAAAACTGAAGTACAGGATGATGCCGCCGAACGCGGTCATCCAGAAGCCCCAGGCATTCAGGCGTGGGAAAGCCATGTCACGCGCGCCAATCATCAGCGGAGTCAGATAATTGGCAATACCGAAGACGATGGGCATGGCAGCGAAGAAGATCATGGTGGTGCCATGCATGGTGAAGAGGCGATTGAAGACCTCGGGCGACACCAGATTGTTGTTCGCGAACGCCAGTTGCGCGCGCATGATCGAGGCTTCGATTCCGCCGACCACCAAAGCCAGGACGCCGTAGCTGAAGTACATGATCCCTAGCCGCTTGTGATCGACGGTGACGATCCAGTCATGCAACACTTGCACGAACGGACGCGCACCCTCCCGCTCCTGCGGGATCGCCAGCGGCGGAACTATCGGTTGTGCTTCAGCCATCACGCTCTCCGTGCATTTATTGCAGGCTCATCAGATAAGCCACCAGGGCAGTAACATCCTTATCTTCCAGTTGCATCGCCGGCATCAGGCAGCCGGGCTTAAGGGCATCCGGATTCTTGATCCACAGCGTCAGATTGTCTTGCGTATTCGGCGCAACTCCCGAAGCGATCGTGGTGCGGCTCATCAGGTGCGTCAGGTCCGGTCCAAACCTGCCGTTCGCGATCGTGCCTGTGATCGTGTGGCAGTTCATGCACGCATTCGTCTCGAACACCTTGCGCCCGGCAGCCACTTGATCGGACACTACCGCCGGCTGCTTTTGCTGCTGTACCCACTTCTGGAAGTCCTCAGGCGTGTCGACAAACACGTTCAGCAACATCTTGGCGTGTTGCGTTCCGCAATACTGCGCACACTGTCCTACATAATGTCCCACATCGTGGGGGTCAATCCACATCTCATTTCGCCGGTTAGGGATCAGGTCGATCTTGCCCGCCAGTTGTGGCACCCAGAAGCTGTGATCGGTATCCGCTGACAGCAGGATGATGTGCGTGGGAGTCGGGTGATCTTTATCGCTCACCGGAACGTGCAGTTCGTTCGCGGTGGTAAGAACCTGCCGCCCGCTCGAAGTGGTTATGCTATAGGCCGGATACTGGAATTCCCACCAGAACTGATGGCCGGTCGCCGTTACCTCAATCGTGTTAGGAGGAAATTGCGCGTCTTCGACAGCGTGAATCACGCGCGCTGCCGCCAGAAACAGAACCACGACAATGAGAATCGGGATGACCGTCCACGCCAGCTCCACCTGGTTGCTGCCGTAAATCTGGGGCGGCTCGTGATCGTCGTCGCCTGGCTTCTTGCGGAACTTGACGATGCAATAAACGATCAGACTGAAAACCACCAGAAAGATCGCCAGGCACATCGACATCACAAACAGTGACAGATGGTGAATGTCCAGCGCCGGAGTCGAGTCAGGTTTGAAGATGGAGGGAGTGGAAGAAGGCCCCCAACTGGACGCAGACATCAGCGGTGCGTATACGACCGAAAGAGCGGGCAGTAGCAGCGCGGTCCGCCTGGCGAGCCGATACAGCGTCGAATTCTGACTTTCGCAATTCGTCGATCGGGACATGGGACCAAGTACAGTCGACAAACGGCTACACAGCTCAAGCCAAGCGCCCATAGCTTGTCCATTGAGCGGCTGGTTAAATGGACACGATTACTTTCACCCCATTGGTTGGGTCTGCCATTGGCCCTGGGAAACGGACTCGGGGCCGACCCCTGTCATGTTCTTTTCTTCAGCGTCAGAGTGCGACAGTGAGAATGTCTGGGTTTATACCTGCAAACCGGGAGTTTTGCAATAGCTTCCTCGTCTACAGATAAAGCGATTCGCCCATAAGTTTCCAATAATTTACAGCATTTAAATCTCCTGCAATTCGACTGCCGCGCGGTGCCCCTGATCAAGCAGTTCTGCGGCGAAGTTGCAGCGAATTTTGCTAACTGTTGCGAATGGCTGATTCGGCTCGATCCCCGTCGTAGTCTCGGTCCCCTTTTCTAGTCCACGCCTGGGCAATCTGATGTACTCTTTCAGGCAAGAGCACGTCCGTCTCGCATCAGACTTTAGGCTTATCCCATCGTGTCCGGCAAAATGTTTTCTCCCAAGTGCGACGGGCTACCGTTTTGCTCCATCTCACTGTGTGACGGTTATGGGCTTGCCTGATCCAGCCCGAAGGACATTCTTCAGCTGCCGGCTTCTGATCTGGCTGGCCAGCTGGATTGTCCCCTCTGGACAGCGGCAGCAGTGGCGTGACGGCCGGACAAAACAGGTATGGCATTGGTGTCAGTTTCTCGTCGAATCGCGGCAGTTCACACGCGACAAGAAACTTGAACTGGCACGCTTCTGCTGGAATTCCTTTGCCTCCGCGTTCTGGCTGCGATTCGACCGAGAAATTTTTCTCCAGCAGCAGGACCGTTTGCGGCGATCGCCGAAATTCTGCCTCGGCGCCGCCGCGCTGACTTTGGTCTTGCTGGCACTGATCGGTGGAATTGTCCCCGTCGTCCGCTCCTTCCTCTCTTCTCCGATACCGGAAACGGATCGCGTCTGCGTGATCAGTCTGAACGGGAAGTTTCGTCGCGTGCGTTCAGAAACCCTGCTCGACCTGGCTGCCGCATGGCGGGGTAGCAAACTTCTTGACGCGGTTGCTCCGTACTCGTGGGGCCCAGATACACTGTTGGGATCGCGCCGGAGTATTCCGATTTTGTCAGCCCGAGTCGCACCCGGTTTCTTTACAGTACTGGGATTGCAGGCGGCGCGTGGGCGTATCTTTCGCGGAGGGGACGAGCAGACCTGCAGCAGTTGTGTCCTGCTCAGCGATCAGATCTGGCAGCTGCAATTTCATTCTGATCCCTCAATCGTCGGGAAGAGGGTGACGGTCGATGGCGCCGAGAGGCTAGTGATTGGCGTGTTGCCCAGCAACTTTCATCTCCTTTCTCCTGAGATCGCCGTCTGGACCCTGCTCGACTCGCAAGCCCCTCCGTTTAGCAATTTCGTCGAACGCATAGGCGCCGTCGCCCGCATGAAACCAGGCGCCACGCAGCAAAAGGTCGAGGCCGAACTCGCCGACCTGACCGAGAATGCAGGCTACGTTTTTCCAGCGTCCATGCTGGCCGTTACATCGGGAGCGGCCGAGATAAGGCGCTATGTCGTTTCTCTTGCGCTCCTGATCCTGTTGGCCGTGGGATGTGCGGCTTTGATCGTGTACGCTCGCTCCGGTTCGGCCATGGGACGCGCTCCCTCCACGCCTCGCGACCGCCTTCGCTGGTGGTCCTTCTTTTTTGCCAAGTCTGTCCTGCTGCTGTTCGTTACGGGTCTGCTTGCGTGGACAACGGTTCGATGGCTTTCGGTGTCCCTGGTCGGATCGATCCATCCCATGACCAACATCGTAGTGGTTTGGCTTTTCCTGGTTCTATCGGTCGCGCCTTTGTCGTGGGCAATCTACGATCAGCAGCGACGTTGCCGTGTCTGCCTCAAACGCCTGGGAACTCCGATTCAAATCGGTGCTCCCGGCTACGTGCTGCTGGATTGGTCAGGGACGGAAATGGTTTGCCCGGACGGGCACGGAGTTCTCTATCTGCCCGATTCGCAAGCGAATTGGTTGGAACGCGATCGCTGGGACAATCTCGACGACTCTTGGGCAGATTTATTCCGCGAGAAGTGACCCGAATTCTCTTAAGCGTCAGGATTGACCTGTCTTGCTCGGCCATGTTCCGCAATTAAATTTGCGATCAGTCCGGTCCAGCCGGTTTGATGACTCGCGCCCAGCCCGCGGCCGGTGTCGCCGTGAAAATATTCGTAGAACTGCAAATGGTCCCGAAAATTCGGATCGGATTGCAACTTGGCGTTGTCCCCACGGAACGCTCGCCGGCCATTTTCATCCAGCATGCAAAGCTTCATTAGGCGACGAGCAATCTCCTCGGCAGCCTCCCACAATGTCACATAATTGCCTGAGCCGGTCGGACACTCGACCTTGAACTCATCCCCGTAATAATCGTAGAACCGGCGCAGGCCTTCCACGATGAAGTAATTCACCGGCATCCAGATCGGGCCCCGCCAGTTGGAATTGCCTCCGTACATCCGCGACGTCGAGTCTCCAGGATCGTACTTTACTTCGTAGTGCTGGCCATGAATGTCGATAATGTAGGGGTGCTCCAGGTGACATCGGGAAAGCGCACGGATTCCATAAGGCGAAAGAAACTCGTTCTCATCCAGCATGCGTGCCAGGATCTTCTTCATGCGAAAGGCGCGAGCCACCGACAACAGACGCCTGCTCTTCGACCCAGGTTTGCTCCAGCGCGAAACCAGGTCTGCCAGATCGGGCCTCTTCGCGAGAAACCACTCTAGGCGCTCCTTGAAGTGCGGCACACTGTCCATCAAGTCCTGCTCTATCACCTCGACCGCGAATAACGGAATCAGCCCCACCATGGATCGAATGCGCATGGGAACGTTCTGCCCGCTGGGAAGGTTGAGCACGCTGTAATAAAAATTGTCTTCCTCGTCCCACAGTCCGATGCCTTGTCCTGCAATGTCAGACATTGCGCGCGCGATGTAAAGAAAATGCTCGAAGAATTTGCTGGCCAGGTCTTCGTAGATATAGTCTTCGCGGGCCAATTCCAAGGCGATGCGCATCAGGTTCAGCGCATACATCGCCATCCATGCAGTTCCATCCGATTGGTTGATCGTTCCACCCGTCGGAAGCGGTTGCGATCGATCGAAGACACCAATGTTATCCAGGCCCAGGAACCCGCCCTGAAAGATATTTCGGCCCTGCTCGTCCTCGCGATTGACCCACCAGGAAAAGTTGATCACCAGCTTGTGCAGCATCCGTTCCAGGAACTGGCGATCGCCCTTTCCAGTGCGTATTTGCTCCAGTCGATAAATCCGCCACGTCGCGATCGCATGTACTGGAGGGTTCACATCGCCGAAGTTCCATTCATACGCCGGATACTGCCCGTTGGGATGCATGTACCACTCGCGCCCAAGCAGCACCAGCTGCCGCTTCGCGGACTCCGGATCGACCAGCGAAAGTGCGACGCAGTGAAAGGCCAAGTCCCAGGCCGCGAACCAGGGGTATTCCCACTTGTCCGGCATCGACAGCACCTCATTGCTGTTGAGGTGTTGCCAGTCGTGGTTGCGTCCGTTCAATCGCTGCGAAGGCGGAGCCGGTTGGCCAGGATCGCCTTGCTGCCAGTCGAAAACGTTGTAGTGATAGCACTGCCGGTTCCACAACATTCCAGCGAGGGCTTGCCGTTGCACACGGCGCGCGTCTTCGTCATCGACGCCTGAGTGTACGTCGGCATAGAACTCGTCGGCTTCGCGCAGCCGATCGGCGAAGATCTGTTCGAAATTCGCGAAGGCATCGCCGCCCGCTGCCGCCGGGCGCATGCGCATCCGTATCACCGTGCTCGATCTTGCGGCGATGCTCACGCGGTAGACTGCGGCCGCCTTGGTGCCTTTCTTGTTAGGATTGACTGCATTCCTGTTGCCCTGAATCACATACTCGTGAAACGCATCTTTGAAGTAGCCCTTGCCGTCCCCGCAGTCGAAAACGCGGCAACTGTTGGTCTCGTTTTCGGTAAAGATGATTTCCGCGCGTGGGTCAAGATCGACCCGATAGTCCCCCAATGTGGGATGCGATGCCCGAACCTGTCCTGGCGCCGACTCCCACAATGTGGGCCTTTGCGCATCGCGACCCCAACTCCACGTATTCCGGAACCACACATGCGGCAGGACCGCCAGAGTCGCCGTCTCCGGACCGCGGTTGTGAACGGTGATGCGCATCAGAATGTCTTCGGCGTCGGCCTTGGAGTACTCGATGAAGACATCGAAATAGCGGTCCTCTGCGAAGATCCCGGTATCGATCAACTCGAATTCCGGATCGTTTAGCCCACGCTTTTGGTTCTCATCGACGAGCTGTTGATAGGGAAATGGAGCCTGGGGGTACTTGTACAGCATCCGCGCATAGGAGCACGTCGGCGTCGCGTCGAGGTAGTAATACAGTTCTTTGACGTCTTCGCCGTGATTCCCTTGGCCGTTGGTCAGGCCGAAGAGGCGTTCTTTCAAGAGCGGGTCTTTCCCATTCCACAGCGCGACAGCCAGGCAGAGAGTTTCCTTTTCATCGCAAAAGCCGGCAAGGCCATCCTCGCCCCAGCGATAGGCGCGGCTGCGCGCATGCTCGTGCGGAAAATAGTCCCAGGCCGATCCGTCCGCGCTGTAGTCTTCACGCACCGTTCCCCACTGGCGCTCGCTCAGATAAGTGCCCCATCGGCGCCATGGCTTGATGCAGCGTGCCGCTTCATCGAGGCGGGTCCGTTCGACGTTCAGGGTGGGTGAGGGAGTGGGTGGCGTTTTGGGTGGCATCGCTCGTCGGAGAGAGTGCGTCGTGCTTCGGTTCAGCAATCCCGCGCTGACCAAGAATATCGCTAAGGGCCGTTCTGCGAAACCAGTCTATTTGCCTGCGATCTCGCGTACTCCGTCGGCGCCGGCAACCACGACCAGACTGGTCAGACCAAGAAACAATCCATGCTCGACGATTCCTGCGCGAGCTTCCAGTTGCAGTGCAAGCTTGTTGACATCAGCGATTGGGCCGAAGTCACAATCGGCTATCAGGTTTCCCTGATCTGTGTGGTATTGCTTGCCGTCGGGCGTTTGTCGAATGACGTAGCGCGCTCCCAGCGATTCAAGAAATCGCACCTGCGAACGCCAGCCAAAGGGCAGGACCTCGATCGGCAGCACATGCTTCGTGCCCAGTCGTGGCGATAACTTGCTCTCGTCGACCACAATGATCTCGCGAGCTGTGGCCTGTGCGACAAGCTTTTCGCGTAACAGCGCCCCGCCCCCACCCTTCACCAGGTTGAGTTGCGGATCTACTTCGTCAGCGCCATCGATGGTCACGTCGAGGTTCCTGGGAAGCTCCTCGGTCAACATTGGAATGTTGAGCTCAACCGCGGCATCCCACGACCCGCGCGAGGTCGCGAAGCAGATGATGTCCTTCAATTCGCCGGTTCGCAGTAGGGCGCCGATCTTGCGTATAGCAAAAATCGCAGTTGAGCCCGTGCCAAGCCCGACGGCCATGCCCGACTTGACATAGCGCACGGCATACTCCGCAGCCTCCTTCTTCATGGCTGCCTGTTGGTCCGGGGATCCAGTGGCCGCATTCATCGTGAGAGAAACCGTTCTTCCACTTCGCGACGTGCTATTACGAATTCGACCTAGCTCTTTCGGCCCAGCGCCTTGCGGTAGCGCGTGATCAAGTTGTTGGTCGAGCTGTCGTGCTTGAGCTGCGGCGCAGCGTCGCTTTCCAGCTCAGGAATGATACGCTTCGCCAGCACCTTACCCAGCTCAACACCCCACTGATCGAACGAATCGATGTTCCACACCGCACCCTGCGTGAACACGTTGTGCTCATAGAGTGCAACCAGAGTACCAAGCGCGCGCGGCGTCAGCTTGTCGACCAGGATCGTGTTCGTGGGACGATTGCCTTCGCAGACGCGGAAGGGCGTTTGGAAATCCGGCGAACCTTCGGCCTTCAATTCTTCGGCAGTCTTACCGAACGCCAGCGCTTCAGCCTGCGCGAGAACGTTCGCCGTCAGGTAATCATGCTGCACAGTCAACGGACTCAGCGGCTGGCAGAAGGCGATAAAGTCGCACGGGATCAGCTTCGTCCCCTGATGGATCAGCTGATAGAACGAGTGCTGGCCATCGGTACCGGGTTCGCCCCAGATGATTGGGCCGGTCTGCCAATCGACGTGGTTGCCCTCGAGGTCCACGTGTTTGCCGTTGCTTTCCATCTGCAGCTGCTGCA
>Ga0126381_100007697_pt1 | contig 12012 bp, 7 predicted proteins | sample PanSoiMetPlot_28_FD_96465 | JGI IMG/M metagenome (GOLD analysis project Ga0126381, IMG submission 96465) | Tropical forest soil microbial communities from Panama - MetaG Plot_28 | ecosystem: Environmental > Terrestrial > Soil > Tropical forest > Bulk soil | place: Panama | collected 2016-02-17
CGGAGGGCCAGGCACGGGCCGAACTGGTCGATACTCTGGACCGGATCACGGCCCAGTTTAGTGCCGATCTCAAAGTAAGTAATTTGATTGCATGAAGAAGAAAGACTCCGAAGCAAGGCAAGTTGCGCAGCTTTTGGCCTACATCAATTGGCTATGCCGGGCGCCGGGCCAGGAGGCCGAGCCGCCGCCGCGGTGGGATGGGCCAGAGCGCAAAACCGGCGCGGCCGAAGCTGCGGCGCCGTTTCGTTCCTGATTCTACGCGCGGTTGCTGGCACGCCGGTAATTATAGGCTCTGGCAAACAAAACGCGGCAACATCTTGCTCATTTGACCAAGATGTCGCGTTAAGTACTCGCTGAGTAACTCGCCAAAACAATTATGACGTTCCAAGAAGGCGATCGCTTGGTCAGAGCAGATCTAAACGGGCTGCGCATCGCAGCAAACAAGTTAAGCGTGCAGTTGGGGCAACCGGACAATGCGCGCTGGATCGGAACCGCTAGCCGTAAACAATTGCTTGCGGAAATTATCAGGTTGTACGCCAACAACCATAAGGCGCCGCGCACCCCGAGCGCCGAGAAGGAAAGCCAGGCTGGAGGTCTATTCATGATGCTTTAAGCCGCACCCGAGCGTCGAGCGCAAATCCAGAAAGGGCAGCGGAGCAATTCTCCGTTGCTCCGAGTCTTCTATACTGGGTTTCTATACTCGAAGCCTATTTCTGTGCAAAGTGAGGCAAAAACACGCAACAAGAAATGTTAGGTTCTCCTCGGAAATAGCTGTTTTGCAAATCGCCGCAAAACTAAGAAACAACCGCTTTTCCAATTAGAAATCCGTTGCTCTATCCAGCTGAGCTAAGGGCGCATTTATACGGTCTTATTCACGGTTGTCTTTATAAGGACGATGATACGATGTAGTCCTGAATGGCCCAAGCTCCACCCAGAGCTAAAGAACCAACCTGGATTAAGACTCGCGTCCAACATCTGTATCTTCACCGTGACTCGGGCAGGTACTATGTGCGAGCCTTCAGGCAAGGCAAGGAGATTTGGAAGACCAGGCTTCCAAAAAAACCGAACTGCCCCCCGGATGAATCCGGCATTTACTTCCCCGAGCGCATCAGATTAAAAGAGGCTTCCACTCTCATGAGACAACTCCTACTCCGCTCACTCGCCGCGCTCGCGTCCCTCGGTGTTTTCAGCCTGCTCCAGACTTCCGCCGCACCTAAGCAGGATCAACCGCATAAACCGAATTTCAGCGGCACCTGGACGCTGGACCTTAAAGCATCGACTTCATTCGAACCCCTGATGAAGCAAATCGGAGCCAGTCTCCTCGAACGAAAATACGCCGACTCGGCCAGGCTTAAAGCCACCTTGCACCAAACCGAACATGTTCTGACGATCGCTGCCCGCGGCCCCGCCTTCGCCTTTGATGACACCCTTTACCTCGACGGACGCACCCACCCAGGCAATCTAAATCTCTTGGGAGCAACTTCCCTCAAGAGCAGAACCGCCTGGTCCAAGGACCACAAGCAGCTCATCGAGACTCATCATATTAAAACCAGACAGGGAAAAGAGGGCGAACTGATCATCGAAAGGCACCTGATAAACGAAGGGAAAACCTTGGTGGTTGCTTACACCCTAAAGCTTGACGCAGAACCACACACAACCTCTGCCCGCCAAGTCTGGAACAAGCAAGCTTAAGCAACCGGTTCCAGATGTCTGGTCGGAATGATGCCCCATCCTAGGGTGATGAAAACCCCGCTAACAAGCCGCTTCAATGCGAATGTCTGCGGGGCGGATTTTACTCGCACCCATATAGTCCCATCGACTACCGCAGCCGGAAAAGCTTCGCGATACAATAATCGAGAACCCCGGTCGGTAGCCGGCGAGGTATGCTCCATTCGACCAGTCGATGAGGTAAGATTGCGTAACGAGCCCGTGGCCTCGGAGTGGTCAAGACACGCCAGATAAGCTCCCCAACCTTTTCGGGCACCAGGCTGGTTTTAGCTTCTCTTTTTGCTTGTTCAGCGAAGAGACGGAGCGAGCGGTCATAAGGCGTATTGGGAAATTGTTCCACTACAATTTCTTGGGCCTGATCCCAAATTGGTGTGGCCACGGCACGAGGTTCGATCAGGATGACCTTGATCCCGAAGAGCACCAATTCGCGTCGCAGACTATCCGAATATCCCTCCAATCCAAATTTGGAAGCGGCATAGGCGCCGGCAAATGGCATAGCCAATCGCCCGCTGACCGAACTTATGTTAACGATTCGCCCCGGTTCGCCAACCCCGCTCGATTCAGTCCCAAGAAGGGGTAAGAAGGCTTGCGTGACCGCGTGAACGCCTAGAAGATTGACCTCAATTTGCCGCCGAAAACGCTCGAGCGGCAGATAGGCCAGCGGCCCAAGAACCGCTATCCCAGCATTGTTCACCAATCCGGACAGCCGCTGCTTTCCAATCATTTTTTGGACGGCCGCTGCGACCTGATTCACTGAATCTGGATCGGTCACATCAAAGAGAAGTGGAACATAGCGTTTGCCCAGTTCCTCTGTCAGCCGCTCCGCATCAGCTGCGGTGCGCACGCTGCCAAAGACCCGAAAACCGCGCTTAGCAAGGACCTGGCAAGCCGCAAATCCGATTCCACTGGATGCGCCGGTAATGACTACGTCTGGCATAGAACAGGCACATCTTTTTCCAAAGACCCTCCTCCATGAACGGCCATCGAGCATTTGCGCCCGAAAACGGGGCCGTCAAGGCCCGGTCTATCTCATGGAAAGTTTCGTCAGCACCTCTTGCCCTTGACGTTTGATCTCGGGATCGTCTTTTTCCGTATTTGACATCGACAATCCCGTATTAATGAGCCGTCGGGCGTCGTCGGTTCGCCCCATCTGCGCGTAGACCAACCCCAGCTCGATGTAGTGCATGAGGCGATTGGGATTGAGCGCAATCGCTTTCTCGAAGCACGTGACTGCTTCTTCGTGCGTAGAGTCCGGCAGTTTGCCGAAAGCGACCAGCGCCATCGCCCTTAGAGCCGGGTTGACCTCGGCCAACCGTTCGTGCCAGCGGCCCAGCACGTGCCAGCCTAAGTCGTTGCGCGGGTCTAGCTTAATAACCTTGTCAATGGAGTCTTTGACAATATGCACCGCCTCGAATTTTTCCCGGTTACTTTCAAAGGGTTCCAGTTTCCCATAACTGATTGCCACTGCTAGCTGAGCTTCCGGATCATTGGGATTGAGAGCAACGGCTCGTCTTGCATAGTCAACTGCCGTCTTGCCAAGCCTGAACTTCTCCTGAGCACTCGTGGCATCGATCATCAGGTGTCGATACTCGCGCGAGATGTGCTCCAAAAGGCGCACGTTGTTCGGCTCAAGCTTTTCGGCGGTCAGATAGAACTTGAGCGCTTCGGCAGCCCGCAATTTGGCATAACACGCATCGCCCGTTGCGATGAGCTCGTCCGCGGGCGTCGCCCGTAGCCCAAGGCCGGTCAGCAGCAGGACCGTGATTGCGGAAATTAGTCTAAATATAACAAGAATCCGAGGTGTTCTTAGAAGAATTGGAGGCATGGCGTTACAAAATCCTGGCGCGAATCTGGGGACTCGAGGGGTCAAGCGTAGCAGGGGAGCCTGATCCCCGCAACTTGAAATTGGTGGGCTACCCGCCCCTCCTCGTATGGGTTCCGCGCCCACTGGTTTTGTGGGGATTGACCTCTCGATCAAGCCGCGGATGCTCGGCTTCAATCAGGCGACCTGCATTCAGGAGCCTCGCTTCGCTCAACCGCGGCCCTACAAGCTGCAGACTGGTGACAGGGACCTTCTTATCATTCACCGGAATCGGTACCGCTAACGCGGGATTTCCAGCAAAATTCACGGCAGCTGTGTTTTGCAGGTTCAAAATCCGGGCTTCCAGAAGCCCTATGTTACCGATGAAAGGAATCGTTGGCGGCAGCGATTGAAGAGTCGGAAGAGCGATGAAATCCACCTTTTTGAAGACCTGGCTTAGAGCATGTTGCCACTTTGCTCGGTTCTGTAGAGCTTGGCGGTACAGCCCCGGGTACATGACTCTGCCTAGAATAATGACCGCCTTAGTCCTTGCGTGCACTCTGATTTTGTCCAGGTATTGTTGATTGCTGAGCCACGCGCTGGCTGCGGCCATTGTATTCCCGTCCTTGGTGGCTTGTTCCCACTTCGCCTTGAAGGCCTGGTTCAATACGACAACCTTAAATTGTCCTTCGGCGAGAGCTTGATCCAAGGCTTGGTCAATCCTGGGGTCGGTGCCACTGAGGTAGAGCCGGCCGATTCGTATGTTTTTGGTGGCCGGTTTGGCAGCGACGGCCGCTCGGTACCGCGCGGCAAACCCGGTCTGCAAAAGGTCCATTCCTTGCGCGACGTGAGCTATGTCTTTGGCCATGGGACCGACGGTATCGAGATGGTGCGGGTCAATCGGCAATATACCCTGCAGGGGAACGAGGCCGAACGTCGTCTTCAAACCCACAATGCCACAACATGCTGCGGGTACGCGGACCGAGCCCGCCGTATCGGTTCCGAAGGCAACGTCAGCCTCACCGTTTGCGACCGCCACCGCTGAACCACTGGACGAACCGCCCGGGACACGCTTGTGCCACCTGCTGAAGGGGTTTCTGGGGGTGCCGAAATAATCGTTCAGGCCGGAAGGAGAAACCGCAAACTCACTTAGATTTGTCTTCCCTACGATCCGCACCTTGCGCTGCCGCGCGATCGCCAGGCACGCCGCATCGCGCGCCGCCGGGGAGCCGGTGTTCGCGACGTATTGAGAGCCGGCGGTCGTAACCACACCTTTCATGTCGATGTTATCTTTAACCGCCACGGTCAGCTGCTTATTGTTTGCAGGCGGTGGCCAATAATCAATGAACGCCCGATCCCGAGTGGCGCTTGCTGGATGTATCGTCAGGATCGTGCAGCCAGTAAGACAACTTGCTGCCAGGAGCCCGACAAAACTCGATTGCGCAATGAGACCGCGACTCTTATTCATTCGTTCTGCGGGATTTTTATTAGCTGCTCGAACGATTTACAACCTCCCACGACTGAAGCTTTGTCTCCCGGCTCTCCCAAGTCGGCAATTCGGCCAACTCCCCGCTTATGTACAAATGATGCCAGAGCTGAGTCGCTACCACCGCAGTCAACCCCATTTCCACAGAAAGGCGTGGCAAGGAACCAACCGGTATCTTGCGGAAAGCCCGCCGCCAGTGGTGCACCGCCGCAATGTCAAAATATCCCGTCCGCCGCAACGATTCTTCACTCAGCAGCTGAGCGACAAAGGCAGGCTCCGGGTCGATATGAAAGCTGTCCAGGGGAGCGCGGAAAATCACCTTGCGTCGACGGTATACCGCCGGAGGCAACCAGCGTGCGGCCAGGAGGCGCAACAGATGTTTGTCCCGAAACCCGCGGAGTTTCCAGCGTGGGTGCAGTCGGGCCAAAAAATCGAAGACTTCTTCATCAAGGAACGGATATCGCACTTCCACTGAGGAGTGCATAGACACACGGTCCCCCTTAGCCTGAAGCAGGTGCCCTGCCAGAGTAACGCGAGCTGCGACCCAGACGCCGCGGTTTAGCGGATGCCAGCGCCTGGCCCGCTCCAACGGCATTTGCAGCTCGGCCCAGGGATTCGTTTTTTCCAGCACTTGTTGCATTGGCTCACCGTAGAATCGCAGCTTGGAAACCCCGAGCAGTCCGTAAGCGTCGATCCAGGCATTGGGGCCGCCGACGGATTCCTCCACGCTGCGTCGAAACTGAGCTGGATATTGTGGCACCTGATGCGATCGAAAATAAATGTTGCGCAACCAGTCGCTGACCCGCAATCCGGGCAGGAAATCCAAATACCCGAGCAGTTTGGCAGCTTTGTACCAGGGATAGCCGACGAGCCACTCGTCAGCTCCTTCCCCGGTGAGGACCACTTTTTGACCGCAGCTATGAACGCGCTGCGCTAGTAGCAGCAAGGCGGCGCAGGACGTATCGATCACCGGCCCTTCGGCGGCCTGGATCAGCTGCGGATAGGTGTTGAGGACGTCGCTGGCGCGGAACTCCTGAACGATGGGCGGCTTCGTGCCAATGTGTCGGGCGACGAGACTGGCGGCACTGAGTTCGTCGAGTTCGGGAGCGTCAACTCGGACGGTATAAGTGTTAACCGCCGGACCTTTGAGATGACAGGCGAGGGCCGCGATCATGCTTGAGTCGACACCCCCCGACAAATAGGACCCCACCGGCACGTCAGCCCGCAAGCGTTTCTCCACAGCCTGCAGCATCAATCGCTCGAAGCGATCCACCAGCGCGCTCGAATCTCCACCCCGGTCCTCGTCGCCGTAGTCGGGGAAATCCATCCGCCAATAGGCACGTTCGACGACGGTGCAGGCTGTGCCTCGATCGTTTCCAGGAACGATCTGCAGGTAGTGGCCGGGAGGCAGGAGTTGCACTCCCTCAAAACAGGTTATTGGCCCCGGCAGAGCGGAAAACGTAAAAACGTGGTCGATACCTCGGAGGTCGGGTCGCGCCGGCACCATGCCCGAAGCAAGAAGGGCCTTGATTTCTGAGGCGAACAACAACCACTCCCCCTGACGGGTCCAGTAGAGCGGACAGATGCCAAAGCGGTCGCGTCCAAGCACTAACCGATTCCGGCGCTCGTCCCACAACGCCAGGGCAAACTGGCCGCGCAGGCGCTCGAACATCCCTTCCTGGTTTTCCTCCCACGCGTGCGGTATGATTTCAGTATCGCAATGTGTAAGAAAGTGATGCCCGCGGGCTTCCAACTCGGCGCGCTTTTCAAGGTGGTCGAAGAGCTCACCATTAAAGACAACCGTCACACTCCGGTCTTCATTGGCGACCGGCTGTTGGCCGTCCGCCAAGCCGACGATGCTGAGTCGGCGCGATCCCAGCGCCAAACCAGGGCGTTGAAGGTAGCCTTCTTCGTCGGGGCCGCGGTGAAAAATCGCCTCCGCCATCTTTTGGATGATCCCATCCTTTAGCGTTTGGCGTCCTGAGAGATCCAAGACCCCGGCGATGCCGCACATATTCAGCCTTTAGTTCAGGAGATGCCCGCCGAACAACCGTTTTTTTTCTAGCGTTTTCAATTTTTTGGAAGAGACTCGGACGGCGGAAGGGAAGCGATAGCCGGCGCTGCCGCGAATACTGAACGAAACCCACGTCACTTTTGGCCGTGCCTCGACTGCAGAATCTTCAGAACGAATTGGAGGCGCAGCACAGCATTGACTTCCCAATCGGAATTTTTACCCTACTGAAGCCTTGCCTCGCGCCAGGCAGCGCTACCTTCTATGCTTCAAGATCCTATCGCAATCATCGGAGTCGGCTGCCGTTTCCCCGGCGGAGTGAACAACGCAGAATCCTTCTGGAAACTACTCGTCGATGGTCGCGAGGCAGTGGGCGAGGTGCCCCCAGATCGTTGGAATATTGAGCGATTTTTCGATGCAGAGCCGGGTCTGCCGAGTAAGTCGATCGCCAAGCGAGGAGGGTTCTTAGAGGGAATTGACCAGTTCGACCCGCAGTTTTTCGGAATTTCGCCGCGGGAAGCGCCCTACGTGGACCCGCAACACCGGTTGCTTCTGGAGACCGCCTGGGAGGCGATCGAGGATGCTGGGCTTGTATTGGATCTTGAGCGCGGAACTGATCTTGGAGTATTCGTCGGAATTTCTCACAACGATTATCAGGGAATTCAGGGTAACCCATGGGACCACTCGGGGGTCGGTCCGCACTCACCCACCGGCTGCGCCCACAGTATTGCTGCCAATCGTATCTCCTACTGCTTCAATCTGCGCGGACCAAGCGTCGCGATGGACACTGCGTGTTCGTCAGCGCTGACCGCCGTGTACACCGCATGCGAACATATTCGGGCCGGCCGCGGCGATGTGGCGTTGGCCGGCGGCGTCACGTTAATGATTACGCCAGGCGGATTCATCGGCTTTTCTCAGGCTTCGATGTTGTCTCCTGACGGCCAGTGCAAGGCGTTCGACGCGGCGGCTAATGGCTTCGTTCGCGGTGAAGGAGCGGGGATGGTGCTCCTGAAGCGGCTTTCCCGAGCGCTTGAGGACGGCGATCCGGTTCATGGGGTGATTATCGGTACTGCTCTTAACCAGGATGGTCACACCAACGGGATTTCGCTTCCTAGCTCTGAGGCACAAGCCCAGCTTGTGCGCGATGCGTGTGTAGACGCCGGCATCGCTCCGTCCCAAGTCGGATTCGTCGAGGCCCATGGGACCGGTACCCCGGTCGGCGACCCGATCGAGGCGCACGCACTGGCGCAGGCACTTTGCCAGGAGCACCCGAGGGAGGCACCGCTGCTCATTGGATCGGTTAAAACGAACCTGGGACACCTGGAAACCGCCGCGGGCATCGCAGGTCTGATTAAGGCATTGCTGGTTCTAAAGCATGGGCAAATTCCAGCCAGCCTGCACTTCCAGACGCCTAATCCAAACGTCGATTTCGCCGCTCTGAAACTCCGTGTACCAACCGTGCTTGAGCCGTTTCCGGAAACGCGCGGTACCCGTATCGTGGGCGTCAATTCGTTTGGTTTCGGTGGCGCCAATGCACACGTCCTTCTTACCGAGCCACCATTGCGTTCCCTATCAGAACATTTGGAGACTGAGATCAAGCGTGCTTGGCCGTTGATGCTTTCCGCCCGATCTGAAGCTGCTTTACGCTCTTCAGCATTGCGCCTGAGCGCCTGGCTAGATGAACGATCAAAAGCGAATGGCAGCTCACCCATGCTGCCGGATCTGACTTATACCCTCGGGGCAAGGCGCAATCACCACCCGTATCGGCTCACGCTCGTGGCGCAGACAACCGATCAAGCGGTCTATGAGCTCAATGCTTACGCGGCGAGTCAGCAAGGCGGAAAAGCGCGCTCGGCCTTCGCTCCCAGGCAAAGGAATGCACCACGCGTTGCTTTTGTCATGAGCGGGCAGGGCCCGCAGTGGTGGGGCATGGGTCGCGAACTCTTGCAGCGCGAGGCTGTGTTCCAGCAAACACTCGAGCGGTGCGATGCTGCGATGCGTGAATGGGGGCGGTTTTCCCTGCTGGAAGAGCTTGGGCGCCAGAAAGAGAGCTCCCAGATGCATCGAACCGAAATTGCGCAGCCAGCGATTTTCGCAATGCAGGTTGGGCTGGCGGAACTGTGGAAATCTTGGGGCGTTCAGCCGGCCGCAATCGTTGGCCATAGCGTGGGCGAGGTGGCAGCGGCCTGCGTCTCCGGAGTGTTCAGTTTGGAGGAGGGAGCACGGGTGATCACACTGCGCGCCCGATTGATGGACGAATGTGCGCGAGGTGAAGGAACCATGCTTGCGATCGGTATGGCCGAGGATGCAGCGCGGGCCCTGATCGCCCGGCATGACCGCACGGTGACGATCGCGGCCTTCAACGGACCTCGCTCACTGACGTTGGCGGGATCCCGGGCGTCGCTGGAGGCTATCGCCGCCGAACTGGAACCTGTTGGGGTTTTCTCGCGGTTCGTGCCGGTGGACCACGCATTTCATCATCCCCTGATGCAGCCTGCTTCCGCGGCCCTGGCAGAAGCGCTGAAAGATCTCACACCGCGGGCAGAAACGATCCCGTTTTTCAGCACCGTCACCGGCGGAAGGTGCGCCGGCAGAACATGCGATGCCGCTCACTGGGCACGAGGGATACTTCAACCCGTACAATTCGCGTCGGCGGTCAATGCAATGATCGACACAGGCGCCGACGTGTGGCTGGAAATCAGCGCACACCCCGCACTCGCTTATTCGATCCAGGAATGCCTCGCTGGACGCGGCGACAAAGCACCGGTGATGTCTTCTGCGCGGCGGGAACACGAGCACGAATCTGCGCTCGAAACTGCGATGGACCTCCACCGCGTTGGCGTCACGTTGGATTTTGCGAAGATGACGCGATCGCGTCGGCTGCTGTCGCCACCGACCTACGCCTGGGATAAGAGCCGCTGGTGGCATGAATCCAGCGATTGGCGCGAGAGCCGTCTGGGGCCGGGCGGCCGGGGATTACTTGATGTCCGGCTTCCTCGCGCTCTGCCGACATGGATCGTGCGGCCCGATCCCCGGCACATGGCTTTTCTGAAGGATCACAAGGTTGAGAACCGAGTCGTGTTTCCCGCGACAGCGTTCATCGAAATGGTTCTCGAAGCCGGGGTACAGTTGTTTAGCGGAAGGCCCTTTGTTGTTGAGGACCTGGATATTCGCAAACCCCTCATCCTTCCGGATCCAGCTTCTGAAGTTAGCCTGGAATTGTCCTATGATCCGCATGAGCGCACGTTCTCCATCCAGAGCCGGTTCGATCGAGGCGCGACCTGGTCGCTGCATGTCGTAGGTACGCTGCGAAGCGAGCGCACCGATGCAGCCTTTGCGTCGTCGGCTTGGCCTCGGGAGCGGATCGCCGAAATGGCGCCGGTGGAGGTAGCGGACTTCTATCGGACCCTGAGTGATATGGGACTTGGTTACGGTGACGAGTTCCGGCCCATTCGGGAACTGTCGGCTGGCGACGGAGAGGCGGTGGGCAAAGTTTCGCTATCCGACGCGACGGCCGGCCGCGCAAACGAGTATGTAGTGCATCCCGTTCTGTTCGATGGGGCGCTGCAGATCTTTTCTGCCGGGGCTGCGACTGTTGAGCGCCGCAAGGCGCAGCTCAAACTACCGGTGCACTTCGCCAAAATTTTGTTCCTACGCTCAACAGGGATTTCCGGCCTCGTCCACGCTGGCGTGCAGCAGCACAACGACGAGTACGTCGAAGGCAAGCTGGAGTTGTATGATGAGGGAGGAAAGCCTTGTGTGCTCGTGGATGGTTTTCGCGCGATCAGCATTTCGGGAGCGCGGCGTTCCGGCGCGCCCGGAGGAAGCCGTAATGTGCAGTACCATCTGAAGTGGGAGAGGACACCTGCTTCATCGCGCATCCCATCTCAAGAACCGGTACCGTTGGATCGCCTGCGACGCGCGGCACAGGATACACTGGATGAGGTCATCGCGGCACGGGGACAGGCCTTGCTTGAGAATGCCATGGTGAGGGGAGATAACCTCGCAGCAGCGCAACTTGCCCGTGGTCTGCGGGAAATGGCTGCATGGGCGGCCGCGACCGAGAGCTTCTCCGCCGACTCCCTGCGGGTTGCAGAACCGATGCGACCAGTGTTCGAGCGTCTGATCGCGAGTCTCGCGAAACGCGGTCTTCTGGAAAAGAAGGGCGACAGCTACCGGCCGACACCGTCCTTTACTAGCGCAGCGGACTCCGCGCCAGAGATGCTCCGGTCATTCATCTCGAGCCACTCCGGGCATCTCTCCGAGGCCCTGCTCTGCGTCGCGAACTGCGCCGAACTCGGTCCCATCCTGCGCGGTGAGAAGGACGCTATACAGGTGCTCTTCGCCGGGACCTCCGCGGAGTTATTGGACGAGTTTTATGGCGAGGGCCTCTATACAAGCCACTGGCTGGCAGCCATCGCGGCGGCCGTGCAGGAAGCCGCCCGCCACCTGCCGGAGGGTCGCGGGCTGCGAATCCTGGAAGTCGGGGCCGGAACGGGTGGATTGGCGTCGCACCTGCTGGCGCTGATCGACCGCGGACTACATTCGTACGTCTTTAGTGACGTCTCTGCCGCATTTTTTAGCGGCGCCATGCAGAAGCTCGCCGAGTTTCCAGGGGTCGAATATAAAGTCCTCGACCTGGAGAAATCGGGCACCGAGCAGGGATTCGAGGCTGGCGCATTCGATTTCGTCATCGGGACCAATGTGCTTCACGCGGTAAGCGATTTGCGCTCGACGCTTAAGTATATTTACGAACTGCTAGCACCCGGAGGGAACCTGGTATTCATGGACGTCGCAAATCCGCAATTGTGGACGGACACTATCTTCGGTCTCACGAGCGGCTGGTGGCGGTTCACCGATCGGGACTTACGTGCGCATCATCCTTTATTGGGGCGCTCGCAATGGGAGGCCGTCCTACGAGAAGCGGGATTCGTTGAGACCGCCTCACTCCCGGGCTTGGTGGGTCCCGAAGGCGAAGGCCAGATC
>Ga0126381_100007698_pt1 | contig 12010 bp, 8 predicted proteins | sample PanSoiMetPlot_28_FD_96465 | JGI IMG/M metagenome (GOLD analysis project Ga0126381, IMG submission 96465) | Tropical forest soil microbial communities from Panama - MetaG Plot_28 | ecosystem: Environmental > Terrestrial > Soil > Tropical forest > Bulk soil | place: Panama | collected 2016-02-17
GATTGATCGCTTTCAGCTTGTCCGCTGCCGAATCGAGCTTTTTGCGCCCGACATCGGCGGTTGAGTGAATGATCTGCCGCTGCAGGTTGGTGTAATCCACTACATCGAAGTCGACCAGCCCCAGCGTGCCAACGCCGGCGGCTGCCAGATACAGTGCCATCGGCGAGCCCAGTCCTCCGGTGCCGATACAAAGCACGCGCGCCGCTTTCAGCTTCTGCTGACCTTCCATCCCCACCTCGGGCATGATCAGGTGGCGCGAATAGCGCAGGATCTCATCCTTGTTCAGAGTGACTGGAATTTCTGTGGTGGTGGCCATAAGCTCCTCGTGTTTACTTTCGTATCCTTCAGTGCCCTTGGTGATGAAAAAGCTTTCTTCGCGCTACCAAATCTGATCTGAGAAGAAAGGAAAACGCGCGAAACTACCAACAGGAAGGGCGACAGCAACAACAGCGCATTCTGCAGGAGGGAATCATCAGAGTCACAGATTTCGACCATCCGCCGTTCAAGCCACGCCTCCAGCGATCGACGGCACAATCGAAATGTTATCATCGTCTTTCAGGGCGGTCGCTTCTTTCTGCAGGTAGCGGATATCTTCGTCATTTACATACAGATTGACGAAGGCCCGCAGTTTCCCTTCGTCAGTGTAAAGATGCTTCTTGAGGTCTGGATGCTGCGCCACCAGGGCGTTCATGGCCTCGCCGACGGTTGAACCCTTGACGTCGACAGAGGCCTGTTTGCCCACGTATTGGCGCAAAGGCGTAGGGATGTGAATCTTGCTCATAGTCTTAATGGTAAGAGATGCGCCGGACTTGGGGCAAGATTCAGGCGAAGTGGCCGACCGCGACAGTTTAGAAACTGCTGGAGGAAGGTCTGCAACTGTCATTCCGAGCAACGCCAGGAATCCCTACGCGCGGCAGTTGATTCAAGGTAGGGATGCTTCGACTCCGCCGGAGTTCCGCTTCGCTGCACTCCGGCTCCACTCTGCATGACAGGGCATTTGGGTGGCACAGAGGATGGTGACACCATTTCCTGGACTACTTTAGTGCAAAGGCGTCTCCGAGAATTCGCTAGGCTTTCGCATACTTCAGCCATTTCATGATCTCGGGCAGATTCGGGCGCTTGCCGTAGATCAGCACTCCGATGCGGTAGATCCTTGCGCAGAGAACCACTAATCCCGCGATCGTCGCTACCATCAGGGCCAGAGATAGGCCAATCTGCCACAACGGCGGGGTTTGCACCACGATCCGCGCGTACATCACAATCGGCGAGAAGAAGGGGATCATGGACATCCAGACAACTGCCGCCGAGTCCGGCGTCCGGATCACCGGCGAGAGCATGAACACGGATAGAACCAGCGGAATCACAATGATGAATTGAAGCTGCTGGCCTTCCTGTTCGGTGGTGGCGATCGCGCCAATCGCGGCGTACATCGTGCTGAAAAGAAGGTATCCGAGAAGAAAGTAAAGGGCGAACGAAACCATCACCAGTGGCGAGAGCTGCAGTTCGCTGAAGTTTGGCTGGGACGCGAGAGATGGCAGCGCGATAACACCGGCCATCACCGTCCACGCAACAATCTGCGTCAGGCCGACCGCGCCAACCCCGAGCAATTTTCCTGTCATCAGTTCGGTCGAGCTTGCGGACGACAGCAGCACCTCAATGATGCGCGACGTTTTCTCCTCCAATACCGAGCGCATGACAGAGATCCCGTAAAGAAGTACGGCGACGTAGATCAACATCACCATGACGATGATTTCAAGGAACCTGCCTGAGCCGCTGCTCTTGGTTTCGCGTCCGTTATCAATGCGGAACGTCTCAATCTTGACTGGCTTGAGCAATTCGTCCGACTGCGCCGCAGTCAGACCTTTCCTGGTAAGTTCCTGCTGTTGCAGGACTCGGTTCACGGCATCGCCAATCCATGATTCCTCGCGTGAGCCTGCCATTTCGCGGCCATCCCACGATACGGCGTGAGTGGCGATCGCTTCGTCGGTCAGCCAGAGGAAGCCGTCGATTTCACGCGCTGCAATCTTGTCGCGCAGTGCCGTACGCTCGGCCTCGGTCGCCGTTGTGTCAACGTCGATAGTGTAGTGGTCCTCGGGCTTCGGTTTTGCGCCATTGTCTTCGTTCTCTTCGCTGATCAACGGCTCGGCCCAGAGTTGCCGCCGGATGTTGTCCCCAAGTTGCTGCGACGAAGCAACGATCACAATGTGCTCCCGCTGCTCCCCCATGGTCGCGAGCTTCGCGGGCAGAATCATCAGCGCAGTCATGAAGGCGGGTGCAAGCAATGTGAGCACAAGAAAGGTTCGGGTGCGCACGCGCTCCAGATATTCGCGTTTCAGGATGACCCAGGTATTACGCATTGGATTTACCTACGACATCAATGAAGATTTCTTCCAGAGAAGGTTCCATCACTTCAAACCGATCCAGCCGAGCGTGCGAAGAAGCAAGCCGCAGCAATTCTTGCGAGTCTGCGCCGGGAGCGAGCCGCACTTCCACGTAATTCCCATAGTCGTTAAACGACTGTACCAAGCGTTTTTCCTGCAGGAATCGGGCATCGCCGTCGTACTTGATCTGAATGTTTTGGCGTCCATACCCGGCTTTGATCTGGTTGAGATCGCCTTCAAGAACGGCGCGGCCATGATTGATCAGGCAAATCGATTGGCAGAGCCGTTCGACCTGATCCATGCGATGAGTCGATAAGAGAATGGTCTTGCCGCTCTTTGCCATCTCCAGCAAGACATCTTTTAAGGCCACCGCATTCGCAGGATCGAGGCCGGTGAAAGGCTCGTCCATGATGATCAGCCGCGGATCGTGCAGGATCGCACCGATAAACTGCACCTTTTGCTGCATTCCTTTGGAGAGTTCTTCGATTTTCTTCCCCACCCAGGAGCTGAACTCGAACCGTTCGCACCATGAGTTGGCGCGCTTGGTGGCTTCGGTGCTGCTGAGTCCCTTCAGCTGCCCGAGAAAGACGAGGTGGTCGAGCACCTTCATCTTTTTGTAGAGTCCGCGCTCCTCGGGAAGGTAGCCAAACTGATCCATGTGAGCGCGGCCGAGCGGTTCACCGAAGACGGTGATTTGTCCGGCGTCTGGGATGGTAATGCCCATCAGCATGCGGATCGTGCTCGTCTTGCCGGCGCCATTGGGGCCCAGGAGTCCGTAGATTCCACCGGGATGGATCGTCAGCGTAAGGTCTGCGACTGCAACGAATTCGTCGTAACACTTGCGGACGCCAGTCAACTGAACGGTATCCTCAGCAACTGAGTGGGGGGCCGAATTGGAAGGAGGCGCAACAGGAGACTGAACGGAACTCATAATCGGCCCAGAGTATCCGATTCCATGCATCTTGTCTTCACCTACGAATCTTGCCGCCCGGTTTTACAAATTCGCAACGCTCACTTCATAAGGCTTGAGACTGAGCCCGCCTGCTTGACCCCCTTCCGAGATGTCCCTAAGATCAACGGAAGCCGCATGCCTGTTCACCCAAACCCCCATTCCAGCTTGCGATTTCTGGTGATTCTCGGCTTGGCCCTCGGAGCCCTGTTGGTTTTTGGTCCGATTGCAGTTGCACAGCAAACGAAGCCCGCCGCAGCCACGACCGCGCCTATTGCGAACTTTACCGATCTCGCCGAAAAGGCAGGACTGACGGCCCAGAACATCTTTGGCGGAATCGATACCAAGAAATACATCATTGAAACCACCGGTAACGGCCTGGCGATCTTCGACTACGACAACGATGGCTGGCCGGACATTTTTCTAGTGAACGGCACGGGTCTGGAAGGTTTTTCAACGGGCAAAGGCCCAACCAATCGCCTCTACCGCAACAATCATGACGGCACTTTTACCGATGTAACGGCGAAGGCCGGACTCACCGCGACTGGCTGGGGACAAGGCGTTTGCGTCGGCGACTACGACAACGACGGATGGGAAGATCTTTACGTCACCTATTACGGCAAGAACAAGCTCTATCACAACGATCATGGGGTGTTCGCCGAAATCGCGGAGAAGTCGGGAGTCGACGGATCGGGCAAGGCGTGGGGTACAGGGTGCGCCTTCATCGACTACGACCGCGATGGACATCTCGATCTCGTTGTCGCAAACTATGTCGACTTTGATCTCACCACGGCACCCGCTCCCGGCGAGCGTCCAACCTGTATCTGGAAAGGCGTCGCGGTGATGTGCGGGCCGCGCGGGTTGGCAGGAGCGAAGAACATTCTCTACCACAATCGCGGGGACGGTACCTTTGAAAATGTCACGATCAAGGCTCACATCGACCGAACTGATGGTCACTATGCGTTTAGCGTCTCGACGCTTGATTTCGACGAAGACGGCTGGCCTGACATCTTCATCGCCTGCGACAGTACACCTTCAATCCTTTACCGCAACAACCATGATGGAACCTTCACTGACGTCGCCGTAACCGCAGGCGCCGCATTTAATGAAGACGGGCGCGAACAGGCAGGCATGGGCTCGACTATCGGCGACTTCAACGGTGACGGTCATCTCGATATCTTCAAGACGAATTTTTCTGACGACACATCGACTCTGTACAAAAACGATGGCGATGGAACATTCACAGATGCGACGACTGCGGCAGGTTTGGGTCTTTACACCCAGTACCTGGGCTGGGGAACGATGTTCCTCGACATCGACAATGACGGCTGGCCTGATCTGTTGCTCGTGAATGGTCACGTCTATCCCGAGGTCGACAGCCAGCATCTCGGCAGCAGCTACAAAGAACCGCGCATTCTCTTCCACAATAACGGCGACGGTACGTTCACTGACATTTCGGCATCTGCGGGAGCCGCGATTACAACTCCAGCTTCGTCACGCGGACTGGCAGTTGGCGATCTGTGGAACGACGGCAGAATCTCGGCAGTGATCAACAATATGAATGCCGCGCCGAGCTTGCTGGTGAATCAGGTTCACAATTCAAATCATTGGATCGCGATTCGCACGGTTGGAACGAAATCGAATCGAGATGGTATTGGTGCCCGTGTTCGGTTGAAGACAGCGACGCGAATCCTGGTAGATGAAATCCGCAGCGGCTCGAGCTACATCTCAAACAACGACATGCGAGTGCACTTCGGGCTCGGGAAGGCTGACAAAGTGGAGTGGGTGGAGATCCGTTGGCTGAGTGGGCTGACCGAAAGGTTTACGGGCGTCACAGTTGATCAGATTCATACGTTCAACGAAGGATCAGGGACGCCAGTTGAGGCTAGTCTCAAGAAGTAGGACGTCTCATTTCGCAGGCTTTGGGCTCTTCTCGAACTGCATCGTGCGCGCGATTCCCTCGCCTTCCTTGACATAGATCAGTTGGTTCGGCTTCACGTCTTTCAGTGTATCGACTTGTCCACTGGGCCAACGAATTTCCAGCATGTCCACTTTTCCGGCCTTGCCCAATCCAAAGTGAACCCGCAGATCACTCTGCGAGAAGTATCCGCCGCCGCTGCGGACTTCATCGATTTGCCGGTGAGGCTTTGCGTCCCCTGGGACGGTTGTGACGCAGGTCAGGCGAGCGCCGATGCCGCTGCGGTTCGATCTCGTTCCGATTGTTCGGACTTTAATCCAGTTGTTAGCGAGTTTGGAATCGCAGCGCAGCAACTGGGGATAGTCGTTCACAGTATTCACTATGACGTCGATATCGCCGTCGTTGTCGAAGTCTCCGAAGGCTGCGCCGCGTGATGCGCTCGGTTCCGAGATCCCTGGCCCAACCTGGAATGAAATGTCGACAAAGTGACCGTTGCGTAGATTCTGGTAGAGCAGCTTTCGCTGAGCGTAGCCGGCCTCGGTCTTGAGTTGCTCGACCTCCGGGTAGACATGACCGTTGCAGATCAAAATGTCAGGCCAGCCGTCATTGTCCATGTCGAAGAACCCGCATCCCCACCCGAGGAATTGCGTGTGGGCTCCAAGGCCCGCTGTGAACGTAGCGTCCTCGAAGTTTCCTCCCCCTTGGTTGTGATAGAGCGATGGCGTGTCACCGGCGAAATTCGTTTTCACGATGTCGAGATTGCCGTCCATGTCATAGTCGGCCGCGGAAACTCCCATCCCCGCCTGCGGCTTACCATCTGGACTCAACGCACATCCAGCTTCAATCGCGATGTCCTCGAACTTGCCATTCTTCTTGTTGTGATAAAGGGCACTAGCGGTGGAGTCGTCGGCGACGTAAATGTCCGGCCAGCCGTCGTTGTCGAAGTCAGCCGTGAGTACTCCGAGGCCATAGGTTCCATTCGCGCTGAGAATGCCGGAGGCTTCCGATACGTCGGAGAAAGTACCGTCGCCGTTGTTGTGATAGAGGATGTTCTTTCCGCCTTGCAGACCCGGAGGTCCGCAAGCCACCATCACGCTCTTGTACAGGCATGGTCCGGATTCGGGCACCGGCGCCGTGGCGAGGTCCATGTCGATGTAGTTGGCAACAAATAGGTCGAGACGGCCATCGCGGTCATAGTCGACGAACGCACAGCCGGTGTTCCAGCGCTTGCCGTTGCCAGCAACACCCGCTTTCGCGCTCACATCCGTGAAGGTTCCATCGCCGTTGTTGCGGTAGAGGACATTCTTGCCGAAGTAGGTGACGAATAGATCGTCCCAGCCATCGTTGTCGTAATCACCTACGCAGCATGCCTGTCCCCAGCCGGAGTGAGCGACTCCGGCTTTCAGAGTTACATCGGTAAAAGTACCGTCACGATTGTTCTTGAACAGATGCGACGTAGGTTCACTGCCGGCAGGGAAGCCTTCGAGACGCGAGCCGTTCACCAAAAAGATGTCGAGCCATCCGTCGTTGTCGTAGTCGTAGAAAGCGACTCCGCAACCAGTCGTCTCTAGCAAGTACTTATTCTTGTGTTCGCCGCCGAAGATCGTTTTCGCGTTCAGACCGGATTCGCGCCCAACGTTCACGAAGCCGATTCCAAGATCGACAAGAGCTTCTTTCGCGGAGCTTTTTTCCTGGAGAGCAAGAGCGGCAGCCCATCTCGGCCACGCGAGGGCGAGAACATTCTCGAGGGACAGCACCAGCGCAGACCGGCTCAGAGATTTGAGAAAACTTCTACGTGAAGGGAACAAGAGGTCGCTACCTGGCCCGCTCGGGTCGTGCTAATATTCGCCCTTTCCCTCTTATATGCAAGGTAACCGGCACTTTGCAAGCTTCCCTCAAACGAAGTCCGTCATCCCGAAGAAGATCATAATGAATTCCTTCGTTACTCGTATTCGGCGGTTCGTCCCCGCGACTCCGGTCGCGCTGGCAGTCTGCTTATTCTATTGTTCGTCCATTGCGCCAGCGCAACAAGGCGCGAAAACTCCCGAACTGAGTCGAACAGTCCGAACGTGGGAGTTCTTGCCTGTCGTCGGCACTCGCGCCGGATTGTTCGGCAATGAGACTGGACGATTTGAAGCCTGGGTCTATCCCCTGAAAATCTTCCGCAAATTTCATCTGACGTTCCACGTAGATGACCGTGCACTTCCCGCCGAGAGCCTGGCACGCACACTTACGGTCCGCCCGGAGTCGGCTTCGATTCTTTATGCGGGCGATTCATTTCGTGTCCGCGAGACGCTTTGCGTTCCGCTGGATGAGCAGGGAGCAATAATTCTGCTTGAGGTCGAAACCGAACAGCCTCTGCAAATCGAGGCTTCCTTTATTCCCGATTTCCAACTCGAATGGCCCGCCGCACTTGGTGGAACCTACGTCAATTGGGATGCGAGAGATCATGCGTTTGTCTTCGGAGAAGAAACACGCAAATTCGTGGCGTTCGTTGGTTCACCGACGGGAGGCGACTCTCATCTTGCCTACCAGACGAATTACTCTGCATCAGACGAAAACTCTTTTCGCCTCGGTGTGACACCCAAAGGGAAAGAGACGAAAGCACTGGTGATTGCTGCGTCGACGGCGGGCATGGAAGAAGCGTCCAAAACCTATCACCGGCTGCAGGCCTCTTACTCCGACGAGATTCGAAAATCTGCTGACTACTATCGCGATTATCTCGCGAAGACGATCTCTCTCGAGTTGCAGGATGCAGCCCTGCAGCAGGCATACGATTGGGCGCGCATCAGCACGATTCAAGGCCTGGTAACCAATCCGTATCTTGGCACCGGACTTGTGGCCGGATACCGCACATCCGGCACGAGTCAGCGGCCTGGCTTCGCGTGGTACTTCGGTCGCGATTCTTTTTGGAGTTCATTCGCGCTCAACGCGGAAGGGGACTACACGACTGCCCGCACGGCGATCGGCTTTATCTGCAAGTATCAGCGGCAGGATGGAAAGGTCCCGCACGAGATTTCGCAGAGTGCTGGCCTGGTGCCTTGGTTCAAGGATTATCCCTACCCGTATGTGTCAGCCGATGCAACGCCACTGCTGATCATCGCCATGAACGACTACGCAGTGCAGAGCGGTGACTTGGCTTTCGCTCGCGAGAAGTGGGACAACGTTTGGCGTGCCTACGAATTCCTGCGCTCGACCTACGATTCCAACGGCTTTGCCCAAAATGCTGGCGTCGGACATGGCTGGGTGGAGGGGGGGCCGCTGCTTCCGGTGAAGAATGAGTATTACCAGGCTGGGCTTGGAGTCGAAGCTCTGCACTCTCTGTCGAACCTGGCTACGTTGCTAGGCAAAGAAGATGTCAGCAAACAATTAGCATCAGAATTTGAGAAGAGCCGACCCGCTCTGGACCAAGCCTTTTGGTCGCCCGACAAGAACATCTACGCGTTTGCGCTGAATCGGGAAAACCAGCGGGTTGATGAGCTCAGCGTTCTTACCACCGTTCCGATGTGGTTCGGTTTGCCCGATCCCAGCCGCGCCGACCAGACCATTACAAGACTCGCCGCCGAGGAGCATCAGACTGATTGGGGGATGCGAATCATCTCAGATCGATCGAGTATCTACGACGGCTCCGGATATCACTACGGTTCGGTCTGGCCCCTTTTTACCGGTTGGGCATCGGTCGGCGAATACCGCTATCACAGAGAGCTGCCGGCGTACCTGAATCTCCGATCAAATGCTCTGCTCGGAGTGGATGGTGCGTTGGGACATTTCACCGAGGTTCTGTCCGGTGATTACAACCAATCGTTCGCGACAAGTTCTCCCCACCAGATCTGGTCGGCCGCAATGGTCATCAGTCCAATTTTGCGGGGCATGTTGGGACTGGAGATCGATGCAGCGAAGCACGAGATGAACCTTGCTCCGCACATCCCTGCGGACTGGACTTCAGTCGGGATACACAATGTTCACGTCGGTGCTGTGAGTGTCGACCTCCAGTACCGCAAAACTGCGGACACGGTGGTGCTCGAAGCAAAACGTGGCGGATCCGGCGACTGCTGGGTCGAGTTCTCTCCGGCGTTCAGCCTGAGAACTCAAATTGTGAGCGTTGAGATGAATGGCCGCCCACTGCCCTTTAAGGTGCAGCCGAATACTAACGATCAGCATCTGCTCGTGCGTTTCCCGGTGTCTGGCGACTCCAATAACTTGGTCGTCCATGTGAAGAACGATTTCGGGTTGTCACTGAACAGCGAGCTGCCTCCATTGGGGAGCGCCAGTCGCGAACTTCGGGTGACCGGTCAATCCTGGAACGCCGCCAAGACGCAACTGACACTGCAAGTGTCAGGACGAGCGGGAAGTACTTACGAAATGGCAGTTTGGAATCCTGGGCAGATTTCGTCCGTAGAAGGCGCCGTCCTCACAAAAGGCGGAAAACTTGAAATCCATATGCCCGCCGAACCAAGTGACTCGTATGTGCCCCAGGATGTTCAAATCCGCTTCGGGCGCTAGAATCAGCTAGACAGGCTATTCGGATAGCATGCACGAACTTTCCATTGCGATGGGAATCGTTGAGGCCGCCACGGAAGAGGCGCAACGCCGCGGAGTGCAGGTTAGCGCTGTTCATTTACGGCTGGGCGCCCTCTCTGGCGTCGTCAAAGACGCGCTCTTGTTCTCGTACGAGGTCGCGTGCGAGGACACCCCACTCGCCGGATCGAAGCTGATCGTTGAAGATGTGCCGGTTGTAATCCTGTGCCCGAAATGCAAAGACAACAAGACGCTGATCTCGCTTCAGTCTTTCACATGTCCCGACTGCGGCACGCCCACCATGAACATTGTTCGCGGCAGGGAACTGGAAGTGTTCGCCCTGGAAGTTGAAGATGAGGAGGTAGCGAAATGACTGAGCCGCGGCTAGTCGAAGTCCGACGCAATGTGTTGAAGCAGAATGATGTGATCGCCCGCGCTCTGCGTGAGGAGTTCCAGGCCGCGGGAGTTTTTGTCGTCAGTCTGGTATCGAGTCCCGGGTCAGGTAAAACGACGTTTCTCGAAAAGATTTTGACGCAATTGCAGCCGCAACACCGTGTGGCAGCTCTCGTCGGGGACCTCGCGACAGAGAATGATGCTGTTCGTCTGGCGCGGAGCAAGGCTCCGGTCAAGCAGATTACGACCGGAACGTTGTGCCATCTGGAGGCCGCGATGGTGCAAAACGCTCTGCAGGGCTGGGAACTGAATCAACTGGACTATCTGTTCATCGAAAATGTTGGTAATCTCGTGTGCCCGTCTTCTTATGATCTCGGGGAAAGTCTTCGACTCGTTTTGATGTCCGTGACTGAGGGAGAAGACAAGCCGCTGAAATATCCGACGATCTTCAATAGCTCCGATGTCGCAGTGATTACCAAGAACGAGCTGGCGGCTGCTGTGGAGTTCGATTGGGAGGCTGCTCGGAAGAGCATCGAATCAGTGCGGCCGGGAATGCAAATTTTCCGCCTCTCAGCGAAGACTGGCGAAGGGATGCAGGCCTTCACGGATTTTCTTGCACAGCGGCTTGCCGAACATCGCGCCGTGGCCCACACATAACGACACAGTTTCGCTACCCTCGGGGAACTTGCGCCAGAGCCATCAATGTCCGCGCCATATAGGTAATCAGCAAGGCCGCGACGCACGCCAATATGACTTGCCGATAGTTTGTCTCCATCAGGTCCGCCAGCACTCCCGACACGAAGATGAAGAGGAACGGTACTGCTGCCAGAAGGAATCCGGACGCCGCAACGTTCGGATGGGCCATCCCAAGTCCGATGAATAGCAGGGCCACTAGCAGCGGTGCGGTATTACCGAAATATCGGGTCCGAGGCCATAGAGCATAAGTCACGAGACAGACCGGCAGCACTAGGACGAGAGCCGGACAAGCGCGACTCAGTTGAATTCCGACCTGCTTGTAGACTCCCGGAACGGCGAAGCCTTGCCAGGTTGCTCCCCAGAAACTCGCATGCCGCATGCTTTCCAGGAAACTATGTGGATGAAAGAAGTAAATGCCGAACAGCAGAATAGCCGCAACTCCGCATGCCGCAAGCCAAATCACCACAGCTGCGCCTCGACGCACGGGCGCGACATAGAGCAAGAAGACGAGCGCCATCGGAACAACGACGATCAGCGAGAACTGAGATCCGATAGCGATTGCCATTGAGATTCCCAGCAGCACAATCCTTCGCCAATTCCACAGCACAACTTCCCTTGGCGCGTACAGCGTGTGGGCTACCGCGATCGCGGTAAAGATTGTTCCGAAAGCGCCCCAGGCGCCGGCAATCTCAGGCTCCGTGTGCCACACCGCACTCGCCTGAATAAAAAGTGGCGAAAAACAATAGAAGGTCAGTGCAACCAGACCGCCAGTGCTTCCACACAACCGTCGTGCCACATACCACAGAGAGGCGCCCAGAAATAGCCCGCACCCGAGAAAAGGAAGCTTGACCAACCATCGCCAGTACGGTGCCGTGTCAGGGCCAAGATCGTGCGGCCAAGCAAGCAACGGCGCCGCCGTTGCAAGATAAAGAAGGGGTGAGCGGTGAGTATCAAATCCGCTGGGATCGCTCAAGAACGGATCGAAAACAGAACTGCTCTGCGGTTCACTGTAGGGCGCGGCTGCAATGCCTCGACCGTGCCATTGTTTCCATCCTTCGCCAATGCGAGAAGCTTCGCTGCCATCTAGGTTTTGAACGGAACCGATTTCGGCATAAACGAGCCAACAGGCTTGGCCCAGAAAAGCCAGAAGTAACA
>Ga0126381_100007699_pt1 | contig 12010 bp, 7 predicted proteins | sample PanSoiMetPlot_28_FD_96465 | JGI IMG/M metagenome (GOLD analysis project Ga0126381, IMG submission 96465) | Tropical forest soil microbial communities from Panama - MetaG Plot_28 | ecosystem: Environmental > Terrestrial > Soil > Tropical forest > Bulk soil | place: Panama | collected 2016-02-17
ATTCCGATCCCCGTCGAATTGGCCAGACTTCTTGAAAAACGCCCGCGCCTCCACAGCGAGCGGTTCGTGTTCCCTTCATCAACGGGCAATCGGGAACACAACATGTTGCTCAAATGCAAAGCAGTGGCGGAGCGCGCAGGGCTGAATTCAGAGAAGTTCGATCTGAAGACATTCCGCTCGACGTATGCCACGCGCATGCTCAGATCGGGTTTCGATGTGCGCACGGTTCAGCACTGGATGGGTCACAAATCGCTGGAGACGACAATGAGGTATCTGGTACCCGCGAGCGATGTTCATGACCGGCTCGATCAGGTTGTCGTGCCCAGTGTCGCTAAGGACTCAAATCCGCCACGGAAGTTCGTTCAACAAGTAGTCGCCGCCGGCAGAAGACCGGTTCGTCAGCACAATTGATTTAAGAGAGGCTGGTTCCTTTCATGGGCGGCTCCACCCGAAAAATGTTCTTAGAGCTATCTGTTTTGCGTGCATCCGGCAGTGTCGCCTGTCCTCGGCGGCCGTGTGAGCGGCAACCGTGGTTTTTCTGTCCAGTTCGCAAGCGCCAGTGGCGCAAACCACTGCCCGGCCCGCAACGAACCTGGGATTCCCTTGCTGCACCGGAGGGGTCACGAGCGCACTGTGCATTCCGTTCGGATTCTCAGCGCCCCGGCGGCTCAATCTAATCGAGCATACTCGCTCTTGGCTTCTCTGAGGATCGGAATATCGGTATCGGCGTCTTTCCAGAGGTCCAAGAATTCCTTATACGTCAGCCGGCTCATCGCCCGATCGCTCGACAGAGCGTAGGCGCGCGCAAGGCCGAGGCGGGCCAAGGCGCCTTCCGGATTGTTAAACATGAGCCCGCGATGTTGTAGAAACTTCTGGAACTCCGTAACGGCTCTTGGTCCATCCTTCGCGAGCAAATATGCTCTCGCCCGAACCAAAATCGGCAGCATAAGACCTCCCCCACGATACGGATCTGGAGAGAGCTCGAATGGTTCCGTCGCGTGGAGGAGTTCCAACGCTCGTGTTGCGTGGTTTTTCGAGAGTTCTATTTCAGCCCGGATGGTAGGCAACCAATACATCCGCACGAGAGTATCGGAAGGAAATTCGGAATCCAGTTGCTCCGCAAGCTTGCAGGCCCCCGCACCCTCACCCGCCCATGCCAGAGCTAATGCTGCCCATGATTTCACGTAACGCCCTGGTACGCTTTCGACCGCGGCGAGCGCTTCGCGTCGAGCGAGGTCCGGATATCCGAACTCCGCATCGCGAAGTGCCATGATTGCTTGCCTGGTCGCAGATTGCTCACGGAAATCGCCATGCCCGCTGATTTGATAGGCAGTTTCCTCCAACTCGCGAGCCTGTTTGAGATGCCCCAAATAGGCTTCTGTGTCAGCCCGCAGGAGAAGCGGAGAAACTTCGGAAGTGCGCGCCGCCCACGCGATCTGGTCCTGCATCCCTTTTGTGTCGCCCTGGAGAAAACTCAGGCGATACTTCAGTTGGCGGAAGCTGACGTTCTCGGGATTCCGGGGCAACGACTTCTGGAGAAGAATTCGGGCATCCTGAAAACGGTCGAGCGCGATGTCAGTAAAAGCCAGTCCCGTTGTGAGAATGGTATTGTCTGCCAACTGGCGGGCCTGTTCGTCCTCGGATCTGGCGTTCTCGAACTGTCCTAGCCGGATGTAAGCCATGGCCGCACGCTCATGCGGGACCCAACTGCGCGGATAGGTCCGACTCCAAACGCGGCTCAATGGAGGAACTTTCTCCAGTTCCCCAGTCACGTTCAGGTAATATTGCGCCGAAATCATAAACTTCTCGGGTTCACTCACTCTGTCGCGCAAGTCCCAAGCCTTTCGCGTGTACTCGCAAGCTTGAGTCACCTCTCCAATTGAGCTGTATAGGATTCCCAATCCCGCGTACGCCATGGCGAAATCCGAGTCGAATTCCACCGCACGTCGATAGAACGGTATACCAGCGGGGTTCCCAGCTTGTAACACAGCCCTTTCACCATCGGTCCACGCGCGAAATGCGTCGAAAGATCGCGTAGTGAGATCCCGGTTGCCAGGCCTGTCGAAACGCTGAATTGAAGCGAGTGATTCACCCAGCCGGCGGCGCAATCGGGACGCCACGGCGTCCAGCCCGTTCAAAACATCCTCCTTTCGACTGGCACGCATCTGATCCTGGAAAACGGGTCCGCCGGTGAGGCAGTTTATGGCGTTCACGCCAACGACATATTCGGAACCCAGGGTTGTAATGCTGCCTCCAATGGCGACTTTGCTGCCCGCCCTCTGGCACAGATCACGCGCGACCTCGTCCGCCAATCGCTGGTCCGGCTTGCGGCTCATGAACCGAAGCATGTCCCGTACCTCTTGATCGGAAAGGATCCGGAGAAATGGCGATTGCCCCAGATCCACCGCGAGCGCTTGCCGGAGCGTGTAGTCGAAAGCGGGGTCGCCCGTTCGATTATCAAAGTCGGCCAGAACTGCAGTGTCGGTTTCAGTAAGCGCGGGCTGTTGGCGGACCGCTAAAGAGACGATCACAACTGCTGCCACCACGCCTGCGGCCAAAGCGACCCACAAAGCTCTCCGTCTTCTCTTAGCTTCGGGGGCTGGGCTCGGGTCTGGCCCAGGCTCTTCGACCCCCGGGATCGGTGGATTGACGCGCTGAGCGCTTTCGATGGAACCAACGAACCGATAGCCCCGTTTGGGTAAGGTCTCGATGAACCGCGGCTGATCCGCTGAATCGCCCAAGGCGTCCCGCAGGCGGTTCATCGCTTTGTTCAGTCCGCGATCAAAGTCGACGAAAGTGTCGGCCGGCCAGAGCCGTCTCTGCAATTCTTCCCGCGTGACCACTTGGCCGGGGTGCTCCAGAAGCAAGGCGAGGATTTGAAACGGCTGATCCTGAAGCTTGATTCGGACTCCGTATTTGCGCAACTCTCCCGAATCGAGGTCAGCCTCGAACGCGCCAAAGCGAATCAGAGACCGAACATCTCGACTACTTGCCATCGGCCGCTCCGAGTTCCTCAAAGTATAGCAGGCTCAAAAGCATGGAAGAAGATGCCTAATACCCCAACTTTTCAGTCGATTACACCGGGACCAAATCGCCACATGCGGGCCACCGCCAATCCATCGAACTTCAGGCCTCGCGCAGCGACACTGGGATTCGCCAGCAGCACGGCGCAGTCGCTGTTGGCTCTGGAGGGCCGATGAAAACCTACAGAGATCCGCTCATTGCACTTTGCCTCGGGCTGGCATTCGGAACAGCAGAGGCCCAGAATTCGCGGGGCGAATTGAGTGGCCGGTTCTATCGTGCGATCCGGAACAATGATCTGGCCTCGCTGAAAACGCTGTCAAAAAGCTCGGACGTCAACGTCAAAGATGACCGCGGCGCAACACCCCTTATGTATGCCGCCGCGTTCGGAAACTTGGAAGAACTTCAACTCCTGCTGGACTCCGGGGCCGAGGTGAAAGCGAAGAGTGCCTTCGATGCCACGGCTCTGACTTGGGCAGCGGGAGAGCCGGAGAAATCCCGGATTCTGATGGGCTACGGCGCGGACGTGAAGGTCCAATCCAAACAGGGCCGGACCCCACTCATGATGGCCGCGCGGCGTGAAGGCTCCGCCAATCTAATATCCCAGATGCTCACGAGAGGCGCCGATCCGCGCGCACACGATAGCGTTGGAGTCACGGCACTGCATCTGGCCGCAGAGACCGGGGATGCGGAGACGATCCGATTGCTTATTGAGAATGGAGCTGAAATCGACGCCAGAGACTCACTTGCGGGGTTCACCCCTTTGGAAGATGCTGCTGCATCAAATCATGTGGAATCGGTCCGGCGGTTGCTGGAGCGTGGGGCCGATGTCAACGTCGCCACGAGCCCGCCCAGGGCAAGGCTTGAGGTCGGGAAAGTAACAACGCTTATGCGGGCCGCCGTCTTCGGTACGCCCGAGATGATCGAAACATTGCTTGAGGCGGGAGCGAAGGTGAACGAAAAAGATGTTCAGGGCAGGACGCCACTCATGCTCGCCGTCGCATCAGAGACGCAAGACCCAGAAGTTGTGCGCCTATTGCTCCACGCCGGCGCCGAGGTAAATGCGGCCAGTGCTACGGGCGAAACGGCGCTCGATTGGGCTGTAAAGTTCGGCAGCCCATCTGTGATTGACGCTCTAAGAAAAGCGGGGGCAAAAGCCGGAAAGCCCTATTCGCCGCCGCCACCACCCCTGCCGACGGAAGATCACGCTGACGCGAGAGCCAGTCTGCGGAAAAGTATCCACCTGCTGCAATCATCGAGCAGCGAGTTTTTCAGAAAGAGCGGCTGCGTGTCATGCCACCACCAGATCATGACGGCCGTGGCGCTGCGGGCCGCTCGTTCTGCTGGTATCGAAGTGGATGAGTCACTCGCAAGCGAAGAACTGAAGGTGATGCAGTCGCAGTCGATAGGCCGCCGCGAAGCAATACTCCAAGGCCAGGACCTAGGCTCGCCGGATAGTATTCTTGCCGTAATCCAAGCTCTGGAAGCGACCGGCTATGAACCCGACATCATAACCGACAGCATCATCGCCGGCTTGGCTTCGATTCAGCGTTCGAACGGAAGCTGGAATGGCCTCCTGGGCGGATCGAGGGCGCCGATGCAGGACGGCGACATCAGCCGGACCGCCCGGGCTGCGCACATGCTCAGGATTTACGGTATTCCCGCGCGTCAGTTTGAATTCGAGGATCGCATCAAACGAGCGCGCGCCTGGCTATCTGCTGCCAAACCTAAAACCACAGACGACCTCGCGATGTTGCTTGTTGGCCTGCGGTGGACGGGAGCAGACAATGCAGCAGTCCGCCGCGGGGCTGAAGCTCTGATCGCTCAACAACGGAATGACGGCGGCTGGGCCGGAAATCCCAATCTAGGGAGCGATGCGTTCGCGACAGGAGAGGCGCTGTATGCACTTCGTGAGAGCGGCGCCTTAACCGCCGATAACGCGGTGCATCGGCGCGGAGTGGAATATCTGTTACGAACGCAGTATCCGGATGGCTCTTGGTACGTACGTAGTCGGGCGGTCAAGGTACAGCCATATTTCGAGAGCGGATTCCCGTTTGGTCACGATCAGTGGATCTCGGCAGCAGCTACCGCGTATGCGTCAACGGCCATAGCCGCTTCGATTAATCCCGCATTGAACCGTGCCGGGCTGAAGGTGGAGGGGCAATGAAACATACGATTCTTGGAGTCATGGTTGGATTGGCTCTGGGCACGACCGCAGTTGTGCTTTTCGCAAATGTTGTTGGATTCGCACAATCAGCCGCACCGCGGCCTACGCCGCCACAAATGGTACCCATTGCAATCAAGGCGGGGAGGGTCCTCGAAGCAACGACCGGGACCTATCTCATGCAGCAATTGATTTGGATCGAAGGTGATCGAATCAAGCAGGTCGGATCTGCCGCCGATATTGCACCGCAACTCCCGAGGGCCACGCGAATCATCGATCTCACCAGCGCGACGGTTTTACCGGGGCTGATTGACTGTCACACCCATCTGACGGTATCGCCAGAAACAGCGGCAAGAACGGCAGCCGCGGCGAGCGGTCCGTCGAAAATGGATCCGACGATACCACGTGCTGCCTTGCTCGGGGTGCGAAATGCACGGATCACGCTGGAAGCGGGCTTTACAACGGTACGCGATCTGGGTGCCCCGGGATATGCAGACCTTGCTCTCCGCGATGCGATTAACGGGGGCGATATTCCCGGCCCACGGATACTGGCCGCTGGCCGTGCGCTGACTGGCATTGGTGGGGGCGAAGTGGTCGCAATAGTACACGAAAACATCCAATACGGAGCGGATGTGATCAAGTTCTTTGCGACCGGCGGGGTGCTATTGAGGAATGACACAGCGGCGGAGCCATACAAGCCTGAAGAGATGCGCGAGATTGTAGGCGCGGCTCACGAGGCAGGCCGTAAAGTGGCTACTCACGCCCACGGCACTGCCGGGATCAAGGATGCCGTTCTTGCGGGTGCGGATTCAGTCGAGCATGGCAGTGGCATCAATGAAGAAATTATTGGGCTCATGAAGACGCGAGGCACATACCTCGTGCCCACCGTCTATATCGGCGACTGGTTTATAGAAAACTACAAAGCCCTCGGACTGCCCGAAAACGCATTGGCGAACGTCCGGCAAACCGCACCGGCGCGCCGCGAAAACCTTGCGCGCGCGATTCGAGAGGGTGTAAAGATCGCATTGGGCTCGGATTCTGGGACTTTCCCGCATGGTTTAAACGCGCGCGAATTGGTGGCAATGGTCCGGCTTGGAATGGCACCCCTTCAGGCCATCCAAGCAGCCACAGTGAACGCCGCCGATCTCCTGGGCTGGTCCGATCGCGTAGGGAGTCTGGAACCGGGCAAGTGGGCTGATCTGATTGCGGTCGATGGCGACCCACTCGTGAACGTCGAAACGCTCGAACACGTGGCGTTTGTGATGAAGGGCGGCAAGGTCGTCAAGCCACGGTGACAAGGCCTTTTTGGCAGCTACGCACGCGCGCAGCGCGTAGTGAATGGAAATATTGTTATTCAAGATTAGATTAGGGCCGAGGCAGAGGGACGCGCCGGCGCAGTTCGTCGAAAAAGTTGACGAGCACTGTGACACTCATGGCGGGCTTGGAATCGCCAGTTTGATCCGTATCCAGTATGACCGCGAAACGCTTGCCATCGGGCGCGAGATCGTACATGCGGTTGACTCCCCAATCCCCAAGTTGCCGCTCAGACCAGACCCGCGATTTTCCGGGAGAAAATGAATTGCCGCTCGTTGTGTAGGTCGCCACCTGAATGCGTTTGTCAGGCCCTAGATAAAACAATTCGCGGCCGTTTTGAGACCAGATCGGAAAACGCCCGCCCCTGGTCGAAACCTGCGCAGTGCCGCCTGGTCCCGGGAACGGCCGCACGAAGATGTTCGCCATTCCAGATTCCGCCGACACATATGCGATCCAGCGCCCATCAGGCGAAAACTGCGCATCCGGAACCGGTGTCGCGGCGTCGATAAAGCGTGACGCGGCTCCCAGGCGAAGATGCTCGGGAGCAGTTTTCATAGGAACCGTCCAAATCTGGCTCACTGTAGGACCGGTGTCAAACGCAAGCCGCGTTCCATCTGGGGCGAAGGAACGAGGAACTCCTCGCACATTCTCGTCCGATATCTGTTGTGCCTCGCCCGATCCGTCTGCGGCGATCAAATACAAAGTGTCGCGCACCTCTCCACCCGTGGATGCGAAGACGATGCCTTTTCCATCCGGTATCCACAAAGGCCACCAGTTGCGGCCGGGCAAGAAGCTCTTCCGCGAGGCATCACCGCGGGCGAGGTCCTGCACCCAGATGTCCATGCCGTGTCCACTTGCCGCAGTAAACGCCAGGTGCTTGCCGTCGGGCGAGAATGCCGGATGGTAATACTGGCCGGGCTCTGTGTGCAGCGGTTTAAGATTGCCAGCGCTATCGAGCCAGAAGATCGCCCGGTTCGCCCCGGCGCCAGCGAGATAAACGAAGGTTCCGGTCTGTGAGGAGTCCAAATTCGCTGCGCCCGAAAATGCCGGGGCGCTGACATCGTCGAGTACCGGCTGGGCCGGCCCTATCACGGCCAGCCGACTGACATCGAACGGAGCCGCGAACAGAGTATTCTGGCGCAGAAATACAATGTGTCCGCTACTCAGATAACGGGGGAAATAACCGTGCTCCACCGTCTTCCGCTCGCCGGTCTTGAACGAGAAGGCCTGGATCTCCGCGTCATCCGGGTTATCACCAGTTTGGTAAGCGTTGAACAGAACCGCATGGCTTCCCGGAAGAACCTGCGGCCAGCGATTGCTTTTCGGGTCTGTTGCGCTTACTTCTCTTATTGCTGTGGCCGGTCCGCCAGCCGAGGAGATCCGCGTCAACCTGGGCCTGCCGAGCGAGAGGGCCGCTATGATGTTGCCATCGTCTCCCCAACTCGCCCCACGAGGCGCCGGAGCATCGCACAGAGTTACGGGCGCGCCGCCGTGGACGGAGATTTTTTTCAGTTTTCCATCAGCGAAGAACCCGATCCAGTTGCTGTCGGGAGAAAAGAATGGACCTTCAGCGTTTTCCGTGCCCGCCAGCAGCGCAGAGCGGCTCTCGTTGAAGGGCCTGATTGCCAGTCGTTGCATCCCATTCGCGTCACGCCCCACAAATGCGAAGCGGCTGCCATCCGGTGCTATCGCGAAGGCTCCCTGGATTCCGGCTCTCCCCAACGGAAGTTCCGGTCCCAATTCGACGCTGACCCGCATCAAAGGGCGAAGCGGCGCCGGCTGCGCGGCGTGCCACCAACCTACCGCGGCCACGGCTAGCCCAAGTGCGAACGCGGCCGCAACGAGCCACGGCTGCACAGGGCGCCGCGGTCGAGCCGGCTCTTCCTCGTGCTCGTCGATCACAATCCGTGCTTCGCCGATATCCCGCAATCTTTGCTTGCGATCGCGCTCCAGACAGCGCTGGAGCAGCTTGCGGATTCTCGCTGGAGTCGATCCAGGGAGAGCGCTCCAGTCGGGCTCCGTACCCGAGACAGCCTCCAAAATCTGATTCGCCGTCTCTCCGGCAAACGCGGGTTTGCCAGTAAGCATTTCATAGAGCACTGCCCCGAACGCCCAGATATCAGTTCGCTTGTCAACGGGAGATCCGCGGGCGTGCTCTGGGCTCATATACGCCGGTGTGCCTACGATTGCTCCGACATCCATCGGCGAAGCCTCCAAGCCGCTCGTGTGGTCCTTGTCATCTGTTGCAATCGGTTCCTCGGCCGTCGTCGCCAAACCGAAATCGAGCAATTTCACCAGGCCGTCTGGAGTGATCTTGATGTTCCCCGGTTTCAGGTCGCGATGAACTCTGCCCCTTTCGTGAGCTGCTTCGAGGGCCTCGGTAATCTGCCGCGCTATGCCGAGTGCTTCGCCTACAGCGATCGCACCCTGCCGAAGCCTCTCCGCCAATGTCGTACCTTCCACCAGTTCCATCACCAGGTAATTGGGACCGATATCATAGAGCTGGCAGATATTCGGATGATTCAGCGCCGCAACGGACCGGGCTTCACGTTCAAAATGATCCGTGAATTGCCCCCTGCAAAACTTGATGGCCACGTCACGGCCGACGCGGGAGTCGTGCGCTTTCCAGACTTCTCCCATGCCACCCGCACCGAGCAGCATCAATAATTGATACGGCCCAAGCATCTGCCCCGCTTCGGCGCCAATCGCCGCCCGCGAAAGAGCCGATGCAGCGACCTGCATAGCTGGTGTATCCAGGAAGACTCCCGCCTGAGCGTTCGCCGCCACGAGCGACTCGACCTCTTGAAGCAAGGCCTCGTCTCCAGCGCACCGCTGAGCCACAAATGCAGCACGGTTTGCCGGAACCTGCTGAATCGCCTCGTGATAGATCTGCTCGATCTGTTCCCAGCGCTCACGAGTCATTGGCATCAGGCTCCGGGTTGCCGTCTGGCTCTCGATTATCGCGCCTCGAAAGCTCCCGATACAACCAAGCCCTGGCCATATTCCAATCGCGGATTACAGTTATTGGGGCAAGCTTCAGAGTTTCTGCGGTCTGTTCGACGCTGAGGCCGCCAAAGAACCGCAGTTCCACGACAGAGGCTTTCCGTGGATCGATTTCCGCCAGCGTATTCAGTGCGTCATCAATGGCGACAAACTCCGCGGCCCGATCAATGCCGATATCGGCCGCCTCGTCCAGAGAAACGCGCTTGAGCCCGCCACCCCGCTTCACGTTCTGACGTCGTGCATAGTCCACCAGCACTCGCCGCATCATCTGCGCGGAAACGGCGAAGAAATGAGCGCGATCCTGCCAGCGCATCCGGTTGCAATCGACCAGGCGAAGGTACGCTTCGTTCACGAGCGCCGTCGTCTGCAGCGTATGGCCCGGGCGTTCCCGCGCCATCAATGCTCTGGCCTGGCGCCGAAGCTCTTCGTAAACAACTGGCGCCAACTGATCGAGCGCGGACCGGTCGCCACCGCTCCACGCAACCAGGAGTTCGGTTATCTCCGGAGTGCGGCGAGCACCCATATTCGACCAATGATAGTTCACACGTGCGATCTACGCCTATCTAAATGGGAGGGGAAAACCGTGGCGTTGCTTTATGCTTTTCGACAGCCTGCAATCACCATTTTCGCGGTGCTGGCCGCCTGGGCACAGGCGGTCTGGACCTCCAAACAGAGGAGTTCTGCTCGCTCTCTAATCGCTTCAATCCTTTTCGCGTCTGCGGTGGCATTTGCGGCGGACGACGCGAAGCGCTGGCTGCCGGATATACCCAAGGTCTGGGACGAAGCGGCTCTCGGGGATTGGATCACGCCGCTTGCCGGGTTGAACGTGCGCCCAACTCACATGTCTGCGAAAGAGTACTATTCCATGCCCGAATGGAATTTTCGGTCGTATCCAGTCTACATGCCGGGCAGCGAGCCGGAAGGGTATTGGGAAATGCTGCAACGCATTGGCCCAAAGCCGCTGATCGAACCCGAAAGACTGAAGACGGAGGCGGACTGGATCGAGGCGGGGAGGCAGGTGTTTGAGGAGGCGCTGACGCCGCAGTTGACCACCTTCGATCCGACTGTGATTGCGCAGTTCAGAAGCCGCGAATTTCTGGAACAGCAAGGTGTCAGACCGAGGCAGAACGGCACTTTGCCCTTCCGGTGGGTACCTACAAAACAGGGAGTGGCCCTCTCGCGAGGCGGAAATTGCGGCGGCTGCCACGTCCTGCAAAGGACCGATGGTACCCGCATCGCCGGAGCATCCGCGCGCGCCGAAGTCTCCCGCGCGCGTCCATTCCAGGCCGAGGGTCTGCGCGCGGACTTCTTCGAGTCAGCGAATCATGTGCTCCGAGGCGCTCCGCCGTTCTTTGTGGCCGGCGGCGCCCTTGGCGACTCGCTGTACCAAGCGTGGGGTGTACCGTGGCTGAAGGATGATCCCAACCTCCGCCTGAAGAATCTGACACCGGCTGAATACAATGCGCTGGTCGCCGAGGAACGGCAGGGCGGGGCGATTACTCGCTGGAACGGCAGCATACTGTTCCCAGCCAAGATGCCCGACCTGATCGGTATCAAGGACCGTAAGTATATCGACCATGCAGCAACTCATCTCCATCGCGGGATTGGCGATCTAATGCGGTATGCGGCCCAAGTGACCTTCGCCGAGGTCACTGATTTCGGTCTCTATCACGTGCTCGCGCCGCATACGAGGCGCGTTCAGGCACGATGGCCCGACGCAACGCTTTACGCGCTCGCGCTGTACATTTACTCCCTTCAGCCTCCTCCCAATCCGAATCCATTTAATGCGAAGGCGGAGGCCGGTCAGAAGATCTTCACGGGACAGGGGTGCGCGATGTGCCACACGCCGCCGTTGTACACCAATAACAAGTTGACCCTGGCAAAGGGCTTTACGCCGCCCAAAAATAGGCCGGAAGCGCTCGACGTGCTGCCGATCTCGGTTGGCACGGACGCCGGTTTAGCTTTGGCAACGCGCAAAGGGACGGGCTACTACAAAGTGCCGTCACTGAAAGGTCTTTGGTATCACGGGCATTATCTCCACGACGGCTCAGTCGCGAGCCTGGAAGAAATGTTCGATCCGGACCGTGTGAAGTCGTCCCACGTGCCGGGAGGTTGGATGCCGGTTGGCGCCAAGAGCCATGCTATTCAGGGGCACGAGTTCGGTTTGAAACTGGAAGCCAGTGAACGAGAAGAACTCATCGCGTTTTTGAAGACGCTGTAAGGAGTCCATCCGCAACTGGGGTCCGATTCTGCGTTCGATGTTCTATGCTGGGAACATATTCGCTTAGGCAACATATGACACGAATGGGCTCGCCCAACGCAACGAGACTCGGCCAGTTTATTGTCCTAGGGTTAAGACCCAATTAACCACGTTGAGATTCAACAGGTTGGTCAACCGAATCGGGGGGCCAACACATGCGGGCGAACTTGTTTTGGTTTAGCGACGGGCAATGGGCGAGGATTGAGCCGTTTATTCCAAGCAATCGCCGTGGCGTGAAGCCGAAGAAC
>Ga0126381_100007700_pt1 | contig 12010 bp, 8 predicted proteins | sample PanSoiMetPlot_28_FD_96465 | JGI IMG/M metagenome (GOLD analysis project Ga0126381, IMG submission 96465) | Tropical forest soil microbial communities from Panama - MetaG Plot_28 | ecosystem: Environmental > Terrestrial > Soil > Tropical forest > Bulk soil | place: Panama | collected 2016-02-17
ACAGCGGGTTCTGCGTGCGATACGTCGCTCTTCTCGGCCTGATTGGTGCACGATAGCAGCGGAACATGGCTATACCGATCAATCGCATCTTATACACGACTTCCGCAATTTGGCTCACATCACGCCGTCAGGTTACAAGCCCCACTCTCCCCAGCGAAGCAACCATGTGCCAATTGTGATGGCGTGACGCTTTTCTACAATACAACTCGGCTGTAGGTTGAGTACCGTGGAATGCTGAAGCGGGCATCTGCGGGCTCATGCAAATTCTCGAAGGAGCGCCACTCGTTGATCTCAAACCGCTCTGTACCGACTGACACGGTGCTTCCTCACATCGAGTATCGGGATTTGCAGGAAGCCATGGTCTGGCTCAGCAAGGCCTTCGGGTTCGTTGAGCACTACCGCTACGGGAATCCAGTGAGCGGAGCGCAGATGCGTTCAGGCAACACCTGGATCATGCTAAAGCAAGCTCGGCCTGGAAATCCGACCCCGAAAGAGCTTGGTTTTGGGACGCAGAGCCTAACCGTATTCATCGAAGACATCGAGGCACACTTCCGACGAGCCAAATCTGCCGAAGTCGCCATCGTCGAAGATCTGCACGAGACTGAGTATGGCGAACTGCAGTATGGAGCCGAGGACCTCGACGGTCATCACTGGCTTTTCTCACGTCATGCCAGGGACCTGAGCCCCGAGCAGTGGGGCGCTACAGTATCGCGCGCCGCAGTCTTGACACCTCAAATTTCTCCAATGTTAGCTGTCAGCGATGGAAAGGCTGCGATCGAGTTCTACAAGGCCGCATTCGGCGCGACGCTTCTGTGGCACCTGGATTGGGCAGTCGCTGGACTCTCGATTGACGGCGCCAAATTCTTCCTCGCCCAGGAGTCGCCACCTCATGGCACGCGCGGACCGGCCTCGGTAGGTTTCACGACCGTGAGGATTGAGCTATTCGTGGAGGACCCAGTTTCAGTCCATAGGCGAGCTTTGGCCGCCGGAGCTACCGAGCACAGTCCAGTAGAGGAACACACGCACGCTACGACCGGGCCGCGTCCGATCACTCGGACGCTGCAGGGCGCTGTGTTGGACCGGTTCGGACACATGTGGCTCATCGGAAAGATTCTCGAATGATGCAGGGAACGTCGCCTCGTAGCACAGACGGATCGAAACAGAGTTGATCTTTATTTCACATCTATGAACAAACGTCCCCTCTCGGTAACGATCCTTGCCTGCATCTTTATCGGTGTCGGCACTGTCGGCTTTGTTTACCACCTCCGCGAAATCTTGGCCAGGCATGCGTTTCACTATGGCGATTTTCTAATCGAGCTCACCGAATTTGTTTCAATTGTCTGTGGAGCATTTCTGCTGCGAGGCCACAACTGGGCGCGGTGGCTTGCGTTGACCTGGATCGCGTTCCACGTGGGGATCAGCTTCTTCGATTCGCTGCAGAAAGTGGTGGTTCATGGTTTGCTCCTCTTGCTGATTGCCTATTTTCTCTTCCGTCCTGAAGCAAGAACGTATTTTCGCGACCGAGAAACGATGGGCGTTTAAACAGCGCACCTCAGCTGCTCCGCCTCATGAACTGACTTCTGTACGGAACCTCGCTTCGTAACCACGAGCAGGTAGCGGAATCCGAGACCACTACCATGGTTGGCCATCGTGCTCAAATGATGGGTCTATCTTTCTCCCCTGAAGGTTGCGCGTGTATTGTCGGCAACTCTTACCTTGGGATTACTTCAGGTTTACCCGTCAACCGGGAGCCATCGCGATCACTTCCTACAACGCGACTTTGCGTGGGTAATTGCATTCTCAGGCTCGTTCCGCATGCGTTTCCCAAGATGCATCCCGTCGCGGAGCAAATCCTGATCTGTGGCTGATTTCAAAGACGTTCTCGCCGGATAGCGTTTTCGGTTCGGGTTCTCGCGAATCTCGTCAACGGACCAAAATCTAGCTTGGTCTCATTCTCAACTGCTATATGCGGAGCTTCTACTGGGACTTTCCGGCGGACGCCGCCGCGCGCCCTTTCAGTTGCCGGTCAAAGAAATCACCGGCCGAGCGATAGGCGACCAGCCAGTCGCGCGCGCGAAGAAAATCGTGAACCTCATCCGGGAAAATCAGTTGTTCGACGGTCACGCCGCGGGCGCGGAGCCTGGCAACGAGGTCTACAGTTTGCGCGAAGTTAACATTGCGATCGTCATCGCCGTGGATGAAGAGCACGGCCGACTTCCAGGTATCTACGGAGCCAGCGGGGGAAGATTCGTGCGCAAGCTTGATCAGCTCGGGTGGAATATTCTTCCCTTGGTAGTTAGTTTCGGTCGGCCAATCGTGGACGCCGTGAAAGTCCACGCCGGCTGCGAAGACGTCGGAGTTGCGGCCGAGACCCAGCGCGGTCAAGTACCCGCCGTAGCTTCCGCCCCAGAGGCCGACGCGGGCGGGGTCCACGTCCGCGCGGCTTTGCAAATACTTTCCGGCGGCAACTACATCTTGGTATTCGGTTGCGCCGCGCCCCGCGCGTCCCGGAGCTTCGCGGAATGCGCGACCGTATCCGATTCCGCTGCGATAATTCAACGAAACTACCAGGTAGCCGCGGCTGGCAAGGTACTGGTTCATGGCGTAGGAATTTGAGTAGTAGTACATGTAATGCCAGCCCAGGAGCATCTGGCGTACCGGTCCCCCGTGCATGAAAACCAATGCGGGCCGCCTCTCGCCAGGCTTGATGCCACTGGGCGAGAAGAGCTGGCCATGGATTTCCAAGCCGTCGGCGGCGTGAATGATTACTTGCTGCGGCACGACGAGCTGGTCCGCGGGAAAATCCTTGGGCGAGGTTTCTGGGGCGAGGGCATTCACAAGGGAGAATAAGCTTCCTTTTGGAAAGTTGCACACATAGGGCGTCGCAGCATGCTTTGCATCGGACCCTAGGTAAACGAACCTCTCTGCATCGCTCAGGACGACCGGACTCCACTCGATACCTTCGCCACCAGTGAGCCGCTGGGGAGCGCCGCCGCTCACATTCACGCGCCACAAGTGCCTGCGGTCCACATCTCCGCAATTGGAATTAAACAGAATGGTCTTCTTGTCCGGCGTGAAGGACCACTGCTCGGTTTCACAACTCCCGGGAGTGAGAAGGTGCGGGGATCCGCCATCCACGGAAAGTGAGTACAAATGCTGCCACCCGTCCTCTTCGCTCGCGATGACCAAGCGGTTGTCAGCCCCCCAGTTGATCGCGCCGCCGCCGGTTTCGTCCGCCATATCCGGAAAAGAGCCTTGCGGGGATGCGGAGCTGTGCCAAATCTCGCGCGCATCTGAGGTGGCAATGTCACCGACCCAGATGGCCCAGGGATGTGGTCTGTCGGGTGCGATGAACATTCCCTGCGGTGCATCTCGCGGCTCAGCAGGGAACCGCACGAAGGCGATGCGCTTGCTGTCAAACGACCATACTGGGTCTTCGTCGCTGTCCACAGTCGGAGCGACAAAGCTCACAGTCTTGGCCGCGATGTCGTACAGCCCGATAAGTTTGTGATCTCCGCGGTCAGAAACAAACGCCAGTCGCGAGCCATCCGGCGACCATTCTTCCGAATAATTTTGTCCGCGGACCGCCAGTTGATTTGGCTTCGCACTCCCATCGAGCGGCGCGATCCAAATCTGGCCTCCACGAACATAGGCAAGCATTCCTCGCTCGGAGATCTTCGGGGAATGCCCCGCGTCGACCTTTCGCGGTTCGCCTCCGCTCCAGGCGACGCTCCACACGTTTTGCTCCACGCCTGCGGGATTACTGGTGGGATTGGGAGATTGGCCCTCGTGATTCTTGTCTTCGCCGCGCGTGTACACCAGCACGTTTCCGTCCTCGGAAAAACTGAGTTCCGAGATGGCTTGCCCATCGTCCTCCAGATAGGAGGTCAGTCGCCGCGCCCGAAACTCCGGGCCTTCCGCCACCCAGATATTGCGCTTTCCGCCTTGGTTGAAGGTCCAAGCGACGCGGTTCTCTTTCTTCGCCGCGGTCAGATTTTCGGGAAACGGCGCACTCAGAATCTGTTCCAGCGTGAATGGCTCTTGCGCAGCGGCGCCCAGCGGGAAAAACAGTACGACCAATGGCAACAGCTTGCGTCTTTTCATCACAATTCTGCGACCTTTTCTCGTGTGCGCTGAAATTTCTTATTTGGACCTCTAGCTTCGCACATCGTACGCTCCACCCTCCCTCGACATAACGAATTTGTCCACACGTGGGCGTATTAGCAAAACTCTACCATGGCACTTAATCCTGATCAGTAATGAAAAGACCCGCTTGTGTACACGAACCCGCGTCGACTCCCGAGTAGTCGGCAACCCTTACCTTACGTGGATTAGGGAAGGGTTGCCCGTAATCCGTCCGCGATCGTCGATGAGCGCCAATCGGGCTCCTATTTCTAACAACACGCTTCTGAGAGTAATTGAAATTGTCAAGCTGACCTAGCGGCTTGGTCGTGGCAGGTCTCGATTCGGTTGACAGTAATCGTTGGATGGATTATTCCTCATTATTCATGGCCTCTCGCCGCATCGAAGTGTTCTTCTACGGGTTATTCATGGACGCCGACCTCCTGAGGACGAAAGGGGTCAATCCAGGCAACATTCGCCCGGCTTCCGTCTCCGGCTTCGTGCTGCGGATTGGGCAACGGGCAACCTTGCTTCGGAATCCCAATGGTCTCGCCCACGGTATCCTGATGGAACTCACTCACGCAGAGGTCGAGCAACTGTACTCAGAACCCAGCGTCCGAGCTTATCGTCCAGAGGCGGTGCTTTGTAAGCTTAAGGATGGTTCACTTGTTCCCGCTTTGTGCTTCAATCTCCTTGAGCCGCCACGCCCAGAAGAGGTTAATTCAGAATACGCAGCGAAGTTGCGTGGACTCGCGGCCCGGCTTGGGCTTCCCTCAGATTATCTTGATAGTATTCAATGAAACTTGGCCGTGACGGTAGCAAGTGTGGTTTTGGACTTGGCGTCGGCAACACTTCCGTAACCGGATTGGGGAAGGAATGGCCGTAATCCGACCCGTGGATCGTGGACTGCGAGTGATTCGTCAAAAAGGATCCATAAACCCTTTATCTTCAAATCAATGTCGCAACCACATTCATACCATGCCTCATTCGTAGCGCAGCGCGACAACCGGATCGACGCGCATCGCGCGCCGCGCAGGCACGCAACAGGCCGCGAGCGCTGTACCTGTGAGAAGCCCAGAAACTCCACAGAAGGTTGGCAAATCGGTTGCGCTCACATCAAAGAGTAGATTCCTCAGTATTCCCGTTAGCGCAAAGGACCCGCCCAGGCCGATCAATACGCCGAAGACGGCCACGACGGCGCCTTGCTTCAGCACCAATCTCAACACCTCAACAGGCTGAGCACCTAACGCCACGCGGATGCCAATCTCGTGCGTCCGCTGAGCAACCAAATGAGATTGCACCCCGTAGGTTCCGACGACGGCCAGCACCAACGCTATCGCAGCGAAAAAGGCGATCAGCACGGTCCTAAAACGGGGTTGTGCGGCGGCTGTTGCAAAATGGTCTTCTAGCGTGCCAACTTGTGAGGCCGGCAGCGTAGCGTCAAGGGCCTTGAGTTGCTCGCGGGCAGCAGCGGCAAGACTCATGGGGTTGGCAACGTCCGTCTTGACGGAAAGAAACACGTCCCAGGAGGGCGCTTGGCTGAGCGGCTCGTAGATGGCGGGCTGCATCGCGTCCACCAAGCCTGTGTATTTCACATCGCCGACAACGCCAATAATCTGTCCCTTTTCGGAGAGGCGTTTTCCAATCGGGTCTTCATGCGGGAAGAACTGCCGTGCGGTCGTTTCGCTGATGATTGCGACACGCGGCGCATTGGCTGCATCCGCAGCGCTGAAGTAGCGGCCGCTGCGCAGCGGAATGCCAAACGTACGGAAATAATCCGGGCTGACAAGAATCATGTAGGCGATGGGCGGCGGTTGACTGGCATCCGCAGGGCGGCCTTCGATCGCGAAGTTGTCCGAGTAGTCGTACGTGTCGGGCGGGAGACTGTTGCTCACCGCCGCGGAGCGTACGCCAGGCAGTGCCTGGATTCGCTCCAGCAAGCGGGGCAAAAAGGCATCCAACTGTTGTGCCTTCGCGTAGCGAGGTCCGCGCAATGGTATCTCCATGGTCAGAATACGGGCCGCGCTCACACCGGAATCGACACGCTGCAAGCGCCAAAAACTCTTGATCAACAGAGTTGAGCCGATTAGAAGCATAACCGCCAGGGCCAGTTCCATGACCACGAGAGCACTACGCCAACGGCGTTTAGGGGCGCTTTCGGTCGTGGCCCTTCCGCTTTCCTTCAACGCCTCCTCGAGATTGAGCTTGGCCCCTTGCCACGCCGGCGCTAGCCCAAAGGCCATCCCCGCCAGCACGGACACAAGCGCTGTCCAGCTGAGTACGCGCCAATCCAGTCCGATTTGGCTCAACCGGGGAATGGAATCGGGCGCTAGCCTCAAAAGCAGCCGCACGCCTGCTGCCGCCAACGCGAGACCCGCGAGCCCCCCGGTGAGCGCCAGCAGCATGCTCTCGGTAAGAAGCTGCCGCATGATGCGCGCACGGCTTGCACCGAGCGCCGAACGCAGAGATATTTCCCTCACGCGCCCCGTCGAGCGCACCAACATCAGGTTGGTGACGTTCACGGCGGCAATCAGCAGCACAAGGGTCACTGCCGCCAATAGGACTAGCAAGCCCAACCGCACGTCGCCGACAATGAATTCTGTGAGCGGTAGCACATTGAAGTTAAAGAACTGTCCATTGCTGTTCTGGCTTGAGGGGAAGCTTGTCCTGATGGAATTCGTCTCGGTGCGCGCCGCTTGCAGGGTTACGTCTTTTTTCAAATGGGCAACGCCTGTCAGGAAATAGGGACCGCGTCGTTTCGGTTGCCCCAACTGGACCGCCGTCCACAACGCAACGGCTTTGCCGGGAAAGTCTATGTGCGCCGAAGCCACGCCGATGATCGTGCATGGTTGGTCGTCCAGGTTCAGGGTATGCCCGACGACATCAGGATCGGCAGCGAAGCGTCTGCGCCAGAGGCCATTGCTTAAAAGAGCCACGCACTGCGCTCCGGCCCGGTCCTCGTCCGGCAGGAAAGTCCGGCCCAATTGCGGCTGCACACCCAATGCGGAGAAAAAATTCGCTGTCACCTGCGCCGCTTGTATCTGTTCGGGCAGCTCGCCTCCAGTCAAATTGTAGCTGGTCATCTCGAAAGCGCCGATTTCGATAAACGATCGATTTTGCGCGCGCCAGTCGAGCAAATCGGCCACCGCCAGCGGCGTGCGGTCACCCCCAGCCGCCGCCGCTCCTCGATTCCACACCATCACCAGGCGCTCGGAATCTTTGAAGGGCAGCGAACGGAGCAGGACTCCATTGACCACGCTAAAGATCGCCGTGTTGGCCCCGATGCCGAGGGCGAGCGTCAAGATCGCGACGAAGCTGAAGCCGGGAGATTTGCGCAGCATCCGCAAGCCGAAGCGGATATCTTGAAAGAATGTCTCTAGCACGTGGCCGGCGCGGATTTCGCGTACCTCTTCTTTAACTTGTTCGACTCCCCCAAGCTCCAGGCGTGCTTGGCGCTGCGCTTCCTGCAGGTTCAGCCCGGCGCGAAATTTCTCGTCGGCCAGCAGGAGTTCGTGGGCACGAACTTCGGCATCCAATTCGCGCTCCTCTCGTTGTCTGTGAAAGAGATTGCGCAACAAACTCGCCAAACGCGTAAAGGACATAACTTTCCTCTCAGGAGGCTCCAAGCGTGCGGGAAATGGCTAGAGCAATGCGGCCCCACCGTTTGGTTTCGGTTTCCAATTGTCGCCGTCCCGCGCTTGTCAGCCTGTAATACTTGGCACGTCGCTTGTTTTCCGACCCTCCCCAATAGGAAACCAACCAGCCTTCTTCTTCCATACGACGCAAAGCCGGGAAGAGCGAGCAGGCTTTACCTGGAATTTTCCCTTCGTAATCTGCCCGATACGGCGCGAGATGCCCAAGCCGTGCATTTCGAGCAGGGCCAGAGACTTCAGAACCATCATGTCTAGCGTGCCTTGCAACAGATTCGTTTGATCTGGCGCCAAGAGTCTCTCCTATAGATGCTCTGTAGGAGCATAGGGGCTTTGCTATAGAATGTCAATAGGAGTGGGCGATGATTCCGTTTGGCCGGCCACAAAAAGCACGCTCTGGGAAGCCAAGTCCCGTTTGTGGTCGGATAGTCGGCAACCCTTCCCTAATCCGATTGCGGAAAAGTAGCCCGTCACTCGGGCGCGTTCCTGAGAAAGCGTCGCTACAGCGGCCATGGTCGATTTCGCTGCGATTTATCAGGTGCGAGGTCCATCCCGCGATCAGTTCTTTCAATAGACGGAGTCACTCCTCGCGCAGAAGTATCGCAGGATCAACCGACAGCGCGCGTTGCGCCGGAATCCATGTGGCCACTAGCCCCAGCAAAGCCATCGCCACGACGACGCCAGCTAGAACCAGCGGATCGCGCGGAGTGGCGGAATACACGATCGAAGCCAACACCCGGCTCCCCAGAACTCCTAGGAGCAATCCCGCTCCTGAACCAAAGGCCAGCAATTTGAACGGCCTTCCAAAAGCTGCCTGCAGCACTTCCTTGCGCTGAGCGCCAAGCGCCATGCGAATTCCCAACTCGCGCAGCCGCTTGCTGACCGAATAGGCCGCCATTCCAAAGATGCCCGTTAGGGAGAGCATCGCCCCCATCGCACCCAGCACTCCAAGGGATACCGTCGCCACTCGCGCAGGAAACAGCACTACGTCTAGCTTGGCATTCCACATTTCGATGTCCGCTGGCAGCCCTGCATCCAGCTCGCGCAGCTTGCCCCTGATGGCCGCGGCAAGTTGTTGCGGATCGCGATTCGAGCGCACGACCATATACGTCAAACTCGTCGGCGGCAATTGTAGAACGGAGAGAAACAACGCGGGCTGCTGACCTTCCGTTAGGCTCAAGTATTTCCCGTCTTCGACAACACCCGCAATCTGCACGCGCGTTCCATCCTGTAACTTGAAGTATCGGCCTACGGCATTAGTTACCGAGCCGAACAACTTGCTGGCAAACTCCCGATTGACAACCGCGACGGCAGGAGCGCTTTTGTCGTCATGCCACGAGAAACTCCTGCCCGTTAGCAAGCTTGTGCCTGCCGCCTCGAAGTACTCGGGAGAAACGTCGTACCTGTAGGGCATGGAAGCGATGTTCGACGGCGTCAGGTCTTGGGTTTCCTCCTTGAAGATATTCACCCTGGCGCCGGCGCCGTAGAGTAATGGCGGGTAATTGTTAACCCATCCTACTCGCTCTGCGCCTGGAATCGTCCCCATTGCGGCGATCATGCGCTTTTGCACGGCCTGCAGTTGGTCGCTGCTGTAACCGGCTTCGGCCAGGTTTGTACTCACGAGCATCGTATTCCGGGTTTCAAAACCGTAGTTGCCGTGCAGTGCGCACCAGCCCACGCACCGCAACCATCGAAGAAGTAACCAGTACTGCGCAAATCGCAATTTGCACAGCGAGCAGCAGCTCTCGGACATTAATCCTGCGCCCAATCCGGCTGGCCGATCCCGCTTTGACGATCTGGTATGGATCGGTCCTGAGCACCTGGCGCACGGGAACAATTCCGAAAAGGAATCCGCTCACCAAGGCTAGAGCCAAAGCGACTCCGTAGATTCTTGCGTCGGGGTTTAGGGGCACATGGATGGGAGTCCCGGGAAATGGGCTCCACATGCTCATCCGGCGCAGCAGCACGATGCTGCCCAGGAGCCCGACCGTACCTCCGAATAGGGAAATCAGCACGGACTCGGTCAACAATTGCCGCAGGATTCGCGCGGGTCCTGCTCCAAGCGCGAGCCGCAGAGCAACCTCCCGTGAACGGTCAGCAGCGCGTGCAGCAAACAGGCTGCCCAGGTTGGCACATGCGGCCAGCAGGATTAAGCCGGCGAGCGCCATCAATCCCGCAATGAATTCCCGCACCGGACGGTCAAAAGAACCTAAGCCTGTGCGTACGAGCGTGGAACTTTTTTGAGCAAACTCTTTGGGATAAGTCTTCCCCAAATACGCACTAACAGCCTGCAAATCCGCGGCTGCCTGAGCGGGAGTCACTCTCGGATTCAGATGTCCGAACGTCTCAAAAATCCCGTGCGTGGTCCCGCGATCGTTCAGAAGATTGGTTCCCTCTACCTGCTCCTGATTGACGATCGGCATAAAGAAATCGGGAGAGACAAACAACACCGTCCCGCGGAACTCCGGCGGGGTTACGCCGATGATGGTGAAAGGATGCTTGTTCAGGAGAACCGTTCGGCCGACGACGCCGCGATCGTCCTGGAAACGGCTGTGCCAATACGCGTAGCTGAGCACGAGATACGGCGCGCTGTTGGGGCCGTGCTCATCTGAGTTGTGGAAGAAGCGGCCAAGATACGGCTGAATCCTTAGCATGTCGAAATAGTTCCCGCTCGTCGCATAGCCTGCGGCGCTGGACGGATTCTCGCCAATGTCGAGTCCCACAAAGGCGAATGTAAATGCGGCCAAGCCATCAAAGCTGCGGTTGCGATCGCGCAGATCGACATAGTTTAGATAGGACTGGAACCCGGTATCGTCGCCGTACGCGGTTCCGTAAAGGCTGTCGGCCTGCGGGACGTTCAGCGGGCGCAGGATCAGCGCATCCATGACGCCGAAAACCACGGCGTTTGCACAGATGGCCATGGCCAGCGTGACAACGGCTACGGCGGTAAAGCCGGGAGATTTGCGCAACATGCGGAAGGCGAAGCGCAGATCCTGTAGCAAATCTTCGATCAATGGCAGCCCTCGCTCAGCTCGATAGTCTTGTTTCATCGCTTCCACCCCGCCAAACTTCAGCATGGCTTGCCGTCGTGCCTCAACGGGTGATAGACCGGCGCGAACATTTTCTTCGGTTTGCAGAGCGATATGTTCCTCAATCTCTTCCCTCAATCGTTCGTCTTGTGCCTGCCTTATTGCCGAGTTGAACAGACGAGTGAGGAATCGCCTTAGAGATGTCATGATAAGTCCTCCGCTTTCGCGTCGAAGAACCGACCGATGATTGCTGCCGTTTGCTCCCAATCTTGGGCCTCGACCTTCAAGTGCTTACGTCCTTCCCGTGTCAGTCGATAGAAGCGCGCCCTACGGTTATTCTCGGAGGCACCCCACTCGGACGTGATCGCGCCTTCTTGCTCCACCTTCAATAGCACGGGATACAGAGTGCCTTGATTCACGGCAAGCATGTCTCCGCTGATCTGCTCGATACGACGCGCGATACCGTAGCCGTGCTGCGGTCCCAGGACATCGAGCGTCTTGAGGACCATCAATGCTAACGTGCCCTGTAGGACGTCCGCTTTTTGTTTCATAATTCCTTCATTTTGGTTTCCAACAGGAAGGATGGCACAGTTCCTTTGGGAAAGCAACAGGTCAGTGGCGAGCATGCCGCTGTGTTCATCAGTCCTAGGCTGATGCCGTCCCAACCGAGCGGAGAACGAGCTCATAAGCGAAATCGCCAGATAGGAACCATCGCAGAGGGAAAACGCCAGGCTTATGCTTAGTGAAGGCGCCGCAGAAGTGATCGCACTTGGCAATTCGACTCTGCGACACCACGCGAGATGGCCCGCGGATTGGCCATCCGGAAGTGATCCTGCGTCCCCGGCCCGCGCAAGATCGTGCCTAAGGTGAGCTTCGACAGCCTTTCCCAATGCAGATAGGTAACGAGCGTCGCCAAGGGTTTACCAACGGACGCCAGGCCGATTGATCGTCACTACGGCGTTAGGCCGGACTAATCCTTACGAGGCTGCAACGAGGTCTCAACTTCCGGTTTGTCCGTAATTAGGACTTGAGCCCGGTCTAGACCGATGCGCGGCCCTGCCTAGTTTTCGGCGCCTTAAGTAGCCGGGATGAAGCCATGGCGATAGCGAAAACTCCCCAGAAAATCTTGATGTTCAGAGTAACGGCGAAAGCCGCCACCGCTAGGACCAGCAACCAATACATCAGTTCGGCGCGGAAAGCGCGACCCCA
>Ga0126381_100007701_pt1 | contig 12010 bp, 9 predicted proteins | sample PanSoiMetPlot_28_FD_96465 | JGI IMG/M metagenome (GOLD analysis project Ga0126381, IMG submission 96465) | Tropical forest soil microbial communities from Panama - MetaG Plot_28 | ecosystem: Environmental > Terrestrial > Soil > Tropical forest > Bulk soil | place: Panama | collected 2016-02-17
CGCGCTCGGGACCGAGCTGGTTTAACCCGCCGACCATTGCACCGCCCGCTTGGCCGGACTCGATGCGCCGTCTCCATACCTGAGCGGGTGAATCCAGATTGCTGAAAACGGACGGAATCGTGCGCGTGTAGGCGTTGCCGAGCTGATGGCAGGACTCGCAGCTATCCGTCTTCACGAGATGAAGCCATTGCCCTTGAACCTTGATATTCGGCGAAATGCCGTTGCCTTTCGCGCCTGTTCCCGGGAATTCGTTCTTGTCTGGAACACGCATCATCGAATACCAGTAGTTGGCCGGATAGTATTGCGCCGCAGTCTTCGCATCCTGCGCCGGAAAGACAGTCAGGTTGACGATGTTCCCGGGCGTGGTTTGTCCCTTGCGCGAATCCACCAACCCGTAGCCGCGGGCCCAGATTGTATACTTGGCTTTCGGAAGGTCGGGGATCACGAAGCGCCCATGGTCGTCGGTGACCACGGTTTTGATGTAGCGCGTCGGCAAGTCATTAGTTTCAGCGATCACCCAAACGCCCGCTTCGGGACCCTTCGCGCTACGCACGATTCCTCCGATGTCGTCGCTGTCGATGGCCGGCGGCTGCGCGAAAAGCGGGCCGCACATCACGAGAAACAAACCGATCTTTCGGATCATACGGGCTCCTTTCTACTGAGGAACTTAAGCAAAACGGAGTGCGGCGCGAATTGTTCCTGATTCCGTCTCGGGGTACGCGCCGCACCCTTTGCGCTTCGGTCGGAGATCAGTATAGCCGCTCGGCATGCGAACATGAAGCCATGCCGGGCATTCAGCTATTGGACTCCGCGTTGTTTCAGTCGCTGATCGAGCGCGCGCGCCAATCGCCGCGGCTTCGCACCAATCATAATTTTCACGCCAGCATGCAAGACAACCCGCACCGCTTTCTGAACGTGATGATCCGGGGAACGTACATCGCACCGCACCGCCATCTGAATCCTCCAAAGTCGGAGTCGTTTCTGGTTTTGGATGGAGAAATCGCGTTTTTTACTTTCGACGACTCGGGGCTCATCGCAAGCACTTACGTCCTAGGCTGCGACGTGACCGGGATCGACGCCGCGCCGGGAATCTGGCATACCATGGCTCCTCTCACGCCTCACGCGATTTGCTACGAAGTGAAGCCCGGCCCCTACCAGGCGAGCAACGACAAGGACTTCGCTCCCTGGGCGCCGCGCGAAGGGGATCCCGCCGTGCCGGCCTATCTCGATTCATTGCTCTCTACGGTCCGGCGCTAGCGGAACGAACCGAGCGATCATACGTCTATAGCTTGATATGGAACAGCTGCTGCAGGATCTGAAATACGGGTTGCGCACCCTGGTGCGCAGCCCCGGATTTACCTTGATTGCCGTACTCTCGCTCGCTCTCGGCATCGGAGCCAACACCGCCATCTTCACACTGACGGACGCGGTCTTCCTGAACCCGCTCCCGGTACAAGACGCGTCGCGCGTGATCGAGCTTTTTACGGTGGATCATGCGACCGTCACCACAGCGGCGAACTTCACACGCACGCCGATGTCTTTCAAGAACTACCTGGATTTCCGCGATCAGAACGACTTATTTTCCGGTCTCGCGGGGTTTGCTCCGGCCGGGGTGGCGCTCACCGGCAACGGTCAACCGAAACCTCTCCCGGCAATGCTGGTGACTGCAAATTACTTCGACATTCTGGGCGTGAAGCCTGTGCTCGGCCGAGCGTTCCTCGCGGGTGAAGATCAGAAGCCTGGCGGCAACCCAGTAGCCGTCCTGAGCCATTCGCTCTGGACGCGGGAGTTCGGCGCGGACCGTGGAATTCTCGGCCGGACCATTTCGCTAAACCTGACGGCTTATACCGTCATTGGAGTGGCGCCGCCGAATTTCCGCGGCACGTTCACGGTCGGCAATCCCAATCTGGTTTGGCTTCCGATCAGCATGCACTCCCAGGTATTCGACGCGCAGACGGATCGGCTGTTCGATCAGCGCCGCTTCCGCGTGGTTTCCGTATTCGGCAGGCTGAAGCCCGGCGTGGCGCAGCAATCGGTTCTGGCGCCGCTGAAGACCATCGCCTCGCGTCTGGAGAACGAGTATCCGCGCGACAACAATGGACGCACAGTGGAAGTTTCCTCTTTGCAAGGGGCCGCGCTCGGATTTCTTCCGCGCGACCAGCTCGTGATCGCGGGCATTGCGTTGACGGCGGTGGTTGGCCTGGTGCTTTTGATCGCCTGCGTCAACCTCGCGAATCTGCTCATGGCGCGGTCTTCCAAGCGCGCCCGGGAGATGGGCGTACGGACCGCGCTTGGCGCAGGCCGGGGACGGCTCGTCCGGCAACTTATCACGGAGAGCCTCTTGCTTTCCCTGGGGGGCGGCGTAGGGGGATTGCTGATCGGGCTGCTCGGCTACGAACTGCTGTGGTCGTTTCGCCCCGCGTTTCTCGAGCAAAATAGTCTGGCGCTTGGCTTAGACGGGCGAGTATTCCTTTTCACCGCAATCGTCACTCTATTTACCGGTGTTCTCTTCGGACTTGTTCCGGCGATCAAGACCTCAACTCCCGATCTCAGCACGATACTCAAAACTGGCGGCCGCGCCGGGACTGAGCCGTGGACGCGCAGCCCGCTGCGTTCCGCGCTGGTAGTTTCCGAAGTTGCCCTGGCGCTGGTCGCGCTAGTCGGAGCGGGATTGTTCATTCGAAGCATGCAAGCGGTGCAGAAGACGGACCCGGGCTTTGAAAGCAAGAATCTTTTTACCTTCAACTTCAACCTGAGCCCCCAGCACTATTCGCAAGAACGCGCGCACCAATTCCTTCGCACGGTATTAGATCGGACGCTTGAGACTCCAGGCGTCAAGAGCGCCGCGGTGGCATCGAACCCTCCGCTCGGCGGGGGCGTACTGATGACGACGTTCGCCGAGGGGCAAGAAGCAAATCCCGACAACCGCGGTACGCTCACTCTGCTCGACAGCGTATCGCCGTCGTATTTCGACACGGTGCATGTTCCCTTGGTCAATGGGCGGGTGTTCTCGGATTTCGATCGCGCCGATTCGGCTCAGGTCGCAGTGGTCAATCAGGCCATGGAGCAGCACTTTTGGCCGGGGCAGAGCGCGATCGGAAAGCGCTTCCATTTCGTCAACGATCCGTTGCTGCACCAGGTTGTGGGAGTCGTGCGAAATTCGACAGTCCTGGTGATTGGCGAACAGCCGCAGCCCGTCATCTACCTGCCTCTGGAGCAACGCTTCTCGTCCCTAGTGACCCTGCACGTACGGACCGGCGGGAATCCTTCGGCGATTTTGCCGGCAGTGCTTGCCCGCGCGCAGGGGCTGGACAACAATCTGGTGCTCGCGAATCCGCTGACCATCCAGGAAAACCTGGCGCAGGGACTGTGGGCGCCCCGCATGGGAGCAGCGTTATTCGGGATCTTCGGACTGCTCGGGATGTTGCTCGCCTCCATCGGAATCTACGGCGTGATGGCGTACCTGGTGGCCCAACGCACCAATGAGATCGGCATTCGGATGGCTCTGGGCGCGCGTCCGGGTGATGTGTTGCGATTGGTCGTCGGACATGGCATGCGCCTGGTGGCGTTCGGTATCGTTGTGGGAGTGCTCTCGGCGCTCACATTGACTCGGCTAATGCGTACGTTACTCTTCGACGTTTCACCGGCCGATCCGCTGACGTTTATCGCCGTGAGCCTGGCGTTGGCCGCTGTTGCGTTTCTAGCGGGTTTCCTGCCGGCGCTGCGTGCAGCGCGAATCGATCCGGTACTAGCGTTGCGAGAATAACGCGAACTTCGGTTACGGCCGTTTGGCGCCCGTTTCTTTGGCCAGCCGGACCTTGGCGTCGTCCAGTTTCTTCTGGACCTTCGCCATTTCGGCGTGATCCATTTCACTCGGCGAGCTGGTCTGCCATTCTTTCACCGAGCTCTGGAACTGCTCCACTGCTTGTTTGATCTTGCCCTCGCGAAGATAAACTTCACCGAGGTGATCGTGCACAGTGGCGTCACGCGACATATACTCGATGGCTTGCCGCAAAGTCTCTTCGGCTTCCGGCAATTTGTTCATCCGGAAAAGAACCCAACCCAGACTATCCAGGTAAGCTGCTGTGTTCGGGGCGCGATCGAGAGCTTTCACGATGAGGTCGCGAGCTTCATCCAGATGAACGCCGCGATCGGCCATCATGTAGCCGAGATAGTTCAAAGTCGCCGCGTGATTGGGATTGGTTGCTAGAACCTTGCGAAACTCGGCCTCCGATTCCGTATATTTCTTCTGGCGCTCGAACATGGCCCCGCGCAAGAACATCACCTGGACTTTCTCGTCTTCCGTTTTGGCGAGATTCTCGGCCGCATCCAAGTTCTTCGCCATCTCGTTCCAGTTCTTGCCCTTTTGATACACATCCGCGAGATCGAGAAGGAACTTGAAATCTTCCTTGCCATCCATCAGTTTGCGGGTTTCCGCTACAGCCTGATCGATCTTGCCCATTTCGGCGAGCAAGCTGGCGCGAGTTGCGCGTACGGTGTTATCGTTGGGATATTTTTTGTACGCAGCCTCGGCTTCGGCCTCCGCCTTCGGGAAATCCTTCTCGGTCTGATAAGTCAAAATTATCTCCGCTGCCGCGCCTGGACCGTATTCCGTGCCAAGCTCGGCCTCTTGCCGGAACGTCTCGATCGCCGGCCCGAACTGTTCGGTCTGGCGATACGCACCGCCCAGCCGCTCGAGCAGCTCGGCTCGAAATTTCTTCTCTTCCGGGTTGAAGGTCTTTTTTGCGGTGGCGTCGAGCAGGCTCTTCAGAGATTTGATGGCCTCGGAATATTTTCCTTCCGCCTCCAGCAGCGATTCGTCGTGATACTGAATTTCGACGTTGGCAGGATCGATTTCCTTCGCCTTATCTAAGGACTCGCGAGCCTTCGCGAGATTTCCCTTTTGGCGGTAGATCTGAGCAAGCCGCAGCAACGAACGCGCATCCTTAGGATCTTCGTCCGCCAAGTCCTGATATAACTTCGCGGCCTCTTCAACCTGATCGGTCTGAATCAGATCTTCGGCCAGCATCTGTTTCAACTCCGCGTTCCCAGGCTGCTGTTGCAGTGCGCGGCGCAGCATCTCGGCAGCGAGCTGATAATCTTTGAGCTGCTCGTAGACGCCAGCCAGGTTGATCAGACTGTGAGGATTCGGATTCTTGTCGGCTACTTTTTGCAGCAGATCGGCCGCGGCTTTGGTGTCGCCGAGGTCGGTGTAAACCATCGCAAGGCCGGTCATCGCGTCTTCGTTGTCGGCGTCCAACTCGAGAGCTTTCTTGAAATCCTTCATCGCTTCGGTGGAATTTTGAGAGGCCTTGTTCAGCCGGCCGAGCATGAGCCAGCTTTCAATATCTTTCGGATCGCCTTCGGTGATTTTTTCGAACTGCTCGATGGCCTTCTTGACCATGTTCTGGTCAGTATTCTGCTGGTCGCCAATTAAGCGCGTGTAGATACGTGCCAGCAGCCGGCGGGCGTTCAGATCGTTGGGGTTCTGCTTGAGCTGATCTTCGGCTTCGAGTACGGCTTCGCGCAATCGTCCTGACTGGATATAAAGATCGGAAAGCTCCTCGGCGATGAAGGTCGCATTCGGATCGGCTTTCAGCGCCGCACGATAGCTCTCCACGGCCTTGTTGAAATAGTCGCCGCGATTTCCGTACGCCGCCGCCAATTCGGAATAAAGATGGCCGAGCGCGTAGTTGTAGTATGCCGCGGACTTCGTGTTCTCGGCAGACGCCGGAGACGCCGCGGGCTGATTCTGTGCAAAAAGAGACAAAGCTGCAAAAAAAAGACAGGGGAGGCTAGTGAGCCGAAGTCGATTCATCGGAAACGCTCTCTTTCTCTTGTCTGGATCGGGCCGATCGAGGACAGAGCTCTACACACACAGTATAACCCCGAAAAAAGAGGCAGGTCGCGATACGGGTACTGCGCGCTCCGAGGCAACGTTTCTCACGAGCAATCGCGTTGTAAGATCAGTACGGCGACGCTGAGGTTCAGTTCGTGCTCACCCGTCCGCTACCATGCTGGCAGCGCGTAGAGGACATCCGAATTGAGTCAGGACAGCTTGAAAACGCTCGCTGTTGTGCTCGGCCCCACGGGGTCGGGCAAGAGCGAGCTCGGTCTCCGGCTTGGCGAAGAGCTGGGCGGTGAGATCGTCAATTGCGATTCGGTCCAAATCTACAAACGTTTTCGCATCGGAACAGCGAAGCTATCGGAAGCCGATCGGCGCGGCATTCCTCATCACTTGATCGATGTCGCCGAGCCATCCGAAATCTTCACTGCCGGCGACTACGCGCGGGAGGCCGAAAGAGTCCTGCGAGAGATTGCAGCGCGTGGACGAATTCCAATCATCGTGGGCGGCACAGGCTTCTATCTCCGCGCGCTCTTGCTAGGGCTTTCTCCCGGACCGAAACGAGACGATCTGCTGCGCGACAGTCTTCTGCGCCGAGAGCATCGCCGCCCGGGGGCGCTGCATCGAATTCTTGGAAGGATAGACCCGTCTTCGGCGGCGCGAATCCACCCAAATGATCGAAACAAGACTCTCCGCGCTCTCGAAGTTCGATTGATAGGGGGCCGATCGATGTCCGCGATGTTCGCCGATAACCGCGAACCGCTTATCGGTTTCAGGCCCGTGAAAATCGGGCTTAATCCGAAGCGCGACTTGCTGTATAGAAAACTCGATTCGCGTACTAACGCTATTTTTGAACGTGGCCTAGTACAAGAGGTTCAAGACTTACTCGCGAGTGGAATTGCTTCCAAAGTGAAACCATTCGAATCGCTCGGTTATGCGCAAGCGCTTCGAGTTGTGCAAGGCATCATCACAGAGGAACAAGCCATCGAATCCACTAAGCTTGAAACACGCCGCTATGCGAAGCGCCAAATGACGTGGTTCCGGCGCGAGGCCGATGTTCATTGGCTCGAGGGCTTAGGCGACGAGGCGGCGGTGCAAGAGCAGGCGCTGACCATCATACGCGGGCGGCTCTGAAATTGCCGAATCAAAACCCTCACATGATGTTCTATAGCTTTTTGTAAGCCAGTTTTGTGAACACGCAGTAAATTCTTACTCGCCTCAATTTTTTCAGCGAATCATTACGGAACAGAATTCCATCTCAAACGTTATAGGGATATGGCAGTTGGATTCAGAAATAAGTTGAGGAGCAACAATCGTGGTTAAGAAAATTGTATTTGGTTTGGCTACCGTCGCACTCACCATTGCGAGCGCGGCTTCTGGTTACAACGTGAAGTTTTTCGATGCCGTAACCATCAATGGCACGAAGCTGCAACCCGGCGAATACCGCGTCGAAGTAAATGGCGACATGGCGACGATTAAGAGAGGAAAAACCGTCGCTGAGGCGCCAGTTAAAGTGGAAAACGCGGAAAATAAATATTCCACCAACACGCTTCGCATGGATGGCGACAGATTGTCCGAAATCGGAATTGCTGGGACGCACACGAAGCTGGTATTCGATAACAGCGGTGGCGTGTCGACGAAGTAATATCTCCGGCGAGCGCGGCGTTCGTGCCAATCAGTTTCGCAGCCGACGTCGATCGTCAGTCCCCCAAGAGACCGCACGGTAGAATGAACTGGTGCGGTCTCTTTTTTTAGCAGCGGCGCTTGCCGGCTTCGGCAGCCATTTCGCGCTAGGCGATACATACGCCGTTTTGCCTTTTTTCAACACTTCGAATAATTCGAATCTCGATTGGATAGGCGAGAGCTTGGCCGGAACGGTACAGGAAGCGCTCTCGTCAGAAGGGTTGATGACGCTGGAGCGAGACGATCGCGTCGAGGCCTATCGGCGCCTTTCGATTCGTCCGTATTCAGCGTTGACGAAGGCATCGGTATTGAAGATTGGCGAGGAACTGGATGCTGCGCACATCGTTTACGGCGAGTTCGACGTCACACCCGCTCCCGACCCCGGTTCAACGAGCAAGGGCTCGCTGCACATCACCGCGCGCGTGCTCGATCTGAAAGGCCTTCACGCGGGCCCCGAGTTTCGCGAGACGGGAGCGGTCGAAGATCTGGCGTCACTGCAAAGCCATCTGTCCTGGCAGACGCTGCGCGCGCTCAACCGGACTCTTCCACTGACAGAGGCACAGTTTCAAGAACGGCATCCGCCCGTTCGTCTGGATGCGATCGAGAACTATGTTCGCGGGCTGCTGGCATCCAATCTCGACGACAAACATCGCCTGTTTACTCAAGCGGCGCGGCTCGATCCGCATTATTCGCAACCCTGCTTTCAGTTGGGCCGTCTGCTATGGAAGCGCAAAGAGTATAAAACTGCGGGCGATTGGTTCCAGCGCGTAAGCCCGTCGGATGCTCATTACCATCAGGCCAATTTCTTCCTGGGACTGTGCCGTTACTACAGTGGCGACTTTGCGGGTGCGCAGAGCGCATTCCAACTCGTAGCTCACACCGTGCCGTTGAGCGAAGTCTACAACGACCTGGGAGCAGCCGAGTCGCGGGCCAGCCTCCCAACGGCGCTCGATAACTTCCGGAAGGCGTTGGAGGGCGATCCGAGCGATCCGGTCTACCAATTCAATGTGGGATACGAGCTGTGGAAGAGGGGAGACTTCGCCGCCGCCGCTGACAATTTTCGCGCAGTACTGGCTCACGACTCGGGCGATGAAATCGCCAGCCGCATGCTCGTCAGATGCGAATCGCGCAGTGGTTCTCGCGCCGGCGATCCTCGTACGGAAGGATTGCAACGCCTGAAAAGTAACTACGAAGAAAGCGCATACTGGCAGTTGAAAGCTGTATTGCAACCTGACAAACCGTGATATCGTCCAGGCTACTTTGGACCGCTCGTCATCGCGACCGAGTAGCGCAAGTTCGATTCAGGGGAACGGTTATAATCCAGTAAGCTCATGCTGGAAGGTTACGGACTCTCCGACCCCGGCTGCGTTCGTCCCAACAACGAGGATTCATTCCTTCTTTCTCCGAAGACGGGTTTGTACTTGGTTGCCGACGGGATGGGCGGCGCGCAGGCGGGAGAACACGCTTCGAAAATCGCGGTGGAGACGGTGGCTTCGTTTATCGAACAGGCGGCCGCCCGCGACGCCGACACCTTGTCGAAGGCGTTCGAGGAAGCCAACCATCGGGTGATGAACGCTGCCGCCAGCGACGCGAATCTGGAAGGCATGGGTACGACGCTGGTCGCCGCCTTGGACAATGGCCAGGAGGTCTTGATCGCGAGTGTCGGCGATAGCCGCGCTTACGTTTATTCGGGCGGCCATTTGACTGGAGTCACCGAGGACCAGACCTGGGTGCACGAGGTGGGCCGTCGTTTAGGAATCGACGAGAACAGCTTGCGCACGCATCCCATGCGCCACGTTTTGACGATGGCCATCGGCGTGAGCCCCGAGCTGCGGGTTCATTCCTATGCGCTCAAGCCCGAAAAAGACGCGCTCATTCTGCTTTCGAGTGACGGGCTGCACGGTGTCGTGGACGCCAACGTGATCTCCAAGACTCTCGAAGGAAATGGTTCGTTGGAATCGAAGTGCCGCCGCCTGATCGACGCTGCCCGCGATGTCGGTGGTCCCGACAATATCACCGCGATCCTTCTTCGCGCCTAGCCTGACAAGGGACGCCTGCACTCCTATTGCACGTTGTACTTGAACGCGAAGCGCAGTCGCATCGCGAGGCCGTTGAACTCCGTCGGCAGGGGCGGAAAACGTTCCGCATTGGTGGCGGTGATCGCGGCGACGGCGGCATTGTCGAGGATGCGCGATCCCGAGGTCGTGGCGATCACCAGCTTCGGAACGCCGCCGTTGCGATCGATCTCGAATTCCAGCACCGTCAGACCGCGGCCCCCGTGCCGCGCGCTCTCCGGAATGATCGCAAACCAATTGCGGCGAACGAGCGCGAGAACCTGAGCGAGGTAGGGTTTAAAATCGACGCCCTTCGGATCACTGAGCAACTCGGGAAGAATGCCCTGGCTGGCGGGCGAAGGGGGAAGCTGCGGGCTTGCGGGCAGGTCGGGACGGCTCAAATCGCTGATCGAAGGACTGGTGGGATTCCCGCCGCCCTTGGGCATCTGGTGGATCGCTTCTTCCATCGTCAGCTTTGGTGGCGCGAGTTTCGCCTTTCCTTTGTCGCTGTCCTCATTGGCGCCACGCTGTCCCGCCGCATCCAAAGCGAGCTTAGGTTGTTCCTCGGTCTGAATCTTTGGCGGCGCGTTCGGTATACCGGCGGGAGCGGGCAAGGGTTGCGGCGGATTCACTGATGCTTCCAGCTTCGGCGGATCGGTGATATCCGAACCCGGACGCGGCGGGCCCGGCGCCTTCGGCTGCGGCGGTTGGAACGCGCGAACCGCGGGCGTCGCAGGCACGCGCTTTTGGGTCGGCGGATGCGGGAGCAGGTCCTCGACGTTCACTTCCTTGGCGGGTTTGGCGCGATTCGGCTCCTTTTGCGTGATGTCGCGCGGCGTGATCAGAGTGACGTGATGCAGATTGCTGACGATTTCAGTTGCTTCCTTCGGAGGGGGAGTTTCGAGCGATGCCACCAGGATGAGCAGTGGGACTAGAATCGCGTGGACGGCGAGCGAGGCGACTCCATCGCGCAGCCAGCGCACGGAGCCAGTCTCCTGCTGCCAGTCCAGCAGAAGATTCGGGCCCGAATCGGCATCAAAAGCCATGATCGCGTGCTAAAAAGACGTCCGAACAAGCGCGAACGTTGCCTATCAGAGCGATCGGATGCGTTGCGCGACTAACTCAGTATGCGCTTTGATTTTAGCAAGAACAGCTAAGGCGACATCCAGGGCGCGCAGCGCTTCTTCGCCGGGAACGGCGGGGCGCGCGCGTGTGCGGACCGAATCCGAAAACGATTCGAGCTCCAGTTTTAGAGGCTCGTCTTTCGACACAGGCAACATCTCGAACCCGATTTGTTTCTGTTCGGATACCGTGAACGCGGCGGCTTCCTGCTTCTGGTAATCGAGCGAAATATATTGGTGTGGCTGAAACAGCCGCAGCTTGCGGACCCGCTCGGTGGAGACGCGGCTAGCCGTCAGATTAGCGACGCATCCGCCGGGAAACGCCAGGCGGACATTGGCAATGTCTGCTTTATCGGACAGCACCGAGATACCCGCAGCCTGAATATCCTCCGGCATCGCGCCCACCAAGTCGAGAACGATTTCGAGGTCATGGATCATCAGGTCGAGGACCACGTCGACATCCAGGCTGCGCGGACCTGGCAGGCTGAGTCGATGAATCTCGAAAAACAGCGGAATGGTGACGATCTTTTTCAGTGCGACAACTGCCGGGTTGTAATGTTCGAGATGGCCGACCTGGAGGATCCGGTTGTTGCGCTCGGCTGCTTCCACCAAGCGCTGTGCGCTAGCACGATCCGCGGCGATCGGCTTTTCAACGAGCAGATCGATTCCCTGGTCGAGCAACGCGACACCGGCATCTGCGTGCGCGGATGTCGGAACGGCAATCACCGCAGCGTCAACACAACCCACAAGATCGTTTAGCGACGAGAATGCGCGGCATTTGTGCTCCGCTGCGGCTGAGGCGGCTCGATCGGGGACTACATCGAAAACGCCGATCAATTCCGCGGCAGGCGATTGGCTCAGGAGGCGCAGATGGTGGCGGCCAAAGACGCCTGCCCCAACCACCGCGATTCGAACTTTAGCGCTCATCCGGAGGCCTCGCAACCGACGATGGCGATTCCGGCTTGATTTGCCTTGTCGAGCAGTTCGTCGCGGTCGAGCAGCAGCGTGCGGCCTGCGTCCACCGCGAGCGCAGTAGCCCCGCAGCGTTGCATCACTTCGATGGTGCGCGGTCCTGCCACCGGAACGTCGAAGAGCAAATGCCCGCGCCGGCGCGACACTTTCACCAGGCGCAGCTGCTTTCCGTTGACTAGTGAAGCAGCGCGCTCGAGCATCGCATCGGTGCCTTCCATTGCCTCCACTGCCACGCAGGCGCGATCGCAGATCGCAACGCTTTGCCCGACATCCACGCTCGCCAGCGCGTTTGCGATGCGTCGACCATAGGCGATGTCGCGATCTTCATCCGAAGA
>Ga0126381_100007702_pt1 | contig 12009 bp, 5 predicted proteins | sample PanSoiMetPlot_28_FD_96465 | JGI IMG/M metagenome (GOLD analysis project Ga0126381, IMG submission 96465) | Tropical forest soil microbial communities from Panama - MetaG Plot_28 | ecosystem: Environmental > Terrestrial > Soil > Tropical forest > Bulk soil | place: Panama | collected 2016-02-17
GAAAGGTTGGAAAGCGTTCAAGCCGGGGCGATGGGCGGTAAAGAACAGGCTGCCATGAAACTGGTTGGTGCCGCTCTTTGAGATGACTTTGACCTGGCCGCCGGCGAAGCGCCCGTCTTCGGCATCGTAGCTGTTGGAGACGATCTTCACACTGTCTACAGAATCTTCTGTAGGAGTGATGATGGTCGTTCCGCCCCACACAGCGCTGGTGGTGCTGATACCGTCAATGGAAATTCCATTGTTCTCATATTGCTGGCCGTGCGCGATCGCTTGCGGCCCGTTTTCGGTCTGGAAGATTCCCTGATTGCCGCCGGTCGCTCCGGGGCCTTGAGTTCCGGGCATATTCTGACCGGCCCCACCCCCGCCTTGCGCTCCGTCGCCAAAGACACCCGGCGCAAGCTGAATCAGCTGAAACACATCGCGCCCGAAAGACGGCATGTGATTGACTTCGTTTGCGGTGATCGTGCCGCTGGTGGTTGCGGTCTGCGTATCGATGGCCGGAAGTTGATCGGCCGAGACTGTCACCGTTTCTGTCGCGCCACCGAGTTCCAGCTCGACGTTGAGAGCGTTGGCTTGTTCGCCGATCGGAGAGTAATTATCAAGCGTCTTCGTCTTGAAGCCGGACTTCTCGACCTTAACGGTATAGGTACTCGGCGGCAAAGCGCCGAAGGTATAAACACCGTTCGCGTCAGTGGTGGTTGTCACTACCCGGTTTGTCTGGTTGTCAGTGAGTGTGACCGTTGCACCGTCGACAACCGCCCCTTGAGGATCGGTTACAACACCCTGAATGCTGGCGCGGTATTGAGCTTGTGCTATGACGCTACTGAAGAAGATGGCGACGACGAACAGGACGAGGCGGGGGAGGGTGGAACTACGCATTCGAGTCTCTCCTGATGATTACTTCAAGTCTGAATCTCATATATCCAGAGATTCATAGGTTGGAGATAGCACTACACAAATCCGTAGCGTCATTGACTTAGTAAATCACCGCTAAATCGATTTATTTGCACCAACCGCGCTGTGTATAGCACGCTGTGCAAACGGCAGTCAACGGTGGGTACTGCACGAGCGATGCCACGTAAAATGCGTAATTTGTTCCGATAAATCCTCTAGCTTCTTGCGCTTGAGTCGCCTCTTCAACATCCGTGCTCTGTTGATATCGGTAATCTGCGATGCGCGACTACAGTGAACACTTGACCGTGGAATTTGTCCCCTGGATGGAATGCGTGTCACGAATGGTTAGGGGCGAACAGCTCTCGGATCGTAAAGCGGGTGGCCGCGGACTAAATCGACTTTGTTGCGGGCATACGTTGGCTTATGCGAGACTTCGCAATCATGCCACCGCGGCGGGAGCGCCCCGCGCAGAAGAAAGTTTCTTTAAAATTTCTCGCCGACCACCTTCAGCTCTCTCCGGCCACCATCTCGCTTGTCATCAATCGCTCGCCGGTAGCCAACTCGATCCCGCAGGAAACCAAGGAACGAGTGTTCGCAGCGGCAGAGAAATTCAATTATCGACCGAGTTACGTAGCGCGTTCGCTGAGGACTCAGCGCAGCTTCATGGTGGGGGTGATGGTTCCCGAAGTGAGTGAGGGCTACGCGACAAAGCTGCTCAGTGGTGTCGAGGATTACCTGTTGCAGGAAGGCTACTTTTACATCGTAGCCAGCCATCGCCATAAGCCGGATTTGATCGATGAATATCCGCGGCTTTTGCGGGAACGACATATCGATGGACTGATCGCACTGGATACTCCGGCTGCCGATTGGGAGCTGAGCATGCCGGTGGTCAGAGTTTCAGGAAAGCAATCGGGACGGGAGCGCGGGGTGACCAGCATCATTCTCGATCACGATCGCGCGGCAGGCCTCGCGCTGAATCACCTGGTGGGTTTAGGTCACCGGAGGATCGCGGTGATCAAGGGACAGGATTTCAGCTCCGATACGGAGATTCGCTGGAACGCGATTCAGAAAGCGGCGCGCAGGCTTGGGTTGAATATTGCGTCGCAGCTCGTGACACAGTTGGTCGGAGACGAGGCGTCGCCGGAGTTGGGACATACCGTGACCAGGAAACTGCTCTCTAATGGCGCGCGCTTCACCGCTTTATTCACGTTCAATGACATTTCTGCAATCGGCGCGATTCAGGCGATCAAAGAACACAAGCTGCGGGTTCCGGAAGATATTTCTGTAATTGGGTTCGACGATATCCAGAGTGCGGCGTTTCAATCTCCGGGCTTAACGACCATCCGCCAGCCACTTCGGCAGATGGGATTGATTGCGGCTAAGACGCTCCTGCGCAAAATCGCGGGGAAGGGACGCGATCTTCCATCGGTTATCCAGGTTGAGCCGCAGTTAGTCGTGCGCGGGACAACTGCCCGTTGCAAAGAGAACGAAAGCGAGCGGAGCGCAAGGAAACGCTAATCGTTCTTTGATGGACTTCGAGCACCAGTCCCGCGTGGCGGCGATCCGAAGATTGTGCCGAGATACATCTTGTTTTATTGCACGAAACTCGATGCCGGCACATGCGGTGTTGCCTGCCGCAAGTGGTTCACTCGATCGTGGGCTTCCGCGATCTGCTTCGCATTCAGCTGCTGCTCGAGCATATGCTGCAGTTCCCTACCGCGATTGTCGCCAGCCGCACTGGCGGCGGTGATCCAGAAATAGGCAGTCTGAGGATCCTTCGCTGTGCCTCGTCCTTCCGCATACATATATCCGAGCTTGATGCGTGCGCCAGTGTGTCCCTGGTCGGCAGCTTTCTCAAACCAGTGAAAGGCTTGGACGTCGTCCTGGGCGACACCTTCGCCACGCAGGTAAAGGTCGGCGAGATTGTTTTCACCCAATGGATTTCCTGCGTCAGCAGCTTTCCGGTACCACTTCGCGGCGGTGACAATGTTCTTCTCACAGCCCAGTCCAAGGTCGTACATGTATCCCAAGTTGGTTTGCGCGCTGCTGTCACCTGCCTCCGCACCTTTTTGGAACCAGCGCAGGGCCTCCGCATTGTCTTGATGGACGCCCTTGCCTTCGAGATAAAGAATGCCGAGGTTGTAGTACGCTCGCGCGAAGTGCTGATCCGCGGCCCTACGGAGCCAGAGTTGAGCGATCCCGTAATTGGTGTTTGTACCCCACCCGTTGATGTACATCACAGCGAGATTAACCTCCGCAGGCGGATAGCCTCGCTGCGCGGCCTGCTGGAACCAGGCCAGGGCATCCTTCCTCGAGAAGTCGGAGCCAATCGCCAGCATCGACGCGATGCCCACCTGATTCTGCTGATAGAGATTCCCGTTTCTCGCCATGTGTTCGGCGGTCTTGATGTCGCAGGTAGGCGCCTTGGGGTCTACGAACCGCGACACAATGGCCACGCTGCATTGGTCGTTGGCCGTGGCTGAAGTCTGGACCGTCGCGGGTTGCGTGGTGGATGTGCCGCTCATCACGCCGATCGCTAGTAAAAGAGCCACCCTTTGCACTCGTCCTCCGGTTCGGGTTTCGCTGTGCGTTATCGAACCGGCCGAGATTGCGTCGAAAGGCGAGTTGCCGCAATGCAGGCCGCATCATTTGTAAAGATTTGGTGGGATCATTTCGGCCAGTGCAGACATCATCGGTTAATACGCTGATCACAAACCACTTCGCGAACCGTCAAATTCAGGAACGGGAACCACGGGGATGGTGTCTTCGTATAAGAAAGAAGGTCTCAAACGCGCGTCACTTCCGACCGGGTAGACTAATGACAAGTGATTTTGATCGGGCACGCTTCGGTCCCTTTGAGGTGGACCTGCATACGCGCGAATTCTGGAAGTTTGGAACCCGGCTAAAACTTGTGGGACAACCCTTCGAGATCCTGAGCGTTCTGCTCCAACAACCGGGAGAGTTGGTGACTCGGGAGGAACTGCGAAGTCGATTGTGGCCAACGGATACCTTCGTAGACTTCAACCACAGCCTGAATGCCGCGGTGAATAAGCTTCGCGAGTCCCTGAGCGATTCGGCGAGTGAGCCGCGTTATATCGAAACTCTTCCTCGTCGTGGCTACAGGTTTATTGCGGAGGTTGAATGGGTCGCGACGAAGCGGGGGAGCGATGTCCGGTCCTCCGAGGTGAACAGGGGCCCTGTCGCCGTTGAATTCGCAGCCCCTCCCTCGTTTGCTTCGGCGGCTGAATTTGAGGCCTTACCACCTGTACGAATTCCGCATTACTTGCTCGGGGCCGTCGTTCTCTTCTCATTATTTGTTGCGTCATTATTTGTTGCGGGGCTGTTGCTGAAAACGGCTTCGGCGCATCGAAGCGATTCTTCTAACAGCGCGGTTGAGCATGTGCGTCCGTTAATGGCGGTTTCGGATACGTCGGCGCCCGCGTTTTCTCCAGACGGCAACTCCGTCGCTTTTTTCCGGGAGCGTTCGCAACCCGGCGAGTCGGGGATTTATGTAACGACGGTCGGCAGCAATCAACTCGTGCAGCTCACCAACAATGAACGGGACTGCTGCCCGGTGTGGGGGCCGGATCGCAAGTGGATCGCTTTCTCGCGCCAGCACGACCGCGAGTACTCCATTTATCTGGTTCCTGTTCGAAGTGGAGGAGCAACGACGGAACATCCGGATGGCGATGCCGAGTTGCGCTTCGCCGAATTCAAGCTGACCTCTCCCATCTCGAATGAGCGCAAGCTCGATACCTTGGGCGTGACTCCGCGGCGAGGTGAAATCGACTGGTCGCCGGACGGCAAGTCGCTTGTTTTCGCGGGACCGACGGGACTGTATCTGATTTCTTCGGAGGGTTCGGTGGTACGACGCGTGACAGACCCTCCGCCTGCAGTTGAGGATTGGGGGCCGACCTTCTCCCCCGATGGACAATACGTGCTTTTTGTGCGAACCCGGCAGATCGGCGAACCGGATGAACTGTGGACCCTTCCGGCTGGCGGCGGTGACGCGGTGCGGCTCTTGTCGGAACGAGGAAGAATCGCGAGCCCACCGCGTTGGTCTTTCGATGGGCGATCGGTGATCTTCTCGTCCAATCGGATTGGCCATCCAACGCTCTTCCGAGCGTCCCTGGACACGCCGGATTCGATTGTCGAAATCAGCGAGGCGGGATCACCCGCTTGGGACCCAGCCGTTTCCCGTCGCGGCTATCGACTGGCCTATGAACGCTTGCAGCACAGCCTGGGCATATGGGAGATGAACCTCTCTCCATCGTCGAATCGTCGTCCGTCCATTTTAGTTTCGTCGACCAGCGACACGGACCAGGGTCCCGGCCCGCAGTTCTCGCCTGACGGCAAAAGGCTTGCCTATATGTCGGACCGGTCGGGAACAATGGAGATCTGGGTCAGTGATCGCGATGGGGGCAACGCGTTTCAGTTAAGCGCCGTGGGTGGCGCGGGTACGCCACGCTGGTCTCCCGACGGCCAGTCCATTGCATTCGATACCACTAGGCAGAGCGGGAGCAAGATCGTGGTGATGCGCGTGCGCGGCGGCGCTCCCCGTATGCTTTCGCCGGATTCCTTTCACGACGTTTGTGCGAGCTGGTCGCGCGATGGGAGGTGGATTTACTTTGGATCGACGCGAACAGGAAAATGGCAGGTGTGGAAGGTGCCGGCTAACGGCGGTGCTGGGGTGCAAGTCACGCGGAATGGCGGACAAGCGGCTCTGGAATCTCTCGATGGCAAGTATCTTTATTATGCGAAAAGCCCGTGGCCTGAGCCTGAGGTATGGCGTATGCCGGTAGGCGGCGGTATAGAAGCGCCGGTTCCACTGGTTCGCCCAGGAACGTGGGCAAGCTGGCAGGTGACGGAACGTGGGATTTTGTTCGTGGGCCCGTCGTTGGGGCATCAGGCCGTGCTCAGCATGTATGACTTCGCGAGCGAAAGCGTTAACGTTCTCAGCGTTCTCGACCGAACGCCCTTCTGGCTCGGAGCCACCCGCGATGGAAAGTACGTTGCGTTTGATCGGCCCGGAAGTGAACAGGATCAGGCAATGCTGGTAGAGAATTTCCGGTAAATCACCGCTTTCGAGCCATGACTCGTATAGCCCTCGGAATTGGGACTTCTGCGAAAATAGGTGTCGCAAGCCGAATTCGGCGCACGTGCATCGAATAAGGCTACTTGATCTTATTCGGCAATCAGCCCATGCCTAAATCAGCGAACACCCCAAAAGGACCGTCGGCGGAAGAGCGCCCGAAGTCGACCGCCGCGGCAAGCGACCCGCTCGAGCTCTTTCATCCCGCGGTGCACGTGTGGTTTTCGGAGGTATTCGAGAAGCCGACTCGGCCACAGGTGATGGGTTGGCCCGCAATCGCGCGGGGTGAATCGACGCTGATCCTTGCGCCAACCGGCTCGGGAAAAACTCTGGCGGCATTTCTGTGGTGCTTGAACCGCCTGATGTTCTCTCCGGCTCCCGACGAGCTTAAGCGGTGCCGCGTGCTGTACATCTCCCCGATCAAAGCGCTGGCCGTCGACGTTGAGCGCAACCTGCAGTCGCCGTTAGTAGGGATCGCGCACGCCGCCAGACGAATGGACGTTGAATATTACACGCCCCTTGCGACGATCCGCACAGGCGACACAAGTTCGGCTGAGCGGTCTCGTTTTGTGCGCTACCCGTCGGACATTCTGGTTACTACGCCTGAGTCGCTCTATCTGTTGCTCACGTCGAACGCGCGTGAAGTGCTGAGTTGGGTAGAGACGGTCATCGTCGACGAGATTCACGCGCTGGTGCCGACCAAGCGCGGATCTCACTTGGCGCTGTCGCTGGAACGGTTGGAAAACTTATGTGGGCGCGGACTTCAGAGAATTGGCCTTTCTGCGACGCAGAGGCCTCTGGAAGAAGTGGCGCACTTTCTGGGTGGCGTAGAGCCGCGCACCACGAAAGCGTCACGGGCCTCCGCGAGCGATACGGGACCGGCACATCCCGAGCAGTCGCTTTCCGAATTTGTTAGTCCCGATACGCAGACATTCCGGCCGGTCACGATTATCGATGCTCTTGAGCCCAAGAAATTCTCCTTGAAGATCGAGGTTCCGGTCGACGACATGGCGCGGCTCGACGAACTCGACACGCTGCCCAGTGGTCCGGCGTCCCAGGGTCCTGTGCGTGCTTCGATCTGGTCTGCGATTCATCCCAAACTGCTGGAGCTTGTGAAATCCCGCCGTTCGACGCTGTTGTTTGTGAACAGCCGGCGATTGGCGGAGCGGATTGCGGGTGCGATCAACGAACTGGCCGGTGAGACGTTGGTGCGCGCGCATCATGGCAGTATGGCCGCCGAGCAGCGGAAAGACATTGAAGATCGCTTGAAGATGGGCACGCTGCGCGGATTGGTGGCCACATCGTCGTTGGAGTTGGGCATCGACATGGGTGCAGTCGATCTTGTGGTTCTGATCGAGTCGCCACCGTCGGTCGCCAGCGGCATGCAGCGAGTAGGGCGCGCCAGTCATCACGTCGGTGCGGTGAGTACGGCTACGATCTTTCCGAAGTATCGCGGCGATCTGCTGACATGCGCTGCGCTTTCGCGAGCGATGTATGACGGTGAAGTGGAATCGGTTCACTATCCGCGAAATCCTCTCGATGTTCTGGCGCAGCAGGTTGTCGCGATGGTTGGCATGGACTCCTGGGACCTCAACGACCTTTACCGCGTTGTACGTGGTGCGGCGCCGTATGGCGGGTTAACGCGCGGAGCTTTCGACAGCGTTCTCGACATGTTGTCGGGTCGCTATCCGTCGGATGAGTTCGCCGATTTGCGTCCGCGAATCACGTGGGACCGTATCGCTGGCAAGGTCACGAGCCGCGAGGGCGCGCGCCGGGTGGCCGTTATCAACGGGGGCACGATTCCCGATCGTGGTCTTTACAGTGTATTTCTGTCAGGCGCGACGCGGGGCGCCCGCGTGGGTGAGCTCGATGAGGAGATGGTTTTTGAGAGTCGCACCGGCGACACGATCATCCTCGGAGCGACGACGTGGAGAATCGACGAAATCTCGCACAATCGAGTGGATGTCTCGCCCGCTCCGGGCGAGCCGGGAAAGATGCCGTTCTGGAAGGGCGACGGTCCGGGGCGTCCCGCTGAATTTGGCGAGAAGGTTGGGCGGCTGACGCGGGAACTGCTTGCGCTTCCTCGAACGGTTGCGATTTCGAACCTCATCGATGACCACGGCCTTGACGAAAATGCAGCAGAAAATCTGCTGCGGTATCTCGAGGAACAGAAAGCTGCGACGAGATACGTTCCAAGCGATCAGGACATCGTCATTGAGATTGTCCGCGACGAGTTGGGCGACCGGCGCATTTGCGTGCTCAGTCCGTTCGGCAATCGCGTGCATGCGCCCTGGTGCATGGCTGTAGATGCAAAGATTCGCGCGGAACGCGGCTGGGGAGTTGAGAGCTTGTGGTCGGACGATGGCTTCGTTATTCGGCTGCCTGGCAACGAAGAGTCGATTGATACTGCGCTACTTTTGCCTTCGGCTGCCGAACTGAAGGATCAGGTTCTACGCGAGTTGGGCAGCACTTCCCTTTTTGCCGCGAAATTCCGTGAAGCATCTGCGCGCGCGCTGCTGTTACCCAAACGCCGCGCGGGCCAGCGGGCGCCATTGTGGCAGACGCGGAAACGCGCGGCCGATCTTCTGGCGGTCGCGGCGCGGTATGAATCGTTTCCGATTCTGCTGGAAAGCTACCGCGAGTGCGTGCGCGACACCTTCGACCTGGCGAACACTGCCAACATCCTTGCGAAGATCAGTCGCGGCGAGATTCGCGTAACCAAACTCGAGCCGCAGAAACCATCGCCGTTTGCGGCGTCGTTGCTCTTTTCTTACGTCGCGAATTACATCTACGACGGAGACGCGCCCCTGGCCGAGCGACGAGCGCAAGCGCTGTCAATCGATCAATCGCAATTGGAAGAGCTGCTCGGCGACACCGATCTTCGGGAATTGCTCGATCCGCTGGCAATCAACGAGGTTGAGACGCGGCTGCAGATGCTCGATCCCGAGTATCACCCCCGCCACGAAGATGGAATTAACGACATGCTTCTGCGTTTGGGCGATTTGACGGAGCATGAAATCTCACTCCGAAGCTCTGATGTGGATGTCATCCGAGCAATCGCGAACTTGAGCGCGTCGCGACGCGTAGTGCGCGTTCGCCTTGCGTCCGAGACCCGCTATATTCCAGTTGAGTATGCAGCGCGTTACCGGGATGCGTTTGGTGTCCCGCTGCCGCCTGGCCTAGCCGAAGCTTTCTTGAAGGCTCCCGCCGATCCGATGGGAGAAATTGTGCGGCGCTACGCGCGTACGCACGGTCCGTTTACCGTGAACGATCTCGCCCGGCGTTACGCAGTGGAGACGGCCGAGATCGAACCGGTTCTCCACGCCTTGTACTCTCACGGAAAACTGCTGGAAGGCGAATTTCTACCGAAAGGATCGCATCGCGAATGGTGCGATCCCGAGATCCTGCAACAGATCCGGCGGAAGAGTCTCGCAAATCTTCGACGTGAAATTGAGCCCGTCGAGCAGCAAACTTTGGCGCGCTTACTCTCTCGCTGGCAAGGTGTGAGCGTGCCTCGCAAGGGACTCGATGCGCTGCTTGATGCGATCGAGGTGCTGCAGGGAGCGTCTCTACTGGCGTCCGATCTTGAGCGAGACATCTTGCCCGCACGCGTTTCGGGATATGAACCCGGTGATCTGGACACATTGATGGCGGCCGGCGAAGTGGTGTGGACCGGGGTGGAACAAGTCGGCGATCGCGACGGAAGAGTCGCACTCTACTTGACCGAAGCATTGCCTTTGCTCGCTCCACCAGAGGAAGTGGCAACGGATCGCGGTCCTCGCAGCGAGCTCGCGGAGCGGATTGCGAGATTTCTAGAGAGCAGCGGCGCATCGTTCTTCCCTGCTATTCGCGAGGCTTGCTCCGGCGGGTTTCCAAACGAGATTCTGGACGCGCTGTGGGAACTTGTCTGGCGTGGCGAGGTCACAAACGATACGTTTCAAACGGTGCGAAGCCGGCTGTATCCACCCGATCGAAAGAAGGAGCGGAAAGAAGGTCCGCCGGGTTCGCCCGAATTTCTTCGAAGGCTACGCGCACGCAGATCGGGCGAGGGCGTTGCCGCGGGTCGGTGGTCGTTGTTACGCAGCCGCAAGTCTGGGGTTGTTACTCCCACTGAGTGGAGCGCAAACATAGCCCAGCAACTTCTCACGAGACACGGGATCGTGACGCGCGAGACCGCGCTGGCCGAGGGACTTCCGGGCGGCTACAACCTGATTTATCCGGCGTTACGAAAAATGGAAGAGAGCGGCTTCATCCGGAGAGGGATGTTCGTTGCGGGGCTTGGCGCTGCGCAGTTCGCGATGCCCGCGGCGGTGGATATGCTGCGAAGCCTGCGCACGACGCCGGCTGAACCGGAGTCGGTGGTACTGGCTGCGACTGATCCGGCGAATCCATATGGATCAGTGTTGCCGTGGGCGCAAATAGAGTCGGACAACGGCGAGGGGGACGTCTCATCGCATGCCATGGCGCGGGTGAGCGGAGCAGCAGTCGTTCTTGTCAATGGTCAACTCGCTGCCTTCCTGCGTCGAAAGAATCCTTCGATCCGCGTTTTTCTTCCCGATGCGGAGCCGGAGAGATCCCAGTTCGCGACGAAACTTGCCCGACAGCTGGCCGAGCTTGCGGTACACCGCCAGAGAAATCCTCGCGCCGGGCTATTGATTTCCACCGTTAATGAAATTCCGGCAAGGCAGCATTCATTCGGCCGTTTTCTCGAAGAAGCCGGGTTTGCCGACACTGCCGCTGGCTATCACATGCGAAGAGTCACCAGCATCGTGAAACCTTTCGACAACGAAGATGACGATGCGGACGAACAAAGCGCTACGGAGATGGCTTAAGTGCCGGAAGGCGATACCATCTTTCGCGCAGCGCGTACGCTGAACCGCGCGTTAGCGGGACAGACCATCACTAAGTTCGAAACGGTTTTTCCGAAGCTTGCGCGTGTTGATTTCGACGAAGGGATTCGTGGTCGGACGGTTGAGCTTGTTGAAGCCAAAGGCAAATGGATTCTCATGCATTTCTCCGGTGGCCGCATCCTGCTAACCCACCTGCTAATGAACGGGAGCTGGCATATCTATCGGCCCGGGGAAAAGTGGCGGTTACCGCGGAGTTCAATGCGCGTGATGATCGCAACCGAAACGATCGTGGCGGTCGCATTCAACATCCCGATCGCCGAGTTTCACCCACAGGATTCTCTGCGCCGCAGGTCCGGATTCGCATCGCTCGGTCCTTCTCTGCTTGCCCACGGCTTCGATGTCAATGAAGGGGTGGAAAGATTGCTTGAGCACCGGGACCTTGAGGTGGGCGAAGCACTGCTGAAGCAGTCGATGGTTGCGGGCATTGGCAACGTATTTAAATCGGAAGTTTGTCACGCGTGCGGTGTGTATCCGTTTCGTAAGGTCGCAACTTTGACGCAGCGGGAAGCAACTGAACTCATGTCGGTCGCGCAGAAATTCTTGTGCGCTAACGTGAACGAAATGTCGGGAAACCAGATTTTCACGTACACCGGACCGCGTCGCACCACCTCGCGAAGCAATCCCGAACAGCGATTGTGGGTCTATAAAAGAAGAGGAGAACCTTGCCGGAGATGCGGTACGCCGATTGAATCCTGGAAACAAGGTCTGGATGCTCGTACGACGTTTTGGTGTCCGCAGTGTCAGAGGGGTTAGGTCTCTTACAGGTTGTCTTTCTGCTAGGGAGCGTATTCGCGCGCGCGCCGCGATCCTCGACGTCCACATTGAGGGATTGTTCACGGATTGCTATAATCGATGCCGTTCTACACGCTCTCTTTATGTCGCCCGCTCCCGCGGGCTGCTTCGTCAAGAAGCGTGCCTCGAACGCCTTGTGCGAGAGCCTGCTTGCGCGAGATCTCAATGCAGTGGCCAGGTAGCTCAGGTGGTAGAGCGCAGCCCTGAAAAGGCTGGCGTCGGCGGTTCAACTCCGTCCCTGGCCACCATCAAATCAATCACTTAGCGCGACCCAAACCCCCAAACCTGTTCCATTCTGTTCCAATTCAAAATTCAAGCCGC
>Ga0126381_100007703_pt1 | contig 12009 bp, 10 predicted proteins | sample PanSoiMetPlot_28_FD_96465 | JGI IMG/M metagenome (GOLD analysis project Ga0126381, IMG submission 96465) | Tropical forest soil microbial communities from Panama - MetaG Plot_28 | ecosystem: Environmental > Terrestrial > Soil > Tropical forest > Bulk soil | place: Panama | collected 2016-02-17
AAGTATCAGTTTAAGTCGCTCGCTGAACCGCTGTTCGACGAAGAGCACCAGACCTGGTCGCTGAACTTCACTGATGCGCAAGGCGCTGAGCGCCGCATCGACTGGACGCTCGCATCAACACCCGAGTACCGCCAGATGATGTCGAAGTATGCGCAGATCAAGGCCGAGCTTGAGCCTCCTTATCTCATCGAGTACGCGTCGAAGGCTGCGCCTGCGGCTGAAGCCGAGGAGACCGAAGAACTCACCGGTGAAATTGAGGCAGGAAAGGCCGCACCGAAACGATCGGGCCGCGCCCCGATCGAGCCTGTTGAGAAGCAGACTTCGCGCGAGTTGTTCGAGCACGTTATTGAACAGGGTCGCCGAGATTACCAGGTGCAGCGCTACAAGGGACTCGGAGAAATGACCTCGACACAGCTCTGGGAAACCACGATGGATCCCGAGCGCCGCACGCTTCTCTCGGTCAAACTCGAAGACATTGCTGAAACCGAAACCATCTTCACGACACTCATGGGTGAAGACGTCGAGGCGCGCCGCAACTTCATCGAACAAAACGCGCTCGACGTTAAGAATTTGGACATCTAGGTGCTCTCTCAAGTTGTCGTGTATTGCCCGTTTGGATTAAGTCCTTTCGGCTAAGCTGTACAAACGGCTTGTTTGTCCCCACCAAAATGTGCAGAATTGGTGGTCCTGGGCCGGAGTAACACTTCCGGCTTATGAACCGGCCCCCAGGTTCATAAATTCGGACTACGCTTCAGGCTTCTGGCGCACAGGAGTCCGAAGGCGAGAGGGACCATGAGGATTCGGAACACTCTTATTTTTTCCTTGCTGCTCCTGGCGATGGGCGCTGCGTCCGCCCAGACACCAACCCATTACAGTTACACAATCATTGACTATCCAGGCTCGTTCAATACCGGGGTGTTTGGGATTAACCGCTCCGGACAGATGTCGGGGACTTTTTTTGGAAGCGACGGAATCGCACGCGCTTTTATTTACACCGACGGAAAGTTTGATACCGTTAATTTTCCGAAGGCCGATCGCACCTTTGGATTTGGGATCAATGAGACGGGCTCAATTGTCGGCTATTACATCGATACCGACAATCACACCCATGGATTCTTGTACGACGGAAAGAATTTCACCACAATCGATTATCCAAAGGCAAAAACCACACGAGCGAACGGCATCAATGCGTCCGGCGAAATCGTCGGTGGTTTTGTGGATGACGCTGGGGTAACGCATGGGTTCGTCCAAAAAGCCGGGAAATTTACTGTTCTGGACTTTGGGGGAGCAACGCGCACCGAAGCCTATGGTGTCAACGATGCCGGGTGGATTGTCGGATACTACTCCGATTCCAAATCGATCATTCACGGCTTCATCGATAAAGCAGGAGTCCGCACGACGGTCGACTATCCCCAAGCCCTGCGCACCAACCTGTACGGAATCAATAAATCCGGTCAGATTGCTGGTACCTACATTGACCGCAGCAAGAACCACGGGTTCGTCAACAAGCCGGAGAGCGTGAAGCTTAACATTCCCGGAGCGCTCTCTACGTTTGCCTTCGCGCTCAATGATTCCGGAGTGGTAGTCGGGCAGAGCGTCGACGTCGACAGTGTCGATCACGGTTTTGTCGCGGTTCCCGACAAGGCGCAAACGCCGCAAATCAGCGCACGAATGGATCCCGACTGGGTAAAGGCGGGGGTGAATGGATTCAAGCTGAACGTGCGGGGCTTCGGCTTCGTACCCGGCTCGGTGGTGCATTGGAACGGAACGGCACGGCCCACAAGTTTTGGTGACGACGCGAGTATTACGGCGACCATTCCGCCGGACGATATTGCAAACCCCGGAAGCGCCTTGGTGAGCATTGTGAATCCCGACGGCGGCAAGTCGAATGTCGTTGTCTTCCCGGTGCGCTCGACTCCTCCGCCATAGTGAACCCTGCCCTTGCCTGTTAGGCGTGGGTCCACAACCTGGTGAGCGGTCCGCCACGGCCGCTCACCGGATCCGACTCAGGAAAGGGCAGCGACCCCATCCGTCGAACCGCCTCGTTGGATGGGGCGCCCCTGCAGATATCCCAGTTCTGGCTTGGAGGATATGCGCCAACGACCAGAAAATCATCGGTCGCTTCCAGCCTGCAGTGGCCTGTCCCTGTCGGCAGAACGGCAACATCGCCTGCGTGTACTGTTACTTGATGTCCATTTTCACCGCCAAGCATAAGCCGCGCTTGTCCGGCGACAAAGCCCAGGACTTCGTGCGCCGTTGAGTGATAGTGGTGGAAGTCGTAAACGCCGTTGCGCCACTGCGGTGGCCAGCCATTCTGAATAAAGATCGCTTCGAAATGCGCTGCCGGGTCCATGCCCGATGCCGCGATGACACTTCGGTAGAGCAGCACGGGGAGATGTTCATTGTTTGGCATCCAGCCGTTGCACGAAAGCCGCAAGTCCTCAGGCTCGCTTGACGATCCGCTGCTCCCAAACGCGGAACTGGCTGACGCCAGACTGAGCCCGGCAAGAATCGAGTTGAAATGACGGCGGTCCATTTGGCTCATCTGTTTCTCTCCGTTGTGAGATTGGGGCGAACCATCTCACCTGTGGGATGCGCAAACTCACAAGTTGTTCTCATCTTTTTGAGCGCACAAATCTTTCTGTCCTGAACCCTTAGAGAGCGCAGGTATACTGCCTCTCATTCCCTCCTCCTGAGGACACGCACTCGAATGTCATTCGATCGCCGAGCCTTCCTTGTGGTTTCCGCCCGGTTTGGCCTTGCGTCCACACTCTTTCCCGGCGCCCTTTACACGCTGGCTGCGCAGGCTCAATCACAGGGTGCCGCGACCGACAAGAGCCTGGCGAAGATCACTCCCGACATGATCGATCAGGCGGCCGCCCTGGCTGGCATCACCATCGCACCCGATCAGAAAACGATGATGCTGGACGGCCTCAACGAGCAGCGTTCGGGATATGCTGCCATCCGCAAGCTGCAATTGCCAAACAACGTGCCGCCTGCATACGTCTTCGATCCGTTGCCTCCCGGGGCAACTGTCGACACGACAAAGCGCGAGCCGGTGTACAGCACCGCGGTCGCCACAATGCCGGCGAACCTTGAAGACCTGGCCTTCGCAACTATTCCCGAGCTTGCCGACCTCGTTCGCCGCAAGAAAGTCTCTTCAGTCGATCTGACGCAGATGTACATCGGGCGCCTGCGCAAGTACGATTCCCAACTTCACTTCGCAATCACTATCACCGAGGAGCGGGCACTCACGAAGGCACGGGAAGCCGACTCTGAAATTGCGGTCGGAAAATATCGGGGGCCGCTTCATGGCCTGCCCTGGGGTGCGAAGGATCTGCTTGCAGTGAAGGGCTATCCCACCACCTGGGGCGCCGGCGGATTCGAAAAACAAACCATTGATGCCGACGCTACTGTTGTGCAGAGGCTCGACGCGGCGGGCGCCGTGCTGGTCGCCAAAACTACGCTCGGCGCGCTCGCCATGGGTGACAGGTGGTACCTCGGACGCACGCGCAATCCCTGGAATCCTCAGCAGGGATCGAGTGGGTCATCGGCGGGCTCTGCTTCGGCCGTCTCTGCCGGATGCGTGGCCTTCGCTATCGGGTCGGAGACGCTCGGCTCTATTTCGTCTCCCTCCACGCGCTGCGGTGTGACAGGTTTGCGCCCCACGTTCGGCTTCGTTCCACGCACAGGCGCGATGGCCCTGAGCTGGACGATGGACAAGCTCGGCCCGATCTGCCGTGCGGTTGAAGACTGTGCCATCGTGCTAAGCGCAATTTACGGACCGGACGAACAGGACCTTGCCACGCGCGATGCGGCGTTCAATTGGAATGCCAACCTTGATTGGAAATCTCTGCGCGTGGGCTACATCGCAAGCGAGTTCGAACCCGACAAGCCGCCAGCCGAAACCGAGAAACAAGCCGCTGCCACCACTCAGGAAGAAAAGAAAAAGCGTGAGAAGCACGAACGGGAGATGGCCGCCTTCCGCGCACGCCGCGCCTACGACCGCAAGTATGACCTGGCCGCACTGGATAAGCTGCGCGCGATGGGGGTGAATCTAATCCCGGTCAAGCTGCCGGATCTGCCCTGGGGAGCGATGACCGCGTTACTTACAGCCGAGGCCGCTGCTGCCTTTGATGAACTCACCACCACGGGTCGCGACAAGCTGCTCACCGAGCAAGGTGTCGAGGATTGGCCGAACGATTTTCGCATCGCCCGGTTCTATCCTGCGGTCGAGTATGTTCAAGCGAACCGCGCCCGCTCGCTAGGCATTCGCCAGCTGTCAGAGCTGTTCCAGCAGGTCGACGCCATCGTCGCCTCAACCAACAGCGAACAGCTCGTCGCCACCAATCTCACGGGACACCCGGCCGTGATCGTTCCCAACGGGTTGCGCGGAGCCGACGCTCCCGCTCCGCCGGAGGTGGACACGGGCGATGACGATCAGATCGGCGGTCCGGGCACACCGGTGAGCATTACCTTCCTCGGCGGCCATTATCAGGATGCAAAAGTCTGCGCACTCGCGCGCGCGTATCAGGAAGCGACAGGCTTCCACAAACTGCATCCGAAACTAAGCTGACTTGCTCGCGAAGCGCTGACTCGCTAATTTGCTCTTATGCCCTTGCTCGAAGCCCGTGACCTCTCGAAGAGCTACGGACACGGCGCTCTGGTCGTCGACAATGTGTCCTTTTCCATTGAACGGGGCGAGACCCTCGGCCTGGTCGGAGAATCCGGTTCGGGAAAATCAACGATCGCACGAATGGTGCTCGGCCTGATCGAGCCTACCGGCGGCAGCGTCACCTTCGACGGACGGCCCATCACCGGCATCTCGCACCAGCAATTGCGGCCTCTGCGCCGACGAATGCAGGTCGTTTTCCAGGATCCCTTTGCCGCGCTTAATCCCCGCATGCGGGTGCAAGACATCGTGGCCGAGCCGCTTCTTATCCATCGCGCCTGTCCACGAGCCGACGTTCGCGGTAAAGTCTCGGAACTGCTGCGGGCCGTCGGCCTTGACGACTCAGCGCTCGCCCGATTCCCTCACGAATTCTCGGGGGGCCAACGGCAGCGCATCAACATCGCCCGCGCGCTCGCGCTTCGACCCGAACTCATCGTGCTAGACGAGCCGGTCTCCGCACTTGATGTCAGCGTAGGCGCGCAGATAGTGAACCTCTTGCGCGATCTGCAGCGCGAATTCTCGCTCACCTATCTGTTCATCTCTCATTCGATGCCGCTGGTGCGTTATCTTGCCACCAATATTGCTGTCCTCAGCCGTGGCCGTCTGGTTGAGAGCGGCCCAAGTCTCGAAATTTGTAATGCACCTCGCGAAGCATACACACGATCGCTGCTCGCTGCGACGCCGGAGATCCGTGTCTGACCCGATTCTCTTTTTTCGGCCATCTACAATGTGAAAGTGCAACCTGCTCTTCTTGCTCAACAATCCCCAGCTCAATATCTGCTTCTCGGTTTCGCCGCATTTCTCGGCGGCCTTGTGAATTCAGTAGCCGGGGGCGGTGGATTCATCGCTTTTCCCTCGCTGATCAAGGCTGGCCTGCTGCCCATTGAAGCGAATGCCACTGGAACGGTCGCACTGTGGCCGGGCCAGTTCACTTCGATCGCCGGATATCGCGAAGACCTTCGCAAAAACATTCGCCTTGTCATCCCTGTCGCGCTCGTTGCGTTTATCGGAGGATATGCCGGAGCATGGACGTTACTGCACAACAGCCAGAAATCGTTCCTGCGGCTCGTTCCATATCTGTTTCTCATAGGAGCCACGAGCTTCGCCGTGAGCGGACCCGTCTCTCGCGCTGTCAAGCGGCGGATTGAACGGCGCGGTTCCGGTCATGAACACGTGGTCCTCGTTCCGCTGCTCGCGCTACTTCTTTGCATCTGTTATTACATTGGCTACTTTGGTGCCGGAGCTGGCCTGCTCACGATGGCCGCGCTCGCCTTCTGCGGGGTGGAGCGCATCGCCGAGATCAATGCACTTAAAGTCGTCATAACGACTATCGCTAACGGCATTGCCGTTGTCACCTTCATCGTTCACGGGGCAGTGGAATGGCGCTTCTGCTGGTACATGATGATCGCCTGCGCGATCGGCGGCTACACTGGCGCCCGCAACGCCCGGCGCATCAGCGATCGCGTCTTGCGACCCATGATCATCACGCTGGGCTTTGCTGTTGCGATCTACTTCTTCCTGCGTCCGGGAACAATGTAAACCAGTCACATTCCCGTTGGTGTAAGTGAAGGCGCGGCAGCGTCCCTTCTGAGAAAATAGAGATATGAGTCACGAGGGCATACGCCTGGTCACGGCCGAACAAGCCCAACGCGAAGAGCTGCAGAATCGCGAGCTTCCTCAAGAGGCGAAGGAGCCAATCAAGGTGCGTGTCCACAAGACCGAAGGCACCGGGCTCGAAATCGACTGGAAGGACGGCCACAAGAGTTCGTGGAGCTTCGTCTGGCTACGCCATGCTTGTCCGTGCGCCACATGCCACGACGAGCGCGAGAAAACAGGCAGGGCTCCCGGCGAACCCAAACCACAACCGCAAACTCTACTGCCTATGTATCAGGCTCCGCCTCGGCCCAATGTTGTTACCCCTGTCGGACGCTACGCGCTCAGCTTTGAATGGAACGACGGCCACAAGAGTGGGATTTATTCCTGGGACTATCTGAGACGGCATTGCGGGTGCGAGGACTGCCAGATACAGTCATAGTTGGAACCGGTGCTGTCGCAGGTTCGTACAAGCGCATGTGACAAAACAAATCCGCGCTGGAATCTGGTTAGCTGTCAGTCTGATTTCGGCCTATCAGTTCATCTCGCTTGGGATCGGGGTCGTGCTCGCAAATTCGGCCCTTCATCCGGGCCGCAGATCGATAGCTAAAAGAGCCGCGGGAGCGGCAATCCTGCAGGATCAATTTCGAGCGCCCCTCAGCGATGTCTCCGTCATGGCTTCCGATGGCACTCTGCCGCGGGCATGGTACGCTCAGCCGGCAAGTTGGGAGGGATCGGCAGTAATTCTGCTCCATGGCGTGGCTGACAATCGTGAAGGAGTTTCCGGTTACGCTCGTATGTTTCTCCATCACGGTTACGCGGTACTGCTCCCCGATTCGCGCAGGCACGGCGAGAGCGGCGGTGACATTGCAACCTACGGAGTAACGGAACCTAATGATGTTCGCAGATGGGCAGAATGGCTAGCACCGCACTTGACGAATTGCGAATACCTATTCGGAGAATCGATGGGCGCTGCGATCGTGCTGCAGGCCAGTGAGGGCATTCCCCATCTCTGCGCGGCCGTTAGTGAAGCTCCCTTTTCGAGTTTTCGCGAAATTGCTCTTGACCGGATTTCTCAAACAACTCACTTGAGCAAGTGGCTTGCTCGCGCTGCAGGACTGCCTGCTTTGGAGTCTGGACTGCTGTACGCGCGTATGCGCTATGGCGTAAATCTGTTGACCCCGTGGAATCGATTCGAAGATCTCACACTCCAATCTAGCTGATTTGCGATTCCGACGACACAAACATACCCATTCGTCACTCATTCATACTTGCGCGCGAAGGCAAGTCTCACACAACCTTGTGGCTTGTTTCGGGAGCCAAACACACCGGAGCAGTCAATACAGATTCGCTGGAATTTGAGCGCCGCGTGGTGGGTTGGTTCCAAGCACATCTCGCGCCGCAGTGACAGACTTCACTTTACTAACTCGTCCATCTTTGCATCGTGGGCGGGAGTCTCCACGCTCCGATTCCACTCTCGTTCGATGATCTCCAGCGATTCAGATGCGTTCTGTGCAACCCGCATGAGGCCGCGATTGACCGGCCTGATGAGCCCGTCTTCCACTGCCCGGTCGAAGAACGCCAGCAAGGGATCGTAGTAGCCGCCCACGTTCACCATGACGCAAGGCTTTGAGTGGATGCGCAACTGGGCCCAGGTGAGAATCTCGATGAACTCGTCGAGGGTTCCGTAGCCGCCGGGCAGTGCGATGAAGGCATCGGCACGCGAAGCCATCAGCGCCTTGCGCTCGTGCATCGTGCCGACGATGTGCAGTTCTGTCAGATCGCGGTGGGCGATCTCAAGGTCGATGATTACGCCGGGAATTACACCGACGACCTTGCCGCCGGCTGCGAGCGCGGCATTGGCAAGCGCGCCCATGGTGCCGACGGTCGCGCCTCCGTATACGAGGCTATAGCGCCGCTCTGCGAGCGTGCGACCCAGCTCGCGAGCCGTGTCGAGATACTCCGGCTTCGCTCCAGAGGCTGAGGCACAGAAGACTGCTATCGATTTTTCCTGACCTGTGGACATCGTGATTCTCAGTCTATCTGGCGATTTAAAATAGAAGGTGAGACCTCCCATTGCAGCATCTACTCGATAAACTCAACCCCCAGCAGCGTGAAGCTGTCGAAGCCGTCGACGGCCCGGTGCTGATACTAGCCGGTGCCGGTTCCGGCAAAACCCGCGCGATCACGCACCGTATTGCCTACCTGATCGATCAGCGGGGCGTTGCTCCAGACTCCATCCTTGCCGTCACCTTCACCAACAAGGCTGCGGGAGAAATGGCGGAGCGCGTCGAGAAGCTCATCGGCCACGCCAGCTTGGCAAAGCCCGTTGTTGCGACGTTTCACTCGTTCTGCGTGCGCATGCTGCGGCGCGATATCGAGGCCCTGAGAATCGGAGGTGAAGGGCTCACCAAGAGCTTCGCCATTTACGACGAGGCCGACCAGCAGGCAGTCGTGAAAGCGGCGATGCGGCGTATGGCTCTCGATGACAAGCAGCTCACACCGCGAGTGGTGTTATCGAAGATTTCATGGGCCAAGAACCACATGATCGATCCGCAGGAGTATTACCTCAACTCTTCCGATCCGATCAGCGAGCGCATCGCGCATATCTACGATACCTATAGGAAAGAACTGCGCAAGGCGAACGCACTCGATTTCGACGACCTGCTGCTCGAAGCGGTGCGTCTGCTCAAGTCATCGGGCGAGGTGCGCGAGCGCTATAACCGCCGTTATCGCTACTTGCTCATCGACGAATACCAGGACACCAACCGCCCGCAATACGAGCTGATGAAGCTGCTTGCGGGCGAAGAGAAGAACATCTGCGTGGTGGGCGATGAAGATCAGAGTATCTACTCCTGGCGCGGGGCCGACATTCGCAACATTCTCGAGTTCGAGCGCGATTTCCCGGGTTCAAAAACGATCCGCCTCGAACAGAATTACCGTTCCACTCAAACGATTCTCGAGGCGGCCTCGGCGGTCGTCGCACACAACGCACAACGCAAGGGCAAGAAACTGTGGACCTCACGTCAGGGTGGATCACTGATTGGCTACTACGAAGCTCCAGACGGAGAAAACGAGGCACTCTACATCGCCGATACCATCCAGAAATATCTCCGCAAGTCCGGAGATGAGCAGCCGCGAGCGGCCGTGCTTTATCGCACGAATTCACAATCACGGCTGATTGAAGAAGCGATGCGTCGTTACGGCATCAGCTATACGATGGTCGGCGGATTCTCGTTCTACGAGCGGGCAGAGATCAAAGACATGCTCAGCTACCTGAAGCTGGCACAGAATCCGAGTGACTCGATTGCGTTGCAGCGTGTGATCAATACGCCAGCCCGCGGCATCGGCAAAACAACTCTCGAGACACTGGAACGCCTCGCCATCGAAACCGGCATGAGCACCTGGGACGCGATCGGACGCGCACTCAAGGAGCGATTGCTGCCCTCTCGCGCAATTGTCGCGCTCGATGCTTTCCGCCGCGTCATCGAGGACGCACGGGCCATGCTCACGCCTGGATTCGCAGAAAAGCTGGCAGCGGACGTCATATCGGATGCGGATGGCGGTTTTGCTATAGCGACCAGCGCTGAAGAAGAAGGCGATACGGCCTTCGATTTCGGAGATGAGGCGCAGCATACGCTGGCCTTCACACACGAGCCTGATGCAGACGAAGACCAGGGCAACGCTGTTCCGCTTGATGCCACGGCTTTCAATCCTTTCGAAGACGAGCCGCCTGTTCCGCACGCTGCTCCTCAAAAAGAGGATTCGAAAACAGATAAACCAGCATTCCGCAAGCCGGGAGACGCGGCAACGTTGCCTGAGCTCATCAAGTTCCTCATCGACCGCACCGGATATATTCGTTCGCTCGAGGAGGAAGGAACGCCTGAAGCGTTCTCCCGGATTGAGAACCTCAAGGAACTCGCCAATGCCGCCCAGGATGCGGAAGAGCGCGGCGAGACGCTGGCGGAATTCCTTGATCACGCGGCACTGGTGAGCGACACCGATCAGTACAAGGCCGACTCTCGTGTGACGCTGATGACGCTCCACTCAGCCAAAGGACTCGAATTTCCTCTCGTCATTCTCGCGGGCCTCGAAGAAGGCCTGTTCCCCCTCTCGCGCACGCTCAACGAGCCCGATCAGATGGAAGAAGAGCGCCGACTCTGCTACGTGGGCCTGACACGCGCGATGGATACGCTGATCGTCACGCGTGCCCGGTACCGGCGCCGATATGGCAACGACATGCCAGATACGAGCCTGCCGTCTCGCTTCCTCGAGGAGATCCCGACGCATCTGATCGAGGATCTCTCTGGCCAAGGCCGGCCCGCCGGCACCTGGAGCAGTTACGAGCGATATGGTGGATATGGCGCGCCGCGCTCCGGACGCTATGCAGACGACGACTCTTCCGGACGGCATTACAGCTACGAGGACGAGGATCAGAGTGCACCCGTTCACGCAAGTGCACCGCGACGCTATCCTCAAGGGACGTCGAAGCCGGGCAACTCGCTCGACAACATAGCGCAGTTCTTCTCGCAGCGTAGCGTGCAGGTTCCGCAGTCGCGGCCGAAGGTCGACATTCCTGCACCCACCGGCAAGACGGGACTCAAGAGCGGACAGCGGGTTCGTCATCCCAAGTATGGAGAAGGAGTCGTCTTTCGCCGTGAAGGAGACGGAGAAGACGCAAAGGTTACGGTACAATTTTCAAAGTTCGGAGTGAAAAAGCTGGTGGAGAAATTCGCCCAGCTGGAGCGGCTCTGATGCCGCCCGCCTCCACTTATTAGATAAGGATTCGAATGGCAAATACCAAAGCAGTGACTGACAGAACAGAACGTAAGAAGATCAAACGCACGGCCCGCAAGAAAGCTGCCCTCAAACCTCCCCGCACCACGCCCCGTGGCTCGAACAAGCGCAAAGTGAAGACGCTCGTGCGTGGGCAAAGCAAGCGCAAGTAAAGCAGCGGCCGTCGTGTTCGTCGAAGCCCGCTCCCGAGGAATTCTCTCGCGGAGCGGGCCTCATACCGGATACACTCCCCTCAATCATGCCTTCGAAGAGCCGGACTCTGCCGTTGCAACGTCCTAAACCACAGGTCCTTTGTTGTAAATCGATCGACAAGCTCATCGCCGATTCGGAGAATCCTGAGCACAGTCTTAAGAAGACCCTTGGGCCTGTATCTCTTACGTCGCTTGGCATCGGTGCCGTCATTGGCTCCGGCATTTTCACGGTCGTTGGCACAGCAATCGCCGGCGAGAAGTTCGACACTTCTTCGACCCTCAACACCCCGGTTCTCGATTACCTGGTGCATCACACGGCGCTGGCGGGACGGCCCGGGGCAGGGCCCGCTCTGGCGCTCTCGCTGGTGCTAGTCGCGATCGTCTGCGGCTTCACCGGGCTCTGCTACGCCGAACTGGCGTCCATGATTCCGATTGCTGGCTCAGCGTACACCTACACCTACGCCACGCTCGGCGAACTCATCGCGTGGATTATCGGCTGGGACCTGATTCTCGAATACGCCTTCTCCAACATGGCGGTGTCGGTGGGATTCGCCGGGCACGCGGTAGCCATGCTCGATTGGTTCGGCATTCATCCCAACCTGCGATGGATTTCGCCGGCGTATTTGCCTTCGGGCCTGTCTGACCTGCCAGGCAACATGCTTTATCCGTACGGGTGGCACTTCGGCTTCAACATTCCGACGTTCCTGATCGTCATGATCCTCACCGTCATCTTGGTCAGAGGCATTCGTGAATCTG
>Ga0126381_100007704_pt1 | contig 12007 bp, 6 predicted proteins | sample PanSoiMetPlot_28_FD_96465 | JGI IMG/M metagenome (GOLD analysis project Ga0126381, IMG submission 96465) | Tropical forest soil microbial communities from Panama - MetaG Plot_28 | ecosystem: Environmental > Terrestrial > Soil > Tropical forest > Bulk soil | place: Panama | collected 2016-02-17
AGTCCACGACCTCTTTCCCGCCGGCTTGTGCCTGTTGCACGACCGGGTCGACCTGCGCCGAAAATTGCGCGAGGTTGGACGGACTCATCGTACGGTCAAGCATGCCGAGAAATTCCGTTAGTCGCTCCGCCGTCGCTTCGATTTGCGCGGCGCTTTGCGTATAGTCCTGGATGCGAAACGGCACGGCGTTCGCCGGCGGTGACTCTCCACTTTTTGGTTCGCCCACCCCAAAACGTTTCATCAATGCGTCAAAGGTCGTGAACGTTGTGTTCAGAGAAGCAGAAAACTGCGTTCCCTGTTCCAAGAGTGACGCCATGTCTTTTTCCTGGGTCTGGAGCGCCTTGACGATCTCTTCGCGCTCGGTGCTGAGCTGTTTTGGCAACTGTTCGGCCACGTAGGCGAAGCGCTCCACTGAGACGGAGAGCTGCGTCGAGTTTGAGATCAACTGCTGCACGGCCGGCATTTCCACTGCATTGACGCTCAAAAGCTCCGTCTGCCACCGCAGCAGCGTTGGCATCTTCTGAGTGACAAAGAGCACGCGTTCGCCGAACATCCGCGTCTGAGCAACTTCCCGCACTGCCGGTTCCATACCAGCGAGGGGATCAACATTGAGCAAACTGAAAACGCTGCCCGGTTTCCAAACCACGTTCTGGCCGAGCGTCTCGACTCGCGAAGGGAAATCCAGCGAACGCAACGCGACTAGGCTCTCCCGCAGCGGATTCTGTTGGTGCCACGCTGCTATCGACTGGCGCAAATCCGTCTGTTGCTCGAGCTTTAACACCTTGCCCGCGAGCTTCCAAATGTCCGCCTCGGCGCTCCGAGAGTAGGCCAACATGGGCAGGGCGGATTTGCCAAAGACTTTGGGCTGCCAATAATCCTCAAGGGTCATTCGCATTACCGTGACAAACACGGTCATGTCGATCAGATCGGCGACGGCGTTCGGGCCGGAGGCGATGGACCAGGTTTCGCTGCCGATAGCGATTTTCAGCCGCAGCACTTCGGCGGGAGAGAGTGCGTCGGTGTCGCGCCGGAGACTGTCCACGCCGTCAACCATTCGCATCGAGTATTCGTCTGCGAAGCGCAACAACGAGTCCTGCACTTCCACAAGCAATTCAGCCTGTTTGTCCATTCTGCCCGATTTGCTAGGGAAGAGCTGGTCCAGAATCGGCACCGCACCTTGCAATACATCGCAGTTCGTGCTGAACGCGAGGACTAGGAGACTCAAATAAAACAATCTGTGACGTCTTCCTGGCTGGGACTCGCTTTGCGTCGCGGACGCCGCTCGAAGAATCTGCTCGTGAGTTTTCATTCGTTCGTTGAAGTAAGATGAATCCCGCCCTTTGAAGTGGGCCGCACCCGGATGCTTGTCAGCGACGGGTAAATCGGCTATTCGGAAGTCGCGATTGGTTAGGGAAGATGCGCTTCAAGGCTTCACGTCCAATTCCTTGGGTTTCTTCGCCGCTAACTTAGTTGAAGGAGTAGGCTAATCAGGTCGTTCACGGCGAGGGCAAGACGGATGGGAGGCGGTGGTTAGGCCGGTGCAGTAGGAACCGGTAATCTAGTGCGGACGTCTAAAGACCAGCTGAAAGCGGTGACAGAGATGGCTACGGCAGTGACAAGTGCGCCTGCCAAGGGAACAGCGTTCAGTCCAAACCCGCTGTCGACGACAACTCCTCCGAGGTAAGCGCCCCCAGCGCTGCCTACATTGAACGCGGCAATATTAAAAGCCGAGGCAAGGTTAGGAGCGCCTTTGCTCTTATCCACGACACGCAGCTGCAGTCCGGGAACGATTCCGAAGGCGGCAGCACCGAGCAGGAACACCGTCAATAAAGTAGCGGTCTTGTAGTGACTGGTGAAGGTGAACCCAGCAAGAACGACAGCCAGGACAGCGAGGATACCAAGTAAGGACGGCATGAGGCTTCGGTCAGCGAGCTTGCCGCCGACGGTGTTGCCGACCACGAATCCGACACCGAACAGCAGTAGGATAGGACTGACGGCGGCCTCGGTGAATCCGGCGTTCTTAACAAGAATAGGAGCGATATAAGTCAGAACCGTGACGACACTGCCATTGCCGAAGGCAGTCATGGCGAAGCCGAGCAGTACTTGTGGCCGACGTACGACACACAACTCCTGGCGAATGCTGAGCGTTTGCTCATGAGGCAGTCGTGGAACCAACGCAAAGATGCCGGTGATAGCCACGACGCCGAGGACGGCGATAGTCCAGAAGGTGAACCGCCAGCCAAATGTCTGTCCAATAAAGGTGCCCAGAGGCAGTCCGAGAACGTAAGCAAGGGTCAACCCAGTGAACATAATAGCGATCGCACTTGCTCGCTTGTCAGCCGCAACTAGCTCCGCGGCGATAACAGAACCAAGGCCGAACAGGGCGGCGTGGGACAATCCAGTGATAACTCGAGCAGACATCAGCATCGCATAACCGGGCGCGAGGGCGCATAGTAGGTTGCCCGCGACAAACCATCCCATGAGAATAAGCAAGGCTGTCTTTCGCGGGAGTCGTCGAGTAAGGGCAGGGACTAAAAGCGCGCCGACAACGACACCGATGGCATAGCCAGAGACCAGTAGTCCGGCGCTGCTAGTCGAGACTTTTAGATCACCTGCGATTTTCAGCAGCAGACCCGGAACTACAGATTCACCTGTGCCAAAGCCGAACAAGCATAACGCAAGCGCCCATAGGGCAGCGGGTAATCGATCCTTCTTTACTGCCGGAATCGCATCCACGTTATTTTCGCTTGTTGCTTTCATATCGCGGATACGATTGTCAAGCTCCTATCGCTTCGGAATCGGCAGCCGCGATCGACAACACACTTGAGTCTGGCTGAACTTCATTGGATTGCCGGCGAGGCTGACGCGGAGCATCCTTTCCCTGGTGTCGATGTTCCGTTGGCTTACAGCGACCGAGAAGGCGGCGTGATCTAATAGTCGAGATAGCCAATGTCTATCCGTTCTCCCGTTATATGGTTAAGATCGGTTCATTTCGGTGAACCCGGGAATCTTTGGCGTCTTCGCGAATCTAGGCAACCTAAGGGGCCAGCTCAATTGCACTTTAGACCCATGGCCAAAGGTACAATAGCGTCATTCGACCTAGGCGTTGCCTAACGGCCGTTCGGTTAAGCGGGCATTTTGTGGTGAAAGCGGATTGATGCCGGAAGATGTCGATACTTGTAGGCCCCAAAACTAGAAAGGTCGACATGCTATTCTGAGCTCACATTGCACGCGATGACGAAACCTACCGTTTTTCGACTACCAACACTCCCAGCGACTTTCCGCTGCTGATAGGTGAGATGCTATATCGAAGCGATCTCCGCTCAGCGAGAATAGCGAGATGGAGGGCGCGCATATGGAAGATAACAGGATTGTTTGGAATTCGCTAATCGCTAGGCCTGAGGTGAAACATCACTGCCTAATTCTGCTGGTATCACTTGGAGGAAGCGCGTATGCCTGGTCGAATCTGGAATACCAGAACTGACCAAAATCGAATCGACTTTTCATTTGCGTTGGTTGTTGAGGAAGTTGCCAATCTTAGGAATTCGACAGTGGCCCTTCTGCGAGAGCGCGATTGGTTGGTGAAATGCGCTGGGGCAGGCGCGAATGGCGACTGCGTTTTGTTGTCGAGCGATACCGGGGGCTTACTTCACGACCTTCATCTCGCTACCCAACGTGTGTGAAGGACAGTCGCCGCTAGCGAGGACACCGCACCGCTCGCTTCGGTTGACGGACTTTCAAGCGTACGCTAAAGGCGACGTCTCGCTCACCACCGGAGCTGGAGAGCGAGACGTAGGCACGGGAAAGCCTTTCCGTACCGGGCCCGGGCAATGGTAGAGGTCACGAATGCTTTCCAGCCATCGGCGAAGCGGCAGTGCTTGATTTTGCCAAGCGACGTGATCAATAAGATCGACACAACGGCGAGCCGTATGGGGCGCGAGTCCGTTCTGGACCAGCTGCGCAACGATTTCTTCGAAGGTGAGGTTAAGGATTGACCCGTACCTGTGCTGAATCTCCTCGTACGTTTGATAGACCAGGTTGAGGATCGAATGGGTGTATACGTTGGAGCTAAGTACCTCCTCCAAGCCGCAGACTTTCAAATTCGGAGGATCATAAGGGAACTCAACAACGACTTCGACCGTGGTGTCATTCACTACACTGATCACGCAGGGGATTCCGGCCCCGGTCTGATGTGGGTCAGTGATTAGGTAAACCTGGTCTCCTATTTTCATTCGTTAACTGCGTTGCCAAGAAAGCGTGCGACGTTCTCCGGGACGATTTTTTGGAGAAAAAGGCATGGTTGGTTAAGATCTGGTCCTTAAGTCGCCATGGAAGACCCCGAAGCTTTAAATTGTCAAGAAGAAAAATTGCGAGCACGAGACATTTGCGTTGTGCGCGGGCGGCGGTGACCTACTGTTGAACGCGCTCAAATTGATTATCCGAGGCAAAAAACTACCAATTTTCGTTGGTGGCTGATATTGTGCCCTCGGGTAAAAGTTAGAAACCGGGTGGTTTCCGATTTTCTGACCGGTTTCTTGGTAAATATTTCTAAGTTAGGTGGTGGCGTTGCCACCCGTTAACGGTTGTGAAATCTCCCCGGTCCACTGCTTCGAATAGGTCTTGGTTACCGAAGCACGTTGCTTGTCGGACGCATTGCGACGCGGAAAGTGGGGCTCCATTGGAAGTCGTACAATCACGTTCCGCGAAGAATCGCGATGACGGACCTTTCGAACTACAACCTGGAGTCATTGCATAGAGACGCCGGATTGGTGCTGTATCGTGGCCGGAAGAAGGGCGGCCCTGGCCAAGTTCTGGTTAGTCTGCCGGAGGCGGAATCGCCTGGGCGCGAGGTCCTGAAACGGCTCGAAGTGGAGTACCGGCTAAGGGAGGAACTGGACCGGGCCTGGGCCATTCGTCCATTTGACCTCATTCGTGAAAAAGGACAGATCGCCCTGGTCTTGGAGGACCCAGGCGGGGAACCGCTTGATCAGGTTCTGGAGCGACCACTGGAGGTGACACAATTTTTACGGCTAGCCATCGGTCTATCGGCGGCGCTCGGCGCGCTTCATGAACGCGGCATCATCCACAAGGATATCAAGCCGGCCAATGTTATGGTTGATCCGAAATCCAGCCAGGTTTGGCTGACGGGCTTTGGATTTGCATTGCAGCTGGCTCGCGCGCACCAGACCCCGGAACCGCCCGAGACCATCGCTGGGACTCTTGCCTACATGGCGCCAGAACAGACCGGGCGGATGAATCGGTCGATCGACTCTCGCAGCGATTTGTACTCACTGGGGATGACGTTTTACGAGATGCTCACCGGTAGACTTCCGTTTACCGCCTCGGATCCGCTAGGTTGGGTCCATTGCCAGGTGGCACGGCAACCGATGCCACCTGGCGAGCGGAGACAGGAGATTCCGCAAGTGCTTTCTTCCATTATCCTAAGGCTGCTGGCTAAAACTCCTGAAGAGCGATACCAGACGGCTGCGGGTCTAGAGGCGGATCTTCGGCGATGCCTAAAGGAATGGAAATCTGTCGAACAAATCGGCCCGTTTTGTCTTGGGGAAAGGGACGCATCAGAGCGGTTGGTTATTTCGGAGAAGCTCTATGGGCGTGACCGAGAACAGGAGGCACTACTCGAAGCCTTCAATCACGTTCTGAGCCATGATACGCCGGTGTTCGTTCTCATTTCGGGCTATTCCGGCGTTGGAAAGTCTTCTGTGGTAAACGAGTTGCATCAAGCAATCGGGTTAACGCAGGGCATTTTCATTTCAGGCAAGTTCGATCAGTACAAACGAGACATTCCTTATTCGACCTTTGCTGAGGCATTCCAAATTCTGGTTCGCCAGATTCTGGGTAAGAACGAGGCGGAACTGGGGCGGTGGCGCAACAATATCTGCGAGGCGGTCGGTTCGAACGGCCAGCTCATCGTCAATCTCATTCCCGAACTTGAGCTGATCATCGGAAAGCAGCCACCCCTACCGGAGCTCCCAGCTCAGGAAGCGCAGAACCGGTTCCACGCGGTGTTCCGTTCCTTTCTTTGCGTCTTCGCCCAGAGTAAGCAGCCGCTCGCGCTCTTCCTTGATGATCTTCAATGGCTGGATCCAGCTACTCTAAGACTGGTCGAGTACTTGGTGACTTACCCGGGAGTTGGGCACCTCCTTCTAATCGGCGCTTATCGAGACAACGAGGTGGGGATTACCCATCCACTGGCTTTGATGTTGGAATCGATCCGGAAAACCAAGGCGGATGTTCGGGAGATCGTTCTTGCCCCGCTGTCCGTTGCTGATATCGGCGAACTGATCGCAGATACGCTCCATCAGGACCGTACGCGCGCGGAGCCGCTGGCCAGGCTGGCGCATGAGAAAACAGGAGGCAATCCCTTTTTTACGATCCAATTCCTTACGACGCTAGCGACAGACGGTCTTCTTTACTTCCAACGCCCTCAGGCCACTTGGCACTGGGATCTATCCGGCATCCAGGAAGAGCATATCACGGAAAACGTGGTCGAACTCCTGATCGGGAAGTTGAGCCGTCTCCCTAAAAGCACGCGAGAAGCACTCAAAAAGCTTGCCTGTATGGGGAGCAGCGCGAAAAAGACTGATCTTATCGTTGTTCATGGGGGGGCAAAAACGGATGCACGATCGGACCTGTTGGCAGCGATTCGAGGCGGTTTCATCGTCCAATTAAGTGGATCGTACAAATTCGCTCACGACCGCATACAGGAAGCGGCTTATTCCCTAATTCCGCAAAGGGAACGCGAGGCGATGCACCTGCAAATTGGTCGGCAACTATTGTCAAAGGCCAAGTCCGAGGAACTGGCGGAGAAGGTCTTTGAGATCGTAAACCAGTTCAACCGTGGCGCCGGACTACTCGCGTCCCCGGATGAGCGAGAGCGTGTTGCCGAACTCAACCTCATTGCTGGTCAACGCGCCCAAGCCTCGGCGGCTCACGCATCGGCTCTAAAGTATCTTAGCGCAGGCGCCGCGCTGCTCGCGCCGGATTGTTGGGAGCACCAATACCAGCTCACCTTTGCGCTAGAGTTTCAGCGAGCTACTTCAGAGTTTGTCACTGGTGACTTGGAAGCGACGGAAGACCGGCTCTCGAGACTGTCACACCATGCCCGGAGCATCGTTGACATTGCCGCCGTCACGGGTCTGCGCGTTGATCTCTACACAACGGTGGACCGAAGTGATCTAGCCGTTGACGTAGGCCTCGAGTATCTGCGGCGGCTTGGCATCTCTTGGTCGCCGCATCCTACCGAAGAAGAGGTTTTAAGAGAATACGAGGAGATGTGGAGGGAGCTTGGAGGCCGCTCAATTGAAGCGCTCCTCAACCTGCCGCCGATGATCGATGCAGACCGGCGCGCGACGATGGACGTTTTAACCAAGGTCATGCCTCCTGCCATGTTTACTGACAAGAACCTCCAATGTCTTGTCCTTGGCCGCATGGCGCGCCTCAGCTTGGAGCATGGTAATTCGGACGGCTCTTGCCTGGGCTATGTATGGCTTGGCGGCGTTTTAGGATCGCGCTTCGGTGATTATCAGTCCGGATTCCGCTTCGGTAAGCTGGGTGTCGACCTAATGGAGCACAGGGGGCTCAACCGCTTCAAACCCCGCGTCTATCTTGGATTTGGCAGCTTAGTTAATTTCTGGACCCAACCCTTACAGACTGGCTTCGCCTTGATGCGGCGGGCATTTGATGCGGCGCAAGAGGTAGGAGATCTCACCTATGCGGCATATGCTTGCTACGATTTAATCGGGCAGATTCTTTCCAGTGGCGAGCCGCTGGGTGAGGTGCAACGGGAAGCGGAGATCGCGCTTGAGCTAGCCAGCAATGCACGGTTCGGCCTTATGATCGACGGGATAACCAGCCAGCTCAGACTGACCCGAATGCTGCTAGGCCTAACCCGAGAGTTCGGGTCCTTCGATGACAACCGATTCAGCGAAGTCCGGTTTGAACGCCACCTGAAAAGAGACCCGTATCTTGCAAACCCCGCCTGCCGATATTGGATTCGCAAACTGCAGGGGCGGCTCTATGCTGGGAACCACAAGTCTGCTGTCGAAGCCGCAGAAGGGGCGGAGCGACTACTGTGGGCGATGCCACCGAGCATAGAGCTCCCTGACTACCACTTTCACGCAGCCCTGGCACGGTCGGGCCGCTATACCGACTCTCCGCCTGAAGAAAGGCGCCGCCATCTAGAAGCCCTCTTTGCTCATGGCCGGCAACTCTCAATCTGGGCGAAGAACTGCCCGGCAAATTTCGCAAGCCGCGCTGCGTTAGTGGAGGCCGAAATTGCGCGGATCGAGGGCCGTCATCTGGACGCTGAGCGCTTATATGAAGACGCGATCCGGTCGGCTCACGAGCATGGTTTCATCAACGATGAGGCCATTGCCAACGAAATCGCGGGCAAGTTCTACCTGCATCGCGGTTTAGAAAAGATCGGCCAAACGTACCTGCGCGCTGCGCGTTCCTGTTATTCTCAATGGGGAGCCGAGGGAAAGGTGGAGCAGCTTGACCGGCTCTACCCGTTATTCGAGGAGACGCCGCTTGGCCTCGCCATGAAGACGCGGCCTCTTTTCGAGCAGATGGACCAAATGGCCGTCATCAAAGCGCTTCAAGCGGTGTCCCGAGAGATCGATCTCAACAAACTGATTGAGACCGTGATGGTGATCGCGGTCGAATGGGCAGGCGCCGAACGGGGCCTCTTATTTCTCGGACGTGGTCCTAAGCCCCGGGTGGCGGCTGAAGCATCAACATGTCTCGACAAGATTCAGGTGATCCTTGAACAAGGTTTCGGGACGCCGCCACAATTTCCGGAGTCGATTCTTCGGTATGTAGTGCGTACGCGGGAAAGCGTTATTTTGCCTGACGCATCGGGGACAAACTCGTTTTCCGATGACAAATACTTACAAACGCAAAGGTCGCGCTCCATCCTTTGCTTACCGTTGGTCAAGCAAGGGATCGTGTCCGGAGAGCTTTACTTGGAGAACAACCAGGTCGTCGGCCTTTTCAATCGGGACCGGCTTACCGTGTTAGAATTGCTAACCTCCCAGGCCGCTATCTCTTTAGAAAACGCTCAATTGTACAGCGAGCTTTGGGAAGAGAACAGTGAACGAATCAAGGTTGAGGAAGCTCTGCGTACAAGTGAGGAACGCATGAATTTGGCCGCAGAGGCTGCGAACCTTGGGATGTGGGCTTGGGAACTCGCGACTGACGATATTTGGACTACGACAAAGTGCCGAACCTTGTTTGGCTTTAAGCCAAATGAGCCCGTTGATTTTCGACGATTTGTGGGTCGAGTGCATCCGGAGGACCGGAAACCAATTCTGGAGGCGCTGCGCCGATCGCTCGAAACTAGAAGCGAGTATGACGTCGAGTACCGTTTAGCGATGCCGGATGGCGGTACCCGCTGGATCAGCACCCGAGGGCACTCGGCTTTCGATGCCGAAAATAAGCCTGTGCGGGTGATGGGAGTGAGTATGGATATCACCGCCGCTAAGCTGTCTGAACTCCAGCTGCTCCAACAGCGCGACGAACTCGCCCATTTAAGCCGGGTTACCACTATCGGCCAGCTGGCGACTACCTTGGCGCATGAGCTGAACCAACCAATCGGCGCGATTCATACTAACGCCGAGGCCGCGGAAATACTCTTAGAAAAAGGCTCACCGGATCTCGACGAAATTCGGGGGATCATTGGCGACATCCGTCGCGATGGCTCGCGGGCGGGCGAAGTCATTCACCGGATGCGCGCCCTTCTCCGGAAGCACGAATTCAGGCCGGAACCGGTTGATATAAAAGGTCTGATCGAAGGGGTGAGTGAATTACTCCACGGCACGTTGATCTCGCGCAAAGCGTGCCTTCGAATCGACCTGGCGCCAGGATTACCACTCGTTTCGGGCGACCCGGTCCATCTGCAACAGGTTTTGTTGAATCTGATCCTCAACGCCCTGGAAGCGATGGTCGATTGTCCGCCGGCTGAACGCCAAGTGGTGGTTCGTGCCACGGCGAACTCCCCACTAGCAGTGGAAGTGGCCGTCATTGACCAAGGATCGGGCTTTATCCAAGGGAAATTGTCGAAGCTGTTCGAGCCCTTTTCGAGCACCAAGAAAAATGGCATGGGGATGGGGCTTGCTATCTGCCACTCCATCATCGGCGCCCATAGGGGCCATATAACGGCGCAGAACAACCCCGAACGCGGCGCAACAGTGCAATTCACGCTTCGTCCATACGACTCTAATAAGAAGGATTCTAAATGATGCCCGAGATAGAAAGCGCACAGAGCGGAGTTGAGCGCCAAGCCGCACCGGTCATCTATTTGGTTGACGACGATCCTTCGTTTCTGCGCGCCTTGTCGCGTCGTCTTCGAGGCGAGGGATACGAAGTCGAATGCTTTGACTCAGTGGAGGAATTCCTCAGCGAACGACGCTCGGATATTCCTGGCTGTGCTGTGCTCGATCTTCTGATGCCAGGGTCAGGCGGGTTGGAGTTGCAGGAGACGCTGGCACAAGCGGACGATCCGTTGCCGGTGGTCTTTCTGACGGCTCATGCGGATGTTTCCTCCTCAGTGCGGGCGATGAAGGGAGGGGCGGTAGATTTCCTACGTAAACCGGTTCGAGGGGATGATTTACTCGGCGCGATCCAGTTGGCGCTGGCGCGTGGCGCGGCACTGCGCGAGAACCGACGGCAGAAGCGAGAATGGGGTACTCGGTACGAACGCTTGTCGCCACGTGAGCGCGAGGTTTTTGTGCTCGTCGTGCGTGGCCTACCGAATAAGCAGATCGCCGACGTGCTGGGCGTCAGTGAACGCACTGTCAAAGCCCATCGGAGCCAGGTGATGCACAAGATGTGTGTGCAATCGGGCGCCGAATTGGGTCGAGCAGTAGAGTGGCTTAACGACTTTTTCAGTGCGAATCCGGCATCCGGTCATATCAGTCATATCAAAGGCCGAAAGAAAGCCTGTTAATTCAATAAATTCTACTGTCCTATCCCGGCGCATTTTCATCGCAACGAAAAGCCATGTTATTTATGGGACAGGACACTACGCGGACGAAATTTGCCCGAATTGACAATATCGATTTAACTCGCCGCTGTGCGACGGTGGTCGAGCGGAGTTGCCGTCGAAAATGCCAGCGAGCGAACAGACCATCGCTATTGTCGAGGACGACGCGAGCTTCAACCGGGCCCTGGTACGGCTGCTGAAAGCGTCGGGTTTTGCGACCGAGGCATTTGCCTCGGCAGAGGACTTTCTGGCAAAAGCTAAGCCTAACTCGCATGCGTGCATAATCCTCGATGTACACCTGCCGGGAATATCGGGTTTTGAGTTATTTGACCGTCTCTCCGCCGATCACGGGCGCCGGCCGGTGATCTTCATCACGGCAGAGGACGCGGAGACCGTTCGACAGGAAGCCTCGCGAATCTCCGGCAACATCTGTCTGCGAAAACCGTTGATTGCGGGTGAACTTCTGGACGCCGTGTACCAGCAGCTCAGAAGTAGCGGTTCTGGTCCGAAGTGACGGGAAGTGGAAGAGCGAAGGCGAAACCTCGAATTCGGAAGCCCCTCGCGTTTTTGGTGTTAGTTGTGCCGTTCACGCTAAACAGTCGCAGAAAGCGTAAGGGACAGGTCTTAACTTTGGACATCAATAACGGAACATCTGTCCCTGACCCAATGTCTAAAGCTAAGATACATCGGCTTGATTTTGCCGTGATCAGACTTTCTGGATGCTTTACTTTCTAGGTTTGTTTCACTGCCACTCCGGCATTTGAGTCGGTGCTGAAGTATCACTTGGAAGCGGCCCGGTAACTCTTTGGCTAGGTAACTCCTGTGCAATTCTAGCTATTTGGCGGGCAAGATGCGCGATCTGCTTAGATTGCTCAATCATGTCCATGGCCAGACTAAAACTCACTACATCTTTTTTTTCCGAAAGCTCAAGCTTGGCGAAAACGCTTCCCCGAGCCAATTCCGCCAGTTCTTGGATTTGCGCCTTTCCCGCCAGCACCTTTTCTG
>Ga0126381_100007706_pt1 | contig 12004 bp, 13 predicted proteins | sample PanSoiMetPlot_28_FD_96465 | JGI IMG/M metagenome (GOLD analysis project Ga0126381, IMG submission 96465) | Tropical forest soil microbial communities from Panama - MetaG Plot_28 | ecosystem: Environmental > Terrestrial > Soil > Tropical forest > Bulk soil | place: Panama | collected 2016-02-17
GAGGTCGCTTGGAGCGACCTTCAGTTCCAGCACCGTCGTCTGCTCGCCTTCCACCGTAAACACTTCCACTTCTTCCGGGATGTCGACCAGAGCTTTCGCGATATCCTCAATCAACTGTTTCATCGACTACCCCTTTCCGAGAAAGCGCCCGCGGCGCCGATTAGACAGCGGCAGGAGCCGGATTGTTCTTCAGAATGCGGGCTACCGTGTCGGAAAGCTGCGCGCCGTTCTTCCTCCAGTGCTCGATCCGCTCGTGTTCGAGCTTCACGGTCGCCGGATTAGTCAGCGGATTGTAATGTCCCACGACTTCGATGTTGCGGCTGTCGCGGGCGCGTTCCTTTTCAATCACCACAACACGGTAAAACGGCTTCTTCTTGGCGCCGAAACGCGCCAGTCTGATCATAAGCATTAAATCTATTGTCCTCTAAAACTTCGGTCAAAAACCCGGTAATCCCAGTTTACCCAGCCCGCCCAGTTTTCCCATTTTTTTGCCGAGGAAACCGAGATTGCCCGAAAGACTCTTCATCATTTTTCGCGCCTGCCCGTATTGTTTGAGCAGGTTGTTGACGTCCTGAACGGAAGTGCCGCTACCGCGCGCGATGCGCCGCCGGCGCGTTCCGTTAATAATCATGTGATTGGCGCGCTCTTTGGGCGTCATCGAATCGATGATCGCGACGATGCGCGTCAGTTCTTTTTCGTCCGGCTGCATGTTCTGCAGCTCTTTCATCATCCCGACCTTCGGCATCATTTTCAGGATGGATTCGAGCGAGCCCAGTTTGCGCAGCGACTTCAACTGGTCGCGAAAGTCTTCGAGAGTGAATTCGTTCTCGATGAGCTTGCGCTGCATCTCTTCCTGCTCTTTCGAGTCGAACGCTTCCTGCGCCTTCTCGTAAAAGCTGACGATGTCGCCCATTCCGAGAATGCGCGAGGCCGCGCGGTCCGGATGGAACTGCTCGAAAGCATCCGCCTTTTCGCCGAGTCCGACGAATTTCAGCGGCTGGCCGGTGACATAACGAATGGAAAGCGCCGCGCCGCCGCGGGCGTCGCCGTCCATTTTGGTGAGAATGACGCCTGTGATGCCCAGGCGCTTGTGAAATTCATCGGCCGATTTGACGGCATCCTGGCCGGTCATCGCGTCGGCCACGAACAGAATTTCGACAGGGTTCAGCAGTGTTTTGAGATGCTGAAGCTCTTCCATCAACTGATCGTCGATGTGCAGACGGCCGGCGGTATCGACGAGCAGAACGTCGCGTCCGCTGTTGGCGGCGTCGCGCCGGGCGGATCGGGCGAGATCCACCGGGAGTGTTTCTTCCGGCGCTCCCGCGTAGATCGGGATCTTGTTGTCCCGCGCGATTACGGCGAGCTGCTGCCGCGCGGCAGGACGGTAAACGTCGACTGAAACGACTTCGGGACGGTGGCCATTCTTCGTCAGCCATCGGGCCAGCTTTCCTGTGGAGGTAGTTTTGCCAGACCCCTGCAACCCGACGATGAGGAACACGCTCGGTGGATCATTGGCGAACCGCAGACGCGATTCGTGGCTGCCGAGAACCTTGATCAGTTCTTCATTAATGATGCCGACGATCTGCTGCGAGGGCGTGAGGGAGGTGAGCACCTCCTGACCCATCGAGCGCACGCGGACGGCCTCAATGAGTTGCTTAACGACCTTGAAATTGACGTCGGCTTCGAGCAGCGCAACGCGAACCTCGCGCAGCGCGGCTTCCATATTTTCGGCTGTCAGGCGTCCTTCGCCCCGCAGGTTCTTGAAGACACGCTGCAGTTTGTCGGACAGATTGTCAAACATGAGGGATGACGGGGAAATACCTATTGTAGCAGGGGGTTGCGCGAGGATGCTGGAAGCGCCGCATTCGGTTCGTTCCCCGATTTTTTGATTCGCCGAGTCCGGGTTTGGCAAGCCGGAATGGTTCGTTTCCCGTAAATTTGCTTTTGAAAACGGTTCCTTCGGACGGTTTTGGAGGAGCGCGATGGCGGCTCGCCATTCGCGGGTGAACCGGCGCTCGAGAGTGTCAATGCGGGCTACCAGGCTGGACTGGCGGCCGAAGACGTCGAAGACGCGGGACTGGATGGGTTGGGACGGATCGGGATGGACGGCGAGACCGCGTTCGAAGACGGCTTGGGCTTGACGCCAGTCCAGTGAATTCCGGCGATGGATTAGGCGAGGGACTCGACGATGCGGCGTTCGATAGTGGTGGCGGGTTGATATTCCTCGATCAGTGCCGGCAGGAGTTGGCGGAATTCGGCTTGGCATTCGGCATCGGGGGTGATTTTCGCGGAGTAAAGACCATGGCGGCGGCTGTTCGCGGATGACCGGCGTTTGCCTTCGGCGGTTTTGGGGCCCCGGGATTTTGCGCCGTTGGTCTGGGCGGCGAGAACGAGGCGGGCGGAGGTCATGAGAGTGATTCCGGTTACAGGGTGGCATTCGGGAGGGCGGCGTGGACCTTTGATCCACGCAAGTTACTGCTGGGTCAGGAGAAAAATGTCAAAAAAACCAACGAACGACGGGAAGCTCGCTCACGGTCGAGAGCCGGGAACCTGTGAACGAGGGTGGGATGGCGCTGCGAATTACCTGAGTCGAGCTCGTGCTGCGATATCCTAGGGTGCCTCTGAGCCTCAGATCCGCTCGTACCAGGTAAATCGTCTGGAGGCGCTTCGCGCGCGGTAAGGCAGAGCCGTAGTCGCTAATACCCGATGCTGCGAAGGGTTGTTAGCAGATGGCGCGCCGCAACCGGATCAATTCTCGTCGGGGCGCAGCACTCCATCGATCACAAACACCCTGACCGGGAGTTTGGCCGACACCAGCCGCAGCCCCAATTGTTCCTTCACGGCGGTGAAAAGCGACGGTCGCGAAGTTTCCGGTTCCGGCGCGCCGCCCGCAATATCCCGCGCCCACTGCAACTCAATCGCATATGAATCTTTTAGTCCGGTCCGATCGACGACGAGGCGTGTTGTCTCATGTTCCAGAATCTGGCAGAGTGACTCCAGCGTCAGACTCGGCGCGCTGACATTGCCCATCTGCATTCTTCTGGGCGGCCCTTCCCTCGCGGGGGCGAGTTTCGGGCCACCTGGCGCCACTCGCAACTCGTAAATGGTCATCTCACGCATTTCGTGATGCCAACGAAGGTGGAACCGATCCTCCAGCAGCGCCTGGAGCATCTGCAGCGCGCGCGGACGTTCCACTACAGCCGCATTTGTCGAAGGCTTGGCCTCAATATCAAACCCATCCGACTTGATCCAAGCGGGACCGCCCAGCATCCGACTATCGCGTAACCCGAAGGACTGTCGAATCAGATCCCAGACGACCATGTTCCGTGCAGTGAGCCGGCCGAGGCCATTGATATCGAAGAACGATTGACCAATCTCCGACGAAGTATTGGCGCGAATTGACGCAACCTCGAACGACGGCTTCTCCTGCGCCCACAAAGCGCTCAGAAGCATCAATGCGGGCAGTCCGCACGCTTTCATGCCAATAAAACTGTCCGAGGCCCCGAAACGTTGACGGTGAGACACAAATTAAGCGGAACGGCGCAGATTAGATTCCGAAGGCGGCTGGATAGACTACCGATCCCTGGATTCCATCGAGAGCGATGAACCGCCCTTTTTGAAAAATCCGGATGGCGGATCAGCCGTAGACGAAGTTCGGAGCCCGCTATCTCAGGGGTCGCCGCAAGCGCGACCACATCAGCATGGTCAACGCTGAGAGAATGCCAGCCTGTACTTCATCCCACCCGGGGATTGGGCCAGCAATGGCGCGTCGCGCCGCGGCCTACGCTGCGATGTTTCTGACCGCGGCGCCTGATGAAGCCAGCGGGGAATTCCAATGTCAGAAGAATGACCAGGGTGGCGATGCGAATGGCCCGCGGCATCGTGTGTTGGCGGCCTGCCCTGTTTCGAGGGGCTTATGCGACCGAAGACGCGAATGAATTCAGCCGCGTTAGGCAGCGCCATTCCTTTCGCCCCGCTCCAAAGGCCCGATTCAAAGGAGGAAGCCCACCATGACCTCGACTTGATCGGGGCGAGCGATGGGTGCGCCAAACGCGTTCTGAGCCCATCGAGTGTAGCGGACTGCTGGCTGAAACTTCAAAACCTTCACAGGAACCTGAGCACCCAGTCCGGCGGTGAATCCGTGGGTCGAGAGGCCGGTCGTCGGCAGCCGGAACGAAGGACCTGCCTCGGCGAAGGGCGCGATGGTCCCGGCCCGGAAAGTATACTTCGCCAATACCGGGAACTCCCAGGTGGTGATGCCGCTGCCGAAGCCGCCGGACTGGATGCCGTTGACGGTCGCGATCGTGGTGGAGCGCAGTGGAACGTATATCGCGTCCGCCTCCACTGAAAATCTCCGGGGCAACAGAAACTCCAGGGCAGGCCCGGCGCTGAAGCTTCGGTCGGGCGTACTCATTATGGTGACGGGACCGTTCGACGCAAGGTAACTGAACGATTGAGCCGGAGTGCGCTCGTTCAGGCTCGTACCCAATACCGCGCCTATGGCAACGTGCCGCCCGAAAAGGTGAACGTTCACTGAAGAAGCGCGGCTCACGCCAATGAGCAATTCGATCTGATCCTCTTTGGAACGCGCGGTGATGAACGGCGATCCGGTGTCTGTCGCCCAGCGGGTGTACCGCACGGCGGGCGCGAAGGCCAGTCCGGCCGCGTGGAATTCGACGCCCAAACCGCCAGTGACGCCAAGGTGGGACGGATTTGCGCCGTTGAGATTCCCCGCCGTTCGAAACGACGGACCCGCTTCGGCAAACGGCTTCAACCGAGGCAGATTGAATCGATATTTCGCCAGCACCGGGAACTCCCATGTAATAACCGGTGAAGGCGACACGCTGTTCAACAGTCCGTTAGGCTCGACAAAAGCCTCCGTAAGGTGCAGTTTTCGGTATATGCCATCGGCCTCAACCGACCAATGCGGCGAGAATCTCCACTCCAGCATCGGGCCGACAAGATAATCCCTGGATTCCGAATAGAGGCGGGTTACGCCGACTCCCGGCGGCTCATAAGGCTGAAACGCATCGTAATACTTCCGCCGCCGACCAAGCCGAAGGACAAATTCTGGCCCGAGGCTCCAAAAATACAAAAGAGAATGAATGCCGGTATGCGTACGATCACTTCGCGAGCGATTGCAGTATAAGGGCCGCGTAAATTTCGGTGGAAATGCGCGTTATCGGGCGCGGACGATCATGATGATTCCGCACACCTGTGCCGGACTATCGATGCAATCAGGCTGGTTTGCCGACGGGCGCGCGGCGCTGTCGATCGTCAGCACGTTGACGCATAAACCGGGAGTTGGCGCTGTTCAAAATGTGCTTTCGGGCTGAAACGATCGGCGAGAAGACGGCGCAACATCTTCCGCAACTGACGCGCGTCCCCGTTTCTCAACTGAATCGTGGCGTATTCCGCGGAACCCGAGAGCATCGGGCATCGGCTCCTGCGGGTTATATGCCCCTTCGTACCCCTCCAGAGGTGGTTCGGGAGTGAAGGCGAACCTCACGCGAGGGTTCCGAAGGCAGCGCCTTGGCGCTAAAAAACGCCGGCCTGTGGGCGCCTTGGCGACTCCCGGAGCCGGGTTTCCGATATCAGGCGCTAACATGCCGACGAAGACTCCACACGAACTCCACAAAATGTCAACGGATATGGGACGGCGAGCCGGTATTCTGAGTTGGTCATGCGCGGAGCGTTCGTGGTCCGGCTGTTGAAAACGCAGGATAGTCACTTTGAGGGTTCGGTGGAGGAGGTCGATACCGGGAAGCAGACCCGGTTCGCGACCGAGACCGAGTTGATCGGATTCCTCAGGGAGCGCTTCTCCCAGACGGCCCACCCACAAAAGGGAGCGACCAATGAACTTAAGAACGCCGGTTAACGACCCTGATGGATCGCTGTCCGAGATGGCCTACCTAGTCCATGACCTGCGCAATCCTCTGTCCACGATTCGTGGCGGCGCCGAGATCCTCATCGGATCGAGGTCTTCGGAGCCGCAGCTACGCCGAATCGCGCGCAACCTATATTTAGCCTCTCTGCTATTTCGCCTCCCTGCGCATGAAATGAGCTGTTCGAAGAGTTCCTGAGCCACCGGGGAGCAGCCCACGGGGTGGCGTTCTGCGACCTTGCCGGGTTGGTGGCAGGGGCGGTGGACCGGATCGCGCCTCTTGCCGAATCTCAGACGGTGGAAATCGTTCAGTACATCCCGGAAAATCTCGCGATCCCTCTGGACCGGCGGCGGATTCAGCGAGTGCTGGTCAATCTCCTGGTGAATGCGCTCGATGCGATGCCGGGCGGAGGAATGATTCTGATCTCGGCTGTTGTGGAGCGGCGCTCGCCGCTGATCAAGGTCTGCGATACCGGGCCGGGGGTTGCGCCGGAAATCCGCGACCGGCTTTTCCAACCGTTCGCGACCACAGGCAAAGCGAACCGCCTGGGGCTGGGGCTGGCTCTTTCGCGGCGGGCCATCCTCGACCATGGAGGACAGATGTGGGCGGAAACGGATCGCGACGGAGCCTGCTTCGCATTTCGCCTGCCCCGCTTTTTACAGACGCCGGTTACCTTCCCGCCGCAATCGTCACCGGATTGACGCCGAACGCGTTCCGCTCGAACAACCGCCGAACCTGAGGCGCGGACAGCAGCGACTCCCGCAGCGGCTCGCCCTTTTCGAAGGAATCGGCGACTCGCATGATCATGTCTCGCGCGCGGGCGCCGTGAAAGATGGCTCTTTCCCGATTAGCTTCCTGCAGACAGAGATGCGCGGCAGCCGCATGGACGCGCCACGCGGCGAAAGGAACGTCAAACCTGCCTGTGATCTCGAGAGCGGAGTTCATGTATTCGCGGGCCGAGTTGCGGTCGTTCTCGGCGCAGGCCACGCGCGATCTCAGTTCGCAGGCAAGGGCTCTCATGTTCGGCTCCTCGGTGGAGAAAGCGGAACGGTAAAAACCGTCCGCCTCGCTGCGGGCGTTTCCGAGAGCGCCGGCGCTCAGGCAGACTTCGGCGGCTCCGAGCTGCGCCTGCATTCGCCAGTACCAGTGCAGAAAGAAGCTCGGCGGCGTAAGGGAACCGCGGATCCGCGCGAAGAAGTTCAGCGCCTCGTCATGGCCGCCGCGCAGGAGTTCCGAATATCCGGCGGCCAGCAGAGCGATGGTGCGCGGCTGGACGGAGTGCTGCTCGGCATCGCTTCGCAGCTTGATGACGCTCAGGCGGCGCACCCCTTCGTAATCGAAGCAAAGCGCGCGCAGCCACGTTTCGATGATGATGTAGATCCAGGGATCGTCCCCGTTCTTCCCGGCGGCTTCCATGCCGGCTCGAACAATGCCAAGCGCCTCGCCAAAGCGGCCGCTGAGCAGACAAATCAAAGCCCTTGCGCCGGAAGCCAGAACATACGCGGTGGGGTTGTTGGTCGACGCGATTACGGAGTCGGCCTGTCGGAGCCCCTCCCGATAGTCGCCCAGAAACGCCTGCACGTACATGTAAAAGACATCGCAGACGATTCCCGAACCGCTGAGACGGCCCAGCGTTTCTTTGGCCGACGCGCAGATCCTGGCGTCTTCGTCGCGCCATCGGTCATAGAGGAGCCGGAAGCTGGACAGGGCCAGGCGCGTTTGCGCTCCGAGCGGAAGATCGTCAAGTCCGGCGCTCGCTTCGAGCGCCTGGCGGCACACCTCGTTACCGCGTTGGTTGCTGAGATACCACGCGGGGAAAGCGAGGCGAACCAGTGCGACGATGTGGGCCTTGTCGAGGCCAGCCCGTTTGGCGCGGTCCGCCGCGGCTTCGTAAGACACAGCGGATTCGGACATCTCACCAAGAGCAAAATGCAGATCACCGAGACGCTGATGGATCTGGATTTCCAGTTCCTTTCCCGCGGGCGTGGCCACGGTGGAACATAACTCGAGCGCGTGCTCCAGGGTCTGAACGGAATCGCGCGGCGAGAACCGCGCGGCCACGTTTTCGGCCGCGAGGATAAGGCAGTGCGCCGCCTGCTCGTAATCGCCGCCTTCTTCGAAGCGCATGGCAAGCTCGGCGGCCAATTCCCGTTTTCCCGCCTCGCAAACCGGCAGCAGAAGGCTGGCTAGAGTCTGGTGGAAGCGGCCCCTCTGGGAACTCGTGAGCCTGCGGTAGAGAACCTGGCGGTACAAAGAGTGGCGGAATTCATAGTGCGCGGACGGAGTTCCGTTCGGCGCGTCGTGAACCCCGACAGCCCGAATGAAATGCCTGCGGTTCGCCAGCCTGGCGCACGCTTCTTCGATAGGGGCGGGGGAGTTACGCAGCATGGCCGCGACGGCCCAGACGGAAAAGACCTCACCGGCGACGCTGGCGCTTTCGAGGTAGCGCTGCTCTTCCGGGCTTAGCTGTTCGAGTTGAATCTCCAGCATCTGCTGCAGCGTTTCGGGAATGCCCGGGTAGACATCGCGCGGGGCCGCGGTGAGGATCAGTCGCCCGTCATCCTCCGCGATCAGGCGCTTATCGAGCATGTCCTGCACGATCGCCACCATGAACAGCGGATTGCCGCCTGAGTTTTCGTGGATCATGCGCGAAAGGCCCGGCGGGAGCGTCGGGACAGAAAACACTTTCGTGAGGTATTCCGCTATGTCGGGCTCTTCGAGGTGCTCGATGGCGATTTCCTGACACAGGCCGTGAACGAGCAGATCCTGTTTCAGAGCTTTCAGCGGGCTTTGGGAAAGAATCAGATCCACCGGCCGGTATGTGGCGATCAACAGCAGCCGCGCGGGTTCGCGCCTGCGGCCAACTGCGGAGATGAGATCGAGCGTGGAGTGATCCACCCAATGGAGGTCTTCGAGAATCACGATCAACGGTGTCTGAGCCGTGATGATTTCGATCGCTTCGCAAAGCTCGCGCACCATGCGCTGCCGCGTGCTCCCTAAAATTTCGCGCTGCAGCGATTCGCGTTGCTCGGGTCTCACCAATGCCGGGAACTGAATCAGCCAGGTCGGAGCGAGTTTCGCGAGCGTCGGGACCAAGGCGCTGTCTTCGGCATCCTGCAGGAGCGAGCCGAGAGCTTCGAGCACGGGATAGTAAGCTTCTTTGCCGCCGAAGCCTTCAATGCATTGGCCGCGCGCAATCCGAAGGTTCGGACAGTGGGTCGTCTGTCGCTGAAAAGCATCGACCAGGGTGGTCTTGCCGATGCCTGCTTCGCCGGTTACGAAGGCGATCTGCCGCTGTCCTGCCAGCGCTTTCCGCGCGGACTCATGGAGGCGGGCGAGACCGGCCTGCCGTCCCACCAGATCTCCGGACGGTTGAGGCGAAGGATCCAGCACGGTCGCCGGGCTGGCGGTAGCGCGGTGGTCCGTTATGCGGGCAACGAACTGATAACCGCGTTTGGGTAACGTTTCGATGAATTCGGGATGACTAGGGTGGTCCTCCAGAACCTTACGAATTTCCAGAATGTATTTCCGGATGCCTTCCGGATTGACATAAGTCTCGGGCCACAAAGCTTCCAGCAGTTCGTTCTGAGTGACTAACCGGTCCGCATGCTCGACGAGATAGCGCAGCACATCGAACGCCTTGGGCGTAAGAGCGGCGCGTTCATTGGCGCGCCATAGACAGTGGTTCACGGTGTCCAGCCGGAACGGACCAAAAGCTTTCATAACTGAACTGGCCCAGGGAAATCAGGTGAGGCGAAACTGCTATTGAAACGCGATCCGAATTATATCAGGGATTAGCGACATTCGCGGCTCACACGCCATTCCCCGTAAGATTCGTCGGAAACGATTCCGGATTCCGGAATTATTGTAGGCGTCGTCAACAAAAAACCGACGAAAACGCCCCGAAAACGTCACGCCTCGACTTACGAAATTCTCTACTTTGGTGATGTGAGGCCAGACCGCTCTTCCATCAAACCGAGAGGATCAACCTGGAATGAAAGAAGTCTGTCTGTTTTTGCTGATACTTTGCGCCGCGGCGCTTGCCCCGGGGCAACACGAGCTTGCCCAGGGCAACACGATTGCACGGTGGCAGGATATCGCAGGAGTGGCGACGGCGCCGGGGATCGATAACCCGGCGGCCGCATCAACATCGGCGCGGGACCGTGGACGGCTCAGAGTGGTAACGCGCGAATTCCTCTCGTCTGATTCGTGCGGTGGGCGCGCTGCGCTGGATCGCTTCCGGCGCAGCGCCTACCGCTTCTACATCCAACTAAACCGGACTCAGTAATTAAGACGCAACAACAGAAAAAGGAGAACAAAATTATGACCAACTTCTTCGGCCGGAAGCTATTCGCATCCGCTCTCGCGATCGCATGCGCGCTGGCCACCGCCGCAACCTCGGGAGCGCAGACCGTCCCGAGCCCAGCCACGCCGGCGCAAATCACGCCGCCGGCCGGCAATACGGCCTTTTTAGTGGGCCACGCCCTGGGCACGCAGGGTTATGTCTGCCTGCCCTCAGGCGCCGGCGCTTCGTGGACCGTTAACGGAGCCCGCCCCGAGGCGACGCTTTTCGCGGATGTTTTCGGGCAGGCGTTCCAGATCATCACGCACTTCCTGAGCCCCGACGCGAATCCCAACCAGTTCGCGCCGAATCCGCTTGCCTTCGCCAACGCAACATGGCAGAGTTCGCTCGATAGCAGCAAGGTGTGGGCGCAGGTAGGCACGACTCCGGACGGCAAACCGACCAGCATTCCGGCCGGCTCCGACCCGAGCTGCCCCAACTCCGGCTCGATCGCGTGTCTGCTGCTGCAGTCCATCGGAACGCAGGCCGGTCCAACGGGTGGTAAGGGCCTGGCCTCGACCACGTTCGTCCAGCGCCTCAACACCGCGGGGGGATCGGCTCCGGCCACTGGCTGCGCCGTCTCCGGCGATGTGGGCAAGCAAACGCTCGTGCCGTACACCGCCGACTACTACTTCTTCCGCGCTGGCAGGTAGTAACCCTCCCTCCGGCTCTTTCACGCGAAGCGGCATGCGGTTCGTGCTCTTCGCGTGGAGGCGCGGGCGGTGTTCACCGCCCTATTAACGGCTTCGCGCTCTCATCCAAGGCCGGTTCCAGCAATTCCCGGCTGAAGATGCTGAAAGAATTCTCCTAATTCATGGACACGCGACTTCAAGTCGCGTTACCCATTGCCGGTCGAAACGCGACTGAAGTCGCGCGTCCGGTTGGACCGAATAGTCAAGTCATTTTAAGGAACACCACACTAAGATCCCACGCAAACGCCGGAGTAGCGCAAATGCCCGGGAGGCGAGTTGACGCAGCCTAACAGAAGACAGAATCGCGTGCGTCAGCCGTAGGAAAAGGCGGGTCCCGCCCCCAAGCGGCTGAGCGATGAGATCAGTTCGCCTCCGGCATTTTCTGGGCGTGGTCCACCACGACGATATCGACCGCCGTCCTCTTCGGCTCGATGCGGAGGCCAATCTCCTCGCGCAGCGCCGTCGTCATCACGCCCGCCATGTCCACAGGGGCTCCTTCAGCGGGATGCATATCCTGGGCATATTTCGTCATATCGAACACGGCATCGTAACGTCCCGTGAGATGCGTCTCGTCCACCACCGGCGTTTGCAAAACGCGCGAAATAATTGTTGCGATTTCCGACATCGATGTCCCGCGCATGGCGAGCGCCATCCGCTTCGGCTGCGGCTCAATCGTGCTTTCACCCTCGGACGTCGTCTCCGTCATCTTCAGCCCCGTCTTATCCACCGTGAGCACATAGGCCTGCATCATTTTCCGTTCACGGTGAACACTGACCCCGAACCGTTCAGCAAGCGCTGCCTGAAACATGCGCCGGAGGTCGTCCTCGGTGTGCGGCGCGCTCGTCTTTGCGATCACGTCGTAATAATCCCTGTCGAGCCAGCCCGGACCCTGTACCTCGTTATCCATTACCGACCAGGCCCACGCGATCGCGCCCTTCAGCGTCACCGACCGCATTGTCACGCTGGTCGGCGAAAAGTGAATCGGAAACGCGTGTGGGTCCCGAATTACGACCCCCGCCGAGCGTATCGAAGTGACGTCGAAAGTCTCGGGAGCCGCCTGCGCAAAGGCCGCAGCGACTATGGCC
>Ga0126381_100007707_pt1 | contig 12003 bp, 9 predicted proteins | sample PanSoiMetPlot_28_FD_96465 | JGI IMG/M metagenome (GOLD analysis project Ga0126381, IMG submission 96465) | Tropical forest soil microbial communities from Panama - MetaG Plot_28 | ecosystem: Environmental > Terrestrial > Soil > Tropical forest > Bulk soil | place: Panama | collected 2016-02-17
ACCGTCCATTCTTCGGTCGGCCACCACGCGCTGTAGAAGACGACTCCCATGACGATTTTCACCATCAGCAATAACTGCTGGAACGAAAATGCCATCATCTTTTCCCCCTCCCTCGAATTTCCTTGCGGCCTCTCGGTGGGGAACGCTAATTCTTAAGCTCTGCGGAAGAGCGGGCAGCGGAGTTCCTCGGCGGAGACCGAGCTCTTCTTGGGTCTCATCGGATTCGCCCGCCATTAGTCGTGATAACCACGTGGTTACAGAAGTCTTATGAAGAGCAGGACGATTGGATCGTTTTGCCGAGAACTCCCGCACCCGTTGCTCCTTCGGTTGCTTCAGTATCTTGATTGGTTGGTCTCTTTTCCCCGCAAAGGCGTAAACGATAGCGATTTGTCAACCCATGGCGGCTTCAATTGTTGTCGGCCTTGGCCAGTGAGACGACACAAAAGATCTATCATGTCGCGGACCGAGCAGACCTCAAATACCGATCTCAAGTTGGTGAGTTCCAGTACCTCTTCCACTCGCGGAGTTACATTCAACAGCTTGAGTTCCGTACCCGTCGCATGGGCCCACGTCCGCAGAGAGACGAGTATCCCTAAGCCGGCGGCGTCCACAGCACTGATGTCTGCCAAATCCAGCACCACGGTACGTTTATGCAGCGAAGTGAGAATCGCATTGCGCAAGACGTCCCCATCGCCAGCGGTGATTCGCCCAGCGCATCTGAAAAGGGTCACCTTGCCCAAGTTGTGGATAGTCAGACTCAGCATGGTCGCTCCTTTAGACGATCGATTTCTTTTTCGTCTCCTCCAGTGAGAAGCCCCTCCATAACTTCACTGATCAGCCGCGGATGGGCGCTTGATCGTTCACGCACCTTTGCGCATGGCATCTCCAGTGCTCTGCCGCCCATCGATATCCCTTCCTCATAACTGGCAGCGCTCCTGGAAGTTTTGATACCCATACGAGCGGGTGCGCCCACCACACCTCGCGTGCCACTGCCAGCAGAGCGTCCGCACCGGAGTATTGGCTTCCATCCGCAAACACAAAGCGGATCGCTTGCAATAGCTCCTCTCGCGCAAGACCAAGCAAGGCCCCCACGCGCGGGTCCTGCAGCGGGGCTACGGCCATCCTGCGCCGTTTCATCGGACCTGCCAGCCGAACCGCGATCCGCGTGCAAAACTCGCACTCGGCATCGAAGAAGAGCCAGCCACGAGCGTGCCGTCCCTTGCCATCTGTCATCTCCGATGCGAGCGAGATCATGCCGTCCTCATCTGATCGCGGGTTTCTTCGGCGTCCTGAAAAGCGACTTGAGCTTTCCGCGCAGCCGGGCCGTTCCCTTGAGCGCTCCCGACGGCATGTGCACCAGCTCATCGAACAAGCTTGATGTAGTGGTAAGGAATCCGAGCATCTCTTCCAGCCGTTCACGGGTGTACGTGCTGCTCGGGCCAGCCCTCCTCAGTTCGCCGACGCATTCCTGCAGGACCCGTAGGGTCGGGTCGATCTCCCGACGTTTTCTCTCTTCCGCAACGATACGGAAGATCTCCCAGACATCTTTCACGGATCCAAAATGATCCCTACGGTCACCCAGCACGTGCACCACATGGACGATGCCCCAGGCCTGCAGCTCGCGAAGGCTGGTACTCACGTTGGACCGGGCCACCGCCAATGTGCTGGCAATCTCTTCGGCATGTAGAGGCTTTGGGGAAAGGAACAGCAAGGCGTGCACCTGCGCCACCGTGCGGTTGATGCCCCAGCGCGTTCCCATCTCCCCCCAGTGCAGGACGAATCGTTGTTCGATCGGCGAAAGTGGCATGCGTGTGTCTTTCCCGTAATTTCTGTTATTACAGAAATTACAGCAACTGGATACAGTGAGTCAAGTCCTTCAACATCGTGAAACAAGGCTAAATCATAGGAAGGAGTGAGCAGACCGGCATGGCCGGCGGTGACCATATTCATTTCGCTATGCAACTCGACCGGTGTCCAGATTGACCGGAAGGAGTGGTGGGACGCTCACTGGATCAAGGATTATGTCGCGAAACGGGTTGACCTTTCTGGATTCAGCGTACGATTGGCCACCAAGTATCGACCCGCCCCACAAGGATTCTCGTAGGTTAAGCAGCCTTGTGATGTTTCCTTTAGGAGGGAGTTTCGGTGGGTTGAAGTACTTGCCCGCTGTTGGGACTGGAGGCCGGCCGTACGGCTCTTTCAGGCTAGAACGACTGCGAAACCCGGGCCTCCAGGAATTCGCCCAGTATCGCTGTGGCTTTGAATTGAGGGATCGGATCGAGTTCCTTGAATGCCGACGTGAACGCGTTGGAGAGACTCCAGATCGTCCGCGGCCTGAACTCGTCGTATTTCGGTTCGAAGTAGAAGTCGTGCACAGTACCGGCAAGATGCTTGGGAGCCTCCAGTTTGCCCTCCACGAACGCCTCGTAGATGGCCACCTCTGCAGTGACATCCGTCAGCTCCCTTCTCTGCCAGGCCTCCACCTGTTTCCGCATCGGCTCGAAGTTGCGTTGCATGCGGTCGACGCCAACCGAAATGCAATCGATGAGCGAGAAGGACTTCGAGTGCTTGGCGAGAACCGGTGTGAACACTCCAGTAACAATGCGACAATGAGCGGCCCTCGGGCGCGAAATCGAGTGGACCGGTTCGAGGCAGCGGGCGATGTACAAGCGACAGCTCTTGCCGCCGACAACGCTGAATGTCCAAATCGTCCAACCCAGAAAGAGAAAGATGCAAACCTTAAGAGTGGCCGTCCTGTACTTCCGTGACCGCGATAGACTCGGAACCGGAGCCGCGAGTGTTGTGTTTGTCGCGGAAGATAATCTTCATGGTCTCCGCTCCTATGTCGATTCGCTGCACGAGTGCCCGAATAACCTCTCGTCTTCGACGCCAGTCAACGCTTGGCAAGTCTGGCCGAATGGCTACTGCCAACTCGCGCAGGCGATTCCTTGCCGACACGATGGGTTCCAGATCATCGATAGTGCCTGCATCATGCTGATCCTACCGTCGAGATCAGCAACTCGCCTCTTAGTCTGCACCATACCGGACGTGAACTGGTTCTTGTCAATCAGCGCGCCCTTCGGTGACGCTGTCGATCAACCGGTCTAGTGCGTGCTGCAACTTGACACGTTGGGTTTTGAGAACCGGCCTTGTTGCGGTCTTGAATTCCTGCCCCAGCTTTTGCAGGTTTTTCAGCAGGCAACACCCCAGAAGGCGAGTAGTGGATCGGCACCCAAGCGGACAGGACGGTGCTCACGCCACGCGCTCAGCGCGCGGGCATCAGGTCGATGTAGCCGTGCTTCGCCAGGAACCGGAAGTAGCCGACGAAGTCGAAGTCCGTTGGACCGTTTTCGAGTTCGTAAAGCCGGATGACTACGGCGAGGTTCCGCTTGCCGTCGCACCACAGCACCAGCGGCAGGGGTGGCGGGTTGCCGCCGAAACCGGGATAGCCCTCGCGCTCGGCGAGAGGCAAATCGTCGAGCGTAACCGGGCCGAAGCGCTTCCGCCGGACGACGATCTGCGCCGCCTCGCGGCGTGCGGGAGCGATAGGCGGCGCCGTTGGTTGGACGGGCACCGCCGCGCCGAGCGCCTGCGCGCGATCGTTCGCGGCGCGCTCGACGCGAAGCTTCTGTTCGTCGGCCACGCGCGTGATGTCCTGCAGCGACGGCTCGAGCTGTTGCCGGACTTTGTCGCGCGCGGCTGCCGAGGCAAGCCGCAGGATGGACAGCACGGCCTCACGGTCGCGGTCGGAGTTGAATTCGACCTGTGCGATGCCGGCGTACAGTTCGCGCCCGAGTGCATCAGCGGAGGCGTCCGCGATGCGGTCGAGGTGCGGCTCGGCCGCGCGACCCGCGTTGGCGATCGCGCGGTCGACGGTGATCTGCGCTAGCCACGGGAACTCGCGGTCGGAGGCAGCTGCGAGCCAGTACAGGTTCGCGGCGAGCAGCACACTCATGTCGCGTAGCGAATGTGGATCGACGCGGTCGAGCGTGTCGGCGCTGTTGTGGTGGACGTCGGTCGCACCGTTGCTGCCAATCAACATGTTGGTCGGCACGCCGATCATCGGATCACTCAGGTACGAATCGGAACGCTGGCGGTACGGCACCCAGCGCGGAAAACGTCCGGGAATAGTGGCGTAGTAGGTTTCAGCGACCCGCATCACTAACGCATCCTGGTACGAGCGGGTGACGTCGGGGTCCATGCCGAAGCTGTAGGCGGGCGTTTGATCGTACGGGCCCGCAGGCGTATCGACGCAGATGGCGCCGATCGTGCGCTTTATCTGATCCATGTGAGTCGCAACGTAGGCGGAGGAGCCGTAGTCCTCCGACATAACGAGCACGCGGATGCTGCGCCGCGGCGGCCGCAGTTTGCCAGCGCCGGTCAGCCTCTGCAGCGAGGCGAGTGCTTCGAGCATGCCGGCGACGCCAGTGGCATTGTCCTGGGCGCCCGGCTCGAAGGCGTGCCCGAGCACCAGGACTTCCTCGGCCGAATCAGTACCGGGAATTTTGCCCGTAATGTAAGGGTAGTTGCCTTCATAGTAGCGGGTCTCGGCGACAGCTTTTACGCGGACCTGCACGCCGTGGGCGAGCAGGTTGCTCAGGTACTCGGCCTGCCGCGGCGTAATCGAAAAACCCACGAGCGGGCTGCTTTGCTTTGTGAAGCCCCAGCCGTAGTCGCCCCAGGCGTTCATCCAGTAGTGATCGTCGACGAGCTTGGAATTCTCGGTCGCGTAGCTGATCATGCCGGCGGCGCCAGCCTTGAAGAGTGCAGCTTTCAGCGCACCGCGCTGCACCAGATCGAGCGGCGGATCGGTCAGCACCATCTTGCCATTGACATCGACGTGCTTGAGCGCCTCAAGCGTCGCCGGTCGGAGCTCGACAATGTCGGCAGTGAGGCCGCTCGTGGGAGTCGGCCCGCTCCACATAATCAGCGACGCCGGCTCCTTGCTGTAATCGGCCAGAACGCGCATGTCGGGCGGGACAGTCGGGTCCACGATCTCGAGCCCCGCCTTTTGTACGTCCCACGCTAGCGGCATCGTCCAGAAGCCGAATTGGGCGACGCCGTCGGCAGGGGAAGAGCCGGCCTCTATGTCGTGCAGGCCGATGTCGTGCATGGTGTGCAGCACCCAGGCTGCGCTCTGCTGGAACTTTGCGAAGTCCGCCCAGCGATCGCGGTCGTAGATTTGGGTGACAAAGTCGAGGGCTTCCTTACCATTCACCTCGGAGCCGATCGACTTGAGCATGCCGGCGAGCTGGGGGTCGGGTTGCAGGGTTTGGGACCACAGTGAGATGGCGAACAGGACGAGGAACGTCAGGATGAGATTGCGAGTGTTCATCGGTTTTTGCATAACCTACGATCCCGCTACACGGCTGCTGAAGACGATTTCGCCGAACATGGCGGGAACGTGGAAATCGCGATGTCTGCCGGACCAGGCCAGTCGCGCCTGCACCGGCACGCGTTCGATGCGGTAAAAGTTCACCCGCCAGCGGTCGCCCGGCTGCGGTGGCCTGTGCGGCGCCGGCCTCAGATCTTCGAGCGGCAGCGCGATCTCACAGGTCCATTGCTTGTCGCCAGGCTGGCCGTCGACCGTACCATCGACGTGCACCGCCCAGCGCAGGTTCTTGCTGTTCCAGTTTGCCGCGTCGACAGGCTTACGTACGTCGGAGAAATAAGCGTCGAAGATCGCGCCACGCGGGTTGATCTCGAGTTCGATGTAGTTGGGACGCTGCGGATCGCGCTGCACAAAGACCTCGTCAACCTCCTCCTCCCAGAGGTGCTGATCGCGCTGCGTCATCGTCGCCCAGATGTTTTCGTCGGTATTGCGAAACGCAAAGTAAATGAAAGTGTCGTCGTAAAGGATCCGGACCTCTGTGCGGATCGGGCTGGGCGAGCCATCGGTGTTATTGACGAGCGGCCCCGCGACCGGCGCGACCAACCACGCGCGCTTGTCGAGGTTGCCGTCGACGCGGATCGGCTCGGCGGTGCGCAGGACTTCGTAGATGGGGACGCTGTCGGAAGCGGCGTCGACAGCCGCGCTGAAGCGCGGCTCTCCGGCCACTTGTGTGGAACGCGACGTTCCCGTTTGCGTGGCATCAAGCGTGCGCAGAATAGCGGTGTGGATCGCCGGCCGGGCCTGGTCGATGAAAACGTTTCGCCGGGTCGGGTTGACGCGGTTCGTCAGCAGGACAACGAACGCATCACGATCGGAGTCGATGTAGATCGAGGTCCCGGTAAACCCAGTGTGAATAATCGCGTGTGGCGAGGCGAGTTCGCTGGCAAACGAGTTTGGCCCCCCGGGCGTGTCCCAGCCGAGGGCTCGCGTAGTTCCCGGCGGCGACGACTGGCGCTGCACGAACATTTCGAGGGTTTGCTGGCTGATGATGCGCTTGCCGTTGTACGTGCCGCCATTCAGGTACATCTGCGCGAAGATTGAGAGGTCGTGGGCAGAGGAGAACAGGCCAGCATGACCGCTGACTCCGCCCATCAGGAACGCGTTCTCGTCGTGTACGACGCCGTGCACGAGTGTGTGCCGGAGTATGTCGTCCTGCTCGGTGGGCGGAATACGCGCCAGCAACTTTGGTGGCGGGTCGTAGCTGGTGTCCTTCATCCCGAGCGGCCCAAACACGTCATGCTTCAGAAATTGATCGAGTCGCTGCCCGGTAATTCGCTGTACGATCTCACCGAACAGAATCATGTTGTAATCGCGGTACTGAGTTCGCGTTCCCGGTTCCCACTGCACGGGAAGAGTGTAGGTCAACTTCATAATGCCGGCACGATCGCTGGCCTGCCTCCACAGCACTTCTTTCGAGTTGAGCCCGGAGCTGTGAGTGAGCAAGTGGCGGACGAGAATTTTCTCGTGTCCGGGCGTGCCAGCGAACTCGGGGATGTACTCCGTAACTGGAGCATCAAGATCAACCTGATGGCGCTCATAGAGGATCTCGGCCGCAGTTGTCGTGCCGATCACCTTCGAGAGCGACGCAAGATCAAAGATGGCATCGTACGGCATCGGCCGAGCGTTCTCCGACGAGTCCATTCTGCCGAAAGCCTTCCAAGCGAGCAGGCGGCCGTGCTGGGCGATGGCGAGGACTGCGCCGGGAAACGCCTTGCCGACCCAGTTCTGTGTTTCCTGGAAAGCTTGTGCAAAGAGCTGATCCTGGCTGGACGTGGCGTCGATCAGCCTGCGGACGGGTTGCGCTCCCGCGAGCCGCGTCTGCGAAAGTGTCGCCCAGGTAAAGAACAGCAATAAGAACGCGATCTGACGAAGGCGCGAAGAGGAACGCCGACGTATCGTAAGCACCGCAATCTGCAGCTTGCGGCGACGCTTCGTGCACAGCGTCAGCCGTAAGGTTGAACAGCAGGCTCTCGCAGGCTGAAGCCCGCTCTCAACAAACGAAACAGCGACCTGATCGGCACGACTGAAGTCGTGCCCTTGCTGACCCACGCGACCACTATTCAGCGTGTGTGAAGCCATGCTCGTCCGAAACACCGGTCCTGGCGCTCACAGCGTCTGCGCGCGGCGAGTACGCTGGTTCTGGTCCGACATCAGGGCCACCGCGTGCTTGAAGCGCGACACGCAGCCGCGCATCACGGCGAGGCTCCCGTAGTAATCGTTGTAGCGGAAGAAGCCTGTCTGGCCGCGCCACATCGGGTAGAAGTCGCACGCCCGCATCCACTTTTCGAAAACCAGCTCGATGTCGACGTAGGTATCGGGGACGAAGTCGGCGGCGTCTTCCCAGTTCTCGGCGTAGTAAGTCGTCGAGACCGTGTGCGGCGGCCGGGCGCGCGAGAGCGTATTCAGGTCGGCGTAGAAAACGGCGTCGCGTACAATGTCGTGGCAGGCGCGGTGGTCCCGGTGCCAGCTACCGCTCCAGTGCGTGATCACAACATCCGGCTTGTGCTCGCGAACGACGTCGCAGACGCGCAGCACGCTCTGCTCGCTGTAAGGGATCTCGGCATCGGGGTAGTCGAGGATAACGGAAGTCGTGCCGAGCAGTCGTGCGGCCATATCGGTGGCAGCGCACTGCATGGCGCCGTATTGCGCGACCGGGATATCTTTCGGTGCGCCCTTCTCGCCCTGCGAAAGGCTGACGAAGATGCCACTACCGCCGCGCGCAATTTGCTGGGCGACAGTCGCGCCCATCGTAAACAGCGCGTCGCCTGGATGCGCCGCGATCGCCATGATGCGGCCGGGCGCTACAGTTGCAGGCGTCTGCGCCCAACCCGAGGTTGCTGCGAAGCCCGACAGTATGGCTGCGCCTCCAAGCGACTGCGCGAAGGTTCGACGGTCCATGAGTGCTCCTTGTATGGCTCGCCCCGTCCCTGCACGAAGCGACCAGATCAATGGTAAAGCAAGTACTTTGCGCGGATCCGCTTGAACTGCTCAAGCGGCGGTTGCGATTCCTCGAGGATCTGCCGTCCCGTTTCCCCGGCCTGTAGCTTCGCCAGCACCTCGTCGCTGCCCAGCAAGCGCATTGTCAGACCTACCTTGCCGGGGTGAAATTTCATGACCGCCGCGACGAGCTCGAGACCCATGAGGACGGGATCGAAAACTTCCCGGTTAATAAGGTCGATGTTTAGTCCTTCACAATCCTCGCCCTTGTAAACGGAGGCGGTCGGCCGGAATCGCCGCGGCACGAAACGCACGCCCGGGAGCCTGCGTCCGTTGAGATAATCGGCAACCTCGTGCGCGCGGAACCAGGGCGCGCCGACGATCTGGAACGGCGTATCCGTTCCGCGTCCAACCGAGACCGAGTTCCCCTCCAGCAGCGCGGTGCCAGGGTAGAGGAGCGCTTCGGTCAAGTTGCGGATGTTCGGCGACGGGTTTACCCATTCGAGGCCAGTTTGGTCGAAGTACATCGAGCGCTGCCAGGACTGCATTTCGATCACGTGCAGGTCGGCGCCAAGGTGCTTCTCGCCGTTGAAATAGCGGGCCATCTCGCCCATGGTCATGCCGTGGCGAATCGGGAAACCGGGCATGTAGGTCACAAATGAGACGTACTTCGCGTCCAGCAGGGGGCCGGCGACGTCGACGCCGTTGATCCCGTTGGGGCGGTCGAGGATGTAATACGGGATATGATGCTCGGCCGCGGCTTCGAGCAGGTAGGCCATCGAAGTGACGGAGGTGTAGAAGCGCGTGCCGTTATCCTGCTTGTCGTAGACGAGCACGTCAACGTCTTTGAGCATCTCGGGTGTGGGGCGGCGCACGTCCTCGTTGTAAAGGCTATAGATGGGGACGCCGGTGCTTTCGTCGATGCTATTGTCGATGTGGGTATCTTCGCGGTCGCCATTGATGCCGTGCTCAAAGGAAAAGATTGCGGTCAGCCTGAGGTTGTGTGCGTGGGCGAAGACGTCGATATTGCGGCGGCCGTCGCGCGTGATACCGGTCGGGTTGGTGGCCAAGCCCACGCGCTTGCCGGCCAGCGGGGTGAAGTTCTGCTCAATCAGGACGTCCAGTCCGGTCTTGACCTGGGCGGTGGCGAAGCCGGAGAGCAGGACGCAGACGAGAGCAGTTCCCACCCACGCCTTCAGATTACGCCGCGCATCAACCGGGGACCTGCCCATCACCGAACCTGTCATCCTGACATTCGGCCGTTTTCGGCGAAAATCAGGATCTAGGCATTTATCGCGCAACAAGTACATAGAGCGTGGGTTGCTTGGCAACTCGGTGTGGCATTTGGAAAGGAATTGCGAGCGTTTCACCATGAACTCGGCCGCCTCAGTATGAATTTCGAGTAGAACATTTTGAGGGGTCGCACGTCGCCGGACAACGTGCGAATGCTCCGCCTAATCCTTTTTCATAAACCTGATCTTGCGCACGCCATCGGCGAAGCCCGCAAACATGTCGAAGCCGCTGACGGCGCCGCCGTCGCGGACGAACTGCATGACAATGGGGTCGCGGAATTCAAGCGGCAATTGACCGTAGAATTCGTCGCGCAACGTCGGCTGCAGTGCAATCGGAGTGTTCCAGCCGATCGCTATGATCAGAGCGCCGTGGCTCGGCTGGACCTCGTAGGTCGCCTGCAACTCGTCGCTGTAGTAGTCGCCGGCGTAGGCGGCGAGTTCGGCCGAGCTCGGATGCACAGGCTCGATGCGGTCGAGCAGGTGCGGTGTCTGGCCAGCTGAGACCCAGGTCATCCGCATTCCGTTCGGCCACGTCTCGAATGAGTACTCGACGCCCTTGGGATCCACGAAGCGGTCCGGGGCGGTCGCAGTCAGCACGGTCGCCGCGGCGGTCGGAGTGGTCGGCGATACTAGCGCGTTACGGACGGCGAGCTTGCCGTCGCGAACGGCGACCTCGACGAGCGAACGATCCGACGGATTGCGATATAGTCCGGCGAACGTGTGCAGATCGTCGGACGTGGCGCGGCGCTCGCTGCCGCCCGCAGTGGCGGGGTTCGCGGCTTTCTGCGGCTCGCGAAACGTCCGCGCCAGGTACACGTCGGCGATCTGCCGAGCCTTGCCGCCGGGATCGGCGGAAGACAAATTGCAGAGGCAGACGACGGAAAACTTCTGTTCCGGGAACCGTAGCAGTTCAGTGCGATAGCCGAAGAGCGCACCGCCGTGCTCGACCGTAGGTAGACCGCGGTAGTTGCCCATTTCCAGGCCAAGCGCGTAGTCGATCGGCTTGCCGTTGTTGAGGACGCCGCGCGTCTGGAGTTCGCGCAGCAGCGTTCCCTTCCCGAGCTTGTTGGCGTAGAAGTTGCGGTCCCATAACAGCTGGTCGTCGACGGTGCTCATCAGGCCGCCGTCGCCGACCTTCTCGAAGTTGGTCGACCAATCGACGCTGAAGCCGCCGCCGTCGCGTGGCGAATAGGCGGCGACGCGGTTCGGCAGGACGAGGGTTCGGTCGTCGTAGAAGCGCGAATGCGTCATGCCCAACGGTCGGAAGATGTTCTGCTCGGCAAATTGCGAAAAGGGCATGCTGGTGGCGCGATGCACCACCTCGGCGAGAAGGAAGTAATTCGAGTTGCTATACTGATATTCCTCGCCGGGCGGGAAGTTCAATTCCTTCTGGCGCGCGATGAGCGCGACGATCTCGGCAGTCGGATGGACGTCCTCGATATACCGGCCCGAGAGCGAAATCAACCCGATCTCGTCGCGCAGGCCGCTGGTGTGGTGCAGCATCTCGCGGAGCGTGATCGGGCGCTCGTAGAACGGGATCTCAGGAATCCACTTGCGCAGGTCGTCGTCGAGCAAGAGGTATCCCTGTTCGGCGGCCAGCACGACGCTGGCCGCCGTGAACTGCTTGGAAACCGACCCCATGTAGAAGACCGACTGCGGCGTCAACGGGGAACGCAGTTCGACGCTGGCCATGCCATAAGTGTGGCTGTAGACGAAGTTACCGTCGCGAATGATGCCGAGGGCGCAGCCAGCAGAATCGCGCTTGTCGTAGGCGGCGAAGATCGCGTCGACCTGGCGTTCGAGATCGCCGGTGGTCCCCTGCTCCGCCGACAACGTCCGACTTGCGCAAGTAACGAAGACCAGAAATAGAAGCGAGTGGAGGTGCAATGATTCTCCTGTGCGGGCTTCCCCGCCGCCCCTGCGGCAGTGCAAAGAAATCCTGAGCTTGGTCAAGATGTGGCAAAGCTCAGGACGCCATCGACGGAAAAATGTCCGCCGAGTCTAACAGCTAGAAGCTCAGCCGCAACCCGAACTGGAAGTCGCGCGCGGTGCTGCCGGGCCGGGTGCTGCTGATCGTGCCGAACGTGGCCGGGCTGTTGACCGTGGCCGCCGGCTGGTTGAAGTTCGGCGTGTTGGTTAGGCTGAACGATTCCGCTCGGAACTGCAGGTTGACGTGCTCCGTGACGCTGAAATTCTTCGCCACTGACGCGTCGAAGTGGCGGAAGTGTGGCCCGTAAAGCACGTTTCGGCGTTCCGTCCCGACGGTTCCGAGCGGCTGCAATTGGAACGCGAAGGTGTTGAACCAACGTGTGATGCTTGGATCCGAGACGCGCCAGTCGCCGATCTGGTTCGGACGGTCGGTGCCGCCGCCGGTGTTGGCCT
>Ga0126381_100007709_pt1 | contig 12002 bp, 10 predicted proteins | sample PanSoiMetPlot_28_FD_96465 | JGI IMG/M metagenome (GOLD analysis project Ga0126381, IMG submission 96465) | Tropical forest soil microbial communities from Panama - MetaG Plot_28 | ecosystem: Environmental > Terrestrial > Soil > Tropical forest > Bulk soil | place: Panama | collected 2016-02-17
CCGACAAAGTGCAGGCCCCGGTCGCGCAGCGCGGCCTCCCGCCTGCGCGTGTCGGTGTACTGGGAGTTGCCGCAGTCGACGACGATGTCGCCTTCCTCCAGCAACGGCACCAGCTCGCCGATCACGGCGTCGACGGGAGCGCCGGCCTTCACCATGATGATGACGGCCCGCGGGCGGCGCAGGCTGGCCACGAAGTCGGCCATGGTCGCGCTGGGCACGAACGTTCCCTCATCGCCGTGCTCGCGCACCAGGGCGCGCGTTCGCTCGGCCGTCCGGTTGTGCAGCGCGACCGCGTGACCGTGCCGGGCAAGGTTGCGGGCCAGGTTGCGCCCCATGACCGCCAGGCCGGTGACACCGATATCCGCGGCAGGTTGCTGGGTCATGAGCGGCTCCTCGGTGTTGGCGCGGCGGACAGCCGGCGGGCACGCTCCCCAGTATGTCTCGGCAGCCCGGAGCCGGCGGCTGGCGCCCCGGGCCGATCCCCGGCGCCAGGCGCGCCGCCTGCGGCCCGGCCCGGCGCGCCGGCCCGGCCGGGCCGCAGGCCGGGACGGATGCGGGCTCGCCCCAGGCCCCCGGCAGGACGAGCCCGGTCCGGCTACCGGGCCGGCTGGATGTTCTGGTTGACGTGGAACACGTTGTCCGGGTCGTAGCGCTGCTTGACCTGGGCGAGCCGGTCGTAGTTGCCGCGGTAGGCCGCCCTGACCCGGTCCTGGCCCTCGCTCATCAGGAAGTTGACGTAACCGCCGCCCGCCGAGGTCGGGTGCAACTCCTGCCAGTAGTCGCGGGTCCACTGCGAGATCAGGCCGACGTTGGCGGGATCCGGGTCGACGCCGACGATGACGCCGCACCACCCGCCGTCGCGATAGGCGAAGGCGGTCGCGTCGGCGCCGACGCGGCTGGCGGCGCCGTCGATGGGGTACAGGTGCATGGTCGAATGCCCGGTCGGCAGCCGCGGACCGTACTTGACGTGCACGTCGATCGCGGCGTCGGAGATCTCGTTGAAGAAGTCCGCCCGCCAGTACCACTGCAGCCCGGCCGGGTAGAGGGCGTCAAACGCGCTCTGCAGCGCCGAGAACGGCATGGCGTGCAAGCCGACGACCAGCGGCGAGCCGAAGGTTTTGACCGGCTCAAGCACCTCGTCGGCCCGGTCATGCGACCCGGTGTAGCACCAGATGATGCCGCAGGCCTTGCGGCCCCACAGCTCCTGCGGGAACGGCGGAGCCGGGGGGATGGTGAGCAGCGCGATCCAGCCGCTCAGCTCCTCCGGCAGCGACGGCATCAGCTCCCGGTACCACCGCATCACGTCGGCGGTGTCGGCGATGTCGTAGAGCACCGGGCCGCCGATGATGAGGCCGTTCTCGCCAATCGGGTGGGAGCGGAACGTGAACGAGGTGACGATGCCGAAGTTCCCGCCGCCGCCGCGCAGCGCCCACAGCAGGTCACTGTGCGAGGTCTCGCTGGCGGTCACGAACGTCCCGTCGGCCAGCACCACGTCGGCAGCCAGCAGGTTGTCGACCGTGAGGCCGAAGCGCCGGGCCAGGTAGCCGATCCCGCCGCCGAGCGCCAGGCCGGCCACCCCGGTGGAGCCGATGAAGCCGGACGGCACGGCCAGGCCGAACGGAACGGTCGCGTGGTCGACATCTGCCCAGGTGCATCCGGCATCGACGCGGACGATGTGATCGCGCGGGCTGACCGTAGTGCTGTGCATCGGTGACAGGTCGATGACCAGGGCGTCATCCCACACGCCCAGGCCGCCCGCATTGTGGCCGCCGCTGCGGACGGCGATCTCGGTGCCGTGCTCGCGGGCGAACCGGATACAGCTGATCACGTCGGCCGAGTTCCGGCAGCGCGCGATGGCCGCCGGGCGCTTGTCGATCATGGCGTTGTAGACGGCGCGCGCGCTGTCGTACCCGGGATCTCCCGGCGTGATCAGCTCGCCGCGCAGGACGGTGGCCAGCTCCTGGTACGCCGCGGTGGCGGGGCCGGCTGATGTGGTGGTCATCTGACGTTCTCCTTGACGTATCACTCAGCATTCGGGTCAGGCCGACGCTAGGACCCGTCCCGTTCGCGCAGCGTTCGCGTCCGCGGCTGCGTCAGTCCGCGGGAAGAACGCCGCGGTTACAAGGCCGAGCGTCGCGCCCGGCCAGGTCGTGCTCGCACCGCCTGAGCAGGGCCACGCTGCCGTGCGCCGCTGCCATCTGGGCGGCGGAGCGCAGGCGTGCGACGGCGGTCTGGTCCTCGTCGTAGGCGGCGCGCATCCGGATCACCTCGGGCAGCCACCACAGGTCGTCCCGGGCCCGCCCGTCCACGAGCGCGCCGTCGAGAGTGGCGCGGGCCGCGTCCGGCTGCCGCTCGCGGGCCAGCAGGTCGGCAAGCAGCGACAGCCAGTACGGCATGCGGGCGAACGACCCCTCCGACCTCAGGTTGCCGATGCCCTGGCGGGCCAGATCGGTCCCGGAGCCGTCCGTGCGCGACCAGCCGTCCAGGACCAGCACCCACTCGCGGTAGTACGCAAAGCCGTAGCGGTCACACAGCTCACTCAGCTCGCCGACGGTGGCCCGCAGCTGGGGCAGGTCCCCGAGCATCTGGTAGGTGATGCCGCCGTAGCTCAGCGCCACGGCCAGGCTGTACGGATGGTCGATCGCCCGGGCCAGCTTGATGGCGTCCCGGCAGGCGGCCTGGGCGGCGTCGTCGTGGCCCAGCAGCCAGTGAGCGTGGGCGGCCCAGGCCGTGCTGTGCACATCGGTCCGGGTGCCGATGCTCAGCGCGACCGTGCCACCTGGCTTCCGGCTGGCCAGCTCCAGGTGCCGCACTCCTTCCGCGGGCATGCCGAGGCTGAGGGCTGCCCCGCCGTAGGTGAAGTGAGCCGGCCCGCTCAGCTTGGAGCCGCGGTCGGCCAGGGACAGCACGCGGGTCGCGGTCTGGTATCCATCGGTGTTGCGGCCCTGGACGAACTGCACCCCCCACAGCGAGGCCAGGCCGGTGAGCGTGGAGTCTTTGCGGCCCAGCGAAACAGCCAGCTCGACCGACCGCTCCACCGCCCGCTGCAGATGGGGAGAGGCGTAGCCGTACCTGGCGTTCAGCGGTGCCGCCATCGCTTCGAGCACCGCGAGCTCGCGGGAGTCCCGCTCGGCGCCCGCGGGCAGGTTCCGGACGATCGACAGCGCCTCGCGGTGCAGCCGGATCGCCTCGGCGTGGGCGAACATGCCCGCGGCGACCTCGGCGGCGCGCCGGTAGTAGGTGACCGCCTGCCGCAGCCGCCCGCCGCGGGCGTACTGCTCCGCGAGCTGGGCCGCGACCCGGTCGGTGTCCTCGGCGTGCAGCAGTTCGAGGCACTGCGCGATGCGCCGGTGCAGTAGCCAGCGTTTGGGCGGGCTGACCTGCGCATAGGCTGTGTCGCGGAGCAGGTCGTGGGAGAAGTCGTAGCCGTCACCGAGCTCGCGTACGATCCTGCGCCGCCACAGCTCGTCGACCGCCTCCACGACGATGCCGGCCTCGAGGTCACTGGCCTCGGTGAGCAGGTCCAGGGTGAAGTCCGTCCCGGCGGCCGCCGCCAGGCCGGCCACCTCCCGGGCGGCCGGGGTCGCCTGCGTGAGCCGGCTGCGCAGCACCGCGGTCAGGTCCCCGGCCGGCCCGAAGGCGCGGCCGCACGGATCGGCGTCGCCGCCGGGATCGGGCGCACCGCCCGGATCGGCGTCGCCGCCTGGATCGGGCGCACCGCCTGGATCGGCGTCGCCGCCTGGATCGGCGCTCTCCGCGGAATCGACGGTGCTGCGTACGGCCTCGGTGACGTACAGCGGGAAGCCGCCCGTGGTGGCCTGGAGCAGGTCGGTGTCGGCCTCGCGGAGGCGCCGGCCGGAGATGGCCTCGGCCAGCCGGGCCGTTTCAGCCGCCTCGAACGGGCGGAGGGAAAGCTCGGTGAGCAGTCCCGTGGCCCGCATCCTGTCGGTCCACTCCGCGACCCCTGGGCCCAGCTCGGGACCGTCGTCGCGCAAGGTCCCGGCGACCAGGAGCGAGGCCCCGGGGACCAGCCCCAGGCAAAGCGGGACGAAGGCCAGCGTCTCCTGGTCGCACCACTGCATGTTGTCCAAGACCAGCAGCATCGGGCGGTCGACGGCCAGCAACGCCCGCGCCAGGCCTTCGAAGAAGCGGTGGCGCTGCCAGGCGTCGGCCATGGTTCGCGAGGCGGTTCCCGGCGGGCCGCGGTCCCACGCGGATGGCCCGCGGTCCCACGCGGACGGCCCGCGGTCCCACGCCGACGGCCCGCGGTCCCAGGCTGGTGATCCGTGGTCCCACGCCGATGGCCCGCGGTCGCCGGACGGCACCAGCCTGCTGACCTCGGCCCGCCAGGCCTCGTCGAGCGTCGCCGTCGCGTCCTGGACGACGGGATGGCGCATCCAGTCAGCCACCGGCGCCAGCGCCAGCCGTCCCGGCGTCCCGAAGCACTGACTGCTCGCTACCACCGCGCCCTGCCGCCGGGCCAGTTCGGCGACCTCGGCCACCAGGCGGGTCTTTCCGACCCCGGCACCGCCGCGCACCACGACCAGGCCGGGATGGCCGGCGGCTGCCGCCTGCCACAGCTCGCAGAGCAGCCCGAGCTCTCGTGACCGGCCGACGAGCCGCGCCGCTGGCCGCCCGGAGCGGCCGGCCGCGGCCCCCGTCGCCGGGCGCCGATTTCCCGGCGGGCCGGAATCGGCGATCAGGCGCTCGAACGCCTGGCGCGTCTGCGGGTCAGGGATGATGCCGAGCTCACGTTCCAGCACCGAAGCACAGTGATGGTAGGTGCTCACCGCGCCGGCCCGGTCCCCCAGGTCGGCCTGCAACCGCATCAGCGTGCGATAGCCAACCTCCTCCAGCGGCTGCAGCTCGATGCGGCGTCGCGCGGCTGCGACCGCGCCGGCCAGGTCGCCCCGGCGCACCTGCGCCTCGCACGCCAGGTCGCACAGGTCCGCGCACTGGCGCTCGAGCTGCGACCTGGCCTCGACCAGCCAGTCGTCGTAGACGCCAGGCAGCAGGTCGCCGCGGTACTCGGCGATAGCCCGGGTAGCGTGCGCGACGACGCCCTGGTCGTCATCGGCCGCGACCGCAGCCAGGGCCGCCGCGCGCTCGATGCCGAACGCGCGCAGGTCGACGCGACAGGCGTCGGTGTCGCGCCAGCGCAGGTCGGTGGGCGTGATGACGGGCGAGCAGTCATCGCCCAGCACCTGGCGGAGATGATGCAGCTCGCGCCGCAGGTTGGTCAGGGCCTGCGCGTCGGTCGATTCCGGCCAGAACAGGCCGGCGATCCGCTGCCGGGGCTGGGCCGACCCGGCCTGCCAGGCCAGGAAGGCGATGAGGGCCACCGCGCGCGCCGATCGCGTCCTGACGCCGGTCTCGTCGTCGACGATGGACTGCTCCCCCAGGACCAATACGCGCAGCATGCCGGCCTCAACGCCGCCAGGCCCGGGCCAGCCGCCGGCCTGCCCCGGCCGACGGCATCCGACCGCCCGGCGCGTCCTGGTACCGGATCAGCTGCTTGTCCATTCTGAACGGCTCCGCCGCCGGCTCGCTGGTCCGAGCCGGAGTCGCGGCCGCCGGTCCCCCCTCGCCAGAAAGTTCCCACTTCGCTTTACCTGATCTTTACCGAGGGTAACAGGCGCCGGGCAGGTCAGTCCCGCCACAGCGAGCCGAGAGCCGCATCGACCTGCGCAGCCAGCGGTCCGGTGCGGGGCAGCACCGGCTGCGGCGGCACGGCGTCGACCGCCTCGCAGGCCGCCTGGGCCGCGGGGCCGAGGAACCGGCTCAGCTGCGCGTAGCCGTGCCGGTCATCGACGGCCATCCGGTGGTGGTGCAGGCGCAGCGGCGCATACAGGAACAGCTGGTCGCGGGCCCTGGTGACCGCGACGTAGAACAGCCGCCGCTCCTCGGCCAGCCCGGCCGCCGACGACAGGGCCATGTCGCTGGGCACGGCCCCGTCGACCAGGTGCGGCAGGTGCACCACGGGCCATTCCAGGCCCTTGGCCGAGTGCACCGTCGAGATGATCAGGAAATCTTCGTCCAGCCGGGGCGGTCCGGCCAGGTCGGAGGACGAGACGGGCGGATCCAGCGCGAGCTCGGTGAGCGCGTCGTGCAAAGACGGCCGGGTCGCCGCCGCGTCGGCGAGCCGCTGCAGGTCGGCGATCCGGATGCCGGCATCGGGGTACCGGGCCTGCAGCGGAGCTTCCAGCGCGGCCAGGATCGCCGCGGCCCGGTCCCCCAACCGGTCCAGCGTGACGACCTTCGCCAGCGCGGCCACGGTCGCGGTCAGCTCGGCCCGGGCCCGCCGGGGCGCGGCGTCCACGGCGTCCGCCCACCGGTCGAACGGCCCGGGATCGCCTGGGCGCAGGATCTCGATGATCCGCCGGGCGTGCACCGGCCCGATGCCCTCGTGCAGCCGCAGCACGCGGAACCAGGCCACGTCGTCGGCGGGGTTGGCGACCACCCGGGCGGCGGACAGGAAGTCCTTGACGTGGGCCGCCTCGGTGAACCGCAGCCCGCCGTACTTCACGAACGGGATGCCGCGCGCGGCCAGTTCCACCTCCAGCACGTCGCTGTGGTGCGCCGCCCGCACCAGCACGGCCTGCTCGTGCAGCTCGGCCCCGGCTTCGTGCGCCTCCAGGACCCGGGTGCAGATCTCGCGGGCCTGCGTGGCCTCGTCGTGACAGCGCACCAGCACCGGGGCAGCCCCGGACCCCCGGTCACCGGTGAGCTCGAGCTCCAGCCCGGCCGACTGCGGGCGGACCGCGTTGGCCAGTCGCAGCACGGCCTGCTTCGACCGGTAATTCGTGGCCAGCCGGACGATGGACAGACCGGGGAAATCGTCGGCCAGCTGGCGCAGGTGCCCCGGGTCTGCGCCCCGGAACGCGTAGATGGCCTGAGCGTCGTCGCCGACGCAGGTCAGGGCGGCGCCATCGGGTTGCAGCAGCCGCACGATGTCGGCCTGCACCGCGTTGACGTCCTGGTACTCGTCTACCAGCACCGCGTCGAACATGCCGCGCAGCACCGGCGCGGCCGCCGGGTCGGCCAGCGCCGCCCGCCACAGCAGCAGCAGGTCATCGAAGTCGACCAGGCCGTGGCTGCGCTTGTGCGCGACGAAGTCGCGGAACAGCTCGGCGAGCTGACCGGTGAACTCGGTGCACCAGGGGTAGTCGGTGCGCGCGATGTCGCCGACCGGCCGCTGGGTGTTCACGCACCTGGTGTAGATCTCGGCGCAGACGCCCGCCCGCGGCGCGCGGCGCTGCGTGCCCACCAGGCCGTGGTCCGCCCGCCTGGTGTCCAGCAGGCCGGCGACGTCGGACGGGTCGATGACGGTGAATTCGGGCGGCAGCGAGAACGCCTCCGCGTGCTCGCGGATGATCCGGTGAGCGATCGCGTGGAAGGTGCCGCCGGTGATGCGCTCGCTAGCGGTCCGGGCGCGCGGAGCGGCCCGGGCCATCATGTCGTCGGCGGCCCGGCGGGTGAACGTCAGCAGCAGGATGCGGCTGGCCGGTATGCCCTGCTCGCGCAGCCACGCCGCGCGGGCCACCAGCGTCCGCGTCTTCCCGGTGCCGGCTCCGGCCAGGATCAGCAGCGGACCCCCGGGGTGCGCGGCCGCTTGCCGCTGTTGTTCGTTCAGCCCGTCCAGGAGGCTCGGCGACTCGAACATGAACACGAATGTAACCAGGCCGGCCGCCCTGGCCGGGACCGCCACGCGGAACATCCGGGGTAAATCCTCGGGCCCGCGCGCCTGCGCACCGGGGGTGGAACGCTCGGCGGCGTGCTAAGGCCACACTCCCGGCCCGGAGACCAGCTCCTTTTGCAGGATGGCGGTCCCGTTGAGCAGCCGCTGGCGGGCCCCCCAGAGCAGGTTGTCGCCCATCAGGCGGTAGCTGCGAGAGTTGAGGATGATCTCCTTGCGCCCGCCGCCGGGCAGGGCGGGGCTGATGAAGCCGGCGCCGTGCCTGCCCGCCACGTCTACGGCGTGATCGCTGACCGTCACTCCGGGTATGTCACCGAGGGCCTGGTAGAGCTCGGCGGTCAGCCGCGGCGGCATCAGGTAGCTGGTGAGCATCATCTCGATGATGATGAACTCCCGGGCGGGCGCAGGACCCCACCCGCCCAGGTGAGGCAGGTTCAGCCGGCCGAGATAGCGGTCGAGGGCCCGGGGGTCGCGCGGCAGGGAGCGCAGGCCGGCGTAGCTGACCGGGATCTTCCCGGTCTGCGATCCGACCGCCCAGCCGCCCTGCGGTACCAGGGACGGCAGCGGCTGCCCGTCGAAGGGGCCGGTGCCGAGGCTGACCACCCGGCCCCGGTAGACCCACGCCGCATGCCCGGAGTCCGCGGTGGTCCAGACGTGGAAGATGCCGCACCCGGGACCGCCCGTCTTCTCCCGCCAGAACACCCAATGCCCCGGGGGGACGGCCGGCTGCCGGCCCGCGGCGGCCGCGGCGCGGTAGGCGAGTTCGTGCACGGTCAGTGCGCCGGCCGTGGGCGCCCCGGCCGGCGCGACCGCCTGCACGGTGATGAGCCCGGCCGCCACGGCTGCCGCCAGGCCGCCGGCCGCGACGAGCCGCCACCGGCGGCGAACCGAACGCCGCCGCGGGGCTCGGGTGCCCTCGGTGGCCCGCTCCAGGCGCGCCCGGGCCGCGGCTATGACATCCGGCGTGGCCGGGGGCGGTTCGGTCAGCAGTTGCCGGATCGCGGTCAGCTCGTCCATCGGTGGATCCTCCGGGTTGGGTTCGGCTCGTTCGCCGGATCGGTCTGGCGGTCGCGGCCTGGCTCGCCGCCGAGCGACTCGCGTAGCCGCCGGCGCGCCCGGCTCAGCCGGGAGCACACCGTGCCGTAGGGGATGCCGAGCGACTCCGCGACCTCGGCGTAGCTGAGATCGGCCAGCGCCACCAGGAGCAGCACGTCCCGGTCGCCGCGATCGAGCGCGGTGAGCGCGGCCGCCAGGGCCGGCCCGGCCGCCGACGCGCTGACCCGCTCGGCTACCTGGTCCTCGTCGCTGAGTGTTACCAGGCGGGTGCCCGCGCGGGCGAGCGCACGGTAGTGGCGCTCCTCACGGCGCCGGTGCGATCCGGCCAGGTTGGTGGCGATGCCGTACAACCACGGCCGGGCGCAGTCCCGGGCCAGGTCATAACGCCGGCGCTCGGCGAACGCGACGACGAACACCTCCGCCGCGAGGTCGTCCGCGATCTTCGTGCCGACCCGGCGGGCGAGGTACTGGCGGATCTGGCTGAAGTAGCGCTCGAAGATCACCGCGAACCGCTCCGGATCGGCCAGCGACTGCCCGATCACCGCGGCATCGGTCTGCGAATGTCCAGCGAGTCCGGCGGTCACAGTCAATGGTCACGCCTTCCGTACGTGTTCGTCACCCTGTTGTTAGCCGGAGCCACCCGCGCCCTTCACGGTCCCTGCCAGCGCTTCGCGATCCGGGAGCCCGCAGGTTTGGCCGGCCTGGGCGGGGGAAGCCGAAGCCTTGCGCCTTGCTTGGGGCTGCCCTCCGGAAAGAAATTGCGTTAGGTTGCGAGGGAGGCCAGGGTCAAATTCACGGGCGTATGTCTGAGCGGGAAGTCTGCGCGAGCGTTGTCCCCGATGGAGGAACTATGGCCGCACATGTCTCGTCAGCCCGGTCGGCGCCGGTGACCATGGCGCCCGCAGACGTGGCCAGATTGCCGTGACCGAGCGTCCGTCGCGGTGGAGCCCGGCCGCCTCCGCAGACGAAGGCAGCGCGGGAGAACTGGCCAACGCCGCGTGCGCCCTCTGCGGCATCGAGCTGTCGATCATCTCCCTGGTCCCGGATGGCGGCTCCGGCAGCGCCGACGTCCGCTGGTACTGCCGGGACATCGTCTCCTGCACGGAGCGCTGGACGGCCAACCGGGCGTGGCGGGCCGGCCGGGTGCCCGTCCCCGACCGGGACACCCCGGAGCCGGACGCAGAGCCGGTTCCGGACGAGCAGGCGGCGCCTCCCCGTGACGCGGCTTTGGTCCCCGGCGATGTGCAGGCACTGGCCGGGGAGCCGGGTCCGGCCGGCGAGTCAGGCCCGGCCGGCGAGTCAGGCCCGGCCGAGGAGCCGGAACCGGACAAGGTCCGCGCCGGGCAGTTCAGCGGGGGCGGCCACCAGGACGTGGGCTAAGGCGCTGGGTCAGGGTTGCGTCCTCAGGTGCGGACGACCCGGTAGAGAGACGGGTGCGGCCGGTAGCCGACGAGGCCGATCGCCGACTCCCGGAACCCCTGGCTCTGGGTGGCGGCCAGGAACGCTTCAGCGGTCTCCCACCGGGCCACGTTCACGAACTGGAAATCGGCCTCCGAGGTGAGTGCCTGGTGCAGCCTCGTGTCGATGTAGCCGGGCTGTGACCGCAGGTAGTCCCGCGTTTTCTCCCACGCCGCGATGAACTGCCCGGCCTGGTCGCCTGGCACCTCGAAAGCGTTGATCAAGATCACCGGCTCGGTCACGGCGGTTCCCTCCAGCTCTCGCCCGGCGGCCAGAACCTCATCGTGCCGCCGGTCGCCGGCGGCAGCGGTTCGAGCTCTCGCGGAGGCGGACGGGAATCGAACCCGCCGACGACGCGGCGCGCCGTCCACCGGTTTTGAAGACCGGGGGGGCCACCAGGCACCCGGACGCCTCCGGGGCTGACGTTACCCGTGTCCCGCCCGCCGCTGGCGCTGGGACCGGCTGCCGGCTCGCCGGGCCAGCTGCTTGGCGCGGACCACATCGGGGTCGCGCGCGTCCGGCGGGAGCGGCTCCAGCCATTCGCGTGCGGGGCGGTGCCGCCTGTTGATGCGGATCTGCTTCATCGGGAAACCCTCCTGCCGGGTGCGGGCACGAATCCGGACCGGGTCGGCGCGGTCACGCCGCCACCACCATGGACAGCTTGAGCAGGTCGGCAGGCGCCTGCGCGGCGGCCAGCCGGTGCGGGGAGATGCTCTGGCCGTCGGGCAGCAGTGCGCCGGTGTCATCGAACAGCACGATGCCGTTGCAGAGCAGGCTCCAGCCCTGCTCGGGGTGCGAGGCCACCGTGTGGGCCGCCTCGCGATCCACCGCGTCCGCGAGCGGACAGGTCGGCTGATGCTGGCACATGACGCACCTCCATCGTGGTGCTGATTGCGCCGGTAGACCGTTCGGATTCCGGTGCGCCGGGCTTCTCCCGGCTTCACCTTCGAGATTGCCGCTAAGCGCGGTTGTCCCACATTGGGCGGGATCCCTATTTCCGGTCAGGCGGCCTGGGCGCCAAGTAAGGAATTCACGCCCAGGTGCTTAGGGCCGCACCGTAAGGCACAGGACGCCGCGGGTTACCGGGCGGGATGGACCATGTTGTCGAGCACCGCGACGCTGGCCAGGATCAGAACGTCGTTCTCACCCGGGGCGACTTCGACCCCGTACGTATCACGGACCCGGAACCATCGCTTGGAGACTTCGGCGATCTTCGCGCCGTCGCGCTCGATCCGGTACTCGTGGTCGACGACGTTGCCCTGGACGTGCAGATCCGGCCCGTCTTCGAGCTTGATGATCCACCGTTCCCGCAGCGGCGTGATCATGGCCTTCTTGACGATCGCGATCCGGTTCCCGTCCGGTCCCTCGATTTCCATGCTGTCCTTGAGGCGCAGCATGCGTTCCTGGATCTTGCAGAGCTCGCGCCCGTCCGCGTCCTCGAACAGGATCGTCTTGCGGATCCGCAGAGCCTTGCCGTCAAGCTTGAACACCCGCTCGCCGCGATCGTTTTCGATCACGTAGTCGTCGCCGATGGAGATCATGCGCTGGCGCATCTGGTAGCGGATGGCTTCCTGGTCGAAGCGCCGCTCCTGCCGCCTCCTGCCGAACATCCCGGCACCCCCGATCACGGTCCGCGCTGCGGGTTCGTGATGGCGCCCCCGCGCCAGGAGCGTATCAGGAGTCCCCGGCGGGCAGGCCGGACCGGTGGGCGATGGCCGCGGCCTCGGTGCGGCTGGCCGCGTTGAGCTTGGCCAGGATGTTCGACACGTGCACGCTGGCCGTCTTGGCCGAG
>Ga0126381_100007710_pt1 | contig 12000 bp, 12 predicted proteins | sample PanSoiMetPlot_28_FD_96465 | JGI IMG/M metagenome (GOLD analysis project Ga0126381, IMG submission 96465) | Tropical forest soil microbial communities from Panama - MetaG Plot_28 | ecosystem: Environmental > Terrestrial > Soil > Tropical forest > Bulk soil | place: Panama | collected 2016-02-17
CAGCACCGCGATCATGCCGCGCGGCATGCCGGAGGGCACGCACAGATAGGTCGGATCGATGCCCTGCCCGCCGTCGTGCTCGTCCTTGAGCGCCGCCTCGTAGATCGCCTGGTACTCGGCGGTCAGCGGCGCGCCTTCGCCGAGCCCGAGCGGCTTGGTCGGGTCCCAGGCATTGCCGTTGCCGCGCCCGGTGCGCAGCCACTGACCTTTCCAGTCCGGGTATTTTCCTTGCGCCTGCGTGGCGCTCGCGTTCAGCAGCACCGCCAAGGCGAGCGCCAGGGCCAAGGCTCGCAACAAGGCTCGCAACATGCCAAATCCTCCGATCGTCGCGCATCACGGCGATCGTAGCGCTCGTGCGGCAAAGCGCAATGCGTGCAGTCAGGCGGCAGCTTCCGCCGCTGCCTTGAGCTGCTGGTCCTTCGCGGTCGCGCGCTTGGCCGCCGGCCGCTCCGCGAGCCGTTTTGCATAAGCGATGAACTCCGGCCGCTCCGGGATACCCTTGAACATCATGCCCCAGCGGATCCCGGAGCCGATCACCACGTCTGCGGCGGTGAACTGCTCACCCAAGAGATAGGGCCCGCCCCGCACCCCTTCGGACAGCACGTTCATCACGCTCTCATGGTCGCCGTAACCGAGCGCCCGGCGCGGCGCCTCGCCGGCACGCGGAAACGCGCGGTCTGCGATCGCAGCCTCCACGCACGAGGGACCAAAGAACAGCCATTTGAGATAGGGCCCGCGGCGAGGGTCGCCAATCGGCACGTTGAGCTTGGCCTGTGGGAACGCGTCGGCCAGATAGGTGCAGATCGCCGCGCCTTCGGTGACGATGGTATCGCCGTGCTTGAGCGCCGGCACCTTCCCCATCGGGTTGATCTTGAGGTAGTCGGGCGTGCGCAGGTCGTCCTTGGTGAAGCTCATGACCTCGAGGTCATAGGGCTCGCCGAGCTCCTCGAGCATCCAGAGCACGACCGAGGAGCGCGACGGGGCGACGTGATAGAGGGTGAGATTGGCCATGGAGGTCTCGCCTGTGGAATTGCTTGCTGCGGAAATCCGCCTCGGGTTAAGGGCGCATCATGACCATTCTGCGACATACGTCCGAGTCATGCCCCCATAGCCCGTCAAGGCGCGTAAACGCCCTTATGTCCCGGCCGAGACTCTGCGTGGGTGCATCACGCCTTCTTCTGCTCCCACAGGCAGAGTACGGCACCGGCCCGTCGGTGATGATGCTGAACCACGCGGCGCCCGCGACCTCGGTGACATCCTTCATCACTGCAGCGCCCAGCGACTTCGCCGTGGCGGTGGCCGCCTTGACGTCGCCGACCCCCGCATAGGCCATCCGGGCCGAGGCCGCGTTGGGGATCGGATTCTTCATCATTCCGCCGCACCGGTACCCTCGCCCACCCTGATCATCGTATGGGTCATCCCGCTGACCGGCATGTCATCGAGCTTCCAATCAAACACCGACTTAAGAAAGTCTTGGCTTGGCCGATGTCGTTCGACATCGGCTCGACCTGCACGAACGGATTATCCATGAGGGCCCTGATAGTCCGCTGGCGTGACGAAACCATGATTGCGGGAGCGCGCGAGGTCGGCTTCGACATTGCTCCCCGCGCCGCGCGCCGTCAGATCAGCGGCCCGGGGCGCTTGAGATATTGCGTGGTGATGGCGTTGGCGGACCAATAAGCGAGCGCGCCCACGACGCCGGTCGGATTGTAGCTCTGGTTCTGGGGAAAGACCGAGGCGCCCATCACGAACAGATTGTCGGCGTCCCAGGACTGCAGATAGCGGTTGACGACGCTCGCTGCGGGGTCGGCGCCCATCATGGTGCCCCCGGTATTGTGTGTCGACTGATAGGGCACGACGTTGTAGTTGCCGCGCCGCGCTGCCGGCTGGCCCATGACCGTGGGGTTCATGGCGCGCGCGATCTTGCCGATCACCCCGGCCATGTATTCGGCGAGCTTGTAGTCGTTGTCGTGGAAATTGTAGCTCAGGCGGATGAGCGGACGGCCGAGCGCGTCCTTGTAAGTCGGGTCGAGGTCGAGAAAGTTCTCGCGATGGGCATAGCTGCAGCCCGATGCGTTGATGCCAAAGGCGCGGTTGTACCACTTCGCGGTGGCCCGCTTCCAATCGCGGCCCCAGCGCGGCGTACCGGGCGGAACCGGGCGCGTCCCGATCGGCCGCCCGTTGGTAACCGAGGCCTGGACATAGGCGCCGCCGAAGAAGCCGAGGCCCGCGTGGTCGAAATTGTCACCGTTGAAGTCGTCGATGACGGTGCCGTGCGCGCCCGCCGCCATGAACGGATTGATCACCTTGTCCTCGAAGAACACCTGCACGTTGGTGCCGGTCACCTGATAGCAGTAGTTCTTGCCGACGACGCCCTTGCCGGTCTTGTAATCGTAGGGCGCGCCGATGCCCGAAATGAGCATCAAGAGCACGTTGTTGAACACATAAGCGCCGAGGATCACGAGTCCCGCAGGCTGCTCGTATTCCTCGCCGCTGCGGGTATCGACATAGCGCACCGCTTTCACCTTGCGCGCCGCCTTGTCGTAGACGAGATCCTTCACATAGGCGTGGTCACGCAGCTCGAATTTCGGATCGGCCAAGAGCACTGGCAGGAGACAGACATTGGGCGAGGCCTTGGCGTTGGCCTCGCAGCCGAACCGCTCGCAATGGCCGCAATATTCGCAGGCGCCAAGCGTCAGGCCTTCCGGATTGGTGTAGACCTCGCTCATATTGGCCGCCGGCGCCGGGAACGGGTGATAGCCGAGGCTCTTGCAGGCCGCTTCCATCAACGCGCCGGCCATCGGCTGCACCAGGGGCTTGTTGGGATACTCGTTCTGCCGCGGCCCCTCGAACACGTTGCCACCCTCGATCTTCTGGCCGCGCAAATTTCCGGCCTTGCCGGAAATGCCGCAGAGCTTCTCGAATTTGTCGTAATAGGGCTCGAGCTCGTCGTAGCTCACCGGATAGTCCGCGATGGTCATCTCGTCCGGAATAGCGTTGCGGCCGTAGCGCTCCGTAATGCCGCTGCGCGGCTTGTGATCGTAGGGCAGCAACCGCCAGGTATTGCCGTTCCAATGCGAGCCGGCGCCGCCCAGATTGTTGCCCGGCAGGAACGAGCCGAACCGCCGGATCGGCAGCGCCGTCTCGGCCGGCGAATGGCGTAAGCTCACCGTCTCCATCTGCGCGTCCTGGAACAGCTCGTGGCGGTTGGCGTATTTGAGTTCGTCGCGGACGCTCGGCAGCGTGAAATCCTCACGCGGGCTGCGCTTGGCGCCACGCTCGAGCCCGACCACGTTGAGTCCGGCCTTGGTCAATTCGCGCGCCAGGATGCTGCCGGTCCAGCCGACGCCGATCACCACCGCATCGACCGCTTTCAAGAGCGTTGCCATGACTGATTACTCCGCGTCAGGAGAAGTCCGCGATCGAGCGCGGCGGCTTGTCGTATGTCTTGCCGAAGTAGGTCTTGATCTCGTCGCGATAGGTCGCCGGCAATCCCGGATAGCCGACCATCCTCCAGGCCGCCTTGTCGCGGTTGCCGCCGTAGATCGGATCGGCGAAAAAGCCCTCCATGGTGATCTGCAGCAGCGCGTCGAAGAACATGGCGCTGCCGGGCCCTGCGAATTCAGCCTTGCCGGCTTCCATGGCCGTGAGCGCCGCTTCGCGCTCCGGCGCGGCCAGCCGATCGAAATCCTTGCCGTAGGTCTTGCGCGTCCACGCGTTGGCGGCGGCGATGCCGGCGCGGAAGAATTCGCGCGGGTTGAGCGGCAGCTGATAGCCGAGCTCAGGCTTGCCCTTCTGGAATGGACCTTCGCGATAGAGCCGGGCGCCGCTGCCATAGGCGCCGGCGAGCTGCCGGTCGATGAATACCGCCACCCCGCAATCGCTGCCCGAGGGCGAGTGCTCGTCGGCCGGGATCAGCGTGTCGGCGGCCGCGACGACAAAAGCGTGTTCGGTCGGCGTGAGCGTCAACAACGCCTCGGGCTCGGCTGCAGCGGTTGCCGCGGTTGCCGGCGTCTGCGCATTGGCGGGCGGCGTGAGCGAGGCGGCGACCGCGGTCCCGGCCCCCATGAGAAAGCTGCGGCGGGGAATTTCGTTGTCGTTCGCCTTGTCAGACATGGCAAACCCTCCTTGATGGCGGCCGAGACTATGCTCAATCGATTGGTCGGGCTACGCGTCAACCCGGGTTCAGACCTTTGGACTTGAGCACCGTGATGGCGGCCGGTGTCGCCAGATATTTGATCAATGCGTTGGCGGCGGCGGGCTCTTTGCTGTCGGCGGCGACGGCGGCCGGGTAGACGGTGTAGAGCTGGATGTCCGGCGGCAGCGGCCCGACGAGCTCCGCGCCCGCATAGGGCAGGATCTCGCTGATCTGGGTGATGCCGATCTCGGCCTCGCCGTTGGCGACCGCATTCGCGGCCGGGTTGGTCGCCGGCAGGACCTTGAGCTTCCCCTTCACCTCCTCGGCGATGCCGAGCTTGTCGAACAGGCTGCGGATATAGGGCGCGGTCGCGCCCGCCCCGACGAAGCCGATCGACTTGGCATCGAGCAGCGCCTGCTTGAAGCCCGCGGTGGTGCTGATGTCGGGCTTGCGCGCGCCCTTGCGCACCGCAACGCCGGCGCCCGAGCGGGCGATGTCAACGCGCCCGGCGGCGACGAGCTTGCCTTCCTTGATGAGGTCGTCGGTCGTGGCCGTCGTGAGAATCGCGACGTCGACCGGAGCACCCTTCTCGATCGCCGCCTTGAGCTCGGCCGCCGCTCCGAAGGTGATGCTGAGCTTGTGCCCGCTCGTCTTCTCGAATTCCGGAACCGCCTCCTCCATGGTCGACTTGAGCGCGTTGGAGATCAGGGCCTTGATCTCGGCGGCGCTGGCGGCCGTGGCCCCGAAGGCGAGCGTCGCGGCAGCGGCGATGGCGGCGACCATCCTCATTGCTTCCTCCCGTATTGTTTGTTGGTCACGGCGTCTGTGAGTCTTGGCCGGGCTTGTCCCGGCCATCCACGTCTTTGCCCGGAGCGAAGGCGTGGATGCCCGTGACATAAGGCGTTCACGCCCGTCTTCGCCGGGCTGAGCGCGGGCATGACTCTATCTGTAAACCGCCGCGATGGCGAGGAACTCCTCGGCCTTGAGGCTCGCGCCGCCAACGAGCGCGCCGTCGACATTGTCGATCGCCAAAAGCTCGCCCGCATTGCCCGGCCTCACCGAGCCCCCGTAGAGGATGCGCATCCCCGAGGCGGCGCCGCCGTAGCGCGCCGCAAGCTCCTTGCGGATGAATCCGTGCACCTCGGCGACATCGGCGCAGGACGGCGTGAGCCCGCTGCCGATCGCCCAGACCGGCTCGTAGGCGAGCACGATGTCGCCCCCAAGGTCCGGCAACGAGCCCGCCAGCTGGCGGCGCACCACCGCGATAGTCTCTCCCCGCTCCCGCTCCGCGCGCGTCTCGCCGACGCAGACGATGGCGGTGAGGCCCGCCCGCTCGGCCGCGAGCGCTTTGGCGCGCACGTCCGCGTCGGACTCCTGGTGGTAGAGCCGGCGTTCCGAATGCCCGACGATGACAGCACTCGCCCCGGCGTCCTTGAGCATCTCGGCCGAGATGTCGCCCGTAAAGGCGCCGGCCGCCGCACTGTGGCAGTCCTGCCCGCCGATCGCGACCGCACTGCCGCGCGCCAGCGCCGCAAAGTCCGCGATCAGGGTCGCGGGCGGACACACGAGGAGGTCGACGCGGGATACGAGCTCGCGCCCGCCATCGATGATCTTCTTGAGCTCGGCCGCGGCGGCGGCGAAGCCGTTCATCTTCCAGTTGCCGGCAATGAGGGGGCGTGTCGCCATCTTGGGCGGCGCTCTTATCATGTCCAACCGCGAAAAGCGAAGAACGCCGCAAGGATCGGGGCGGCATAGGACCACATGGACGGCTTCCCTGCGGGACTGGCATAGGCCAGTTAACACCAGGTCCTCGTAACACAGGTCCTTGCGCCGCAGGGGCGTTTCGCTGCAGCGCAGCGTCGGTTGCGGCCAAGCCTGCCTGTCCTTATTATAAGTTTCGCCGTAGATCAGCCTCGCGCGGTTTTCGGCGTTCTCTCGCAACACGGCAGGAATCGATGCTTCGAGGTCTACGAAAAGCCTCTGCCAATTGGCTAGGCAAGCTCGTCATGGGTGCGGTGGTTGCCTTCCTGATCGGCAGCTTTGCGATCTGGGGGATCGGCGACATTTTCCGCGGCTATGGCATGGCGACCGCCGCCAAGATCGGGCGAACCGAGATCACCACCGAGCAGTTCCGCCAGATCTACAATGACCGGCTGCAGCAGATCGGCCGCCAGCTCGGCCGGTCGCTCACCATGGAGCAGGCGCGCACGCTCGGCCTCGACCGGCAGGTCCTGGCGCAGCTGACCGCGGACATGGCGCTCGATCAGCGAGCGCAGTCGCTGCGGCTCGGCCTTCCCGACGCCGAGATCGTCCGCCGGATCACCTCCATACCCGGCTTCCAGACCCCCGCGGGTCAGTTCGACCACGATCGCTTCGTGCAGGCCATACGCGAGGCCGGCTATACCGAGCAGCGTTTTGTCGCCGAGCAACGGCGCAACACGGTGCGCAACCAGCTTTCCGACACCATCAGGGGCGGGCCGCTCGCCCCCAAGGCCGCTGTCGAGCTCAAGGACCGCTATGAGAACGAGCAGCGCGCTGCCGAATATGTCCTGTTCGACCACGCCCAGGCGGGCGAGATCGCAGCCCCCGCGCCCGACGCGCTCGCGCGCTATTTCGAGGAGCGCAAGGTCCTGTTCCGCGCGCCCGAATACCGCAAGCTTCTGATCGTGAAGGCGCTTCCCTCCGATGAGGCGAACTGGGGCGAGGTCTCCGACGACGAGATCAAGACCGCCTACGACGAGCATCCCGACGCCTTCGGCACGCCCGAGCGGCGCCAGCTGCAGGAGATGGTCTATCCGACCATGGAGGCGGCCGCCGCCGATGCGGAGCGCATCACCAAGGGCGCCAGCTTCTCTGACATCGCCAAGGAGCGGGGCATCGCCGACAAGGACCTCGATCTCGGCACCCTGACCAAGAGCGCCATCATCGACCGTACCATCGCCGACGCCGCCTTCGCACTCAAAGAGGGCGAGACGAGCGCGCCGGTCGAGGGGCGGTTCGGCGTCGCGCTCGTCCATGTGATCAAGATCGAGCCGGGGCAGATCAAGCCGCTCGCCGAGATCGCGCCCGAGATCAAGCGGGAGATCGCGACCGAGCGTGCCAAGGCCAAGATCGGGCCGATCTACGACAAGATGGAGGACACGCGCGGGGAAGGACATACGCTGGCCGAGGCGGCGGCGACCCTCAATCTTCCGGTACGCACCGTCGAGCTCGACCGCTCGGGGCGGGATCCCAACGGGAAGCCGGTCCCTGACTTGCCCGACGCGCAGCGCCTCCTGGCGGCCGCCTTCTCCACCGATGTCGGGTACGATGCCGATCCGCTGCAGGCACAGGGTGGCGGCTACATCTGGTTCTCGGTCGAGGGCACCACCCCGTCCCGCGAGCGCACCCTCGATGAGGTGAGGGACAAGGTCGAGGCGAGCTGGCGCGAGGACGAGATCGCCAAGCGCCTGCAGGAGAAGGCGGAAGCCTTCCTGGGCAAGCTCAAGGGCGGATCGAATTTTGCCGAGACGGCGCGCGCCGAGGGACTCAAGGTCGAAACCGTGAGCGGCCTCAAGCGCGGCACCGCGTCGCCGCCTCTGTCCGCGAGCGTGACCGACAAAGTCTTCGCCACGCCCAAGGATGCGGTGGCGAGCGCGGAGGCCGAGCAGCCGGGCGAGGAGGTCGTCTTCCGCGTCACCGATGTCGTGCTGCCGAAGACCGACATGGCCGCGGACGCGGCCAAGACCATGGCGCAGGAGCTGAACAGCCGCCTCGCGGACGACCTGTTCAGCCAATACGTCGCCAAGGTCGAGAGCGAGATCGGCGTCACCATCAACCGTAACGCCATCAGCCAGGTGGTCAGCGGCGGTGCGATCAACACCGGCCCCGGTAACGACGACAGCGACCTCAACTTCTGAGCCTGGGGCATGCAGATAGAGCCGCAGTCGGGTGCGTTCGCCAAGTGCTATGCGCGCGGCGAGCCGCAGGTCGTGTGGACCACGTTGGTCGCCGACCTCGAGACGCCAGTGTCGGCGTTCCTGAAGATCGCGGCCGGCCGGCCCATGAGCTTTCTCCTGGAATCCGTCGAAGGCGGCGCGACGCGCGGGCGCTATTCGATCATCGGGCTCGAGCCTGACCTCCTCTGGCGCACGCTCGGTGGCCGCGCCGAGGTGAACCGCTCGCCGCGCGAGGCGCGCGGCCGCTTCGAGCCGTGCGCCGAGGAACCGCTCGCTTCGCTGCGCTCGCTCGTCGCCGAAAGTCGGATCAAGCTGCCGCCGGCGTTGCCGCCGATGGCGGCGGGCGTCTTCGGCTATCTCGGCTACGACATGGTGCGGCTCATGGAGGAGCTGCCGTCCCCCAATCCCGATCCGATCGGCATCGCGGATGCGATTCTGATGCGGCCGACGATCGTGCTGGTGTTCGATTCGGCGACCGATACGATCACGCTGGTCACGCCGGTGCGTCCGGCGAAAGGCGTGTCCGCCCAGGCAGCGCTGACGCGCGCAGGCGAGCGCCTGTCCGCGATCGTCGACGCGCTCGAAGGCCCGCTCGATCACGCCGCCACCAACGGCCATGCCGGCCCGCTCGCGGTGCTGCCGCGCTCCAACACGACGCCCGCCGAGTTCGAGCGCATGGTGCACGCCGCCAAGGAATATATCGCCGCCGGCGACGTGTTTCAGGTCGTGCTGGCGCAGCGCTTCGAGGCGCCCTTCGAGCTGCCTCCGTTTGCGCTCTACCGTGCGCTGCGGCGGGTCAATCCCTCGCCCTATCTCTATTTTCTCGACTTCGGCGAGTTCGCGCTCGCAGGCTCGAGCCCGGAAATCCTGGTCAAGGTCGAAGGCGGCACCGTGACCATCCGCCCGATCGCCGGCACGCGCCCACGCGGGCCGACCCCGCACGAGGACAAGGCGCTCGAGGACGAGCTGTTGGCCGATCCCAAGGAGCGGGCCGAGCACCTGATGCTGCTCGATCTCGGACGCAATGATGTGGGGCGGGTGGCCGAGATCGGCACGGTCGAGGTGACCGACCGGTTCTTCGTCGAGCGCTACAGCCAGGTGATGCACATCGTCTCGAACGTCGAGGGCGCGCTGCGCGGCGACCGCGATGCCCTCGATGCGCTCGCGGCTGGCTTCCCGGCCGGTACCGTCTCGGGCGCCCCGAAGGTGCGGGCGATGGAGATCATCGACGAATTGGAGACCGAGAAGCGCGGCATATATGCGGGCTGTGTCGGCTATTTCTCGGCCGCGGGCGAGATGGACACCTGCATCGTGCTGCGCACCGCGCTCGTCAAGGACGGCGTCATGTACGTGCAGGCCGGTGCCGGGATCGTGGCCGATTCCGACCCCAAGTCCGAGCAGCAGGAATGCATCAACAAGGCGCGCGCCCTCTTCCGCGCCGCAGAGGAGGCCAAACGCTTCGCTAGCGCCGCCCGGCGCGGGCAATAGGAGGTCCCTATGAGCGACACGCCCAAATGGAAGCACGACGGCGTCCAGGTGGTCCCGGGCAGTTCGCTCGATCCCAGCACGGCGCAGACGCCGGGGATGGACCGCAAGGTGGCAATCAATCTGGCGCGGGTCGGCGCCCGCAAGCTGTGGGCCGGCACGGTGGATATTCAACCCAATGCCAAGACCGGAGCGCACCATCATGGCGAGCTTGAAAGCGTCATCTACGTGGTACGCGGGCGGGCGCGGATGCGCTGGGGCGAGCGCCTCGAATTCGTCGCCGAGGCCGGCCCCGGCGATTTCATCTATGTGCCGCCCTATGTTCCGCACCAGGAGATCAACGCGAGCACAAGCGAGCCCCTCGAATGCGTGCTGGTGCGCAGCGACAACGAGGCCGTGGTGGTCAATCTCGACATCGCGCCGGCCGAGAAGCCCGATCAGGTGCTGTGGGTAGATCCGATCCACCGCGGATAGACGGGCTCCGGTCCCGGCGTTAGAACAGGGCCCATGATCATCCTCATCGACAACTACGACAGCTTCACCTTCAACCTGTTCCACTATCTGGGCGGGCTGGGGGCCGAGGTCGTGGTTCATCGCAACAACAAGATCGCCAGCGCGGACGTAATCGCCGCGGACCCGGACGCGATCGTGCTCTCGCCCGGCCCCTGCACGCCCAACGAGGCCGGCATCTGCCTCGACCTCATTGGGCAGGCCTCGGCGCAAATCCCGATCTTCGGCGTCTGCCTCGGCCACCAGGCGATCGGGCAGGTCTTCGGCGGCAAGGTGGTGCGGGCGCCGGTGCCGATGCACGGCAAGCTCTCGCTGATCAAGCACAAGAGTGAAAGCCTGTTCCGCGGCATCAACGAGCCGTTCCAGGCAACGCGCTATCATTCGCTGGTGGTCGAGCGCGCGAGCCTGCCGAAGGAGCTCGCGGTCGTAGCGGAGACCGACGACCAGCTGATCATGGGGCTCTCCCACGGCCACCTGCCGGTGCATGGCGTGCAGTTCCATCCCGAGAGCATCGCTTCGCAGCACGGCCATCTGATCCTGAAGAATTTCCTCGATATCGCGGCGGCCTGGAACGCCTCGACGGGGCGGCGCGCGGGAAGCCGTGTGCAAGGGCGGGCGGCGCGTTAGCGCATGTCCGGGAAGAGTAGATACCGGTTTTCCGACGGTAGCTTGCCCCCGCGAAGGCGGGGGACATGCGCCAATGCAAAAAAGTAGAATTGGGGGGCGGCTGTGAGTGATGATTTCAAGGCGTTGATTGCGAAGGCGGCGACCGGCGCGGCGCTGACGCGCGAGGAGGCCGCGCGCGGCTTCGACCGCATGATGTCTGGGGAGGCGACGCCCTCGCAGATGGGCGGCCTGCTCATGGCGCTGCGGGTGCGCGGGGAGACCGTCGAGGAGATCACCGGCGCCGTCACCGTCATGCGCGAGAAGATGTTGCGCGTCGCGGCACCGAGCGATGCCATCGACGTGGTCGGCACTGGCGGCGATGCGTCGGGCTCCTTCAACATCTCGACCTGCGCGGCCTTCATCGTCGCGGGCGCGGGCGTGCCGGTCGCCAAGCACGGCAACCGGGCGCTTTCCTCCCGCTCGGGCGCGGCCGACGTGCTGGGCGCGCTCGGGGTCAAGATCGACCTCACGCCTGAGGCCGTAGGTCGCTGCATCGCCGAGGCCGGCATAGGCTTCATGTTCGCGCCCGCGCATCATCCAGCCATGAAAAACGTGGGCCCGACACGCGTCGAACTCGGCACCCGCACGATCTTCAATCTGCTCGGGCCGCTCTCCAATCCGGCCGGCGTGCGGCGACAGATGGTCGGCGTGTTCTCGCGTCAATGGGTCGAGCCGCTGGCGCAGGTGTTGAAGAATTTGGGCTCGGAGGCGGCCTGGGTGGTGCATGGCTCCGATGGGCTCGACGAGATCACCACGGCGGGGCCGACATACGTGGCCGCGCTCGACCGCGGCGAGGTGCACACCTTCACCGTCAGCTCGGAGGACGTGGGCTTCGCACCAGTCAAGCCGGAAGCTCTGCGGGGCGGTGACGCCGCGGAGAACGCGCAGGCGCTCCTCGACGTGCTCAAGGGCAAGAAGGGTCCCTACCGTGATGTCGCGATCCTCAATGCCGCTGCCGGCCTGATCGTGGCGGCCCGCGCCAAGGATCTCGCCCACGGGGTGACGCTCGCGGCGAAGTCGGTCGATTCCGGCGAGGCCGAAGGCCGCCTCGACCGCTTGATTGCGGTGTCCAACGGGTAGGAACGGTCGTCGCGATCACCGCGCTCCTCGCCGCGCGCGGCACAATTGCAGCCTCGGTGAGGGGGCGCTTCCAACTCAGTATTTGTGGAGGCGCCCCCGCACCCGGCCCGTGCTTCGGCCTCCGTCGTCGCGCGCTGCCTCTCCCCGCAAGCGGGCGAGGAGCGCCGACTTGGGCTTGACCCG
>Ga0126381_100007712_pt1 | contig 11998 bp, 11 predicted proteins | sample PanSoiMetPlot_28_FD_96465 | JGI IMG/M metagenome (GOLD analysis project Ga0126381, IMG submission 96465) | Tropical forest soil microbial communities from Panama - MetaG Plot_28 | ecosystem: Environmental > Terrestrial > Soil > Tropical forest > Bulk soil | place: Panama | collected 2016-02-17
CTCTAAAGCCGGCCTCGCGGATGCCCTGACGGACGGCATTATTGACTCCTCATTTCCTGCCAAGTCTGGCCAAAAATCGTATAGGTTAACAGCTCGTTTGCGGCGTCCTCCGCTGGCCAAGTTATCTCCAATTGGAAGTGCCTGCACCATGCCTCGTTTTGGTTCTGGGCGAAGTGGTATCTGTCCGAATAAATGGTCTCGCTTTGGGGGAGATTCGGGGGGTCTTGACGGGTTCTTTTCAGGTCGTCAAACGTCCCCGAAATCTCCCCCAAAAGGAGGGCGAGTCCGGCACGAGTTCCGAGTCGGACGGACTCTAGGGTGATGAAGGAAAGACATGCAAGCTGCCCGGGAAGAGCGAGAATAATCTGACCGAAAACGGTACGTACCGTGAAGGCATTGCTGTTGTCCGTCCGCATGGTTCTATCCCTCTGGAGGATGGGGCCTGCGGTGGTTCCCGAGATGAGTAAACGGAATTGCCCAGGGGTCACTTCGACGCTCTGGACACAGCCCATATTGAAGCCTGCAAGGGTGGCCTTTGTACTCCATGCGCTTCCCTGCTCCGGCGCGTTATTTGCGGCCATCCGGTACCACTGGCCGGTGGTCGGATTGCCGTTGATATCGACGCCCCCATTAGCCACATAGAGGGCGGTGTCGAGGGTCGATTGCGAATGAAAAGTGACGTAGCTTTGGGCGGTGTTGTACTCGTCAATAAACCTGTCCGCAATGGGAAAACCGGCCTCCATAATCCCCGCGCTGGGGTCGAGGGCCACAAGCTGGTTATTGCCCATGAGGAGGTACGGGGTGGTCTTGTTGACGGTGAAACAGTCATAGCTTCTCAGGGGCAGCTCTTCGATAAAGACGACCATGTAGAGCGGGTCTGTATCGGTGCCGGAGCCAAGGATGATGTAGGCATCTCGTACCGTGAAAACCACCATGCCCAGAGAGCACGCCCAGAAACGGGTAATCTTCGATTGCGCGGTGAGCTGAATGTCAAAGCCAGCGTTCCCGCTCGATCCGGCGACAAGGGCATCTGGGCCGCTGCTGATCCACACCACGTTGCCCACGGCGGCGAAGATGCGGCCTATGTGATAGCCCAGCGCGGTAGCTCCTGCCGGTAGCGGGGTTCCCTCGCCTGTCCGCTGGGCTTGCCACTCGGTGTTGAGCTGCGCGTCCGTCTTGGTGTCGGTGTAGCTCCATGCTCCTCCGCCTGCCGGATTGGGTATCTGGTCGAGGTAGAGAAACGTGGAGCCTCCGTGTGTGGTTCTAAAGATGACGATGGTATCTACTTGCGAGTCGGTTGAACCTGTCCCCTGTACAACCACGGCGTGACCATCGTTGATACTGATGGGAAGACTCGCGGGGGACATATTGGAGATGTCGGTTGTCTTCGAGTTCATGAAGGCATATCCGTACTGGACGGGGCCTACAGCTCCCGCGTTCTGCCAGAGGATCGCACCCAGCGGGTTGCCCGAGGGATCGGATGTGAGCGCGCTTTTGACTGCGCTGAATGTAGGCGCGGTGCCTCCGGACTTCCCTGACTGCTGACACGCTTGGACTCCGCCACTGGGGTCTAGGATCGTATCGGTGGTGATGACGTTGGTGCTGTCTCCAATTTCGGTACGCGTCATCGTGCGGCCCAGATTGAGCCATTGGATATCGTTGTCCTGCGTGAGCGAATTAAGACCGGGCAACCATGTCGGCTCGATGGCTGCACACGTCCCGTTATTCTGTGCCTGATAAAAATATTGGTTGCCGTCGCTCGACGTGCGATAGATGAGGTCGTTGTAGGCGCGCGTCTGTCCTGCTGTCCAAAGTCCGCTGGCTAGATTCTCCCAGCCCACGGTGCCATCTGTGGTTCCGTGATATTTGATCGTCGCCCATACTGGGTTGCCGATTCCCGTCACTCCAAACGCGGTAGCGTTCTGGATGTTTCCGTTGGTGTCGATGATGAGGACTTTGGCGTATTGATTGGTGCGCGAAAAAACCGTGTTGGCCAGCCAGCTCCCGTATCCGGTGAAGATGGGCAGGCTCACGGATGGCGCGTTGGTGGGTGCGTCGATTCCCCACTTTGAAATCGTGCCCGTCCCTGTCGTGGGGTCGTAGTTCCACTGCACGTTGTCCACGCCATTGGTCATGTACAGCGTGTTGCCTACACCGAGAAAATAAGTTGATCCGGCTCCGCTGGACTTGGTGAACACGGCGGCGGCTCCGCCTCCGGTGATGTCGTAGACCGTGGCGGCGGTGTCGGCCATCACGCGGATAGTTTCATCGGTGATGGTGAAGGTATTGAAGCTGTAGAAGCGTTTGACCGGGGGCAGGGAAGTAGCGTTATAGACGCTATGTCCCCAGCGGCGGCGGAGCGTGAGGCGCGTGCTGATTTCCGAGTTGTAGCCGGTAAGGATGGAGTCCTGCCGTCCCATCCCATACTTCTCTTCGTACACACTGGTCGCTGCATCGCGCAGGGGAGAGCGGTTCGTCCACAACCCAGTAAAAATGCGGTTGGTATGCAACGGCGCAAAGTTGCTGGGTTCGCTCGTCGCTCCGGCTTGTTGCAGCGCGTTAGGCATTGGCCCGTCCCATCGCGCCTTGTTGTGTGGCCATCGACTCGCGCGCCTGTTGATTGATGAGGTCTAGGAAGTTTCCCAGGAAGATGTTGCGTTGCAGCGCGGTCAAACCCTCCTGCGCTCCGAGGAGATGACTGGCGAACTTGGAGAGAAAAATCGGGGAGCGCGCATCTTTGACGAGGAGCGAGACGAAGCCCAAAAATCCCCAGTCATAGATGAAACTGAGCTGATCGGGGATCGGTGCCCAGGTGTTGGCCAGTGACGACATCAGCACAGGCGCGCGCTGGTAGTGGCCGTCTATCGCGTAGGCCACATCGGGGAAGGTGTTAAGCCTTAGCGTCACGTTGCCGTCATCATCCTGCATCTGCATCGCCGCGCTCGAAGGCCGTTTCACCACACTCTCAGCGGAGAGGCTGGTAGCGATGTTGGTGATTTCGGTCACGTCGCCATCGGGATCGGTCAGCCAGATTTTTTCTAAGAAATGAAAGTCGGGAAGCGCGAAGAGATAATCCTGTCCCCACGCGGTCTCCGTGGGATCAAGAGCAACGTGGAAGATGCTGCGATTCCACGGCCATTTGAATGGTGGGCCGAGGATGGTTTGTTTGGTGAGGTTGGCGGCGGTGACGGCTGGCTCTCCATTCGAGATGTTCACGGGCTGGTAGCCAATGAAGGGCATCGAAAAAAGTGCGCTGGCCATGATGTTCCGCGTGACGCTCATCTCTTCATCTCCATCCGAAGCGATAGGGGTAGGGGCCGGGGTCAGTGGTGTAGCTCGGAGACATCACACTCTTGTCTGGGAAAAACCCTTTGCTCTCGTCTTCGCGGTCATTCTGTTTGGTGGCAAGCTCCATCGCGGTAAACCAGTCGGCCTTCATCTGCTCGAAGCGCGCTTTGACATTGGGGTTAGTGGAGTAGCGATGCGCGTAGGCGATGCACCCGTCTAGGAACCACTTTTTCTGATCGTCGGGGACGGGGCTGATGAGCTGTTTAAGTTTGGTGAAGAGTGGGGCCTTGCGCTGTCCCCAGAGGCGCGCCAGCCACACTTGTCCCCCGCTGGGAGGCATCGGATTAAAACGAAAGCCCTGCGCGTCGGGATCAACCACCAACCATTTACAAGTGCCGTCCGTGATGACTTGGCCGATGACGTTGGCGGTGTAGTCCGGTAATCCTGTTGTGGGATCGTTGGGGTAGATCGCTACGGGTGGCGTCGTGCCAGTCACACCGTACTGTGTGAGTAGCAGAAGGTTGCCGTACTGATCCGTGATGTTGGTGGGCGGGTTTTCCGGTGGGCTGGTGACCTGTGGGCCTACCGGCCACGTGTAGGTTATCGCTGGCCCTGGCCATGCTCCTTGTTCAAGGTCTTTGTTGTAGAACCAACACACCTGATACGGGAATCCACCTTGAACATTGCTCATCTGCAAGTCACGCACAGCGTAGATAGGCCACGTGGGGGGCGGATAGGTTGAGTTATTGATGTCGATTCGCAGGCCATTTTCCAGCCAGCCGAGTCCGGTCACAGTAAAGAGATAATCCTGTTGCAGTGAGATGAGAGGGAAGGGCGGGATTTTGATGCGGTTCCACTTCCACGGATAGCGGATGCTCAGAAGCTCCTGCATGACATCGTTCCCGATGGTGATAGCAGGCTCGTCGGCCCAGCCTCCGGTGCTGTTAAACACCGTTTGGAGGTCTCCGATGATGGAGACCGAATCCATGATGTTTTGCAGCGTGATCGTAGAATTTCCCACGACTCCCCCTCACGGTTAGCGTTGGCCGGTGGCTGCTGCTGCTTGGGCCTTGTCGCGTTTTGCGCGCGCCTCCATCTCTCCCTTGAGGGCCGCTTTCTTTCTCTCGGGATCGGTGGCGTTAAGAAATGCCTCTCGCGCATCCTCGCGCGCTTTGTCGGCGTCTTCGGGATCGCCCTGCGGATGGCCGATGACGCCTTTGAGGTTTTCGGCTTGCTGGGCCTGCGCGTTGTACATCTCCGTGTTGTATTGCTCGTTATCGGCGGCTTGCTGGGTCAGCTCGTCCACAACTTCATCTCGCGGCCTCGACTCCGGTGGCCAGTCAACTAGGTTGCGGTCTCGCGTGGCGTTGGCCTTCTCTCCGCTGCCAGCTCCGCGCGGCTGCGCCTGCTGCTTTGGTTGGTTTCCCTGTTGTTCGTCCGTCATGGCTCGGCTCCTTCGCTTGGGTTTGTGGCGCGCGCCCGTGGCTTCTCTCATGCGCTGCGCGATGGTTTTCTTTGACCGGCGCGTGGGGGTCGTGGCTTGGCGGATGCGTTCGTAGGCGGGGCCGTCCTTCACAGGTTTCCGCTTCGCTGCGGCCTTCTTCGTCGGCTTGGTCAAGGTCTTCGGCATCAGGCTGCGGCCTCCTCCGGATCAATCGGAGTGAAGGCGAAAAGCACTGTGCCGCTGGGTTCGTTGTCGGTGGGAAGGTTGAGCGCGCGGCGGTACTCGGTCAGCTCTTCTCTGTACTTCGCCTTCTGCTCGGGGGTGGCCTTCTTGGGGAGGTCTTCCGGTGGTTCCCACTTCTTCCCGCATCGCTGACAAACCACGATGGTGGGCCCGTGAGAGAGCGTGTGTGTGATAACGGCGTAATTGGCATCGTTGCCCATGTAAATCTGGGCGGTGCCTTTGCCTCCCTTGCGATGCAGACACGCGGCCTGAATCCTCTCCATGTTGGCTCTGTCACGTTTCAAAGAGAGTTCGATGGCCTTGATTTTCTGCTCCCGCGAAAGCCGTAGCTCTTTGCGGCCTTGTGCGGCCTCGCGCGCCTCTTCGAGCTGTAGACTCTCCAGCTCCTCTTGCATTTGTTTTCGATCTGGCATATTCAACTCCTTCGCGGTTGGTGAGGGGGAAAGGACAGTAATGGATAGTCGGCCAAGACCACTCCGGTTGATCCTTCCCCCTCTTGGTTCGCCGCTTCCTCCCTTCCAGATTGCGAATCGCAATCGAGAAAACGGCGCGCCACTCGTTAGCTGACTGTGCTCACTGCGTCGATATAACGGAGGCGCATTACGGGATCAGGTGGAAGCGTCGCCGTGTACATGGTGTTGTAGCTGGCAAAGCCTCCAATCATGCGCGAAGGATCGTAGCCGGTCGGCTCGGTTAACCGGCGCACCCACACATTCAGGTTTCTCCAGTTGCCGTCTCCGATTTGGGTATTTTCTTTCGCTCCGAATGAAATGCTGATGACTCCATCCCTGCCGGTGAGGTAGGTGCGAAGTCCCGTCTGCGTGGTTCCGCTGTAGTTGGCGGTCTGCTTGACGAAGGTGGACTGGAAGAAGGTTGCGCCAGCCCAGTCGAGCACAGTCACGGCATCGCCATCTGGGGCGGGAAGCTCCTTCAGCCTCTCGTTACCTTCGGCGGTGCGCTTCACAACATCCACGATGGAATTATTGGTGGTGTCTACCAATACGTCGCCCACGGTGAAGGGGTGGACAACACCGAAGTAGCGGCCATCCTCGAAGGGCAGGGCGTTGACGCCCTGTAAGGACTGGACGGCTGTGGTGATATCGGTGGTTTTGACGGTTGCGTTGCCCACTTTGGAGAGATGGCCTACGAGAGCGTCTACGGCGTTCGCACCATCGGCGGTGTTCTGGGTGATGATGTTGACCACCTGGGCGAGTCGATACGCCATCTGTACACCCAGAGCCTCTAGCGCGGGATCAATCGCGGTCTGGAGAGCGTAGGTGCTGATATTCATGTAATCGGCATAGTTACCAATTGTGCTGGTGTTCTGCACAACAGAGACGGTGAGACCCGTCTGTACCGTTCCCTCTGGGGCCTGCGTGGTGGGCGGGGCCGGAAGGTTCTGATACATGAAGAGCACAAGTTTGTTACCGCTGTTCTCGTCAAGCTGGCGGCGGCTCGTGCATCGAATCCACGGAGTGTTTCCCTTAAGGTTCTCTACAAAAACCTTATCGAACTGTGTGACGACACTCTGAGGTAGGTTCGAGGTGAGGTTAGACGCTGGGGAAACACCCACACCCAGCACAAGAGCATGTGCCTTCGCAACACAGCCCAGGTACGCAATCGAGCTTGCGCCCAAGGCGCATAGAAACTCAATCGCGGGGACGATATAGCTTTCAAAAAACCTTCTGCCGCGCTCGGCGGCCCGTCCTTCGTATCGCATGGCTTCCCCCTCGCGGGTGGAGTCACGCGCCCATAGCATCTACCTGACGGCGGAAATCCGGATCGTTACGAAGTTTATCGTTGTACTCCGCTCTGCTCATCCTCTCGATATCGGCGCGTGTGTACTTCTTCTTGGTCTGCGGCGGGGGCGGAGCTGTGGCACTTGCGTCCGAGTTCCGTAGTCCCGTCGATACGCTGCGAGGTCGCGGAGAGGGAGCTGATTGAGCTGTTGTCTGTCCGTTCGCATATCCGTTTCCGCCCGTGTAGGCGGGTTGTGGTTCGTGCTGGGGTTCGGGTGCTTGCCGGTCATTCGGCCACGGGATCAATTCGTCTCGATCCTTGAGGGTTTGAAGGGCCAGGGCAAGATTGTTGCGGGTCATGTCCCATCCGTTCGCTTTTAGCTCTTCCATAAGCGCATCGCGGTTTTGCGGGACGGGGTAGTACTCGGGGTGTTCGTCGCGGAACGCTTGGGCTTCGTCGCCGTAGTAACGGTCTTGCTCGTCTGCGTTCATGCGCGAGAACCACGCGCCCAGTTTGTCGGGTGCCAAACCTTGGCGTGCTGTCACGATTTCTTCAACGGCCTCCACTACCTTTTCTGGGTCGGTTATCTGGCTGCTTAGTCTTAGCCTGTCGGCGGCTGTTAGCTCTTTTGGCTCCACTTTGAGTTGGGGTCTGGCCGCGTCCGGTTTTCGCAAGCGCGCTATCTCAAGGTTTGCGTGTACCTGTGAGTCCGCTAAATTTTCCGCTACTTCTTCGATGGTTTTGCCTTTGAAGGTTGAGACTGGCGCGCCTTTCTGATTTTCAATGACGAGAACATAGTCGCCATTTTCATCGGGTTGCTTGTCGTTCAGCCATCTTTTTTGCATCGTTGTAGCTCCTAGATTCCCACGTAGTCCTCTTCCGGCGCGGGTCGGGTCGGGTCGAGTAAGTTCTCAATGAATTGCTCGCGCAGGGTTAGTTCTGGTACGGGGGGTTTTTGCTGCACAGACTTGAGATAGTGGTTTGCTTCTTCTTCAATTTTTTCCTGCATGTGCGTGAAGAGCTGCCACGCCGCTTTCGCCATTTTGTGATTCGCTAACACGGCGGCTTCGTCGGCGGGGTCAGTGTTGATAAGTTTGGTTTCGGTCTCAATACAGACCATTTCGAGCACATCTAAAACATCGGGATAGACTTCGCTATTGCGGAAATTGAGTAGGTGCATCCTCTGGGCTGGCCGGAGTTCTGCGGTCACGCCGAAAGTCCGCTCCGTTCTGGTTGGCTCAATCATGCCGCTTTGTCTCCTCTCACTCTGAGAACTTCACTCAGGAGTCCGTCCGAATCTCTCCACGGGCAAACGGTGAGGAGTCCGTTATTTCGGTCTTTTGTGATGAGGATGGCCCCCGAAGACTCGGTGTAGTCTCCGCGCTCCATCTGCTCGGCGAGTTCACGCAACATCGCGGGAAGGGGCTGCGCTATTAGCCTGCGGCACATGATTCGACTGGCCATCATCCTCCTCCCACAGGTGCGAAGAATTGAGACTGTTGCATCTCGCGCTCGTCGGCGGTGCGCTCCGCGAACGCGGCGGCTCTTTCTAACGGCGATTCCAGCGTCTTCTGGTGTGTGTCCTTGACGGCCTGAGTTGCAATGCGTCCAGAGATTTTCTTGTCCTCTAGCTGCATGTCGCCCTGCTGCTTCTGGTTGAGGAGCTGGGCTTTCGATTGTGCGGCGATGGCGGCGGGGTTGTTCTGCGCCTGCTGCTGCTTCTCCTGATCCGTCATCGGTATTACGAGGTCGCGCTTGTTCTTCCACTCGCTCATCTCCAGCACCATGTTCACAAGCTCCATCACGTTTACCTTCCAGCCGGTCTCTGAAAGCTGCTGGATGAGGGCCTGATTGCCGAACACTTCGAGGAGGAAGGGAAGGGCTTGCGCCATCTTGTTTTTCGCGGCCAGTCGAGTACCGGCCAGCGTGTCGAACTTAATCACCTGACTCATGAAGTCCTGAAAGTCGGGCATGAGGTCGGTTGTCCGCTCGGCCAGCACATCGCGGATTTCGCTGATGGGCATACGCTCTTTCACCATGCGGTAGACGAAGCGCAGGAAGGGCAGGAAAACCCCGTCGATGATCCTTTCAACGGGGGACTGTAGGCGTGTGCTGGACGCTTGGCCTACAATCCCCGCTCCGGTACCCGTCCTGACGATGCTCGATCCTCGACCTGGGATAGAACCTTGCACAGTCGCTTGATCGGCTCCGGTTGCCCCCTCTGAGCTGGACACTGCGGCCTGTATCGCGCGCCAAGCATCTGGGGGCACTTGTGGCTGGGCGACGAGGGCGATGGCCTTGGTCGCATCGTTCCCGTCCACCATGCGGATGCCCCCCAAACGTCTCCGCTGGTCTTGTGTGGGGACGTTGGCTCCGCGCGCCACGGCATATTCTGGCTGGACGGCAAACGCCAGAATGTCCAGCAGGGCGTTAATCATGCCCTGCTCGACTCTTTGATCCGCTCCCGCGATGCGGCCCACTCCCATGCCATAACCGGAGTTGTCAATGTCCCAGTAGTTCGCGGAGAGAAACGGCTTTTCACCTAGCTTGTGCTGGCCGTTGCGGATAACAATTTTTTTCTGTAGGACGGCTCGGCACTGCCCCTTATTCCACCACTCCAGCACTTGCAGCGGCTTCATCAGCGGGTCTTCTGACCACTCGAAATCCTGACGCTCGGCATGATGGATGCTGGTGTTGGCCGTCATCGCCTGTTCGGTGGGCGAGATGCCTTCAGGGACTTCGGCGTCGTTCATGAAGGCATCTCGTAGCTGCTTGTTCGAAGGGATGTCGTAATCGGGATTGTCGCGGAGCTTTTGGAGGTCGTCGTAGGTGAGATATTTTTCGTGGACAATCCATTTTGCTTTCCAGAGCTGGTTGGGGCTATTCCACGTGGGATCAATAAACACCGTTCCCAGTTCACACTTCTCGAAGGTGGGCCGGTTGTGCGTCACTTCGATGTCGATGACTTCAAACTCGTCGCTCTCCTCGGTGTAGATCGGCATGGGTGCGCCCAGCGGCATCGGCACAGTCGGCGGGGATGCCTTGCGCTGGTAGTGCGGCTCCACTTCGGTCACAGTCTCCCAGCCCACTTTGAAAATCACGGTGCCCTGGTTGACCATGCCTTGAATCCCGTAGCTCATCTCCTGTTTGAAAAAAATATCGTCGAGCAGCTCGGCTATGAGTTCCTTCCATGCGCGCGCGGTGTCGGAGTGGGTGGAGGGCCGTGGGCGAATCTCGAAGGGGGTAGCGTCGTTAAAAAAAATAGCCCCGCTGATTGCGGGGGCCAGCGAGTTTACCTGTTTCGCCACAGTGAAGCGTGAGACGTTGGCTCGGGTGACCGTTGATCCCTCGAAGACGGCTAAGGATCGCGGCGACTGGTAGAGCACGTCTGTCTCTGTCCAGTTGAGCGGCCAGCGTCGATTCTCCAGCCACGTCGAAGCGCGCATGTAGTCCTGCACCACAATGGACAGCACAGCTTCATCGGTATACTTCGCCGGTAACTCTGGACTAGAGGGGGTTTCAATGTCTTCGGGGTATACAGGCTGACTCCAGCTACTCTTCGCCACAAGCGTCGATTGCGCTGCTGCCATAACGCCAGCCTCATCCGATGGGGAATATGTGACTTTCCGATTCGGGTTCGGGTCGGCGTTTCCTGTTCGCTTACAGCGTCGGCCTCTTCCGTTTGCTGCTCTGGGCGCATTTGCTGTTGCACGTCAAATTGCGCCATTTCGAGAAGGTGGCTGCATATTACTGCAAAGTATCGGACGTGTACACCTTTCGCCTAAGTTTCACCCTTGGGGGCCGCTGTCTCCTGAGACCGCATCCGCATCCGCTCCTCCGTCCGTGGTACTCGTCCCATGCTGCATCTGTGCATTTGGGGCGGCTGCAAATGGGGTGCCCGTTGATCCGGTAGGCCATGAAGGTAGCGAAGTTGGCGAAGCCTTCGCCATCGCAGTCCAGACCGCAGTTGCAACACAGGTCTCCTGCTTCGATGGGCTTCAATCGGCTGAACTTATGCGCGAAGCTGGCAAGTTGTTTTTCGGTGTAGCTGATCGTGCGCGGACGGAGCGGGGAAGTGACCACTTCAGCCATGCGATTTACTCCAGCCCAGGCATGATAATCTCCAGACCCGAATCGTTGAAACGGCGGTCTTCGATGGTCTCCTCCGGCGTCTCCAGCTCTTCCGGCTCCGGCTCCGGTGGAGCATATTTCCCGCGCCCGTAGAGGAGGTTAAAATGATCGCGCTCCATCATCGCTCTCCATGCGAGACCTTCATCCTCCAGCTCCTCGGCGGCGATGCTCTGGGGTAGGTGATCCGTGACACGCGAAACCATGTCTGGAATCGCGTTGTCAGGGATCATGGCGTATTGGGTAAACTCCTGCATCAACGGCTTGAGCTGTTTCAGTCCGGCGAAGAAGAGGAGTCGGCCCGTGGCCAGTACCGCTTCGATGTTGCGGATTCGCAAGTCGCGCTCTCCGCTGTCCTCTTCGTCCTGCTGCGCTCCCATCCAATCTAGGGTCAGCTCCCAGCCTGTGGTTAACGCATAGTTGTTGATGGCCGATGTCATAAGGCGCGCGCCCGGGCTGTCTTCGATGGCGATGCGGTGAAGGTGGTACTTGCGCGCGAGATTGACGACCATTTTGGCAAGGTTCGAAGGTTTGTAGTGCCCCTCCTGCACGTCGATGACGTAACACTTGTTGCGGTGGAGCTGGCCCACGGCGCACGCGGCTGTCTTCCAGTTGCGCTTCATGCAGGGGAAACGCCAATGGATGAAGGTCTCGCCTTCCAGCGGTAACGCGGCCTCCTCGACCATCGCGCCTAACATTTGATCCTGAGTGAAAACCACTTCGGCGGCTCCATACTCGTCCAGCATGAACTGGGTCATAAAGCTGTCGAATCCGCTCTCATACTCGGTTTTCAGATACTCGTATCCCAGAATCGTCGGGAAGCACAGCGTTACGTCTTCCTCTTCGGGGAACCCATTGGCGTCCAGCCTCTCGCCGTTCTTCAGCGTCATGGCTGGCTGGATCATGCGGCGGATGGTGCCCGGGCGCGCGGTCAGAACCTCGTCCGTGAACAAATCCCCGCTGCCGTAGATGGTTCCCACCTTCAGCTCGATCCCCACGGGCTTGAGAACCTTGCGGACAAGTTTGTACTTCTTCGTAATCTGGACGCGCCCCTCAAACTTGAGCGCGTTGCGGTTGTTGGTCACGTCATCGACTACGAGCACGTTGGGGTGGTAGCCGCTTGTTCCGGCCTCCACGCTCTCTCCCCAGATGGTC
>Ga0126381_100007713_pt1 | contig 11998 bp, 10 predicted proteins | sample PanSoiMetPlot_28_FD_96465 | JGI IMG/M metagenome (GOLD analysis project Ga0126381, IMG submission 96465) | Tropical forest soil microbial communities from Panama - MetaG Plot_28 | ecosystem: Environmental > Terrestrial > Soil > Tropical forest > Bulk soil | place: Panama | collected 2016-02-17
CGGCGGAGGCACGCAAGAGGAGCTGATCACCACCCGGAACGCGCTGGTGAAGGCTCAAGCCGACCGCGACGCTGCTCAACGCAATCTCGAGGCTATGAAACGACTGTTGCAGTCGGGCGCCGCCTCGCAAGCCGAGGTCGATGCAGCCCAGGTGCAACTAAATCTTGCCGACGCCAACGTCCACATGTTGGAGCAAAAGCTGCACGATCGCTTCTCGAAGCCAGAGATCGGCCACACCGAAGCCCGCCTCGCTGAGGCGCGTGCCGCTCTCACCGCGGCGATCGACGTTTTGCGTAACATGAACGTCGTTTCACCTTTTGCGGGCATGGTGTACAACCTGCCCGCAAAGAAAGACGAGTTTGTTGCCGCGGGCGATCTTCTCGTTCAGGTTGCCGACCTCCACAAAGTTCGCGTGCGCGCATTTGTCGACGAACCCGACATCGGCCGCCTGCAAAAAGGCCAGACCGTCGAGGTCGCCTGGGACGCGCTGCCCGGCAGGATGTGGAGAGGAACGGTCGAGAGCTTGCCCACAAACGTTGTGCAACGCGGAACCCGCATGGTGGGCGAGGTCACCTGCATCCTCGACAACGCCGACTTGAAGTTGCTGCCCAACACTAACGTCAGCGTGGCCGTGATTCAGGTGCGCCATGAGAATGCGCTCACCGTTCCGCGCGAAGCTGTCCGTCAGGACGCCGACGGCAAGTACGTATTCGAGATTGTGAACGGCGAACTCAAGCGCCGGAATGTGCAGACCTCGGTCGCGAACCTGACCCGTGTGGAAATTACTAGCGGAATTCCTGACGGCGCGGTGCTGGCGCTGGGCGCGGTCAACTTGCAGCCACTACGCGACGGAATGCCCGTCAAGAATCCGACCCCATGATGAAGCGTCTGCCCAGGGTCTTCAGATTGCTTCCGGTACCGCTGGCCTGTCTGGTCATCGCCTCAGCTAGCACGTCGCCCGAGCAGATGATCGCGTCCGGCAGCATCGACGAGCTCATTCGTACGCTCTCGGGCCGGAGTGACGCCACGTCGGTGAACCTGCTTTCACGCGCCTACTACGCCACCGAGCAATGGGACAATGCCGTCAGGAACGGAGAAAAAGCGGTCAGCCTCGCTCCTGACAACTCCATGTATCACCTCTGGCTCGGTCGCGAATATGGAGAAAAAGCTAACGCTGCAAATCCGCTTTCTGCCGCTTCGCTCGCCAAAAAAGCCAAGGCGGAGTTCGAGCAGGCAGTGAAACTCGATCCCGCCAACGTCCAGGCTCACGCCGACCTCGCCGAGTACTACACCGACGCGCCCTCCATCATGGGAGGCGGAACCGACAAGGCCCGCGATCAGGCAACTCAGGTTGCCAAATACGATCAGGCGACTTCACACTGGATCCTCGCAATCGTCGCCGAGAAGGAAAAGCGCTACTTCGACGCCGAGAAAGAGCTGCAGGAGGCCATCAAGGTTGCTAAGAATCCCGCGCAATATTGGATGAACCTGGCATCGTTCTATCGTCGCCGCTCCCAGCCAGACAACATGCAGAAAGCAATTTCTCAGGCTCTCGCGCAACCCAACAAAAACGCCGAGGTTTATTACAATGCGGCGAGCGAACTTTTGAGCGCCGGAAGAGACTTTCCCGCGGCAGCACAATACGTGAAGCAGTATCTTGGCTCAAACGCCATGGTCGAAGATGCGCCGGCGTTCCAGGCTCACTACCTGCTGGGCCAGATTTACGAGAAGATGGGCAACAAGTCGGAAGCCGCAGCAGAATACGAGGCGTCGCTGGCGCTGGCTTCGGGTTTTGCCCCCGCAAGTAAGGCGCTTGCCCGGGTGCAGTAAAGATCGTGGGACTAGATTGCTAAAGCTTCATCGCAATACGGTCTTGCTTCGTCGCCGCGCCGTGAAGTTGTCTCTGCTGGCACACGTCGTGCTTTTCGCCTCGTCAATGGCAACTGCAGCTCCGCCGGAAGAACCCTTGCGCTTTCGCCAGGCGATCGATCTGGCTTTACAGCACAGCGGCATCACCGCCATCGCCGCGATCGACCAGTGGCGTTCACAAAAAGCCTACGAAGAAGTTCGCAATCATTATCTGCCGCAGTTGACCGTCGGCTCAGGTCTGGGATACTCATACGGCTTCCCGCTCACTCTCGAAGGCTCTGCGCCGTCGGTCGTCAACTTTACCTCGACGCAAGCTCTGTTCAACCCGTCGCTAAAGCAATTCCTCAAGGCCGCCAGGATCGACTGGAAGGCCAGCTCCTTCGACGTCCAGGACAAACGCGCGGAAGTGATCCTCGACACTGCGCTCTGTTACGCGCAACTCGTCAATCTCATCGGAAAGCTCAACACGCTTGCTGAAGCTCAGGCGGCCGCCGACAAGGCGGAGTCCGTCACCGAGCAGCGCGCAAAAGAGGGCGTGGACAGCCAGCTCGAACTCACTAAGAGCCAGCTTGCCGCGGCGCGCATCCGGCTGCGAATTGCCGATGCTCAGGGACAGGCTGATGTGCTCCGTGAGCACCTTGCCAAGGCGACTGGGCTGACGCCCGCCGAAATTCAGCCCGATCCCGAATCGATGCCGCAACTTCCCCTTATTTCGCAGGAGGACGACTTAGCCGCTCGTGCCGCCGCCAATAGCCCGGCCGTCAAGCTTGCCGAGCAGAAAGCCGAAGCTGCCGCAGTGCGCGCGAAAGGTGAGCACAAGGCGGCTCTGCCCTTCGCCGACTTGGCATCGCAATATGCCTACCTTGCGCGCTTCAACAATTACGATCAGTACTTCCTGAAGTACTCCGTCAACAATCTGGCCGCCGGCCTGAATATCAAGTTTCCCTTCTTCAATCCTGTGCAGAAGGCCCACGCTGCCCAGGCCGACGCCGACTCCATCGTCGCGCACAAAGAGGCCGACCTTACACGTTACAAAGTCGGCGAAGAAACGCTGCGGCTCCAGCGTTCCTTGCGCCAGTTGCAAGCCGCCCGCGATGTCGCCAAGCTCGAGTGGCAGGTATCCGTCGGTGATCTGGCGGGGGTTCAGGCGCGCATGCAGACAGGTAACGCCAACCTCCGCGACGCCCAGCTTGCTCAGCTCGACGTGAATGACAAGTTCGCAGCTTACCTCGATACCGAGTTTGAGCTGACCCGCACGGAGCTCCAACTTCTCCGCCTTACCGGAGAACTGGAGAATTGGGCCATTCCCACCCCATAACTTGCCATTCGCTGCGGCCCGCGAAAGTGCCGTAACTATTACATTTTCAAGAACTTCCATATAGCTCCGTGCATCCAAAGAATGATAAAATTTCATTAACACTATGCCGTTAAAGACACTCTTCCTGAATCCACCCTCGTTTGAGAACTACGATGGCGGTGCCAGTTCGCGTTGGCCTGCTACCCGTGAAATTGAGTCCTATTGGTACCCGGTTTGGCTCGCTTACCCGGCCGGCATGCTGGAAGGCTCCCGCCTGCTCGATGCGCCGCCCCATCACGTGTCGATGGAAGAGACTGTCGAAATCGGCAAGCAGTATGACTTACTGGTGTTATTCACCAGCACCCCGGGCTTCCCTGGCGACATTCAGCTCGCCGCCAAGATGAAGGAAGCCAACCCGAATCTGAAGATTTGTTTTGTGGGCCCGCACGTCACCACGCTTCCCGAGCGCTCTCTCGCCGAAGGCAAAGCGATTGATTTCATCGTGCGCCGTGAGTTCGACTATGCCGCTGTTGAGTACGCCAACGGCAAGCCGCTCAACGAAATCCTCGGCGTTTCCTATCGTGGTGAAGACGGTAAAATCATCCACAATCCCGATCGTCCTGCAGTCGCCGACCTCGACGAGATGCCTGACGTGGTGGACGTCTATAAGCGCGATCTCGACGTACGCCGCTACAACGTTCCGTTCTTGCTTCATCCCTTCGTCGCGCTTTACACCACACGCGGCTGTCCGGCGCAATGTACCTTCTGCCTCTGGCCGCAGACACTCAGCGGCCACCCATGGCGCAAGCGCTCGTCCGACGCCGTCGCACGTGAAATGGCCAAGGCCAAAGAATACTGGCCGGATGTGAAAGAGTTTTTCTTCGACGATGACACCTTTAACATCCAGAAGGCGCGCACCATCGAGCTGTGCGCCAAGCTGAAGCCGCTCGGACTCACCTGGTCATGCACCTCGCGCGTCACCACCGACTACGAGACGCTCAAAGCGATGAAAGAGGCTGGATGCCGCCTGCTCATTGTCGGCTACGAGTCGGGCGACCCGCAGATTCTCAAGAACGTGAAGAAAGGCGCCACCGTCGAGCGTGCCCGCCAGTTCACCAAGGATTGCAAGAAGCTCGGCCTGGTCGTGCATGGTGACTTCATCCTAGGCCTGCCCGGCGAGACCAAGGAAACCATTCGCACCACGATCGACTTCGCAAAGGAACTCGACGTCGAGACCATTCAGGTTTCGCTCGCTCACGCCTATCCTGGCACGGAGCTGTACGACTACGCCAAGGCCAACGGCTTTATTCGGATCGAAGGCGCGCAGATGGTCGACGAAGGCGGACACCAAGTTGCCATGATCGAATATCCCGGCCTGCCCCGCGACTACGTCATGGAGATGGTGCACCACTTTTACGACGAGTACTACTTCCGTCCGAAGGCGGTTTACCGCATCGTGCGCAAAGCGGCTTTCAACTCCGAGGAGCGCAAGCGGCTTTATAAGGAAGCTAAGCAGTTCCTCACGCTTCGTGCCGCGCGTAATAAGGCTGTGAAGGAAGCCCGCAAAATTCAAGGCACGCTGACCACCGCCGCTTCGCAGGCCGGCACTAGCGGCCACGACTAGCCGGTGGAATAACCAGGCTTTAGCCTGGTGGATAGTATTGTTCGTTTCGACCCCGGGCTTTAGCCAGAGAAATGCTTGCGTCGAGCCGATTTGACCGCGCGGAAGCACGCAATCCCTTGACCGTAACCGGATGGCCTACCCTTATTGACTCTTAGGGAGCTAATCACTAATTACCAGTTACCTACTTTGACTGTACGCAAATACATCGTCCTTTTCGCCGTCGCCGCCTTCGCCGCGTGCGGTGACGTGTCCCTGAGTCGCGGCATGAAGGTGGTCGGCGCCGTCACGCTCGCAGGTCTCCCCAGTCTGTTCACCGCTCTCTTGAATCCTTGGGTCGTCTTAGGAATCCTCCTGCTGATTGGCTTCTTCATCAGCTACCTGACTGCGCTGTCGTGGGCGGATCTCACGTACGTGCTTCCGGGTACAGCCGTCAGCTACATCCTGACGGTGTCGCTGGCCAAGTTTTTCCTGCACGAGCACGTTAGCGTCTGGCGCTGGCTCGGCGTTGCGCTAATCACCATCGGTGTCGGATTTGTCGCGACCGGGCCCGAGGCAACTCCGGGCGCGCATCGCCACAACCGCGATGCTGGCCGTGAAGCCGTGACACTCGCCGACGCTGGGAGCGAAGCATGACGAACCTGGCTCTCTGGGGCGGCATCGGAGCGGTCGTCATCGCTTCGACCATCGGAGACGTGTTGCAGTCCCGCGCCATGAAAGAAATCGGCGACCTGGGCCTGATGCGCCAAGAACGCGGCCTGTTCGGAGTCATCCGTCGTGTCATGAGCAATCCCCGCTTCATGCTTGGCCTAGTCTTCATGGCCATCGGGTTCTTCAGCCTGCTGATCACGCTGTCGTGGGGAGATGTCAGCGTTGTTGGTCCCGCCACCGCATCGCTTACATTTATTGCCAATGCCCTGGTTGCGCGGGTTTATCTGAAAGAGAACGTCGACCGCCGCCGCTGGCTGGCCGCCATCTTCGTCGCCGGCGGCGTCGCGCTGCTGGCACTCTGAGTCGCCGCAGGTGGGTGCAACAGCATTGCCCGATTCCGCACGGCAGGTATGATGGGCGACGAGGGGGTTTTTTGTGAGCCGACCGATCCGACACCTGCCTCTCCGCGCCTGTACGACTGTTGTTCTGATCGTGCCGGCGCTTTGGCTCACTGCATCAGCCTTAGCTCAAGAAGCTAAGCCGCCGCGCTACGAAGTAGACGCAGCCTGGCCCAAGCCGCTTCCTAACAACTGGCTTATTGGGCAGGTCGGCGGCCTCGCCGTGGACAAGCACGACCACATCTGGGTCAACCAGCGCCCGCGCACCCTCACCGACGATGAGAAAGGGGCTATTCCAAGTCCGCCAACCCGCACCGAACCTCGATCCATCTGCTGTAAACCCGCTCCGTCCGTAATGGAATTCGATGCCGCAGGCAACCTGCTGCACGCCTGGGGAGGGCCCGAGGATCCCGCGAAATGCAAAGCGCCGATGTGCATTTGGCCGGAGAGTGAACACGGCATCTTTGTGGACGACGACGATCACGTCTGGATCTCAGGCAACGGTCCCAACGACCGCATGCTGTTGGAGTTCACCGGTGATGGCAAGTTTCTGATGATGATCGGCGGCTCCTTTGCCGGTCCGCCCGATAGTAGTTCCCGGAATTCCGTTGGCCGCGCCGCCGGAATCTTCGTCGATAGCGATCGCAAGGAGGTTTACCTGGCAGACGGTTACCTCAATTCGCGTGTCGTGAAATTCAATGCTCAGACCGGCGCATTTCTCAAGGACTGGGGTGCCTACGGCCGCCCTCCGGTTGATCCGCCCCCCGTACCGCCGCCCGCCAACCCTACCGCCATCTATTCGCAACAGCCGCCCAACGAAAACAGCCCGGTCTTTAACCGTCCGGTTCACTGCGTCGTTCTCTCGCGGAATGGCCTGGTCTACGTCTGTGACCGCAGCAACAATCGCATTCAGGTGTTCAATCGTGAGGGCGAGTACCAGCAGCAGTTCGTCTTCGATGCAGCGACCCGCGGCCTGGGATCAGTTTGGTCACTTGCGCTTTCTTGCGATAAAGATCAGCAATACCTGATTTATGCCGACGGCGAGAACAACCTGTTCCGCCTGGTGGATCGCAAGTCAGGCGCTACCTTGGCCACCTATGGTCGCAGCGGACGCAACGCCGGCCAGTTTCACTGGCTGCATCAGATCGCCATTGACTCGAAGGGAAACATCTACACCGGCGAAGTCGACACCGCAAAGCGCTTGCAGAGGTTTGTTGCCGCTCCCGCACGCTAATGTCCTGAACGGCTAGCCAGGACCGGGGGTTGGCCCACAATTGCCTACCGCTGGCAATTGTGATTTGCCTGTGTCCTATCCACGCCAATCCGGGTAGTCGACAGTTGGGTTCCGCACCGTTACCTCGAAGGATGGGCAAGAGTTATCTTCCCACGAGCCGTCGACCAGTCTAGTTCCCCTTTCCGGTTAGGAGCTTCGACCCATGCCGGGTCTTGCTGGTCCTCAGTTCTTCGCCGATCACCCGGACCGCCTGTCTTCCATCGCCGCCAGATTGCAAGTGACTCCATTGCTTGGAGGACTTTAATATAAGTATATCTGATATAATAACTTAATGGCAATGATTCAATAAGTACTTTATATTTTTAGGAAGGGTAGCGAAGGGGGACCCTCCGGTACGGACCAGGCGGATGCCTGACAGAGGGTAGCGCGAACATTCTAACCCGATGCTATTTCGCCATCGAACGCCGCCGCGCGAAATAGAGAAAGATCGGTATCCCTGCCAGAATCACCACACATCCCCAAATGGAATTCCTCAGGTTCGCAGCAAAGGTGTAGCAAAGCAACACCGCAGCGACCACGATGAACAAGGCCGGAACGATCGGATAACCCCACGTCCGGTAGGGTCGCGGAGCCTCAGGCTCTTTGCGGCGCAGCACAAACACCGTGCTGGTAGCGATCATGTAAAACAGCCACTCGGCGAAAATCGTCAGCGAAAAAAGGTCGCGGAAACTCCCCGCAAACAGCAGGACGATGACCGACAGTGCCAATTGGACAAGCAGGGCCACGTCGGGCGTATGAAACCGCGGATGCACGTCCGCCATCGCTTGGAAAAAATATCGGTCGCGCGCCAGCGCGTAAGGAACGCGCGCTCCACTCATGATGGTGCCGTTAAGCCCAACCAACATCGACAGCGCCATCCCCAACGAGACGATGGCAGCGCCAGACGCTCCGATGGCCATCGCCGTCGCATCCGACGACGGCCGCTGCGATGTCGCAATCTGATCTGCCGGCAGAACATACTGCACGGCCGCGTTGTTGAGCATATACATCACGGCAACGATGCCGACTCCGGCAATCAGCGCAATCGGAATCGTCCGCTCCGGGTGCTTGATCTCGCCGCTGACCATGTTGAGATCGTTCCACCCGTCGTACGCCCACAGCGCCGCCACCAGCGCAGCCATGAATCCCGGAACGCCGCCCGTAGCGCCCGCAAAATGCGAGCTGAAATTGCGCCAGGTTCCACTGGCCGCCGTGAATCCAACGAAAGCAACGCCGGCAATCATTACCACTTTCAGAATAGTGAAAACCAGCTGAAACTCGCCCGCCTTCTTCACCCCGATGTAGTTCAGCCAAGTGATAAATGCCGCTGCGGCAATCGCCACCAATTGCCCATACGTGACGACCAACGGCGCGCGCAGCACGGGATCGTTGAAGAACGCCATTGCGGAAAACGTCCCAAGAATCCGCACAATGCCTGTCGCAATCGTTGCCACCGAACCCGGCTTTGCTACCACGAACCAAGTCCATGCGTACAAGAACGCAGGAAGCGCGCCGTACGCATCGCGAATGTATATGTACTCGCCTCCAGCCTGCGGCTTCATCGCTCCCAGCTCGGCGTAGGTGATGGCACCGGCCATCGACAGCATGCCGCCGACCATCCACGCCAGATAAACCAGGCGGGCCGAGCCGACGGCCTGCATCATCTCGGCCGGCACAAGAAAGATTCCGCTGCCGATGATGGTTCCCACCACAATTGCGCTGGCTTGACCCACTCCAAGCTCTCGCAGAAGTGCGGGGGCCTTTGTACTCGTCTCTGCCGTCGGCGTCATTTCTCTCCATCGGATAACGATTGCGGCGATTTTTGAACTATAAACGATTCGCTCGCCCACGCTCCCCTACTTGAGTACGTGACGCGGTTCTTATATTGTGTTCGTCAATTGTGGCGACTGCGTCTTGCGGGGTCGGATAAGTGTCTCCAGAACTGGAATTCGTGCGCCGCGAAACTGAGCGCGCAACCCGTGAAATTTCGCCTGAAGAATGGTTACGCGCTCCCCAGGGCCATTGGAATTCACTCCAGATCCTCGAGCACCTTATGTTGAGCTACACGGCAACGACCAAAGGCCTGCTGCGCACCATGGAATTAGGAGAGCTTGACCGCTCAGGCCCTAATCTGGGCCAACGTATTCGCGCCCTCTACGTTTTCCGGGTTGGACGATTTCCGCGCGGCGTCGAGTCGCCCAAGCAGATCCAACCACGGTCTAGTTTGGGTGACGAGCCACTTCGCCGCTTCAATGATGCCCTTGTCGCCATGGACGCTACGCTGGCCGATGCTGAGAAGCGATTTGGCGCGAAGACTCGCGTACTACGCCACCCGATCCTGGGTCCGCTGACTGTGCCACAGTGGCGACGCTTTCATCAGGTCCATGGCCGCCACCATCTTAAGCAGATCGTCGCGCGAGCAATCTAGCGGATCTGTATTATTCATGCAAGATCGACGAAACAGATCAACGAAACATCCCCAGGTAAGCACTCCAAATCTGCTCACCTAGAAACAACGCCACGAGGCCGCTCGCACCGAGGAACACTCCGAACGGAACTTCTTGCAAGAGCCAACTCCTGGATGGCGATGCGCCGGTCGCGACATTCTCTGCTATTGCGCTGACAGCAGATCTGCTGTTGAACAATAATGTCAAGACAAAAAGCGTCGCCAGAATCGGTGACAGAAAGACCACCAGCACCGTGAGCTTCAGACCGAGAAACATTCCGAGCATGGCAATCAGCGCAATATCGCCGAGGCCAAGGCCCTGGCGCTTTCGCACCAGATAATAAAGCGCCCACGCGATATAGAAGAAAGCCGCTCCAAAAGCCGCGCCGACGATGGAGTCAATCAGCCACAGCTTCCACCCTCCAGGAACATCGCCGAGGCCAAGGACCTTCAGCAGGAACACCGTACCGCTTGCATCGAAAGGAGCCAGGCAGGCGAACACAAATCCCAGGGCGATTCCTGAATACGTGAATTCGTGTGGAAGCAGTCCGGTCTCGGCGTCCATGAAAATCAGACCGACGACCAGAAAACAGAACACAACAGCCTTGAGCGCCAGCCACGAAAATCCAAAGATCGCGTAGCTCGCCAGAAACAATACCCCTTCCAGCAGCTCGACTGCGGGATAGCGTAGCGGAATTCCTGCTCCGCAGTCCCGGCACCGCCCCCTCAATATCAGCCAACTCAGCAGGGGAATATTGTGGCGCCACGAAATAGTCGCCTTACAGTTGGGACAACGGGACCGCGGGGAAACAATAGACAAATCGCGCGGAATGCGGCTGATGCAAACGTTCAGAAAGCTGCCGAACGCCAGCCCTGTGACAAAGAACGCGCATGCGAGAAGGATGTCCAAACCCTACTAGAGTACGTTGTTCGGAACGACGGATGGAAGTGACCCGTAGCAGAGCAACCAAACTCAAACGAATTGCGGGAACCAAAAGCGCAATCCCTCAGGATCGCGCCACTGACTTCGAAATCACGGTTACTGCAAGGGCGTCCGCCCCGCGTTGCGGTTGTTGGCGCTTTGCTCTGTCACCGTAATCGGGTTAATCAGCAAGAAGCTCAGCGTCGACTCCGGAGCCAGCGTAATCTGCTCGCCCTTCTTGGTTGCGGCCACACCGGTCCCGGCGCCTGCCCCCGCGACGGAGCCAATCGCAGCTCCCTTGCCTCCACCCGCCAGCGCGCCGATAATCGCACCCACGGCTGCACCGCCACCAACCTTAGTCGCAGTATTCTTGCCTTCGCCCTTGCTTTGCCGTGACCACTGGTTTGTTTGGATGTTGTAGGTTTTACCGTTCAGCGACAGCGACGTCAGCTCCAGGGTCAACCCAGAGTTGCCGGCGAAACGACCTGCGCTCTTCACGTCGACTACGTGCCCCGTGACGTCGGCACCCGACGGGGCTACTGTCTCGTCATCGACGACGAGCGGCGCTCCCAATGTCGCGTGGAACGTGTCTCCGACCTGGTTCTTTTCCGTGCTCAGTCCGTCATTCAAACGCACGGTCAGCTGGGTTCCCGCCTGAATCATGACTTTCTTCGGCGGCGGAGGCGGCGACGGCGCCTGTGCCACCGGAGCTGTCGTGGGGGGCGCCGGCGGCAGATCATTCTGCGCCGCCGGAGTAGCACTGTCATTTCCCCGCTGCGGTCCGTCACCCGCCTTAACTGACGGCACTGACTTCGCTGTTTTAGACGGCGCCGTCTTGGTCGGTTTTGGGGCCTCAATAGGCGCCGTGGAACCCGCAACGTCCTGTTCTCCTTGCAGCACGGTGAGATTGTTGACCACTGTCTTTACACCATCGATCCTCGCCGCATCGCTTGCGGCCGAGGCGCGCTCCGCGTCGCTGGTCACGTCTCCAGTCAGCGTGACCACGCCGTTCTCAGCCTGTACACCGATCTCGCGGCTCGTGATCCGCGAATCGCCGCCGATTTTGTTCTGAACCTCCGCCGCGACCTGCGCGTCAGTCCGCGCCGACGCTTTATTGCAACCGGCCAGCACGGTCACTGCTAACAATGCCGATACTCCTACCGCTATAAATCGAAACCGCATAAACGCTCCTGCAAAATAGTACCGCTTGATAAACCCGGAACCAAACGACTAGTCGCTCACCGGAATCAATAAGTTCTTTCGCATCATAAACAAAACAGGACCGGGCTCAGCCGGTCCCCGGTAAAAATAGAAGCCAAGCAGCTAGCTCGGCTGGTCTGTAATGCGATTGTTGATCGCAAAAAGCGCCAGCTCCAACCGGCTTCCCACCCCGACCTTGTCGAAGATATTGGTCAGATGGTGCTTCACGGTGTCTTCGCTTAGCGCGAACTTGCGCGCGATTTCTTTGTTGCTCAAACCGGCAACAATCGTCGTCAGAATGTCCATCTCCCGTTTCGTAAG
>Ga0126381_100007714_pt1 | contig 11998 bp, 9 predicted proteins | sample PanSoiMetPlot_28_FD_96465 | JGI IMG/M metagenome (GOLD analysis project Ga0126381, IMG submission 96465) | Tropical forest soil microbial communities from Panama - MetaG Plot_28 | ecosystem: Environmental > Terrestrial > Soil > Tropical forest > Bulk soil | place: Panama | collected 2016-02-17
AAATGTCAGGATCGACATCTCGGCAGGGTTGCCGAGATTCACGGGAAACCGCTCATCGCTCGAGCCTAAGCGCACGAGCCCGTCGACCATGTCGGAAACGTAGCAGAAGCTTCGCGTCTGGCTGCCGTCGCCGAAGACGGTCAGTGGCTTGCCTTCTAGGGATTGCTTTAGAAACGCCGGAACGACGCGCCCGTCATCCAGCGCCATCCGGGGACCGTAAGTATTGAAAATCCGCGCGATGTTAGTCTTGACGCCGTACTTGCGGTGATAAGCCATGGTCATGGCTTCGGCGTAGCGTTTGCTCTCGTCGTAGCAGGACCGTTCGCCAACGGGATTCACGTTGCCCCAATAGGTTTCCTTTTGGGGATGCTCCAGCGGATCACCATAGCATTCCGAAGTCGACGTAATTAGAAAACGAGCGTCATCTCGCCGGGCAATTTCCAGCATGTTGCGGGTCGCCGTTGAGCCGGATTCGAGCGTCTCGATCGGGTACATCAAATAGAACTTTGGGCTCGCAAGCGAAGCGAGATGCCAAACGTGATCGAAGCGTCCCGATGCGTTGAACGGCTGCCCCGCGTCCTGATCCAGCAGCCTAAATTTCGGGTGGCCAGCCAGATGTGAGACGTTTTCGCGTGATCCGGTAATGAAATTATCGATTCCAACCACTTCGTCGCCATCCTGCAGCAACCGGTCGCATAAATGAGAACCGATAAATCCCGCAGCCCCCGATACCAAATGACGAATCAAACGTTTCTCCTCTGCAACATCTTAGTTTATCGTCTGACCATGGTAGTTTGAGTACGTGTCCGATCCTTCCTTGCTCGAGAAGTTAGTTCTCGCGCTTCTGATGGCGTTATCCGGCTTTGCATTTTGGATGCGATTTCGTGTTGTGGCGCAGCGAATTAGCGCCGCGAAACCGGATCCGGCGTTTTCCCTCACTCCCATTGCGAAACGGGTGAAGGATTTCCTTTCTGAAGTACTACTAGAGACGAAGGTTATTCGTGAACGGCCTCTACCTGGGCTCGCTCACGCGTTCGTATTTTGGGGGTTCTGCGCGTTCGCGCTCATCACGCTGAACCACTTTGCGACAGGATTCGGCGTTGAGTTTCTTTCGCGCACCGGCCGGTTTGGGCGATTCTATTTCGCGTTCGCCGCGGTGTTCGCCGCTGCTGTGTCGGTTGGAATCATGGGGTTGTTTGTGCGCAGGTTCTTCGTGCATCCGATTTGGCTTGGACCGAAGTCGAATGAATCCGGTGTGATCGCGCTATTGATCTTCGCGCTAATGCTGACTTATCTAGGTGGGCTATGGATACCGGATTCGCACATACTGTGGTGGGCTCACGCGCTCGCGATTCTTGTGTTCCTGCCCCTAATTCCGCATACCAAGCACCTGCACCTGATGCTGAGCCCCGCGACCGTGTTTCTCTCGCGCGGCGGATTTGCCGCGATTCCTCCCTTGGCGGGTGACGAGGATTTCGGACTAGATACGGGCAAGGATTTGACGAAGCTCGCCGTGCTGCAAGCCTATTCGTGCGTGGAGTGCGGACGCTGTATGGAGCATTGTCCGACTGTCACTACGCACAAAGTTCTGAACCCGAAACAGATTGCTCTTGGATTTCGAAGCTACGTGAACGAGTTCGGGCCAGGCTCGGAAGAGCCTCTGCTCGGCAAATTTCTCTCGCAGGAAGCTGCCTTTCAGTGCACCACCTGCGGCTCATGTGAGTATCAGTGCCCGGTCGGAATTGAGCATGTTCCCCTGATTGTCGGTTTGCGCCGCGGAGCAGTAAATACGGGCAGGTGGGAAGACGATTACGGCACTAAGCTTTTCCTCGCGCTTGAGCGAAATGGCAACGCCCTCGGATTCTCCTCGTCCGAACGTGAGAAGTTCGTCCAGAAACAGCAGTTTCAGGTGTTCGACGGAACGCAGGAGTATTGCTTGTGGCTCGGCTGCATGGGAGCCTATGATCCGCAGGGGCGTGAGATCATCGCTTCCTTTGCGCGCGTTATGCAGCACCTGGAAACCTCGTTTGGAGTGTTACGCAAAGAGAAGTGTACGGGTGATCCGGTGCGGAGGCTTGGAAATGACCTGGTATTCCAGCAACTGGCCGAGGAGAATCTCGCTACGCTCGCGCAATCTAAAGTGACCAAGATCGTTTCGATTTGTCCGCATTGCGTTCGTACGATTTCTACGGACTGGAAAGACTTCGGAGTCGCGCCCCCGATCGAGCATCATAGCGAGTTTATGGCCCGTCATCAGGAGAAGCTGCCCATGGCTTCGTCGAAGAAGAAAATTACGTTTCACGATCCCTGCTATCTGGGACGTTATAGAGGCCAGTACGATGCGCCGCGCACAGTTCTGGAACGCAGCGGAGAGGTGATCGAACCCGAACGATCGAAGCAGCGTGGTTTTTGCTGCGGCGCGGGCGGTGGGCAGGCGTTTCTTGGCGAGGAGCAGGGCGAGCGCATCAGCCACAATCGTGCGATGGAACTTGCGGCTACCGGGGCGGAGGTGATTAGTGCGGCTTGCCCGTTTTGCAACACGATGCTCCGCGATGGGTTATCAGCCGTTTCGAAGCAGCCGCCTAAATTGTTGGACATCGCTCAGATTGCGGCTGCATCGCTTGAGTGAAGATCCCTGCATTCAACGAGCGGGTTTTGGGGCGCCGAGGCCATTCGTGGGCCGTCGCGGGGTTGGCAGACCGGTAAATGGCTACTTGACTCTGTACGAGTGCATTCGGTATTTATGTACGTCATGAAACGCTTCGTTTTCTTTGGAATTACCGCGCTTACCGCCCTGTCGGCGTTTGGCCAAGCTGTCCCTGTAACGGGGGCGGACGATCCTGCTCCCTTATTCACGGACAAGGATCCGGTGCTCAATCGCAACAAGCAGGCCGCTATGCACATTGTGTTTGACCTGTTGGCTTATAGCCACTGGGAAGATGCCCCGAAATACCTAACAGAGAAATATATCCAGCACAATCCTTGCTGCGCTTCGGGCCGGCAGATCGTGATGGACCTTTTTGGAAAGATGGCAAAGCCCAAGCCGATTCCGGCTAGCACGAAGGATTACAACCCGAAGATTGTGGCAGTGCTCGCGCAGGGTGATCTCGTGGCGGTGATCAATCGTGTGGAGCGGCCCGATCCTCGCAATCCGGGGCAGACTTATACGACGACGCACTACGACATGTGGCGCTTCGTCGACGGGAAGGCTGACGAACATTGGGACGAAGGAGGGATTAATGCTCCTGCGGCGCCGAAGGGTCCTCCGAAGCAGTAGTTAGACGGGAATTACTGTGCAACAGCGCCGGATGCCGCTGCCACCGGAGCAACGGCGCTGTTGTCGGCGCGGTCCGCCGAAGGGGCGATTTTCGCCGCTTCTATCACACGCGGCTGAAAGTTGCGGATGAAGTTCTTACGCGGCAGCTGGAAGAAGCTCATGCTGTGGGCTTCGGCATCCTTTAGCGCCTTGCTGTTTTCCCACTTGTCATGGTCGATGTGATAAGCGGCGATTACAGCTCCTGTGCGATCGGCGCCACGGTGGCAATGGACGAATACTGGGCCTTGCTTCGAATCTTCCATTAGCCCGAGAAGCTTGGTAATTTCTGCTTCCGTGGGCGGCGTGAGACCGCTCATCGGAACATTTATATACTGCATTCCCGCACCAGTCACTACCTTTTGTTCCGCTCTTCCGCGAGAGTCGGGCGCCTGAAGGTCAATTACCGTTTTGACACCGAGCTTGGCTAAATAGCGAAAACCTTCGTCGGTGGGTTGAGCTCCGCGATAGACGTGGTCGTCGACCTGGTCGAAGTTCTTGATTCCAGGTACCGAGCCGGCGAATATGGGGGCGCAAACCAGGGCGGATATTAGCAACGAGCGGGAGCGCATCAAATAAAGTCCCTTTAGAAATATGAGCCTATATACATTCAGATGCGGCTCGAGCTGAGTGGTTCCAAGTTTCCTTGGTCGGGAACGTTTAAGGCTATTGATGCGCGGAAATGAGTGTCGCTTTACTATTGTCTTTCTGATGCAACAACGATCTCCCGAGGTGAAGCATATCGGGAAGGAACTCGTTTAGAATATTGCCGCCGATATCGCCTGCGAGACTCAACCCGACGCTAGTGGCGGCATCCGCCGCCGTATTCTTTCCCTCAGGAAGCCACAAATTTGCGACGAATGCGCCAGCGGCTAGCCCGCCGATAGTCGAAGCCGATAGGTATTGTTTGCCGTTGTCGTGCCGGGCCCTCGCCGTACTTAAGATGGCGTATCTCGTGCGACGCCAGATGCCTTTTTCCCCTGAGCCGAAATAACGATTGTCTTCATGGGTAAGGGCTCCGAGGGCAAAGCTTACGCTTGATTGCACAAGAGTCTGCCCTTCGATATTCGCGAGCCGCTTCCCAAAACCTTCGGCTCCAGAACCCCATTCGGCGGGCTTTTGATGGGAATGGTCCATGGCCGCCGAAACAAAGACATCCACGTATCCAATAGGATTTGCGAGTCCCTGCAGAAACCAATCCGTCCGTTGCTTCATGGTCATGGGCTGGAACTGAGCCGCGTCTTGGGCGGACATATTCAGGTAGTTATCGAGCATGGTCGGGCTCGGGTCCGATTGCGAGAAAGAAATGGCGCAGCTAACGATAAGCAGGGCGGTAAGCTTCGTCATCACTCCAAAAGTCCCATCGGTCAATACTGAAAGGATTCCCTCACGGGGAAATGGAATTACTTTTCAAGTGGACAAATGCATTTTGGCGGCCAATGGGTAACGCCTTATGGAAAAGACGTTTTTATGATCGTATCGACCGACGTTACGAAATCCTGAGTTCGAGGTTCGAGCTTCTGGAGGTCAGCGATACCTCCGCGATAGCGAAGAAAGGTTCTATCGCGTGAGAAGCTTTTCGAAGTAGGACTGGAAGAATGCTAGCTGCGCGTCAGTCGGCGTTTCTTTACCCTGCGGAGGATTGCCGAACACCATCACGCTCGAAAGCTTACTGTCATAGACGGGCCACTTGCTGAGACCCTTTGCGTTCGGGTCTCCGGTTTTCGCGAAGTTAACCCAATGGGAGGACATTTCGTCGGCGACTTTTTGGTCGTCGTCCGTCCAGGTGCGGCTCTTGTCAAGGTGACCGAAGACGTAGAGGATTTCGGAGACGTGCGTGGCGCTGCCGTGAGGGCCGGGTGCGAAGCCTCCGCCGCGCGCTCCGGGGACTCGAGGGGGCTGCTGGGTGAAATAGTAGACGTACGCTTTCGACTTGCCGCCTTTCTCCTGGAGCTTTGCCCAGTTGCGCATCAGGAAGGCCATCTCGTCCCGGCCGGAATAGAAGGCGGATTCGCGTGCTTCTTCGTCAGAGCCCGCAGGATAGAGTTTCAGGTACGCATCCGCGAGGTCGCCGAAGCGCTTCTTCGCTTGCTCGATGAAATCCGCGGCTGATTTGGGAGTGCCGCCGAATGACTCGTCGCGATTGGAGCCAACGAGCACGGGGATGTCGAATTGCTTGCCAGCGGCGAAGACCTTGCTTGGGTCTTCGGGGATCAGGTATCCGTCAACTACAGGCCCGAGTCCCCGTCCTGCGCGCTGAATATCCGCGGCGGGTTTCGCGCGCAACTCGGCGAGAGATTTCGCGCCGACTTTATCTGCTACTTTTACACCTTCCGCTTCCGCGTCGGCGAGTGTAGGTAATGTGTTGATGGTCGCTGTAGACCATGCGCTGCTCTCGCCGACCGCACGCTCGAAGAGGCCCTTGGCTGCGGGCATCGTCATGAGATTCGCAACCATGCCTGCGCCGGCGGATTCGCCGAGGATGGTGACTTTCTTCGGATCGCCGCCGAAGTGCGCGATATTTTTCTGCACCCATTGGAGCGCGGCGATGGAATCCATTGCGCCGAAGTTTGCGGCTCCGCGGCGGTCGGATTCTCTGGTGAGCTCGGGGTACGCGAAGTAACCAAACTCGCCGAGTCGGTAGTTGAACGTGACGACGACCGCACCCTTCTTCGCCCATGCCTCGCCGTCGTACATCGCTTGCGAGCCGGAGCCCGTATAATAGCCGCCGCCGTAGATCCAGAACATGACAGGCAGTTTTTCGTTGGCCGACTTAGCGCCCGTCCAGACGTTGAGGTACAGGCAGTCTTCTCCCATTTTCTGATTGCCGCCCTGCATACACACGGCGCTGAACTCGTCGCCTTTGCGGGTGCCGTCCCAGTGCGCGGCGGTCTTAGGTGCACGCCAGCGCAGGTCGCCGACGGGGGGCTCGGCGTAGGGGATGCCTTTGAATACGCGGACTTCCGGGGTACCGGTGGAGGCGCCGGAGACTAGACCGGCGTCGAGTTTTATCGGTTCTTCAATGGCCGCAGTGGCCGTGCCGATCATGAACAAAGTAGTGCTGATTACTGCTAACCGGTTCATCGCGTTCCCCCCGCGAACAAGCAGTATATAAGACTCGATAGCGCCAACGTCAGACTTAGTTATCTGACTCGTTTCCGCATAGCAGCCCAGCATGCGAGGCCACCGATCAGGCTCAGCGCAAGGCTCGCCGGCTCGGGTAACGTGCTTGCACTCGTCTCGAATGTCAGCTTACCGCCCGGGGCGTCGTCTGTGATGGTTCCTGTGATTACAAACGCTTGGGGAAGAACGTAGGTGTGAGAGCCGCGCACTTGGAACGTGTTGCCTTGGGCGGTAATAACGGCCGCCGTTATGGGAGAACCGTCGCCCCAATCGATCGACGCAGTGTAGTCGGAAATATCGGAGCCGTCGCTGAAGCTCGCCACCACCACATTAAACGGCGTGCCCGGAGTAAATGCAACTGGATTCGTGCCCAACAACGTCAGCGCATCCGCGACGCTGACACTTCCCGTCAAAGTCCGGCTGCTGCCGTTCGTATCCGAGAGAGCAATGGTCATCGTATAGTTGCCTTCGTCCCCGTAAACATGGCTGCCCGACACGGCATACTGTCCAGGCCCGGTCGATGAAATCGTTCCCGTGGTTACAGGGCTGTCGTCTCCCCAGTTGATCTGCGCTGTGTAGTTTGAGATCGGCTGGCCTGTGATCGCATCCGTGAAATTCGCGAGGACCATGTTATTGAAACTTGCGCCCTCGTCTAAACTCCCCACGTTGATCTGACCCGAGAGCGCGTTGCTTACGTTGACCGTCCCGCTAGGATGTGCGGAGTCGCCGTCACTGTCGTTAATGCTTAGGGAAACCGTGAACGGGCCTGTGCTTGTATAAGTGTGCCCGCCAATGATGTTGAACTGCCCGGCTGACTGATTTTGGGCGGTGATGGTGCCAATACCTGTGAAACTGCCGTCCCCCCAGTTAATCTGCGCCGTGTAATTCGAGACTGGCTCATTGCCGATGCTGTCCGTGAACGAGCCAATCGTTCCGTTGAATCCGACTCCGCTAAAGGCGTTAAACGAAACGCTCCCGGTTATGGTTCCGCTGGTCCCGGTGGCTTGGGTCAGTACGGCAACAGATGTCAAAAACAGCAAGTTTAGTCGATTGCTAAGAGATTTCATGCGGCGCCTCCTCCGGTTCCGATGGATCTTGATTCCTACTTAAATGGCCCCCTAGTATACAGCGGACGTAACGAGTGTAAAGAGTTAGTTATATGTCACTCTTCGAGAGGGCAGCATTTGGCATACTGGACCCAATGCGTTCACAAGATCTCTGTCGATTCGCGGCCGTATGCACGTTCATCGCAGTCGCACTTGCGGCGTGTAGCTCACCGTCGACTGCCGCCAAGGAAACCAATACAACTGCTGCCGATGAAGCGGCCATTCGCCAAACAATTGCCGATATTGCGCGGCGAGTAAATGCCGACGACATAAGCTTCGTTGACGTGTTCGCCGATGATGCGATTATTATTGGTTCGGGCGGTCCTGACGTCGTCGGGGCGAAAGCCATTCGCGCGCTGTACACCGATCTGATGAAGCAAGCTACATTGCGGGTGAATTTTACGACCGCCGAGGTTACTGTCGCGGATGGCCTCGCGATGGAGCGTGGAAACTATACGCTGGTGATTACCGATAAGGCCACGGGGAAAGTGCTCCAAAACGTAAAAAACAATCACATGCACATCATGAAAAAACAACCGGACGGAACGTGGAAGACCTGGAGAATGATGACGAGCAGGGCTGATGCTCCCGCGGAAGCTCAGGCGAAGGGAACTCGCTAATGACAACAATGACGAAGATCATCTCTTTCGCAGCCCTCGCGTTGACCGGCTCTCTTTTCGCTCAGCCGCCCGCGGCGAACCCCCCGGCTCCAGTAAATGTAGGCTCGGATTTGTTTCGACGTGAATGCGCGACTTGCCATCAGGGCGGCGACAACAAGGCGCCTTCGGTCGATGCGCTGCGGTCTCTTTCTCCGGATGCGGTGCTGACTGCCTTGACTACCGGAAGGATGGCCGCGCAGGCCCAGCGGTTGTCGCCCGCCGATCGGCGGGCTGTGGCTGAGTTCGTCACAGGTAAGGCGCTGACCACGGCGACAGTGACCGATGCGGGAAAGTGCAGCGGAACTGCTCCGAGCCTGGCGGCTTCATTCAACAAGCAATCGTGGAATGGGTGGGGCGGGGTTGTCGGCGGCGCGCGGTTTGCGACGAACGGGGGAATTACCGCGGCGCAGGTTCCGCAGTTGAAGCTCGCATGGGCTTTCGGCTTACCGAAAGCTTTGTCGGCTCGGACGCAGCCGACGGTTATCGGTGATTGGCTGTTTACCGCTTCGGATACAGGCGACGTGTTCGCGCTCGATTCGAAGTCCGGATGCATTCGGTGGACTTACACTGCGAAGGCCGGCGTTCGTGGAGCGGTGAGTGTGGCTCCGTTAGACCAGGGCAAGTACGGCGTCTATTTCGGCGATCTGAAAGCGAATGCTTACGGATTGGATGCCCAAACGGGCAAGGAATTGTGGACCCTCAAAGTGGATGCGCACGAGAATGCGCAGATCACGGGCGCTCCGACGGTTTACAACGGGCGGCTGTACGTTCCGACTTCGGGAGTCGGTGAAGAATCGCGCGGGCAGGACCCGGGTTATGCATGCTGTTCTTTTCGGGGGAGCATTTCCTCGATTGACGTTCGCAACGGCGAGCTTTTGTGGAAGAGCTATGCAATTCTGATGGAGCCGGCCCCGCGCGGGACGAGCAGCAAAGGAGTGCAACTGCTGGGACCATCGGGCGCGGCGATCTGGAGCTCGCCTACGATTGATGCGGCCCGCGGCGTATTGTATGTCGCGACGGGCAACGGCTATTCGGGTCCGGAACAGAAGGAGATGAACGCGATCGTCGCGATGGATTTGAAGACGGGCGCACACAAGTGGGTTTCGCAGACGATTCCGAATGATATTTGGCTCATGCGATGCGAGAGCCAGGCCGGAGGGAAAGCAAAACAGGTGAACGCGAATTGTCCGGATGAAGAAGGGCCGGACTTCGATTTCTCGGCCTCGCCGATCATGACGAAGACCGCGGCGGGCAAGGAACTGTTGGTTGTGCCGCAGAAGTCGGGCGTGATTTGGGCGCTGGATCCGGCGAAGCAGGGCGAAGTGGTTTGGCAGTATCGCTACGGGAAAGGCAGCGGCATGGGCGGACAGTGGGGCGCGGCGGCGGACGGCGTCAATGCTTACATCGGAACCGGCGACGGATTGAGTCCGACTCCGGGCGGAATGACGGCTGTGAATCTCGAGACTGGGCAGCGTGCATGGTACGTGGCTCCCCAAGCGAAGCTGTGTCCAGCCACGGATCGGCGGTGTTCGGCTTCGCAAAGCGGGGCGATCACTGTGATTCCTGGAATCGCATTTTCGGCTGGAGGGGACGGTGGGCTGCGCGCTTATTCGAGCAAGGATGGGTCTATCGTGTGGACTTTCGACACGAATCGTCCGTTTGAAACGGTGAACGGAGTACAAGCGAACGGCGGAACGATGGACGCTTCGGGTGTAGTGGTCGCGGGTGGAATGCTGTATGTGAACTCAGGTTATAACAGCATCGTTGGTCGGGCGGGGAATGTGTTGTTGGCGTTCCGCGTGGAGTAGGCGGCTAAATCCGGAGACTCCGCGCAGGCCTGGAGGCCTCCGCTACAACCACAACTGCTTAGTTGGTGGCGCCCAATGTCTTGAGCAGCGCAATGACTTGTTGCGACTCGAGCTCATCGCCGATTGCGCCGCCTGAGGCTCCTGCTCCTGCGACCGTGGAGGCTGTGGGCCTTTCGCCGCCATTTCGGCGAGCTGCTAGCGCGAGGGGTGTGAGGCCGGCCCGATTTCTCGTGTTCACATTTGCGCCGTGTTCCACCAGAAACCGAATTACCGATTCATAGCGATGCGTGACGGCGGCGTGAAGAGCAGTATCCCCGTTAAGGGTCCCAGCATTTATTCCAGCGCCATTTTCGAAAGCTAGCTTCACGACGGGCAGGACTTTGCTTTCAGGCTCGATCTTGCCGTAGTCAATAGTATTCACGCCCCTCCGATTTTCGTTGGTCCCGGAGTTCATGCCGGCGGCCAGCATCAGTGCAGTCGCGCCATTGAGCATGGTGAGTTTGGGATCGGCTCCGGCGACCAACAAGGCTTGCATGATTTCGGGCTCCAGAAACTTCGCGGCAAGCAAGTAGGGCGTTGAGCCCACGCTCGGAGCCAGGAGGAAATAATCGGTCGAATTGCGGCGCACCGGGGTAGCTTTCGTCATTCGTATATTTGGGTCGGCTTTGTGCGCTAGAAGGGCGTTTACTAGTGGCAGATCGCCGCGAAGAACTGCGGCGTGTAACGCGGAATAACCGATGCCGATATCGTTCGGATCCGCGCCTTTGTGGAGCAGAGCGATGGCCACGTCGCGGTTGCCGCTATGGGCTGCGAGGACAAGCGCACTGGTTCCGTCTGGGAGCGAGTCATTGGGATCGGCACCGGCGGCCAGCAGCATCTTTGCGGATTCGGCATCGCCGGAGCGAGCGGCGAATAGTAAGGGGGTGCTGCCGCCACGTGTCACGTCGTAATTCAGTTCTTCACGGCCGGCGCGTTGCGTCTGCTCGCCAACGACCGTCTGGGAATACCTAACCGAGCGCGCCTTTACGTCCGCGCCGAATTCAATCAACATAGTGGTCACTTGCGGATGGCGTTCGGCAGCGGCCCACATGAGCGCAGTCTGGCCGTGTTCGGGCTCCCGGGCTTTAGGATCGGCGCCGTTTACTAACAGTGCTTTCACAGCGTGCGAGTTTCCGGTGCGTGCGCAGCTCATGAGCACGGTTTCGCCGTTCAAAAGCTTAGCGTTCGAGTTGGCCTTCGCCGCCAAAAGCCTGTCCACCATCGCCGCGCTTCCGTTCGTGCAGGCGACATGGAGAGGGGTGACGCCGAGGTCGTTGGCTGCATTGACGCGCGCTCCGGCGCGAATGAGTAGATCTGCAATGGCGAGATTATCCGAGTAAGCCGCGAAATGCAGCGCCGTGGAGCCATCGCCTTGTTGGGCGTTTACATCTACCGACTTCAACAGGCCGCGGACGCCAGCTTCGTCGCCAGCTTTCGCGGCCCGGATGAGGCGCAGGTCTGCCGCGGATGCAGAGACTAGAGCAAACAGCGCAATCCAAATTCGAATCATGCGGAATTCCGGCCGAGTTTGAGCACGTTCGGATCGACGCGGCCCGTACTATCGCCGATCTGGTTTTGGTTTATTCCAAACTGATCCATCAGAGTGAGATGCAGGTTGGCTAGCGGCGTGTCCTTCAGGTGCGTATGCCGTCCGCCCTTCAAGTTGCCTGCTCCGCCGCCCGCGAGGATGAATGGAATATTCACCGTGGCATGAGCGTTGCTGTCAGCGATGCCCGCGCCATAAATCAGAGTCAGATTATCGAGGAGCGAAGCATCGCCGTCGCGAGTCGTGCGCATCTTTTCCAGCAAATACGCGAACATGCTTGCGTGATATGCATTGACCTTCGCGGTCTTCGCGACCTTTTCCGGTTCGTGCTGGTGATGGGTAATGGGATGGTGAGCGTCCGGTACGCCGATCTGCGGGTACGTCATGCCGCTCTGCTCGTGACC
>Ga0126381_100007715_pt1 | contig 11997 bp, 6 predicted proteins | sample PanSoiMetPlot_28_FD_96465 | JGI IMG/M metagenome (GOLD analysis project Ga0126381, IMG submission 96465) | Tropical forest soil microbial communities from Panama - MetaG Plot_28 | ecosystem: Environmental > Terrestrial > Soil > Tropical forest > Bulk soil | place: Panama | collected 2016-02-17
GCCGTGTAGAGCGCCGCCTTCGAGCCGAAATTCTGGAAGATCACCGGCTCGCTCACCCCGACCCCGGCCGGCACCTCCGACACCTGTCCGGCCGGGCCAGTGCAGACAGCCGGCGCAGCGCCCGAACGCATCGAGGCCTCGGCGCCACCACCCTACTTTCCCATGCAGTCCGGCCCAGCGAGATTGCCGACATCATCGCCTTCCTGGCATCTCCCAAGTCCAGCTACATCACCGGCGCGGTCATCCGGCAGGCGGGCACCGTCCGCCGGGTGCGCACCGGGTGACGCATAGCCACGCCCTCGGTCACTGGCGACGTGGGGGCGAGAACAGGTCTCTGATTGCCCTGATGGCCAGTATGGTCAGCACCAGCGCCGTCGTCACCCGGGCTGCGGCCGGCGCCGGGGCGGCGGGCTGGCCAGGAGGGGGTGGTCCGGGATGGGCGGCCAGCCGCAGATCGGCCTCGGTATCGGCAGCGGTCAGCAAGCGCTGCTGCTGCAGGGAGTACAGCAGGGCGAACCCCGGCGCGACGAGCAGCACCGCAAGCCCTGCCACGACGAGTTCGGCGACAAGGGCCGCGGTGGGCGCGCTGCCAACGGCCAGCGGCAGCGAGGTGGGGAGCAGATAGGGATACTGGGCAAGTCCCCAGCCCCACACCACGGTAGCCACCGCGATCGCGGCGGTTACTCGCAGAATCAGGGCGTGGTACCACCGCAGCGAGAGCATGGCCAGCACGGCCATCCCGGCGGCAACCGAGATCGCCACCAGGGGCAGCGCCACGCCGGTTAGGCGGGCGAAGACATAAGGGGAGCTGACCGACAGCTCAGCGAACGTGCCGCCGGCAAATGCACCGGTGACCAGGCCAGCTGCGGTGGCGCGCATCGCGAAGTAGCGGGTTAGGTTCCGGTGCCGCCGCTGCCGGGCCTCCAGGACGAGGAACACCGCGCTGACGTAGGCGCAGGCGGCAACGAACAGGAACCCGGTGAGGATGGCGGTGGGCGAGGTCCACGCGGCCAGGATGTTGCCAGCCGGGTGCACCGGTACCTGCCCGGTGGCGACAGCCCCGACGGCGGTGCCCATAAAGAACGGCGTGATGAGCGAGGCGGCGGCGAACAGCGCGCCGGTGAGCTGCTGCATCGCCAGCCGCTGCGCGGTGTGCCGGAAGGCGAACCCGACCCCGCGCAGGACGATTCCCAGCAGCGACAGGGCGAGCGGGACGAACAGCGCGGTCATGATGGCGGCGAACGCGGGCGGGAACGCGGTCCACAGCAGCACCAGGACGAAGACCAGCCAAACGTGGTTGGCTTCCCAGACCGGGGTGATCGACTCGTCGATGAGTTCTCGCGGGGCCATGCCGCGGCCGGCACTGCCTGCCAGCAGGTCCCAGATGCCGCCGCCAAAATCCGCCCCGCCGAACAGCGCGTACGCGGCGATGACCACGACCAGGATCGTCGCGACGGCGATGGCCTCCGGCGAGGGATTCACCGGGGCGCCGACCCGCCGGACGGATGGGCCGAGGCGGGTGATGTGCCGGACCGTTCTGGGGCGGGGCCGTACGGGACCTGCTCGGATTCCTCCTCGGCGGGCGGCCCGTGCCGCCAACGCCGTGACATGACCATCGGAACGCCGATGGCGACGACGGTCAGGACCGCGTACAGGGCGAGTATTACCCCGAGCGTGACCGGGACCCCGGTGGCCGGGGTGACCGCCTTGCTGACCAGCAACACCCGGTAGACGATCCAGGGCTGGCGGCCGACCTCGGTGACCACCCAGCCGGCCTCCATCGCGGCCACCGCCGCCACCCCGCTGAGCGCTGATGGCACGAGGAACCACGGGGTGAGCAGCAGCCGCCGGTGGAACCGCCACCACCAGCCCTGCCACGCGGCGATCGCGAGCAGGAAGAAGCCCAGGCCCACCATCAGGTCGAAGCTCAGGTGGATGAGCGTGTCGAGCGATGGCCGCTGCGCCGGAGGTACGCTGTCCCACCCGATGACCAGGGTGTGCGGCGAGAACCCGACCAGGATCGAGTCGAAAGCCGGGACTGCTGCGCCGAAGTAGACGTGGCCGTTGATGAAGATTCCGCCGATCCATTCGGGAGCGCCCCGGACTGTTCTGGGCACATACTCCATCGCGGCGAACTTGACCGGCTGGCTGTGTTCGATGAACCGGGCGATGATGTCGCCCATCATTACCTGCAGCGGCGCCGCGATCCCGCCGATTGTGAAGGGGATGGCGAAGCCGAGCCGGTGGTAGCGGTCCGTGCGGCCGCGCAGCAGCCCCACCGCGTACACGCCTGCGACCACAAATGCCGTCACCATGTAGGCGGCGAGCACCATGTGCGCAGTCTCGTACGGTGTCGAGGCGTTGAAGTACACCGATAGCGGGTCGACCCTGGTGATCTTGCCGTGGCTGAGCGTGTACCCGGCTGGTGAGTTCATCCACGAGTTCGCCGCGACCACGGACATGGCGCCCAGCACCCCGGCTACCACGATCGGCATCCCGGTCCACCAGTGCGCCCAGGGTGGGAGCCGCTGCCACCCGTACAGGTAGATCCCGACGAAGATCGCTTCCAGGAAGAAGAAGATCCCCTCCACCGAGAACGGCCAGCCGATCGCAGCACCGAATCGGCCCATCAGTCCCGGCCACAGCAGGCCCATCTCGTACGACAGCACCGTCCCCGACACCGCGCCGACCGCCACTAGCACTGCCATGACCTTCGACCAGCGGCGCGCGAGCAGCAGCGCCGCCGCATCGCCGCGCCTGATACCGATCCATTCCGCGGTCATGGTCACGGCCGCGAACGCGATGCCGAAGCACGCCAGGATGATGTGGAACCCCAGCGACGACCCCATCTGCGACCGGGCCGGCACCACCCCTGCTGCCAGCACATGCGCGGCTGCGCCCATCGCCTGACCCCCGTCCGCTGCTGCCCGCGCCGCGGCTGCAAGACCATCGCGCTAGGTGTACCGCTGCCGCGCCTCGGGTACACGTCCGGGGCGGCGGCAATGCTTGTCCAAGGAGGTGCATCGCGGATAAATGAGCAGCAGAAGCGTCGGAGCGGTTGCCCTGCTAATCCTGGTTGGGCTGGTCATCGGCGTGCTCGGTCTCGTCGAGAACGACCTGTACACCGTCGGCGTGCTGATCCTGTTTATCGGCGGCGTCGGAGTTGCCGTCCTGGCCGGTGACTACCTCATCCGGTACCTCAGCAGTCGGCGACCACCCGCCTGATTGCAGGCACCGGTGGGCGCGGACAGTCAGTTATGTACGACCATGCCTGCCGCGCCTGCAGCACGCTGGGCGCCGAGCGCGGGTGGGTCGAGATCCGCTGAAAGGCAAGCAGTGACGCCCACGAGAGCCCTATTCTGACCGGTCCGCAGACCTTCCTCCAGCCATGGTCTGGCTGCGTCATGAAAGCTGCTGTCGGTGTCCACGGCGTACAGCAGCCCGTTGGCGTCGACGATCAGCTATCCGTGACTTGCGCCATCGAGCAGATCGAGGGCATCGGCGACGTTCGACACGTCGATTCGGATGCCCGCCTTGCTGGTGCGTGCCGGAATGCCCGGCGGGGAGATTGTCCGGCTCGCAGCCCCGCGCGCTCACCGAAACGATGTACCAGACAGCATCGGGACGGCTGCGGAGCGATCCGCCGACCGCACTGAAGCTGTGGTGAGATGTGACTGTGGCTGCCGTGGATGGCGGCATCGTCCGCCCGGCTGAGTGGCACCGGGTGCGTGCGTTCGCCACGGATGCCCAGACATCACCGACCGCACTTGTGGTGCAGGGCGAGGCAGGGGTTGGCAAGTCAACCCTGTGGCAAGGCGGCGTGGCCGCCGCACAGGACGCTGGCAGGACGGTCCTTCGCGCCGAGCCATTAGCCGGTGAGGCCGATATGTCGTTTGCCGGTCTTTCCGACCTGCTGGCAGGGGTGCTTCGCGACGTGGCGGTGGCCATACCCGCCCCGCAACTCGAGGCTCTCGAGGTGGCACTGTTGCTGCGGCCTTCCGGGGATCAGCCACCGACCGCGCACGCGGTAGGCCTTGCCGTGCTCTCGGCGCTGCGCGCATGCGCGTCCCGGACGCCGTTGCTGGTTGCGGTGGACGACGTGCAGTGGCTGGACGACGCCAGCATCGAGGCACTCACGTTCGCGTTCCGCCGGATCACCGATGGTCCGCTGGCGATGCTGCTGGCCGCACGGACCGCGGCGTGGGCCGATCCGCTGACCGCTGGCCAGCCGCCGCCGTCGCGCCGTTGGCAGAAGCTGCTGACGGCAGTGCGAGCCACCGAAGTGATCGACGTTGCACCGCTGGACATATGGCAGATCCAGAATCTGCTGCCAGACACCGTGACGGCCGCGACGGCACGGATGGTGGCCCGCCAGTCCCGCGGGAACCCGTTCTGGGCCAAGGAGATCGTGGCGAGCCTGGACTCCGGCGCGTCAAGCGTGCCGCCGCTGGCGGCGAGCCTGACCGAGCGGCTGTCCCGCTCGCTGAGCGCTGCGGCGGCGGAGGCTCTCGCCGTGGTGGCTGCCGCAGGCCGGCTGCAGCTGCCTGACGCGGTGGCTATGCTCAGCCAGCTGCAGGATCCGGCCGCGGCCGTGGACGCCGCGGTCGTGGCCGGGGTGCTGGTGGAAACCGACGACCGGATCGCAGTGTCCCATCCGCTGATCGCCGCGGCCGCGGTGGACGCGCTGCCGCCGGGCCGCCGTAGCCGCCTGTACCGCCAGCTGGGGGATGCTTCCACCGACCCCGAGCGCCGCGGGCACTTCGCCGCGCTGGCTGCCGGGACCACGACCGACCCCGCGGTAGCAGCCATGCTGGATGCCGCCGCCGCCGCCGCGCACGCCCGCGCTGGCAACGCAGCAGCCGCCCAGTTCGCGGTGCAAGCGGTGAGCTTTACCCCCGCTGCGGAGCAGGCTGCGCTGGTGCGCCGCAAGATCCGGGCCGGCGAGCTGCTCTTCCTGGCCGGCGAAGTCCAGCCGTCCCTTGCCCAGCTCGAAGGACTGGACATCGCCCGGCTCAGCACCCCGGACCTGGAGCGCGCGCTCCCCATGCTTCTCGACATGGCCCACCTCGTACAGGGAGCGGAAGCCGCAACGGAGATCATCGTCCAGGCTGTCGACGGTGCGAGCGACGAGCCGCGGCGCCGCGCGCTCATCTTCGCCCTGGCCTCCGACTACGCCTACGGCATCCGTTGCCGCCGCCAGACCGCCGCCGTCGAAGCGATCAGCTGCGCTGAAGCGGCTGGCGCGCAAGCGCTGCCTGCCCTGCACCGCGCCTTGATCAACCTGGCTGTGGCGCAGGTGTACGCCGCCGAGGGGCTGAACACCAGCCTGCTGGACCGTGCCGCCAGACTGGAGGCAAACCTGCCGGCACTGCAACTCCATGACACCGCCGATCTGCACCGGGGACTGTGGTCGGCCTTCATCGACGACCTGGACACCGCGCGGCTAGCGCTAGGCCGATGCGTTGAGCGCGCGAGGGCCTCCGGCGACGACTACCCGCTGTCCGTCTTCCTGTCGTACCTGGCCACGGCGGAGGTGCGAGCCGGAGACTTCGCCGCTGCGGCCAGAGTGCTCGACGCCGAGCACGCGGTATCACAGTGGCACAGCTGGCCCTTGACGGCGTGGCACCTTAGCCCACGGTCAGAACTGCTGATTGCCGCCGCGGATCTGGACGGTGCTGTCCAGCTTGCTGACACCTATCTGCCCGACGATGGGTCGGTCACGATTGAGGCGCGCTTTGGCGGGGCATGTATGCGCGGCAAGGTCAGCGGATGGCGCGGCGACCCGGACGAGGCTATCCGGCACCTTGAGCGAGCCACGCGGCACGCCGACCAGATGGAATGGGTCGATCCGGGGCTGCGCGCCCGGATCGATCCGGAACTGGCTGCGGCCTACGTCGCAGTCGGACGGCTCGAGGATGCCCGGCAGATCGCGTCCTGGCTGCACGACGTGGGCGCGAGGCTGAGCCGCCCCGCGGTTGCAGGCGACGCCGCTCGAATTGACGCCCTGGTGCAGGCGCAAACTGGCGATCTTGACGCTGCGGTCCAGTCCGCGCGGGCCGCAGTTGCCGCACATGGCGTCTCTCCGCTGCGCCTGGAGCTGGCGCGCAGCCTGCTCGCCTTGGGCCGGATCGAACGGCGCCGCAAGGCTAGGAAGGAAGCCCGCAGCGCGCTGCAGCGTGCCCTGCAACTGGCGAAGGAATGCGGCCACCAGCCGCTCGCGGCGCAAATTGAGCACGAACTGCCCCGGCTCGCTGCCACGCGTTCGGGGTCCGACCTGACTGCCACTGAACAGCGGGTGGCGGACCTGATCAGCACCGGCGCCACGAACCGGGACGTCGCCGCGGCATTGTTTGTCAGCGTGCGAACCGTGGAAACGCACGTCGCATCGATTTATCGCAAGCTTGGCGTACGTACTCGGGTCGAGCTAATGCGACTCCTTTCAGCCGCTTCCACTCGGTAACGGACTCCGGCCTCCGTAGCACTACGGATACAGAGGCGATCCTTGCAGGGCAGGCGCCGCAGAACTCCCGTGCGTTGGGCGGATTCGCGCAGGTCGTGCCGACCGTAGCGTCAACGGCATACGGCCAGCAGACCGCAGCGAGCGGCCAGGACCTCAGCAGGCCGCTTCCGCTCTTGATTACGGAGCCCATTATGCCGACCGTTCTCGCACCATCATCAAGGACCACAATCCTGACGCCCGCTGATGCGTGCTGGGATCAGGCACGGCAGGCCTGGGACCTCGCCGTGGACCAGAACCCCGCTGCCGTCGCCCGGCCAAGGTCAGAGGCTGATGTCGTTACCGCGGTCGGGTACGCGCGCGCGCACGGCTTGCGAGTGGCCGCGCAAGGCACCGGCCATGGCGCTGCGCCGCTCGGCTCACTTGCCGGCACTCTGCTGGTCAAGACCGACGCGATGCGCCAGGTCCGCATCGACGCAGCGGCCCGGATCGCGCGCGTGCAAGCCGGCGCCCTGTGGCAAGAGGTCGTGGACGCGGCTGCCGCACACGGCCTCGCCGCGCTGGCCGGTTCGTCGCCGAACGTCGGCGTCGTCGGCTACACCCTCGGCGGCGGCATGGGCTGGCTCGGCCGGGCCTACGGGCTGTCAGCCAGCCATGTCGCGGCTATCGAACTCGTCACCGCTGACGGCCGGTGCGTGCGCGCGGACAGCTGCAGGGAAACGGAGCTGTTCTGGGCGCTGCGCGGCGGCGGCGGCAGCTTCGGCATCGTGACCGCTATCGAAATGCACCTGTTCCCGATCAGCGAGGTGTACGCGGGGCTCCTATGGTGGCCGGCCGAGGCCGCCAGCGAAGTGCTGCAGGCCTGGCGTCAGATGACGCAGTCTGGCTTGCCCGACGAGTTCACCACCGCCGCCAGGCTGATGCGTTTCCCGCAGGGGCCGCGGGTACCGGAGCCGCTGCGCGGCCAGTCGTTCGTGGTTATCGACGTCATCCACCTCGGCACACCGGCCGAAGCAGACGCCCTCATCCGCCCGCTGCGCCAGCTCGAGCCGATACAGGACACGGTCCAGATGATCAGCATGAGCGCGTTGTCGCACCTGCACATGGACCCAGATCAGCCAACGGCGGCCGTGGGCGATGGGCTGATGCTCTCGGCACTGCCCGCCGCGGCCATCGACCGGGTCACCGAAGTCTTCGCCCAGCCAGGCACAGCGCGCTTGCTCGCAGTAGAACTGCGCCAGGTCGGCGGCGAATTGGCACGCACGCGGCCAGGTAATGGCGCGCTGGGGTCCGTGGCGGCCGAGTATGCGCTGTTTGCCGTCGGCCCTGGAGCGACGCCGGCTGAGCGGTTCGCCGTCACCGCTGCGGTCGCGGCAGTCAAGTCGGCGCTCGCGCCGTGGGCTGCCAGCCAGATGTACCTCAACCTGGCCAATACCAGCCGGGACCCGGCCAGCTTCTGGAACCCGCAGGCCTACGGCCGACTCCGCCAGATCAAGGCCGCCGTGGACCCGGGCAACCTGATCCGCTCCAACCACCCGATCCCGCCCGCGACCGCATGAGCGCGTTGGGCTACCTGCTCACCCGTCTCGCCGAGGCAGGGGGTCGTCCGCGCCGCGAGCCCGCGCAAGCTGGACCGGGCGCTCCGCGCGGCAAACCGTCACGCCGGGCAGCTGACTTTGATCGAAGCGATCCTGCCGCCCGACGACGCCCCGCCCCTGCTGCGTGACCTTGCCAGAGTCCTTGGCGCCCGCGCCGTGGCCAACGGCTGAGAACCCGGACCTAACTCGTTCCCAGAAAGAAAGAGGTAACACCGATGCCCGCCGTCACGACCATCCGCCGCGATACTGCCCCGGTCGCGGTGACCCGCACCCGGGCCGTGGTAGCCAGGGTCGCGGAGATGGCCGTCCATCCGGTACGGCTGAGCCCGCCCGCGCTGCGCACTGCCGACGGCCACGACCTCGAGGAACGCCGCGCAAGCTGGCTCGAGCTGTTTTTCGACCTGGTCTTCGCCGGCGCTGTCGGCCAGCTCGCCGGAGCCCTCCAGGATCACCCTGGTCTCAGCACGCTAGCCCGGTTCGTGATGCTGTTCACGCCGATCTGGTGGCTCTGGGTGCAGCTCACCTTCTACGCCGACCGGCATGAATCCGAGGACACCGCGCACCGCGTGGCGTTCCTGGCCGCGATCCTGCTCTGCGTCGGCCTCGCAGCGAGCGCTCCCCGGGCGCTGGCTGGTAGCACCGCTGGGTTTGTGATCGCGTTCGCCAGCCTCCGTCTCCTGCAGCTCCTGCTGTACGCGCGGGCCCGCCATCACATAGCGGCTACCCGCGCGCTGTACACGCGGTATCTGCTCTTCTTCGGGACGGGCGGCGCACTCTGGCTGGGCTCGCTGGCGGTGGCGGGCACGGACCGGTATGTGTTCTGGATCGGTGCGCTGCTCAGTGACGCGCTCGGTGCGATCGCGATGATGTCGCCCGGCCGCCGGGTACCGCTGAACACCTCGCACCTAGCCGACCGGTTTCAGATCTTCGTGCTGATCGTGCTCGGTGAGTCTGTGGCCCGGCTCATCAGCGCCGCCGCCGCACGGCCATGGACCCTGCAGCTAGCGGTCGTCCTGGGCGCGGCACTGCTGACTCTTGCTGCGCTCTGGTGGGCGTGGCTTACCGGGGCCGACCGCAAGGCCCTGGACGGGCCCCGGCCAATCGCCTGGTTCACCGCGCTAAACCTGCCGATCGTCGCCGCGATCGCAGCAGCCAGCGCGGGCTTGCACATCGCCATCCTGGCCGCAGACGGCGCCGCCACGATCGGCATCGGCCCCCGGGTGGCGCTGTACGGCGGTGTCAGTGTGTTCGTTCTGGCCACCGCCGGACTGCCGTCACGCAAGCTGTCCGGGTGCGCCCGTGCCGCCCGGGTCGCCACCGCCGCCGCAGCCCTTGGCCTGGTCTTCATGGGCGAGATCGTGCTGCCTGTCTACCTCGTCCCGGCGCTCACAGCCGTCCTCGCAGCCGGCCTGGCAGTCGAGTCGCATCCGCGGAGCCTTACGGCAGCGCAAACCGCAGTCCGCTTGCGGGTCGTGGGCTCTATCCGCAGCCGGCGTCCAGGACGGTCCTGAACATTACGCAGTGAGGCGCTCCCAACCCGCTCCGGTTCGGCGGGACCGCGCCGCAGAAAGGACATCCCATGCCGGCGACCACCGCCGGGGCCGCTTCGCGGCCTGAGGTGATCCACACGCCCGATCAGCGGGTCCGGGTCTTCGTCAGTTCCACGTTGCAGGAGCTTGCGCCCGAACGCGACGCCGCGCGGGATGCCGTGGACCGGCTACGGCTCGTTCCGGTGATGTTCGAGCTCGGCGCCCGGCCTCATCCGCCCCGCGACGTCTACCGTGCCTACCTCTCCCAGAGCCAGATCTTCATCGGCATCTACTGGCAAAGCTATGGCTGGGTCTTGCCGCACGCGGACACATCGGGGATTGAGGACGAGTACCAGCTCTCCGCCGGGATGCCCAGGCTCATCTACGTCAAGTCGCCCGCACCGGATCGCGACCCGCGGCTTGCGGACATGCTCGCCCGGATCGAGGCGGACGGGAGCGTCTCGTACCAGCCGTTCTCGGATCCGGCTGAGCTGCAGCGGCTCATCGAAGATGACCTGGCCACCCTGCTGAGCGAGCGCTTCGAGATGACGCAGCCCACGGACAGCCTGCCCGAGCTCGCTGGCGCGCTTCCGGCCCCTGCGACGCCGCTGGTCGACCGCGACGATGAGGTCACTGAGGTCGAGGACCTGATTGTCCGCCAGGGGGTGCGGCTGATCACCTTTACCGGCCCCGGCGGCGTCGGGAAAAGCCGGCTCGCGGTGGCAGCAGCGGCGAGGCTCGCCCCCGGCTTCCGGGACGGGGTGAGGTTTGTCGATCTCGCCTCCGTCTATGCGGCCGAACTGGTGCCGGCCGCGATCACCTCCCGGCTCGGGCTGAGAACGGCCGGCCGCCGGCTTGTCAGCGATCTGGCGTCGTACCTGCGGTCCAAGCGTCTGCTGCTGCTCCTGGACAACTTCGAGCAGGTAACCGATGCCGCCCCACTGGTGGCCGAGTTGCTCGCTGCCGCACCCGGCTTGGTCATCCTGGTCACGAGCCGCCGGGTGCTCCGGCTCACCGGCGAATACGAGTTGTGTGTGCCGCCGCTTTCCGTCCCGCCGACTGTGGCCGCCGACCCCGCGAGCGCCGGGGCGGGGGCCGGGGCAGACGACGACGCCGCCAGCCTGCAGGAATATGCCGCAGTGCGCCTGTTCATCGCCCGGGCTCGTGCGGCATCGCCCGGGTTCGACTTGACCCCGCGAAACGCCCAGGCCATTGCCGGGATCTGCCGGGCACTGGATGGCCTACCGCTTGCTATCGAGTTGGCCGCGGCCTGGATCAGGCTGCTGCCACCGCAGGCTCTGCTTCAGCGTCTCGATGACCGTATGAGCCTGCTCACTGGGGGGCCGCGGGACCTGCCGGAACGGCAGCGGACTCTGCGCAGCACGCTCGACTGGAGCTTCGGGCTGCTGTCCGCTGCCGAGCAAGCCCTGTTCACCCGGCTGGGGGTATTCTCCGGGACCTTCGGGTTGCCAGCGGCCACGGCAGTTTGCGGCAACGCTGTCACAACCGGGTCAGCCGCCGAGCCCGCGCAAGTGATGGCCCTGCTGGGCCGCCTGGTGGACAGCAGCCTGATCCGGGCAGAACCGCATGACAACGAGCCCCGCTTCAGCTTGCTCGAGACAATCCGCGAGTACGCGCTGGACCGGCTGCGCGAGAGCGGTGGCTGGGACGACGTGCACGACCAGCATGCGTCCTATTTCCTGACGCTGGCTAAGCCGACCGAAGCCGAATTGCATGGCGCAGGCCAGCTGGCCTGGCTGAACCGGCTGGAGCTACGGCATGACAACGTCAGCGCCGCCTTGTCATGGCTTCTGCAGCGCGGCCAACCGGAAGCAGCGCTCGACCTGGTCTGGGCGACGTGGCGGTTCTGGTGGCTGCACGGCCACGCCTGGGAACTGGCTCGCTATGTCGACAAGATCTTGGCCCAAAGTGACAGGCTGCCCCCGCGCGAGCGCGCCCTGGCCCTGAGCGGGGCGGGCTTTATCTACTTCGCGAGTGGTGACCAAGTCCGGGCGCGGCGCCTGATAAAGCAGAGCCTGCCGCTGTACCGCCAATCGGGTGACCGGCTGAGCATGGGCCTGACAGCAGCGGCCCTGGGTCATCTCCTTGCCGCGGACCACAAGAGCGCGATCGCCGTCGACCTGCTCGAGCAAACCCTCGCCCAGCTACGCGAGATGGCTGGCGAGCCAATGATCGAACCAGAGCGCACCCAGTACCTGCTGGACGTCGCGCTCGCGTCCAACTTCCTCGGCCAGATCCTCCTCAGTCAGGGCGAGACCGACCGGGCGGCAGACCTGTTCACGGACGGCCTGAGCGCGGCCCACGAGTCTGCCGACCGGTTCACAATTCTGGTCTCGCTCTACGACCTGGCGCTGAGCCGTCAGGCCCAAAATGACCTCGATGACGCCGCAGA
>Ga0126381_100007716_pt1 | contig 11996 bp, 21 predicted proteins | sample PanSoiMetPlot_28_FD_96465 | JGI IMG/M metagenome (GOLD analysis project Ga0126381, IMG submission 96465) | Tropical forest soil microbial communities from Panama - MetaG Plot_28 | ecosystem: Environmental > Terrestrial > Soil > Tropical forest > Bulk soil | place: Panama | collected 2016-02-17
CGGCGTGCTGCATCCGCCGGACGATCGCAATATGGTCGACCCGTTTGAAAACGTCGTGCACGGCATGGTGGAGCGCGACGGCGGCACGATGTACCTGAACACGGGCACGACCACCTTTGTCGATGGCGACACGCTGTACCTGCGCTGCCTGAAGCGGGCGTATGACCACTGTCGCGCCAGCGGTGGCGAGTTTGGCGACCAGAGCGGCCTGGTGCTCGAGACCGACGAGAGCCCCGTGGATCGTGTCTGGTGCGCGTCCGCGGCGCTGGCGATCGCCTGGCGACGCTTCGCCCACCTGCTCGAGGTCGGCGCGAACCAGCGTCTGATTCGCGACCAGGCCGCAGCCGCGGCGTGGTTCACCGACGAGTGCCGGAAGCACTTCACCGCGCCATTGCCGCAGCGCACGCTCAGACGTCGGCGCTACTTCGGGCCGCCGCGGCAGCTCGCCGGGCAGTACCTCGGATGAGCCTGTACGCCAAACGCGAGCCCTGGCCGTTCATGCTGAAGATCTCGGGCGACGGCTTCCTGCTCGGCTCGCCCGGTCCGAACCAGCCGGCGCTGCTCAGCTCGAAGGCAGAAGACATCTCGAGCGTCGATCCGCCCGACTTCGACTACGCCAACCTGAGCCCGGTGGCCGATCGCGAAGAACCGTACGAGAGCCTGAGTATCGGCCTGGGCATGCGCACGCAGCACAAGTGGCGCGACTATCGCTACCAGGAGGCCTCGGGCGTCGACCTGAGCGTGCACCCCTGGTGCAAGGGGCCCGAGGTGCTGAGCAGTACCGGCGGCGTCAATGGCGAGGTCGTTGACTTCTTCGAGCTCGGCGGCATCCTGTTCTGCGCCGGTGGCACCCAGGTCGCCAGCTACGCCCCGAGCACCAACACCTGGACGGTGACGCATACCTTCGCCAACACGATCGTCGCGGCGACGGTGTTCGCGTCGAACTTCGACGGCGTCGCGCGCGTATGGGTCGGCTTTGGGAACGGCATCGTGGCGCAGTACTCGAGTGATGGCACCGCGTTCACCGCCATGGCGACGTTTGGCGCGCTGGCGTTCATTCGCATCGCGCGGGAATGGTGGTGGGCCGACAACACCAACCTGTTGAGAAAATGCGACACCAACGCCGACCCGCGCAATGAGGCCAACTACACCGCGCTGATCTTTCGCGTGGGCGACATGTCGGCGCCCATCACCAGTCTGGTGGCGACCGCCGGCGGCACGCTCATCATCGCCAAGACCGACGGGTTGTACACGCTCGACCAGGCCGGCGACGATCACCCGCTGTTTCCCTTTTTGCAGTACGCCAGTAATGCGCGCAATGGGAAATGCCGCGGCCAGTTCCTGAACGACGTGTACTTCGGCTACGGCACGAACCTGTCGCGCATGGGGCCGGACCTGTCGATCGAGGAGATCGGGCCCGAGACGCTGCCGGACTACAGTGGTCCCGTCCGCGGCCAGATCACCAGCTTCGTCGGCGTGGGCGCACTGTTCGGCTACGCGGGCATCTGGAATCCCGACACCTCGACCAGTTATCTGCTGAAGTTCGGTGCGTACATCATCCAGGGCACGTTTTCGACGTACCAGACGCTGGCCAACGTGCTGGCCAACCCCGAGCGCATCGACGCCTGGAATGGCTCAGTGGTGCGCGGCTGGGCGGGCAAGTTCCCATCGCGCATGTTCACCACCGCCATTGGTGCGCCCGGCGGGCACACCTTCACCCTGATCGGCTTCAGTGATGGCACCGTGGCGCGCCTGGTGAACGCGTGCGTCTTCAACCCGCTCGCGTGCAGCCAGTACCGCTTCGTTGTCGGCGACGACTGGGTGCGCCTGCCGCAGTGGCACGGCACCTACCAGGCGACGCGCAAGACGCTGCGCAGCTTCTCGGTCACGGGGCCGCAGATCGATAGCAACAACACCGTCACGCTCGAGTACAAAACGGCGCCGATCCAGGCCAGCTACACCGACTTCGGCTACACCTTCAACGCGGGTACGTTTGATCGCCAGCCGTTCCCGGTGGGCACGGTGACCATCCTGGCGGAGTTCCGGGTGCACCTGCACAACACCGTCAACACGAGCTCGCCGGCGATCGCCAGTGTGTCGATCGGCCACGCGTTGCGACCGTCGCGCATCATGACCTTCGAAGGCGACATCCTGTGCGCCGATGGCCTGGTGCGGCGCGACGGCGTGCCGATGCGCATGGGCCGGACGGTCATTCGCCAACTGGTCGAGGCGGCCGTCGACAACCCCGGCGCGGTCGCGGTGGTGCTGCCAGACGAGACGAACACGTATCTGAGTTTCGTGGACTACCGCGTCAGTCAGGCGTTCGACGAGGTCGGGCGCCAGTGGCACGGATCGTTGCACATCAAGGCCGTCCAGTGGACGGCGGTCGAGCCACCCCCGAGTTAGGAGCAGGTATGGCCAGAACAAACGCCACGAACTTCTCCGGCGCGCTGCAATTTCCGTACGCCACCGCCGGTACCGACATCTTCAAGAAAGAAGACGTGCAGACGCTGGCGCTGGCGGTCGACCAGCACGACCACACCGCTGGTAAGGGCCTGGCACCGCCGGCGGGGTCGATCACGTCGGGCATGATCGCCGACGGCACGATCGCGACCGCGGACCTGGCCAACGCCGCAGTGACCAACGCCAAGCTGGCCAGCGACACGGCGCGCGCGAACCTGCTCACCAACGGCGGCTTCGAGATCTGGCAGCGTGGGAACGGGCCCTTCAGTACGGCCGGTGTCACGGCCGATCGCTGGAACCTTGTGCTGAGTAGCAGCACCATGTCCGTGTCCAAGATCGCCTCGACGATTGGCGCCGTCGGCAGCTCAGCGCAACTGGCCTATACGCATGTGGTGTACGCGGAGCTGTACCAGCAGATGGGCGCCGGCGGCTCTCAGATCACCGAGTTGGCGGGAAGGACGATCAGTCTCTCGGCGCGCGTGAAGTCAACCGTCGCCAGCACGGTGCGGCTGGTCGTGTATGACGGGACGACGAGCACGTACAGCTCGAGGAACGTTGGGACTGGGAACGAACAGCTGACGCTCAGCGTGACGCTGGCATCCAGTTACGCGGGCAACACTCCGTTTTTCGGGGTCCACCTCGATACCGCGTCCTGCACGGTCGAAGTCAACGACGTCATGCTGGTGGTGGGCGCGCAGTACGCGGACTACGCGCCGCTGCACCCGGCCGAGGACCTGGCGCGCTGCCTGCGCTACTACGAAATCATCGGTGACGCTTCCGGCTTTCCGCTCACGCAGGTCTATGCCGGGGCCGCGCAGAACTTCGCGTTCCCCTTCGCGTTCAAGGCCGTCAAGGCAGCGACGCCCACGCTGACCAAAAACGGGACGTGGGCGGTGACGAATTTTGGCCAGCCATCGCCCGGGTACGGAGGGGTCTCCGGTTTCAGTGCGACCGTCACCGCGAGCTCCGTCGGGAATGCGCAGTTCTATACCGGCGGCGTGGCGGGCGTGAACTTCACGGCGGAGTCGAACCCATGAGTGTCCGACCGGTCGCGTTCAACGCCGACGGCAGCATCGACGTGGTGTACGACGAGGGCGGCCATAGCGGCACCATCCCGGCGGCCGAGATCGCGTGGGCCGCCAACCCGGACGGCAGCCACAACCACAACTTCGTCGTGCTGCACTGTCCTGATGGCTGCGGCACCGCTTCGACGCACCCGGTCGGTGGCGGTGCGGCACCGGCCGAGGTGCAGCAGATGTTTGTCCAGAAGACGCAACGCGAGGGTTGCGCGTGCGGCCAGGTCGACGCCGCCGATCCGAACAGTCTCGGCGAGTCGCACGTCCGCTTACAGGTCAATCGCATGGATGGACCCGGCCGCTGGGTCCTGGGCTAGGAGCTAGGAGCCATGACCGAACAGGAATTCCAATTCAAGGTGGTGTACGTCGATCCCGGCGACGGACTGATCGTCGGCATGGAGCCCTCGGGCGGCGCCGTCGGCAACCGGCACAAGGTCGCGGTGCTGTTCGACCCGGCCGAGTACCAGACGCTCATCAACACCGATCCCGCGTACCTGTCCGCGGACAAAGCCCACGTGCTCGCGGCGCCGGATCACGCGTGAGTTTCGTGGTGGGGCCGGGCGTAGCGCAGGCCATGGCTGATCACGGCGACGAGGCGCGCTCAGACGAACTGTACGTCGTCAACACCGAGGGGCAGAAGATCTCCACCACCTACGGACGGGATGCCATCTACACGTGGATCGAGGAGGACAACGCCGTCAGGGCGACGCCCTTTCGATGACGAACTCACGCCCGATCCGCCGGCCACCTGGTGGGACACGTACAACGACAACCGCCAACTGCCGATGGCGCCCCAGGTCTACAACTGGACGTGCAGCATCTGCGCGACCGACTGGCTGCTGCGCGCGACCGGGCTCGACCCGTACTCGAGCCGCGAGAAGGTCGCCTACGAGCTCGGCTACCCCAGCTGCGTCGACGAGTGGTCGGGCCTGAAAGATACCCAGTGCATCGTCAGGGTGCTGTCGGACTACGGCGTCCAAGCGCGACAGGAGTGGGTGTCCTGGGACAGCGCGCTGGGCATCGCGGCGTCGACGGCGTACATCCTGAACTCAACAAGTTGGTACCACTTCACGGGCGGCCGCGGCATGGATGACGCCGGCCTGTGGGTGGCGAACTCCGCGCCGGGGTATATGGGCATCAACGAGCACGTGGACCAGGACGATTGGAACCGTTTGCCGGGCTGGCAGATGGTCTATCTCGTGCGGTGAGCGGGAGGGGAGTGCGCATGCAGTTAGGCACAGTGGGCAATGTAGCGGTGACCGTCGGATGGCTGATCGCGATCGTGGTGTTGATCCTGGCGATTCTGGGCCTGGTGGGCGTGGTGCCGTTGGACAAGAACACGGCGTTCGGGATGCTGGGCGCCCTGGCGATAGCCCGGCTCCTGTAAACAACCTGGGCTACGAGCACGTTCCCGGTGACGAGCGTGACAGTGGGATGTCGATCGATTTCACGCTGAGCATTGGCTACAAGCGGCGTCGCCCGAACGTGATGGGCGACCGGCTCGAGGGCCGGATCGACTCGATAGGCCTGCTGCTGGTCGGCTCGCTGGTCGCCGTGGCAATTATCGTGATCGTGCTGCCGAAGGTGCTGGCGTGGCTCGGCAGCCTGTGATGTGGCGATGGCCATCGCGAGCGTCTGGAAGGGCAGCGTGGCGGAACTCCTGGAGCTGCAGCGGGCGATCGAGCGCAACTGCGAGTGCGCGCGCGACAGTGGCGGTTCGATCAGCGGCAAGTGCGCGGCGCACCGGGCGCTGCTGGAGCAGCGGTTCTGTGACGGGGTGCTGTTTGCGCGGTGGCTAGCGACGCGGCTCGAGCGTGAGGAGCGGTCTTGCTCGATCTAACGGCACTTAGGTCTAGCAAGCATTTTGATCACTGCCACAGACGAGGTAATGGTGTTCGGTGATGTGCCGCTGGACTAGCGCCCGCAGCCGCTCGTTCTCGGCGTGGGTCTGCTGGTGAGCTTCTTGCTCAGTCGTCCAGCACTCGGCTAGTCGGCCATTGTCGTTTTCCAGCCGCACGATCTCGGCCATCGCGGTCTCGAGTTCCTCGCGTCTGCGCTGCTCAGCAATCCGGAGCAGGTCGTTCTCGGCGCGCACCGTCTGCACCTGAATCAGGCAGGCTGCCTCGCTGTTCGCAAATGCCTCGCGCAGCCGCTCGTTCTCGGCGCGGAGTTCGTCACGTTCGCGGCGCAGGTTCTGCCAACGCTGGCCCAGGTCGCTGGTAGCTCTATCCATCTTTAGGACTACCAAGCGCTGCGTTAGCGTCACGAATGAATTGGCACTCAGAGCCTGCATGACACAACTCGCCGTGTGTTGCGCGACCTGCGATGAGCGCAGCACGCAGTTGTTGGTTCTCGGCGTGTTCACGGTCGATTTCGTCGCGGTACTGCCTCACTGTCTCCCTCCACCGCTCGTTCTCGGCGCGAAGGTTGTCTCGCTCGGCCTCTAACGCTTCGGTGCGATCTATGGACTGGGTGGCGACTTCCTTCCACGGGATCAGTGGTTCGTCATTGTGGTTGCTAGATCTAAGCCCCATTAGATTGCTCCGTGCCTCCATCCTAGGTGATGGGTGGATGGCCGAACACCAGCAAGAGCAGGCCGGTAATGGCCAGGATCGTCACGGCCAGGTCGATGGTGAGACGGTCGCGCAGGCGCTGCTGTTCGTCAGTCCACTGCTTGTGTGGGCGGGGGGTACGCTGGGTGCGCATGGCGGTCCTCCTGAGGGATCGGCATGTACGCGGGCGGGGCTGTTGCAACCAGCTCCGCTCGCTCGGGGCGGAAGGTCAATCAATCAATCAGTCGGCGTCGACCCACTGCAGCCAGCGGTCGGCGATGGTGAGCACGTCGGCGCTCTTGATGTCCTGGCGATCGGCGGCGAAGCGGGCCGCGGCCTTCAAGACGGCAAGTCGGGTGATGCGCTCGTCCCGCGAGGATGTCTGGTCGTTACCGCGTGGAATGACCTGATCGAGAACTTCGAGCGTTTTGATGTAGCCGCGGGAATCGACGCTGAGACGCACGTGAGCGCCGGCGTCTGGCAACTCGAGCTTCGGTCCGAACTGTGAGACATTCAGCCACGCGCCGCCGAGCTTCAGACCGTTGGCGTTGACGGCTTCGACGAGTCCCTCGACCTCTTCGGTCGGCACGCGGCCATTCAAAATGCCACCTCCTCGTCGTCGAAGATGGGGCGCGGGCGGCGGTCGGTGCGGCGCAGCACTTCTTCCACGCGCCCGTCCTCGAGCAGGCACAGCAGCTCGCGCAGCAGCGGCGCCAGATCGACCAGGCGGGCGCTGTCCTGCAGCGCGGCCCGGCCGCCGGCGCGCCACGCGGCGCCCCAGACGGCGGACGGGTCCTCGGTCTCGTGCGGGTGATAGTGGCGCCAGGCGAAGTACGCGCTGGCGGCGGTGCGGAGGTGGAGCGGTTCCATCAGGCGGCCTGCTCCGCAATGAGCTCGCAGTGCAGCTGGACCGCGAGGACGTGCTTGCAATCGCGCCCGCGCCCGAACTCGAAGTCGGGGCAGGTGCAGCTGCGGCGCGTGGTCAGGTAGTACACGTTCGGTTTGCTTGCGGGGACGCCGTACGCCTTGCGGCCGTCGCGTGTTTTGCACTTGAGCCACTGGCCGGCGCCCGTGGCGAGGGCCACGGCTTTGGGGCCGCGCGGGTCGGTGGCGCTGACGAGGATGGCCATGGTGTTAGTCCTCGCGACCCGAGCGGATCACGTAGCTGTGATCGCCCACATGACCCGCGGCGGCGGCGCAGACCCGATTGCGCGACCCGTGTGCGCCGCACAGTGTGGTGGGCAGCAACTCAACGGCCGCGCGACTGAAGCGGCGGGCGGCGAAGTTGCCGGCGGGGGTGGAGTATTCGACCAGGACGCGGTCGCCGTAGTCGACGAGCACGTGGCCGGTGCGGGTGGACTTGTCGCCGAGGGTGACGCGAACGTTGGCCCAGCGGGGGAGTGCGGTTCCTCTTTCCATACCCAGCATAGTAGCATTGAACGGACATCTGTGCAACAATAGAACGACATGAAAGACCCATTAGTCGCCCGCGCTCGACAGACCTCTAACGGACGTTCGCGTAACCTTGAGAGGATGGCCCCGCTCTCTCGTTTGCGCGACCTGCGCCTGAACGCCGCGCTCTCGCAGGACGACCTGGCCAAGCTCGCCGGCGTCACACGCACCACCATCATTCGCCTCGAGCGGGGCGAGCCGAACCCGATCCCCTCGACGGTGCGCAAGCTCGCCGAGGCCCTCAACGTCAAGCCTCAGGCGTTGCGGTGACGGACATTCAGCACCAGCGCGAGCACCTGGAGTTGCTGCGCGTCGTCGAGGACAACACCCGCATCCTGCGCGAGGTCCTCGAGCACCTGCGCGATATCGATGCCCGCCTGGCGCGTATCGAGGGGCGTACGCTGCCCCCCACCGAAAATTGAGCCCCATGCCGCTTCAGTTCGGCACGGGGCTCGCGCAGATCAACCGCAGTGTAGGAAAGAGGAATTGATCCGCAATGAAGAGTGTATCCAAACACGAACGACTGAACGGGCATAGCAACCCGCTCGTCGGTCCTGTCCTGCGCGTGGCCTTCTACGTGCGCGTGTCGAGCGAGGAACAGGCGGAGCGTGCCACCGCGCGGAACCAGGTCGACTTTCTGCGCAAGAAGTACGCGCCCAACTTCGAGCCCGATTCGCTCGAGCCGATGCAGTTTGTTGGCATGTTCGTCGACGATGGGTGGAGCGGCGCCCTGCCGCTCGAAGACCGACCCGACGGTCGCAAACTGCTCGACCTGGTGCACGCCCGCGGCGTCGACCTGGTTGTCTGCTACCGCCTCGATCGCCTTGGCCGCAAGCTCACGGTGTTGCTCGACGCGAACGTCGAGTTCGAGCGTTTCGATGTGGCGATCATGAGCGCGACCGAACCCTTCGATACTCGTACACCGATCGGGCAGTTTCTGTTCCAGTTGCTCGGGTCGATGGCCCAGCTGGAACGCGAGACGATCCGCGAGCGTGTCACCATGGGTCGCGATCGTGTCGCCCGTGACGGAAAGTTCATCAATGGACCGGTGCCCATCGGCTACGACGTGAAGGACGAACGCCTGGTGCCGTCGGACCGGAACGTGCCGCAACTCGGCGGCATAACCGAGGCCGATCTGGTGCGCACCCTGTTTCAGCGCGCCGCCGCCGGCGAATCCGCGGCCGCTCTGACGGTGTGGCTGCGCGCCATGCGTGTGCCCTCGACAAAGCGCTACATGCGCCGCGATGGGATCGAGAAAGAGGAGACCTACCCCGAGTGGAACGCGGCGCGCATGCAGGACCTGCTGCACTCAACCACCTACTATGGCGACCGCGCGCTCAGGTACTCGGGCAGCGTCATCCACCAGGATGTGCCGGCGCTGGTCGACCGCGCGACCTGGGACCGCGCGAACGCCACCCTCACCGGCCGTCTCACCCGCTTCAACAGCGGTCAGAACGAAGGCTACGTCTACCTCCTGTCGGGCAAGCTGTTTTGCAGCGAGTGCGGCAACCGCATGCTCGGCAATTACCAGCGCCGGCAACGCGGCGACAAGCCGCGCCTGTACTACGTCTGCAGTTCCGCCCGCTCGCCGCGTGCCCGCCGTACTGAAAATAGCTGCCAGTCGGCGCGCAATCACGACGGGTGGGCGCTCGAAGCATTTGTCCTCGAACAGATCGATGAATACGTCGCAAACCCGGACCACTTCCTCAACATCCTGCGAGAGCAGATCCGCGAGCGCCGCGGCACGACTCAGCAGCAAGATGAGCACGTCCGAGCGCTGCGTCAGCGGCTCGCCGGGTACGAGCGCGGTAAACAGACGCTCCTGACCATGGTGAGCCGCAATGAGATCACTCGCGAGGACTACCTGGCGCAGATTGCAGCGAGCGCGGAGGAGGCCAACGTCGTCCGACATGAGCTCGAGCTGGCCGAGGCCGAGGACAATCTGAGCGCCGTGATTGAGACACGGCTGCTCGAGTCGGTACGCGTCCTTCACGAGCTGCGGGAACAGTGGGCGGCGGCGCGCCAGGCAGACGATCGTGTCGCGCTGCGCGCGATGGTGCAGGGGACGCTACGGGAGATGCGCGTTGCTGCAGATCGAGCGGTGCACCTGGCGTTCTCATTCACGGCCCCGTCCTCGCGCGAAAACAACCAATCTCATTACCACTTTCTTTACCGCGAGGACTCAGCCGCGGTCGGGCTCCTCGATCTTGAGCTCGGCTTCACGCTCGGTCTGGGCAAGTCGGCGTAGCCGCAGAAATTCCCGGATCGCCCGCACCGCCGCCGCGTCATCGCCCAGGTACGTAATGCTGACGACGCGATACGGCTGTTCGTCTGGTTTGCGCTTGGGCTCGGCGGTCACGGCGACCAGTGTGCGGCCGCCGCCTGACTACCTAACAGTGCGACAATGCGTCCAATCTTCAGTCGCTGGCGTCTGGCCGTTCGGGTGGGCGATACGTACCGATTGCCTTGTCGATGAAGTGCCGCAGATACTCAGGATCGCGGCGCATCCGGGTGAACTGGGCGATCAGCGCATCTTCGTAGCCGGGGACCTGGTTCAACTCGGTGACGTGCTGTGGACGGCGCATATCCTGGGACTTCAACTCGAAGACAAAGTCGGGATACACGTTGAACAACTCGGCCTGGCGCGTGCCTTCGTATGCTGCCCCGAGCACCTCGCCCGTGAAGAAGAAGCGGTCGGTCTGCTCGCCGCTGTAGCGGACTTCCAGACGGACCGGCAGATGCAGTCGCTCCGTGGTGACTAGATGGGTGTGGTCAATGCACTCTGCCCGCACCGATGGATCGCTCCGCAGGCGACGGACCTGCGCGAGCTTGGTCTCACACCAGCGCCTGCCAGCGCGCAGTGCGTCGATCGACTCGCGGCCGACCAGGTCGGCACGGCCGCAGTGGAGTGCGTCGGCGACGGACTGGCTCACCCAGGTGAGATCGAAGGGTGGCTGGCCGAAGACGACGAAGACCAGCCCGGAAGGATCCTCGGGCAGGAGCGGCCAGGGCAGGTTCAAGCGCTCGAGGTAGTCGTACAGCGTCTGCTTCGACTTGCCCAGACCGACGTCGGGAAAGCCATCGACGAAGCCGACTTTGGTGGGATGCACCACGTGCATCGCGCGGCGCCTGGCGTCGTACCGCTCGTAGCGGGTCAGCAGTTCTTCGATCGTCATCGATGGCTTACCTGTCACCGACCGTGCCCCCAGTCCCGGACTCACTCCCAGTGGGTTGGCGACCTGGGTTCAGACCGAGGAGTTCGTGAGATGTGTGCTCCTACCGTGCCGCATGGGAGCGTCTAGAGAAAAGACAAACAATGAGTCAAGTTATCGCCCTGTGAAGGGACTGTAAAGAAACGCCGGCCGGACGCTAGTGGCTCAGGTGGGTGGTGACTGCAACAAGCGTCTTGGCACGACATGCAGGGCGGCCGCCAGGCGGCGCACACTGCTCACCCGGATGTGCTGCCCGCTCTCGCCGCGGATGATCGTCTTGCGTCCAAGCCCGGCTCGCTCGGCGAGGAGCTCCTGCGAGTAGGCTCGCTCAAGACGCACGGCTTTGAGTCCCGGCACGAGCACCGCCGTCAGATTGGCGTACGACCCTGGTGTCAGAACAGGTGCTTTAGCGTCCATTTCCAGTGCGATCGTGGGGCCACTACAGTACTACTGGTCGCCCCCGGCATGGGCATCATTGGACACATTCCGGTCCTGTTAGTTGGACGGTCCTGGCGTCCAGACTGGCGGCGTGACCGAGCTGGACCCGCACGAGCAAATCGAAGCGAAGCTCATCTACGCGCCGCGGCGCGTATGGAAGACGATCGAACGCATCGCCGCGGGTGAGCGCCGGCCATGGCGCGACCAGGCGGCCATTCTGTTGGAGAAGGCGTGCCGCCAGGTGCAGGCCAAGCAGGTCGCGTGAGTGGTGACTCGTTCTTCGCGTGGCGCGGCGCCGTCCGCAAGCGCCAGAGTGCCGACCTGTCGGTGCTGGACGATCCGCTCGTGCGCGAGGCCTGGGAGTGCGGCCACGAAGCCGGCATGCGCGCTGGTTTTCTCATGAGCGCCGACTTCGCCGGCCTCCCGGAGAAGCTCGAGCGACTGACGGAGGTGCTGCAGGGCATGCAGTGGGACGCCGACCGGGAGCAGCTCTTCCGCACTCGAGAGGAGGCATCTGTCCGATGAGAGTCACCGCGGTCAGCGTCACGCTTGAAAAGCGGGTCAGTGACTCGGACTACGGCTCCGAGCGCACGGAGGCGCATCTTTCAGCCGACCTCGAGGCCACCGACGATCCGATGCTTGTGCTGGGGGCGCTGCTCATCGAGGCGCGCACGCGCGTCGAGGCCGACCTGCGGCACTCGGTCAACCGCGAGGTGCGGCGGCGCATGAACCCGCCACTGCGGCTGTGCAACGAATGCGGCGACCCGCTCGGCGATGAGGACAGTTACCTGCACAAGGCGTGC
>Ga0126381_100007717_pt1 | contig 11994 bp, 8 predicted proteins | sample PanSoiMetPlot_28_FD_96465 | JGI IMG/M metagenome (GOLD analysis project Ga0126381, IMG submission 96465) | Tropical forest soil microbial communities from Panama - MetaG Plot_28 | ecosystem: Environmental > Terrestrial > Soil > Tropical forest > Bulk soil | place: Panama | collected 2016-02-17
AGTCACTCTTCAGTGAAAGCCGCATGGGGACTGGTGTTTGGCGGTGGTGGGCCCTCCAGGATTTGAACCTGGGACCAATGGATTATGAGTCCACTGCTCTAACCGCTGAGCTAAGGGCCCGTCAACGACTTGCGGCGACTTCGCCTTCGATTGTAGCGGGAAATGTAGCGGCTGTCAGTCGTTTGGCCTCTACCAAGCCAGCCTTGCCCATCTGGGTCTGCAACCGCTGAAAAGCCCGCTCGACCGCCTCTGGCGAGGGGTGAATGTAGCGCTGTGAAACGGTGATGCTGCTGTGGCCAGCGATTCTCATGATGGTAAAAGCATCAACCCCTGATTCGCCGAGTCGAGTCAACATGGTGTGACGAAGGGAGTGAATAACGAAATCCTTGGGAGCGTTTAACGACTTTCGTACCTTCTGATGCAGATGGTTCAGCGAGGTTACAAGGTATGGCTGACCGTCGCGATTTGGGAACACCCAGGGCGATTGGGAATCAGCAAGCCTATTTCCCAACACGCCAGCGGCCCGGTCTGTCAGGGGGATGTTGCGCCGCGCATTCTTGCTCTTTCCGTCTACCACGCGAAGGTACCCGAAGGCAGCTCCCGCCAGTGGCTCAAGCCTGATGTACTCCCAACGCAGTTGCAGAGCTTCCCCAATGCGCAACCCGGTCTCTAGAATCAGCGTTGCCAGGTCTGCAAGTGGCTGAGGCGCACTTTCGAGGTACTTTTGCTCTGCCTCCCGATTCAAGACGAACTCCCGAATTCTTTCGCCTTTAAGCATCCGGATTCTCGGCACGCGGTCAATGAGCTTCCATTCCTGGGCAACCCTGAGCATTCGACGAAGTGTGGCGAGTTCTCGGTTTACAGTGCCGGGTGCAACTTGTTTTCGCCGCTCTAGGATGAAACGATCAATGAGCGCTTCGTCAATTCCGTCAAGGCGAGCGGACCCGAGGAAATTGAAATCAAGCAGACGATCAACCTTGCCGTTATAGAAAACCACCGTGTGAGGCTTGGCTTCGCACTGCACTTCGATGTAGTCGCGGAATTGTTTCGAGAAGTCGGAGAATGTCGGCGCAGGTTTACGGTCCCTAATCCCTACTTCCCCCTTCGCCAAAGAAGTCCGGTGCGCCGCCTCCATCTGACGGGCGACTCGGGGGTTCCCCTGCTTCGTGGACTCCTGGACGTGTTCTCCGTTAAAGACGAAGTGATACCAGTAAACTCGACCCCTTTTGAATATCGACATCCCTACCCCTCTCTGCCTTCGCCTTGGCACCTCGCAAAGGGAAAGTGCCAAAGTGCAATTCGCCCGCAAATCGTGGCGTCGCCAGAGCGGTAGCGACGGGAGGGGTTCTACGGCGGAAGAAAAACGTGCAGGCAAGCCTTTGGCGTAACCGACCACGCCGGTGAACTCGCAGGATGCCTATTCCTGCGCATAAGCGGGCCGTGGAGCGCCGTGCCGGGACCGGGTGATAACGGTGGTTCGTGGAAAGACAATTCAGGTTCTAACGGTCGTACTCAAGATCGAATCGTACTGCCGAGAATCTAATTTTTAGGGAGAGCGACAAAGTCGCGACGTAGTCTCACAGTATTAATTCGTACCCGCTTGCGGATTTCGCAAGTGTAGGGAGAGGATCGGTTCCCCTGTATATAGCTATGTCCCAGGTTAGGGATAGCTAGGGATAAGGGGATAGCTACAAATGGATAGGTCTGGCCGCATCTGCGGTAGATTTTTGCTTCGAGAAGATGTCTGTCTGTCGTTCATACCTATCTCAAGGTAGTGTGGAGGTCATCAAAAGGGAGAAATTGAAGATTTTTTCTCGGCTGAGGTCACAAAACTCCGGTTTCAGTTGTCTTATATGGTGAAAGGAGAAATATGAAGCATTTGTTCAGCGTAGGGGAGGCAGCAGCGGTCCTTCGCATCTCGCCGTGGACCGTCAGGGCATACATTGGCAAGGGTAAGCTTGCGCCAGTCCGGCTCGGCAGGAGAGTCCTGCTGAAGGAAGAGGAGCTAGAGCGGTTCGTGGCGACTGCCAAGAGCGTTCCTACAGTTTCTTCTGTCACATAATATAAGACCGCCGAACCAGCCAGTTTGTGACACAACTCTTCTGAAATTCTAACCGTACCGTCCTGGGCCAACCATTTCCGCCGAAAAACCCCTCTACAAGTCCAACCTGCGTCGTGCGACGAAGGCCAATACTTCTCGCTGGATGCCATTTCTATTTGAGGTGATTCCAATGAATCTTCAGCAACTGGCCCGATGCACGGGCTTCCCGTCGGACGCACTGTCTGACTTCAATAACAGGGGTATTCTACCCGCGTTGAACGGACGAACCGACCGGCATCAGCGCACCTTTGACGGACAGGCGATGCTACGAATGCTTGCCGAGTTAAATCACAATGAAAGATAACGACATGCAGAGGGGAGATTCGATGGAGGAGTTAAGAAGGACGGTTGTCACCGAGTTCGGTGATGAAATTTGGGCCGCTGTAAAGGCCGGTCTCGCGGTTATAGGGGCGCTATCGCTGAGTCATCGGGAAAATTGTGTGACGCTGATATTCGAGGGAGCGTCGGGGCGGGGGAAGTCAACAGTCATCAATCTGCTTTGTCCGAATCGAAAGGAAGTTGGAGAATTTGTGCTTAGGTTGGACAAATTCACTCCAAAGTCTTTCGTAACCCATTCCGCAAACGTCTCGAAAGAAAAGATCGAGGATGTAGACCTTTTGCCACAGATCAAGGATAAGGTTTTGCTGGTCAAGGAGCTTGCTCCACTGTTTCGAGGTGGTCGAGATCAGGAATTAGTGGAAACGTTCGCGACTCTGACGGCTGTCCTCGATGGGAGAGGCTACAAGACCTCATCTGGGGTTCACGGGGCGCGTGGGTACGAAGGGCAGTATGCCTTTAACTGGCTTGGCGCTACTACCCCGATACCTGTCCGCACGGATGCAATTATGGCGCAGCTTGGCAACCGGCTGCTCCGCTACGAGATAATTGGGGAGGACGTGTCAGACGATGAGTTGATGGCCTATGTGCAGGATAGCGACTCCTTGTCGAGTGAGGAAGAGTGTCGAAACGCGGTAAACGACTATGTGGTTTCTCACTTTCGACGGCACCCAGTCGGCTCTTTTGACCAGAAAAGGATCGGATTGGAAGCTGAGTCTGCACGGCAGTTGGTTAATCTAGCGAGACTCATTTGTAACGGTCGAGTCGAGATCAGCCGGGTTGATGTTGTGGGACTGGAATCAGAGATCGTGCCTGGCACACCAGAGGGGCCATATCGAGTAATTCAGTATCTGAGAACTATTTTGAAGGGTTTGGCGCTTATTAGTGGACGGGAGCAGGTTCTCGCCGAGGACATGGAGATAATCCGTCACATCGCGTTCTCTTCCCTGCCAAGCAACCGGCGCCAAGTTCTCAGGGCCGTGCTCGTTAACCACGGAATCCTGGGCACCAAGACAGCAGAGCAGACGCTAGGGGTATCACGGCCAACTGCGCATGCGTGGATGAAGGAACTAGCGGCGACTGGCATCGTCTACTTGACCGAAGGCAAGGGGAATAATGGCGATACCATAACCCTCGGTGGCAAGTGGGGCTGGCTTCTGCCCCCCAGAGAGGAGCAGAATGCAGGAGCGTCGGACGAATCCGTTGCTGAAAGTGATCTGCGGGTGTGTGTGACCGCCCCTGCTGAAAGTAATTAGTAATTAAAAAGTGTTGGATGGAAGGAGGGTGCGGAAAGAGGGATAGCACACACAGGTACGTTTGGCTTTCAGCAAGCTGGTTCATGAGAATCGTGGGCAGCAAGGCGCAGGGGGCGTCAAATTGAGGCGCCCCCGATGTGTTTCGGCCAAATCTATGCCCCGTCATCAGGCGACCATTCCGGTCCCTTGGCATTCAGGGCACTGCCCCGACCGATTGCACGCGCCGCAGTCAACTGAGCCAAGCGAGCACGCGGAGCAATCTTTCCTGACCTTCCCGGTCATCCCGCAAGGTTGGCAGGGCTGGTCGCCTATGTGGCCAAGGCCATTGCACGGATTGCAGAAGACCAGCTTCCACCCGGTACCGTTGCAGTCGGAGCAGATTTTGTGGCCTGCGCCTGAGCACTTGCGGCAGTGGCCAGTTCCACTGCACGAATAGCAAACGGCCATAGGGGTGACTCCTGGGAGGCGCGATACAGTCCGCTGGGGCAGCAACGTTATTCCGGGAAAAGGTAAGAGTCAAGGAGGGTACGGGAGTGCCGATCATCAGCCGTAAAACCCCTCCCGCAAGGTAGTTTTCATACGCTTGCGAGGGGAACAAACGCTCACGTGTTGCTGGGTTGAATGAAGGGCTTAGATCATCTCACCTCCAAAAATGACCTAACCGGGGCGAACTTGATCCATCTGTCTGGCAGACCTCTAAGAGATTGAAAATGAACGGAGCGATGTGTTTAACGGCATTCACTACAAGTCCAGTCGATTCAGCGGACATAGCCGCCTAGGCGGAGACTATCTCCGATTTTACCCATGATCGTTGTCTATGGCGGGAGACTCGGCGTGGTACGGCGCAACGCGCTCGTAGAGAATCCGCATCTGTACAATGACTACGTCGGTGAAGGAGGACCTAAGCAGATGAACCTAAGGAAGGCGAAGGACGAGATTCGAGCTGAGGTCGCAAGGCTTACCAAGGTGCTGGCAGCGCTCGATGCAATTGGCGGACCTGGTGCGAGAAACTCCAGAGGCAGTATCAGATTGTCAGCCGCCGCCCGGAGGAGAATCTCCTCTGCTCAACGTGCGCGATGGGCAAGGTGGAGAAAAGCAAACAAGAGAGCAGCTTAGAGTCTGCGGCTGAGATACAAGCCTATTGTCTGAACGCGGACATCATAATATCATCGAAGTCGCCGTAATGGCTGTCGAGAAAGAGAGCATCCACGCAATCACCCGTGACCAGGGTAGCGCGTCCGTCTGTTCTCGCTTTCGCTGCGTGCCCTGCGGTCCAGTGAGGTCTTGAAACACCGGTTTCGTGCAAGAGGAGGGCCTTATTTGGAAGGGTCCGTCTGGTGCTGCCGAATCCAGTTCAGCCAAAGCACCATATCACGCAATGTTTCGAGGGGCTTTCCCCACTCGCGCAGAACGGGCTCAATCGGTAGCTCCATACCCAGTTTTCGCACAAGATGCTGTCCATCTTCTTCGATGTCTTCATGCCCTTCATGCAGTACCCGCTCGTAGCTATCACCAGGGGCTAGGCTAAAGTTCTCAAATATTACGCCTTTCTTGTAATAATCGTACACGGCTGCGGGTATCTCCGTCGGGATCGGAGCGTCCGCGAAAGCCGCAATGAACTCGTTACGCGATACGCCACGGTGTTTCCCCATTCGCCATTGAAACACTATGGTCGCAGCTACGATGAAGACTACAAAAGCCGCCAGAATGTACAAAAATCCCATCACCTTATTGGCCGCTTGGAGTGCTGCTGAGGCAGCCGTTCAGTTTGTACACAGAATATCCCATGGCTGCCACGCCAGCGAAAGGTGCATAGCGTGCAACGGCTCCGCCGAGCGAGTTGGTGCTCGCGAATCTAAACGGGGCTCCAGTTCCGGGTCCCCCAACGGGCGTCGGAACACGAAATGGAAGAGTCCCGCTTCCACGAAGCGCATCGGAGAGTGGCGATGTGCCCACCGATGAGCCCGGTAGTACGAAGGGTTTCGATCCAGGAACAGGTTGTCCCAACTTAAACGCCGTAGCACCGGCAGCTTCTCCTGCCGACGATCCGAAGAAACAGCCCAAATCGTGCATGCTTCGCATATAAGCTAGTGTGAAAATTGCGCGCTGCGCGGAGCTCAGCTCGTCCGGCGAAGTGGGCGTCGAAACGTTGCCGCTCACGGGCGTTGTCGGAACATCCACGCCAACTGTGGTGATGTTAGCCCCGTACTCATTATTCGCACTTGCAGTAAGCCAGTGGAATCAGTAGGCCTGCTGTTTGCGGCATTACCGTCTTCGCATCGACGGATCAATACCGAGAAAATGGTGAACGGCAATCGCTAACAGAGCCCACTCCAAAGCAACAACTGGCCCAAATACTAGCAAAGGCAACCCCACCCCAGCGTAATAGAAATATCCCACACCGAGAAAATGAAGAAGAAGCACGGCGAGCAAGATGACCCAAAATCCGATGTGGTTGCGAGCCTTCCAATAGGTCTTTAAGCAATATGCAGCGAAGGCAACAGTGACAACGGCGAATCGTATCCACTTCCAGTTGATCTCATGTCTGTAAAGTTCCGGCTTAAGCACCATCGTGCCCACAAGCAAAATGATAACCAGTGTCGCCAGACCGGTGGCCGTGAGCAAAAGGCGGAGTTGATCCTTGGTTTCGGGGTTCAACGGCACTCCCCTGCCAGGTAGGATTTGCCTTCCTCGTACACGCCTTGGCCTATTCTTGTATAGGTATCAAGGAGCACGAACCCCGTTGCCGCGGTTTCGGTGCCTTCAAGGATTCCTCGGTAGATCGAGGAACGCAGTGGTACCACGAGACCACGGTTCACCGCATACTGTGCGGCTGCTATAGTCCCTACCTGCTTAATGAGGCTGTCAGGTTCGGTCCCCGGCCCGCCATCCAGATTCGGATTGACAGCGGATACAATTCCGCCCTCGCCGAAGGCCCTCGCGAAAGTTTGTGCACAAGTGTCCTTCCACGGTTGTACGGCTTCTGTGAAGAATGTTTTCCACGCATTCTTATCCCATCCAAACAGAGACCAACCGCTTTTGTTTGCGGCGACGACCGCAGTGTCTGCGGGCGTTGTCGGAACATCCACGCCAACTGTGGTGATGTCATGCCCATACTGATTGTTCGTACTTGCAGTAAATACGAGGTTACCATTTAACAAACTGTAGGCACCAACTGCCCCAATATTTGAATCGATTGTCGTAACCCAATTGCTATTTGCCACAAATCCCGGTATCCAGTATCCGCCCGCCCCATTACACTCGTCCAAGTTGCTGTCGTGGTCAATGCTTTCTGTCGCGTTACCTGAATCGGTTAGATAAATGCAATCGAGGCCATTTGGGTCGGTGTTTACGAGTGGGTTGTTGAGAACGTACGCATAACGATTCCAGGACTGAGGGTTTTCCATGTTCACAGCTTGTAGCCCGGCTGGGTCGGGCCACACCCAGCGGCTCTGGACGGAATTGTACTGCCGGAACATGAACGGATACAGATCGGTGGTCGTATCCTTTCCCTCCCCGGTGAAGGCAACCGTGCTCATACCACCAGTCCCGGCCTTCCCAGAATATGCTTCGCCGTACGGCGCATAGGCTACATCATAATACATGGCGCGACTCGGCGTGCTCGCCAAGCGTCCGCTAGCGAGCCAGTCTCCATGTCGGAAGTAGATCAGCGTAGGAGTGCCGCCACTCAACTTGTATATCGCTGCCCCTCCACCGGGCAGCCCAAAGGTGGCCTTCTGAATGCTTTGTCCATTCATGAGCGCCAGCCGCTCGCCCGTAGGGGCGTAGACGAACTCCGTGTTCCCAGAGGAATAGACGGTCTCCACCATGCGCCCTAAAGCGTCGTACGTGAAGGTATTCGAAGTGTCCACGCTGACCGGGTTATTGTCCGCGTTCCAGGTGTAGACGTGCTCACAGTCATTGGTCGGATCGCCGTTTAGGTTATACGCAGGCCCCGTGGGTGGCCCCGGCGCGCAGGATGGAACAGTCGAATATTGGTTCGTACTCGAACTGTACGTCGGAAGGAACGCCGAACTGCCGCTCTTGCTGGCATTTCCAAATGCATCAAAGGTAAATGTTTGGCTCCACACAGAGGGGCAATTGGCACTCGTAATTCGAGCAAGGTCGTCATAGCCGTAGTTGCAGGTCTGTGAATTGGAGCTGTTCATCTGATCGGTGATGGCCATGCTACCCAACGTCCCATTCATATTCCACGTGAGACTGCCGGCCAAGGTCTGCGGTGTCGATCCCACAGAGAAAGTAAAGCTTGTCATCCGCCCGGTCTTCATATCGTAGCCAAACGTATCAAAGTCGCCAGACCCGCCCGTACTGCCATAAATCACCTTTGTAATTGTCCCAACGGGCTGGGAGCCGCCAGTCGTGGTATAGGTTACGCCGCTTTGATATATAGGGTTGGTGCCTGAAGAAGCGGTCACTTGGGTGACTCGTCCTTCTCCATCCAACCCCGCTCCTCCGGCGCCGTAGGAAATCGTCGGCATGCTAGGAAGTCCGCTGATCGCGTTAACTGCGCAATGGGCGTAATACGTTGCGTTAACGTGGTAGTAGCCCCCAGAATGGGGGGTGCTCTCGTAAACGTCGGATACTTCGCCTCGCGCCGTATAGCTAAAGCCGAGATCAGTAATCTTAGCGGTGGACGGTCCTGTATACGCCTCCGACAAGCGCCCTTTCGTCATGGTCAAAGTATAGGTGCCGAGACTCGTCGTGTCATAAACGAAATGCTTCTGCGGCGTCCTAGTTGAGTCTGGTCCCGAATACATGACGGCAGTCAGGCGATGCAGATAATCGTACTGGCTGCAAATTGTATTGCCTTGCGCGTCGTACTTCTTTACCAAGTCTCCCTCAAACGTCGATACAGGGCAGGCAACACCCGGACTTGACGGGGCTGTATCGTAAAAATATTGTGTGGTGCCGGTTTCTGGATTTAGCTCGGAAATGAGACGGCCAAGACCATCATATGCGTAGGCGCGAGTCTGCTGTCCACCTATAGCCCCAGGTTGCCAATTTTGGGTGACTGTAAGAAGGTTTGGGCTATATGTGTATTTAGTCAGGTAACCGGTTGCAGGACTGGACTGTCCGCACGCGCCGCTTCCTGCGGCCGAAGTAATCTCGCACACCGACGTTAATCGTCCGATCCCGTCATATTCAAATTGTGTTTTGAAATTCTGCGAGGGTCCTGTCGTCCGGAGAACGTCTCTCCCGGTGTACACATATTGAACGGTACCACCCCCGCCGTCTGTTTTTAAAAGAGGCCTGTTCAGAGCATCGTACGTTTGTGTTGTGGCAGGAGTAGTGGCGCAAAGCGTGGCGAACGTTCCCGTGCATGGCGTTGATGTCGAATACGGTCTTCCGTTTAGGTCATACGTGTACGACACCGTATCGAGGGTGGACGAGCCAGGACCTTGGAGGGTTTGATCGACCAGAGGGTGGCCAAGGCCGTCCATGTACGTCCTACGATCCACGATTGATTGCCCGTTGTTAAAACTCAAACTCGCTTCAGCCATGCCCGGCGAGGATTGAGAGTTCGGCTGATAGTTGTAGAATGTTTCGTTTTCAATCTGATCAATTGTTCCCTTCACCCTGTAAAACGGGTCGGCACCATTGGCCGTGTAATCAAACGTGACTTTCTGACCGTTCTCATCTGTGATCGAAGTCTCCACTCCACCATTGCAATCGTATGACATTGACCGCGAGAGGCTGCCTCCTGTGCCCGAAATGGACAGGCTCGTTGGAACCAGGCCGTTACAAACACCACTATAGCCATACGTATAGGTTGTTCCGTTCACGTCTGTAACGACATTCACCGTACCATTAGCGTTATACGAGGTCAGAGTCGTATTATAGTTGGTACCGCTAATCCATTTGTTAGTCTGAGTCGGATGCCCAGTGCCATTGTACGTATACGTGGTTTGGCTTGTCTGAACACCCGAGGTATATGTCGTTATGGAGCAAGGATGATCCAAGATGTATGGACTGGTGAGAGCGCCGCAAGAGCTGCCACTATTGTAGGTAGTAACAGTACTGGATAGAGGCGTTCCCGTCGGCGGAGTTGTGGCGCCTGCGTCATATTTATTTACGGCCGTAACATTTCCATTGCTATCTCGCACCGTCTCAACCAACGATGGACTAGTGCTCGTATTGCCTGGATAGGTGTACACATCCGTCTGCGCTGCGGCGCCACCAGCGAGATCTTGAGTTGGTATAGCGCAACTTGTAAAGACCTTGTTATAGCACGTTACGGTCGTTCCAATTACTCCGAGATTGACATCTTGCACAATTCTCTGAGTCTCAAGTTCGCCGTTGAAATAGTGTGTAATGGTGTCGCCTGACGGAGTAGTCTCTGTTACCGTGAAATTAATCGGCACGTAAGGGACACGTGAATACGGGTTAATATTGTCATTGTTTACGTATTTCCAGGTACTCGTTGTCCTCGAATAACTGTCATACACTGTGCGTGTAAGGGTCGGGACAACGCCGCTGTTGCAGTTTAGGCCATTACTTCCACCAGAGTACGAGTAGGAAATGGAGCTACCAGAGGGCAACGTAATCGATGCGATGCGACCGGTGACGTAGGGCGGGGGGTACTTCGTACTGGTCCAATTCGGCGTTTGCTCATATGTAAACGAATAGACTCCATCCGGGGTTGTGATGCTTGAGGGTAAGTATACTGGCGTTCCGACGCCAGTCGTGGCTCCATTTAGACCTGGCCATTGAAGGCCCCCGGTGGGAGGACAATTGAAATTGACAGCAGAGGTGTACGGGGAGTAGTTGGTCGTGAAGGTCACCGCATTGTTGCCCGCGTCGGTGTAGGTAGTTGTATATGGTAGGCCAACATTGGACTGACTCGGATATGTAGTACTAAGGACAGGGGCTGCTGGGTCTATTGAATCGAAGGATGAAAAAGTCCAGTTGGAACCGATATATCCGCCCGTGGTGTTGGCCAGCATTGTACCGTCGGGGTCGATAAGCCCGGGCACGGAGGTGCTTTGACGGTTGCCGGACTTATCGTAAACGTCCGAGAGCACTCCAGAAGATGGAGGGGGAACGGTCCCGGTAAAGACAACCGTGTAGCCCGAACCATCCGTGGTCGTAGCGGGTGCGTGTAGGCCATAGCATTGACCGGAATCGACAACAATGTTTGGGCCTAAGCCATGAGCAGTGCCGCTTCCATCCAGAACATAAAACGCAGAGTAAATAGTGTCGGACTGACCATTGCAGGTAATGGTAGTCGTGGTATAACCAAGACCAAACCCAAGGTTCCGACGTGGCAACTGGAACGACGGTGAAGTGGTATACAACTCCATGGTTCCAGGATCATAGTGAAACCACATATGTGAGTTTTCGAGAAACTTAAAAGAAGACATCACTTTGCCATTCTTGTCTCGTACAGGCAAAGTAAGCATTATGTGGCTGCTCGCCAAGTCGATCGAGTCGTACTGGGTGGCCGATTGCGTTGTAAGGGGCGGAAAGCCGGCGACTGGGTCCACTTGGGCGAAGGATTTGCTGGAGGGCAGCAACCACAACGCGGCAATGCAGAAGAACGAGAGTACCTGGATTCTATGGCAGCAGGCCATTACGTCTTTCCTCCGAGTCGAAGAGACAAGTGTCGTTCTAAGCGAATGTTAGTGCTGTATCGGTGAACGACCGTAATGGGGGAAGCAGCAAGTCGTTCTCTAGCGAGACCTTACCGTCGTGCAAGTCCTATGGAGGACAGGCACGCCGCAAAGCAGCGCCTTTCTCGTTGTTACGTGAAGTTCCTTGAGGCTGCACGTTCTGATATTGTGTGACCTGGAGCACACTTCTCCTGCTGCACCATTAGAGGCACATATTCCAGCTCAATGATCTGACATGAAGCACTTAGGGGAGGGGGATTTCTATCGCACGTGACGCTCGTACGAGATAGCGGCCTAGCTAGTAATGTTGCTCTGAGGCAAAAGTACCAAGCGTGACTCTTGGAAGTCAAGTCGAAAAATGACGACCACGATTTGTAAGATGCGAAGTGTGCTGACCAGCAATATGGAAGGCGACACAGAAACGCATTATGACTTCAAGGGGAAAGACTGACCGACCGATGCTCGCCTCCATAGTTGCCGCCGCAGGCCTGCCCATTTTCCTCCTTGACATTTGCCCGGCGGAGAAACGCTCAGCGGCGATCTACAGCTTGATCGGTTCCGCAAAAATCAATGACCTTGATCCCGAAGCCTATCTGCGCGATGTGCTGACACGCATCGCCGACTACCCCATCAATCGTGTCCAGGAATTGCTGCCCTGGAACATCAACTC
>Ga0126381_100007718_pt1 | contig 11992 bp, 11 predicted proteins | sample PanSoiMetPlot_28_FD_96465 | JGI IMG/M metagenome (GOLD analysis project Ga0126381, IMG submission 96465) | Tropical forest soil microbial communities from Panama - MetaG Plot_28 | ecosystem: Environmental > Terrestrial > Soil > Tropical forest > Bulk soil | place: Panama | collected 2016-02-17
CATGGCGTCTCCGCGGTCTCGATGGACCAGATCGCGGCGGCCGCAGGGGTCGGCAAGGGTACGTTGTTCCGCCGGTTCGGTGACAAGGCCGGGTTGGCCGCCGCTCTGCTGGACGAGCGCGAGGCGGAACTCCAGGAGGCGATACTTCACGGTCCGCCGCCGCTCGGACCAGGCGCGCCTCCGGCTGACCGCCTGGCGGCGTTCACGAGCGCCTACCTCGACTACCTGCTGCCGCACTTGGATCTGGTGCGGATGTCAGAGACCGCGGCGTCGGGTGCCCGTTACCGGATCGGCGCCTACCAGTTCTGGCATCGGCACGTAGCGATCCTGCTTGCCGGTCAGCCGGATCCGGATTACGCGGCGCACGCGGTCCTCGCCCCGCTCGCTGCCGAGCACGTCACGGCGATCTTGCCGATCATCGGTGAGCGGCGCATCAGGGCCGGTGCCATCAGCCAGGCCCGCGCCGCGCTCTGCGGCAATTAAGTCGGCGACCCGCCGGCCCGGCGCGAGGACAGCGAGCGGTGTGGTCCCCGCGCCGGGCACGCCGGGCTTAGCTTCGAGCCTGCCTCCGCCCTTTGATGGTTACCTTGATGTCTGCCTGACGTCGGCGTTGCATTCCCGGTGTGCACAATGTTGGGCATGAAGGATTCGATACAGCGCGTGGTTGGTGTTGGCGGCGTGTTTCTCCGGGCTCGGGATGCCGACGCATTGCGCGCGTGGTACGCCAAGCATCTTGGCGCCGAGATCTCCGATTGGGGCGGGCAGCAATTCGACTGGACCGTCGGCGGATCGACGACGTGGGCGGTCTTCGAAGCCGACACTCAGTACTTCGGACGGCCAGATCAGCCGTACATGATCAACTTCCGGGTTGACGATCTTGACGCGATGCTCAGCCAATTGCGTGCGGCTGGTGTCGAGGTGTCCGACGAGGTTGCAGAGGACGAGCACGGCCGGTTCGGCTGGGCCTGCGACTGCGAGGGCAACAGGTTCGAGCTGTGGCAGCCCCCGCCAGGACGCTGAGTCAATCGGCCACAAGGCCAGTCCGGAACAGCGGCTTACCGGCACTGACCGGGCAGCCGGTAGCCGATGACGCCGAACGCGTCGGACGCGTAGACCGTTCTCGCGGTGATCGCCACATCTTGCGGCGGCAGCCTGGCTGGAATGGCAACGATCGGTCCGGCGACGCCGTCGCGATACCTGAAACAGTCAAGCGGCCTGGCGGCGATGTCCGTGGACACGACCACGGTGTGGCCGGATGCCCAGACCTGAAAAGCGGCGAGCGTGAAGTCGTGATAGTGCCTGACCGAATCAGGGGTCGTGTTCTTGAGCTGTGCGTTCAGGTGGATCACCGCGGGCATGGGCGGCGCGACGTTGACGCCGACTGCCTGTTCGGTCAAGCCGGTGGCGAGCCACAGCCCCTGGCCGGCGCTCGCCACCGAGTTGACGGCCACCTCGGCGCCGGGGTTGTATACCGCTCGGCTTCGGCCGACCGTTATCAGGCGATAACGCAGGTAGTTGTTCACCTGCAGCACCGCGTACCCGCCCTCCAGCCGGGCGATCGCCATGCCCACGACATGGCGGCCGAACCCGTGATCGGCCGGTACCGGCGCGAGTTCGTGCAACGCCCCAGGGCCCGGACCAGGCATGTGCACGTCCAGGAGGCTTCGGCCGGCCACCACGGCGTCAGCCGGGCCGATCGGCAGCACGTCGAACAGGTCGATCGACTCCGCGTCGCGCCCGCGGAGGGCGGAGTGGTTGGTCAGGTCGGGGTTGAGCCGCCACAGTCCGGTGCTGGAACCGTTCACGTCCGGACCGAAGCCGAGCCAGACCGACCCGCCCGGCCCGACGCGCAGCACCACCGGCTTTCCCGGAACGCTGATCTTGTTGATCAGCCGGCCAGATGCCCGGCTGAAAACAGACAGCGTCGCCGAGGGATAGTCGCCAGCCGCGACGTACAGCAAAGAGGCGGCCGGGCCGCCGACGGCGACCATCTCCACCGAATTGAGCGCGTACCTCGTCCAGGCCGGCCGGGAGGCTGGCGGAGTCTGCGGCAGTGATCGGGCAGCCCGGTCGACTGCGAGCGCCCCGGCGACTAGTCCAGCGGACGCTACGGCGATCGCGACCACGCAAGCCAGGGCCATGCGCATGCGGCCGGTCTTGATGCGGTGGCGGACCTGCGGGGTCAGCGGCGGCAGCGGTGGCGCGTGGGCGGCCATGTCGTGCAGCGCCTGGGTCAGCAGATCATCTAGCTGCGCCATCTCTCCTCCTCATCGAGCCTGCCGCGGAGGGCAGCGATGGCCCGGTGCCGCGCGGACTTGACACTGCCAACCGGCCAGCCGAGAACGGCCGCGATTTGCAGGTCGGTCAGGTCCTGGTAGTACTTGAGCACCACGACCGCGCGCTGCCTGGCAGGCAGCTGTTCGATCGCAGCGCGCACCAGCTCCCTGGTCACCACGTCAGGCGCGGCGACGCCGCCGGCCGCGCCGGAGCCGACCAGCCGCCGCAGGTACGCTCGCTCGACTCGGAGCCGCCGCAGGTAGCTGTTCGACATGTTCACGACCGTCCTGCGCAGGTACCAGCGGAACGCATCGGCGTTCCTCAGGCCGGTCAGCCGGCGGGCGACCCTGACAAACGCATCCTGCGCGATGTCCTCAGCTACCTCTTTGTCGCCGGTCAGCAGGAAGGCGAGCTTGAGCGCCTCCTGGCCATGCAGCAGGTAAAGAACCTCCAGCCGATCCTCGCGCGGGATGCGCGCGAAACCAGTACCGTCCTCGGTCACGAACTCCAAGACGCCTTGCTACACGCAGACGGTTCCGCGAACCGTCAAGTTATCCAGTGAACGCGGCAGCGAACGCTGCCATGGAGCCGAACTCGGCATCAGGGCGGACGTCGGCCGTTGGTGCAGGCGTCGCGCCCCAGCCCGGGCGGTCCTGCCTGCGGTTGATCCATACGGTTGGCAGCCCGGCCTGCTTGGCCGGGACATGATCGTGGAACAGGCTCTGGGCGACGTGGAGCAGCCTGCCTTCGCCAATGCCAAGTCGCCTGGCCTCAGCCAGCAGCGCGGCAAAGTTCCGTGGTGACGGCTTGTAGGAGCCGATATCCTGCGCGGTCAGCACCGCGGTGAACTCGACGCCGAGCCGGGTGCTGGACGCGGCGAACGATGCGCGGTCCACGTTCGACAAGATGATGAGCTTGGCCCGCTGGCTCAGCAGCCGCAGCGCGTCGGCTGAGTCAGCGAACGCGGGCCAGTCACGCACCGACGTCGCGAGCGCGGCCGCGTCCTCGTCGCTGACCTCGGCACCTAGCTCGGCGCCGAGCCCGCGGAAGCTGCGGGCGAGTATGTCGGGGTAAAGATCGGCGGGATGTTGGGTCTCGGCCGCCATTTCATGCTCCGAATAGGCGGTGAGCAGCTGTTCGTCGGTCGCGGTTAGCCCGCTGCGCTTCGCCCACGGGCCGAGTACGGCCACCAGCCCAGCCTCCCAGTCGATAAGCGTTCCGTAGCAGTCGAAGCTCAGCGCCTCGTATTCGGCGTAGTCCATGACGACATTGTCCGCTAAGGTGACGTATCCATCACGGACTGCGCGTCCTGGCGCAGGCGTATAGGAGGGGGAATAGGTCATGAGCGTGCTGATCATCGGGAAGTTTCAGGGTGACACCGCCACATTTCGCCAGGCTCTTGCGGATCGGGCCGACGAGTTCGTCAAGATCACTGAGGATGCCAAAGCGGCCGGCGCCATTCACCACCGCTTCGGTATCGGGGACGGCTTCATGATGATTGTCGACGAGTGGGAGAGCGTCGACAGCTTCCAGAAGTTCTTCTCCAACCCCGAGCTCCAGCATTTCATCGGAACGGTAGGTGCGGCCCCGGCGCCACCCGAGCTCACCATCGCCGAGGCGGTCCCCTCAGCGGATCAGTTCTAGCTGAACATCAGGCTGGTAAGCGCGTCGGTGACGGCCTCAGTCACCGACGCGTGATCCAGGCCGATCCGCTCGGCCAGGCGGTCAACCTGGCGCGGGACATCACGGGCTGGCATGGCGGCGATCGCCGCGGCGCCAGCCCGCAGCGCGCGGACCTGGCCTTCGGCGAAACGCAGCCGCTGTGACCAGGCGCTGACCTCGGCGTCGAGCACGAGGTCGGCAAGAGGCCTGAGGCGTTGCCTCAGCAGCGTGGCGAGGACGTCGGGCCCGTGGTCGGTCAGGATCTGCGCGGGATCGGAACCCGCGGGAAGCGCGACGGCGGCGGTCAGGCCGCAGGCCGGGCTGAGCGTGTGGTACGCGCGGGCGGCCGCGCGGTGACCGCCGCCGTCGCCGTCGAACGCGACCAGCACTCCTGTCGCTCTTAAATCGCAGGCGTCGCCCAGCAAGGCCACCTGCTGCGCGGTCAGGACCGTGCCGCACAGCGCGACGGGAGCGTAGCCCCCGATGCCCGCGATGGCGATCGCGATGGCGTCAAGCGGGCCTTCGGCGATCACCGGCACGGCACCGGCGGTCAGGGCGGCGGCCGCTTGCCAGAGCCCGAACAGGACTTCGCCCTTGCGGTAGAGCGGCGTGCTCGGGCTGTTCATGTACTTGGGCCTGGCTGGATCGGCGTGGTTGGCTACCCGGCCGATGAAGGCGACGATCCTCCCCTGGCCGTCCCGGATCGGCAGCACGGCGCGATCGCGGAACGTGTCGGCCAGCAGGCCGGTCCTGGTCAGGCGGGCCAGCCCGGCGGTCTGGATCAGCGAGTCCGGATACCCGGCCGAGCGCAGGTGCCGGACGAGCGCGTGGCCGCTGGCCGGCGCGTACCCTACCTGCCAGCACCTGAGCACGTCTGGGCCAAGGCCGCGGCTGGTAAGGTAGCCGGGCACCCAGCTGCGCTCAAGCTGGCCGCGGTAGAAGCGCGCCGCGACGTCGTGGATCGCCACACGGTAGTTCTACCCAGAAATCGAAAGAATGTTCGATCAGGATCCGCTGGTCAGCAGTCGGTCAGTAGCGGATGCGGCCGATCACGCGGAGCGTGCCTCCGAACACCAGCAGGATGACGCCGACGACCAGGCCGACCGGAGAGTGGCTGGCGAACCTGCTGCCGCAGGTCGACTCGCAGAGCCGGTAGCCGACCTTGCCGGCCGGTATCAGGATCGAGTCGGCAACCGTGGTGCCGATCAGCCAGAGCGCGATCGCGACGACAAGGGCGCCCAGAATGGCCAGCGCAAGGCGGGCTGGCCGACCGGCGCCTTGCCATCGGCCTGAGAATGCGGCTGGCATCGGGCCGTAGGGGGCGGCCGGGGTCGGGGTGAACGGGGTGGTCGGCGTGGGCTGACCGGCGTAGCCGCTCGCGTCCTGGCCGCCCCATGGGCTGCCGGGTCCGCCGCCATATGCTCCGTAGCCAGCGCCGAATCCGCCACCGTAGTTGCTCTGGCCGCCGAATCCGCCGTAACCCGCGCCGGGCGAACCGAAGAAGCTGCCCCTGGTGCGGGTGTAGAAGAACCGGCGCACCGAGCCGAGCGACATGAGGACGAAGATCAGCGCGGCACCGCCAAGCAGGTACATCTGCAAGCTTTTCTTGCTCACCGACACCGGGGGGCCGGCACCAGGCACCGGCGGGACGCTGACACCGGGATTGCCGCCGGGATTCCCGCCGCCGCTCTGGCTCTGGCTGGCGGGCGCACCGGTCGCCCCGATGAAGCTTGCGCCGTGCAGCTTGGCGTGCTTGAAATAGGCACCGGTCAGAGTCGCGCCCTCCAGATTGGCATTGGTCAGGTTCGCCCTGCCGAAGTTCGTGCCGTGAGCGTCGACCTCGGTCAGTTTGGCCTTAGTCAGATTGGCCGACGTCAGGTTGGCCCGGGAGAGCGTGGCCTGCTCGAGATTGGCGAAGCGAAGGTCGGCCCTGGACATGTAGGCGCCCGTGAGTTCGGCCTGGATCAGCTTGGCCTTACGCAGGTCGGCGCCGGCGAGATTGACGTGGTTCATGGTCGCCTGCGTCAGGTCCGCCGACATCAGGTTGGCGTGACGCAGGTTGGCGCCGGTCAGGTCGATCTGGATGAGGCTGAGGCCGCTCAGGTTGGCCCGGGCCAGATCCGCGCACGCTAGGCCGCTTGTGCCCTCATAGCGCGCTACCTCGGCGGCGGTGATCCGCTGTCCGGCCAGGTGCGGGCCTGATCCCGGCCTGCACCGCGCCGCGGCGGCGGTATCAGCGGCAGACGCCGGCCCGGCGGCAGCCACGATCAGGATTGGAAGCGCCGCGGCCGCGAGCGCGGCCATCAGCCTGCCGATGCGTCCCAGGTCTCGCGCAGCCAGCATTGGTGGCTCCTTAGGAAAACCCCCCGCCTGGGCACCGGATCGGACACAGGGCCGTGGGAACCAAATTCGGATACAGAATAACCGCAACATCGGCAATACTGCCGTGAGATGGACCTGGACCTGACCGCCGTGGCGAAGGCACGGGCAATCGTCCTCGTCGAAGGCATGAGTGACAAGGCCGCGCTCGACGTACTGGCGCAACGCCTGCGCATTCCAACCGGCGGAACCGGCATTCACATCGTGCCGATGGGAGGCGTGACCAACGTCGGCCGGTACATTGACGCGTTCGGCCCCGGCGGCCTGGGAATCAGCCTGACGGGGCTCTGCGACGCTGGCGAGGCGGACTACGTCGTACGGATTCTGGCCAGGGCCGGGTTCGTCGTCGACGACTCACGCGCGGGCCTCGCCGCGCTCGGCTTCTACGTATGCGATGCCGACCTGGAAGAGGAGCTGATCAGGGCGGCCGGGGTGGGTGCCGTGGAGCGAATCATCGAGGCCCAGGGTGAGATCGGCTCGTTCCGCACCTTCGTCAAGCAGCCAGCGCAGCGGCTGCGCAGCCCCGAGCAGCATTTGCACAGGTTCATGGGAACCCGGTCAGGCCGCAAGAGCCTGTACGCGAGCCTTCTCGCCGAGGCGCTCGAACTCCCCTGCGTACCCGAGCCGCTGATGCGCGTGCTAGCGCACGCCGCGCAGCCCGTGCCGGTCAAGCGGACATGACGCGTTCACCTTGGCGTCGGCTTGCCGTTGCCGCACAAGGGCGGCGGACGCCGTCGGCGGCTCGATCTTGCCGATGTTCACTTTCGGCAAGACGGCGGGTAATGGCACGCTATGCATCAACCCGTCCAACTGGCGAGCCGGAGAGCAAGCCATAACCGAACAGGAACGGCAACGACGCCGATGACTCATGCAGTGGTCTATCGCGATGCCGCGATGGCCGACGGCCGCTCCGCCCAGCTTCGGCTGGGCGTGAGCGTGCTCGTCGAGAACGACACAATCAGCTGGATCAGGTCGACACAGGACGAGGGTGAGCTACCCGCTGGCTGCGACGTCGTCGACGCGGGCGGGACGACGATCGTGCCTGGCCTGGTCGACGGGCACAGCCACCTGACCCTGCCGGGCGGGTCGCACTGGATCGACCGCGGCGCCGACCCGACCGAGGTCCTGCTTGAGGTCGCCGAGCTGAACGGCGAGCTGCAGCACCGCTCGGGCGTGCGCTGGGCGCGTGACGTCGGAGCGCCCAGGCGGCCAGTTGGCCCAGAAGGGCAGGAACGGGCGCTGAGCCTGGATGTCAGGGAACGCTGGCGCGGGCGGAGGGACCGGCCCTACGTGCGAGCCGCCGGGACCTGGCTGATGGTCGCGGGCCTGCTGCCTCCTGGGCTGAGCGTCGAGGTCAAGGACGCCGACGAGCTCGTGGCGGCCGCGATGACGCAGCTCGACGACGGCGCCGACCTCGTCAAGCTCTACCTGGACGGACCCGACGCTGAGGTGGCGCCCTGGTCGGCTGACGAGGTGGCACGGGTAGTCGCCGCCGTGCACCAACGCGGCGCCAAGGTCACCGCCCATTCAGGCCGGCTGTCCGGATCCCGGGTATGCGCGGAGGCCAAGGTCGACTCGATCGAGCACGGGTTCGTGCTCGACGCTGATGTCGCCAGGCAGATGGCTGACAGCGGGGTCGCGCTGGTCACCACCATGACTGTGCTGAAGTCGTGGCTGACCTTCGGCGCCACGACCGCGATTCCGGCGTTCAGCGAGCCAGAGAACCGGACCAAGATCATCGAGCGGTTCGAGGTGGCCAAGCACAGCGCGCTGCTCGCCCACCAGGCCGGGGTGTCGATCGTGGGCGGTACTGATTTCGGCGGCGGTTCTGCTCGCGCTAACCAGCTGCCTTGGGAGGTCGAATGCCTGGTTGAGGCCGGCCTCGAGCCGTGGGAAGCCCTCGCCTGCGTGACCTGGCGCGGCGGTGAGCTGCTCGGCGAGCCCGATGCTGGCGTGATCAGAGAGGGCGGCCCTGCCGACTTCTCGCTTGTGCACGGCGACCCGCTGAGCGACCCGACTGCCCTGTGGCGGGTCTGGCGCGTCGCCTAGTCAGCCGAGATGCCAGCTCACCCCGGGATCACTGGCGAGGCAGTAGCCGAGCGTGAGGTTGACCGGCGCGGTGCGGCTGTCGGCAGGGTCGGCCAGGCAAAGACCCGGCTTCGGGCTGACGAGCTGTACCCCGGCCAATGCGTTGAAAAACTGCCAACGCTGCGCGGCAACGCCGGTGCACCGTTCCATGCGCACCAGCGTGCCAGCGACGGCGGGGGAGCCGATCGCCAGGCATCGCCCGCTGGAGCGCAGCGTGCCGTCGGGCTCGGCTGTCCACGTCCCCGCCTGCGGGTCGCCGCAGCGGCGCAGGCTCACGCCGGGCTGAGCGGTCGGCAGGGCGCTGGCGCACCAGCCGGGCAGCCCCGAGGTGATCGGCCCGGGCGGGAGCACCCAGCGCTGCCGCCTGGTGCCGTAGCACGCGAAGACGCCAGCGACCGGCCGGTGGTCGGCGGCCCGCACGGTCAGGCAGTCGCCCGTAGCAAGGTTGATCAGCGCACCGTCAGTGCCCGCCTGCCAGTTCTGAAAAATGGTGCCTCGGCAATGCCGCAATTCCACCGGGCCGGCCTGGCCAGCGGCCATGCAGATATCGCCTCGGCGCAATTCGCCGTTAGGCCAGATCGACCACCGCTCGCTGGCGACGTCCCGGCACTTCGCGACCGTGACGCTCGCTCGTAGCCGGGTCAGGCACTTGCCTTGGTTTACTATCTGTCCGGTCGGCCCGCCGGCGCGAGGTTCGTTGACCCGCCAGCTAAACGAGGTTGCCGCGAGCCGAGACCGGCTGCTGTCGGTCACGCTGACCGTGACGTGATAGCTGCCCGGCTTGGTCAGCCAGCCCGCGATCAGGCCGCATGGGCTCATCTTCAGCCCAGGGGGCAGCCCGGAGGCACGGAGGACGAGAGTGCAGCCAGGCAGCCCGTCGCTGGCGCTGATCTGGAGCAGCCGCGGGCTGCCGACCACGCCCAACCGGTTCGGGGCTCTGGCGAGGGTGACTGGGCCATGCAGGTTCCACGTGAAGCCGACGGTTACCGGTCCGAGGCCGGTGCCTGAGACGGTGACGGTGGCCGCCGAGGTGCCTGCCGTCGATGGCAGGGTGCCAGTGATCAGGCCGGAGGTGGGGTCGATCACGAGCCCGGCTGGCAGGCCCGTGGCGGTGTAGCTGAGCACCTGGCCAGCCGATCCGTCCATCGACCTGACCGGCAGCTGGACGGTGCTGCCCGCCTGGTCGCTTTGCGTGGCCGGCTGTGCCACCTCAAGCGCCGTCGGACTGAGCGCGGACAGGTCGGTGTAGCCATTGATGCCAGGAACCCTGCCCCCGCTTGTGTACTGCCAGTAGGTCCAGTTGGCCCAGCCGAGGGGCATCGTCGGGCTCGTTCCGCTGGTAGGGCTGGCAACCCACAGCGGGTCGGCGGTGAACGCCGCGCTGTCGCCGGTGCACTTATCCCACCAGTCAGCGATCGTGTAGATCACCGCGTGCTGGCCGGTGAGCCGGTGGACCTCGGCGGTGAACGCGCCGATCCACCGGACCATCTGCGGCGCCGACAGACCGTAGCACTCGTCCGGCCCGTACGGGTCGTACTCGAGGTCGGCGATCAGCGGGAGGGTCACCCCGTCGCTGCCGACGCCCCCGTGGTTAATGACCGAGTGGTCGATGGCGAAGTCGGCCTGGAACGTGCCGCTCGAATCGCCGGGGTTGGCGAAGTGGTAGGCCGCAACCATGAGCCCCGCCGCCTTTGCGCCGGCCAGGTCCGAGGAGAAAAACGGGTTGGTGTAGTAGCTGCCTTCCGTGCTCTTGATGAAGGCGAACCGGTAGCCGGCCGCCGCGACCTTCTGCCAGTTGATCGTCGCACCGCCCGCGTGCTGACCTGACGCCACGTCGATGCCGAGCACGGAGCCCTTGGCTGGTCCGAGCGGCCGGGCGGCCCGAGAGGCGCCGCCAGCCAATGTCCGCTCGACGCGCGGGGAGTGGGTGGCGTCGACGTTGAAGTAACCATGGCCCGCGCGCCCAGGAGATGGCGCTGCGCTGGCCGCCGACGAGGATAGGCCCGCCGCAAGCAGGATAAGCAAGGTCAATGCCGCGCTTGCGCGACCGGGACATTTCGCAGGCATCGGCCGCATCATAGTGAAGCTCGGGCTGTGATGATGGGGGCATGCGAGAACGCTTGGTCACTGCGCTCAACCGAGCGGTCGGTGCGGTCGGTCTCGGGTGCGTCGGCATGTCCGCCGAGTACCGGCCGGCTGACATCGACGACGAGCAGTCGCTGCGCGTGCTCGCGCGAGCGCTCGAGCTGGGCGTGACGATGTTCGACACGGCTGACGTCTACGGCCCGTTCACCAACGAGCGGCTCGTGGGGCGCGGCCTGCGTGGCCGGGCTGGCGAGGTCGTGATCTCGACCAAGGCCGGGCTCGTCATCGACGAGGCCACCGGCCGGTCACGGCCGAACGGCGACCCCGCGCACCTGCGGGCCTCGTGTGACGCGTCGCTGGCCAGGCTCGGAGTCGACGTGATCGACCTGTGCTACCTGCACCGGGTCGACCCGGCGGTGCCGCTTGAGGTCTCGTGGGATGCGATGGCCGACCTGGTGCTTGCGGGGAAAGTGCGGGCGCTTGGGCTGTCCGAGGTGACGGCTGGTCAGGTGGCCGAGGCGCACGGGATCCATCCGGTTGCCGCCGTCCAGTCCGAGTTGTCGTTGTGGACCCGCGGCCCGCTTGATGAGGTCGTCCCGTGGTGCGAGGCCAATGGTGCGCTGTTCGCCGCCTACGCTCCTCTCGGGCGGGGCTATCTGACCGGGACCTTGCGGTCGGCCGCGTTCGAGCCGGATGACATCAGGTCAGGTAATCCGCGCTTCACTGCTCCGGCCATGGAGCGCAACCAGGCGATACTCGCCGTGATCGAGCGAGTGGCGCGGCGGCACGACGCCTCCCTCGCTCAGGTCGCGATCGCGTGGGTGCTGGCGCGGGGCGGGCACGTCGTGCCGATCCCCGGCACCAAGCAGGTCCGCTACCTGGAGGAGAACTGCAAGGCGGCCGACCTCGACCTCAGCCCTGAGGATCTGGCCGAGCTTGATGCCGCCCCTCAGGCCGTGGGAGAGCGTTACTAGCGGAATGTCGGATCCGTCGCTCGAGATAAGACCGGCCTTGGCAGCCGACTTGAACACCGTCGCTGGCCTCGCCAGCGAGCTAGCGCAGTCCTTTCCGTTTTCGCGCTGGTCGCGCTGGCAACCCGGCGAGCGGCACCTTTCTACCTCGCGATCGGCTACGAGGAGTCAGCGACGTACCTGCGCAAGGCACTGGGCAATCCGGACGACAGCGTCGGACAGTTGCTGTAGTTGGGTGTGCAGCGTTGGACCATCGCTGTAGTTGCGGTACTCGGCGGAACAGCCGCGTTGGGCCATTGCTGTAGTAGTGCGTTACAGGTGGGCGCGACGGGCCGCACTCTGCTGATCTTACGACTCGGCGCGGGTGATGAGGGCGGTGAGTGCCTGCAGGGCGGCTTGCTGCTGGCCGGGTGGCTGTCCTTCGGCGGCGTTGACGAGCTGGGCCGCGAGCCGTACCGGTAAGCCAATTCAGCATCCGCCACGAGGCCACCATAGGGCCGCGATGTGACATCAGCGAAGCCAATCCGCCG